>Ga0081540_1003844_pt1 | contig 11739 bp, 11 predicted proteins | sample TabmetS2T1R1_FD_71024 | JGI IMG/M metagenome (GOLD analysis project Ga0081540, IMG submission 71024) | Tabebuia heterophylla rhizosphere microbial communities from the University of Puerto Rico - S2T1R1 | ecosystem: Host-associated > Plants > Roots > Rhizosphere ...
GATCGCGCCATGTTCCGCCTGTGGCGCAACCGGTGTATTCAAAAATCCTACAATCCGCTGCCCGATTGCCCTGGGAGCGCGCGCGCACTAAAGATGACCCGTCGGAGTAAAAACCATTCAAGGGAGTTGGGTCATGGGTCTCGTGCTGCGAGCGTTCATCGCAGGTGTGCTTGCATTCGGTTACGCGGTTGCATCGCAGCCAGCGGCGGCGCAGACAGCCTTTTCCACCGAGCCGATCGCGCTTGCGGTTCCGGCGGCGGCCAGCGTCAAGGCGAACTAAGTCCCACGTACAATCAGCGCTTTTCCATCAAGCTCTTGGACTGAGATGAAAACCTATTCGATCGCCGCCATTCCGGGCGATGGTATCGGCACGGAGGTGGTGTCGGCCGGTGTCGAAGTGCTTGCGGCAGTCGCCAGGCGCGACGGCGGCTTCAGCGTCAAGGTCGACCAGTTCGATTGGGGCGGCGACTACTACAAGAAGCACGGCCGCATGATGCCGGAGAACGGTCGCGACCTCATCAGGAACCACGACGCAATCCTGTTCGGGTCGGCCGGACACCCGGACATTCCGGACCACATCACGCTTTGGGGATTGCGTCTCGCCATCTGCCAGCCGTTCGACCAGTACGCCAATGTGCGGCCCACCCGCGTCCTCCCGGGGATCACGTCGCCGCTGCGCAACGTAGCTGACGGCGAGCTCGACTGGGTGATCGTGCGCGAGAATTCCGAAGGCGAGTATGCGGGCGTGGGCGGCCGGGTGCACCAGGGGTCGCCGTTGGAGGCCGCAACCGACGTGTCCATGTTCACGCGGGCCGGCGTCGAACGGATCATGCGATTTGCGTTCAAGCTGGCGCAGTCGCGACCGAAGAAGCTGCTGACCGTAGTCACGAAGTCCAACGCGCAGCGTCACGCCATGGTCATGTGGGACGAAATCGCGACATCGGTCTCAGCCGAGTTCAAGGACGTCACCTGGGACAGGATGCTGGTCGACGCGATGACCGTGCGCATGGTGATGCGGCCGACGACGCTCGACACGATCGTGGCCACCAACCTTCACGCCGACATCCTGTCCGACCTGGCGGCTGCGCTGGCCGGCTCGTTGGGCATCGCACCGACCGCCAACCTGAACCCCGAGCGTACGTTCCCGTCGATGTTCGAGCCGATCCATGGCTCGGCCTTCGACATCATGGGCAAGGGGGTGGCGAATCCGGTCGGTACCTTCTGGTCGTCGGTCATGATGCTCGACCATCTGGGAGAAAAAGCCGCGGCAGACCGGCTCATGAAAGCAATCGAGCGCGTGACGGCCGACAAGCGCTTCCACACACCCGATCTCGGCGGCAAGGCCAGGACGACCGATGTAACGGCTGCGGTCGTCGACGCCATCCACGGCGCCAACGCCTGATGCCGTGGCTCGCGCTGGGGTAAGTTAGATACCCTGGCCTTCCAGGAACATCGCCGTGTATTGCACGGTCGGGTTCGTGGTCTTCCACCCGCCGCGGCCGGTATGGGCGGCCACGATGGTGATCTCCACGACCTGGACGGCGCCGCCGGATACCGACACGGTCTGCAGGGCTTCGCCGACCACGAATGCCGCCGCCACGATGGCGCAGGCCTTCGGGTTCTTCTCTTCCTTATTGACGGCGTTCATGGCGGCTTCGGCCGAAGTGCCCTCCTTGTACAGGTGGACGTAGCGCTCCACCTGCTGCGCCGTGTCGCAGATCAGACCAATCGCGACCTCGGTCTTGGGACCTTCGTCGGCCTTTGCCTTGGATTCCTCCGCCAGGGCACTGCCCGTGAGGCAGAGAAGGGCCACGGCCGTGCTCACCAGACGGTTCATCGTCGGATCCTCGCTTCGCTGAACTGATTACGCGGCCGCTCCCCGTTCGGTTCCGCTGCGTCGATGCGATAGCGGGGCCGCATCACCGCCGCGTGAGCGGACGACCCCCGGACCGGCCTGGGTCGCGCGGGTAGACGTGGGCGTAAACCAGGGCCGTTCAAGGGGTTGGTGGAACCGGCATGGCTGTCCCGCCAAGCCGGTCTGGCTTGTCCGGCTGGCGAACCCGTTGTAGCGATTCTGGACCGGCGCGCCGTATCGCGGCGTCGCCGAGTTCCATCGGGCCATGACTGACGGCCGCGAGAACCAGGACAATGCAGAACGACCGGGAAACGGCCGTCCGACTTCTGCGGCTCAGCCTCATCGGCTCGCTCGTCATTCCGGTCCTGCTGTTCGTCTACGCAGCGTGGCTCAACTACCGGGCCACATATCGGGCCGCCGACGAACGGATCGAGCGCTCGCTCGCCATCCTGCACGAGCATAGCCTCAAGATCATTCAATCGACGGAGCTCGCCCTCTATGCGGCTGCCGACGCGGTGCGCGATCATTCCGATCAGTCGATCCGCGCCAACGAGAAGGCGTTGCACGACGAGCTCGTGCAGATCGTCTCGCGGCTGACCCAGCTTCATTCCCTGTGGATTTTCGATCGCGACGGCAAGCCTTTGGTGGCGAGCTCGATCTTTCCCGTGCCGCAAACATTCACCAATGCCGACCGCGATTATTTCCAGGCACAGGTCGCGCGCGATGCCGGCACCTATGTCGGTCGGGTGGTCCTCCCCAAGGTGGCCGGAGACCCGATCTTCACCATCAGCCAGCGCCGTCCTTCCGCCGCGGGGCAATTCACCGGCGTAACGGCCGCTGCCATCTGGCCGCGCACGCTGCAGCAGTTCTACGGCGAAATCGCCAATTCGCCGGGGCTGTACTATGCGCTGCTGCGCGCCGACGGCGCGTTCCTGGCGCGCTACCCGACCCCCAGCGCGCCCGACATCCGTCTCAACGCGCAAAGCCAGACGATGCGGGCGATCGCGGCGAATCCCGAAGCGGATGTGATTTTTATCGTGTCGCAGCTAGACGGGGTGGGGCGCCGGCTCGGCTATCGCAAGCTCGCCGGTTATCCGGTCTATCTGCTGGCGGGCGTGGAGACGCGGGTGATCCGCAACGAGTGGCTGCGCAACATGGCGTCGCACCTGATTTTCGGGATTCCGGCGACGGCGCTGCTGTTCGGCGTCATCGCGCTGGCGCTGCGACGCACCGAGACGCTCTATGCCGAGGCGGAGCGCCGCGAGCAGGCGGAAGCGACGCTGCGCCAGCTCCACCGGATGGAAGCCGTCGGCCAGCTCACCGGCGGCGTCGCCCATGACTTCAACAATCTGCTGACCATCGTGCTCGGCAATCTCGAATCGGCCAAGCGCCAGCTCAAGACGCGCGGCGAGGAGGAAGGCTCGCGCCTCGCGCGCGCCATCGACAACGCCATTCAAGGGGCCCAGCGCGGTGCCCGGCTGACGCAGCGCCTGCTCGCGTTTTCGCGCCGACAGCCGCTGGCGCCGCAGCCGCTCAACTTCAACAAGCTGCTATCCGGAATGTCGGAGCTCATCCGCCAGGCGGCGGGAGAACGGATCGAAATCGAGGTCGTGGCCGGCGCCGGGCTGTGGAATGCCGAAGCCGACCCCGCACAGCTCGAAGCCACGATTCTCAATCTCGTGCTCAACGCCCGCGATGCCATGCCGGACGGCGGCAAGCTCACGCTGGAAACCGGCAACGCGTTCATCGATGACGCCTACGCCCGAGAGCACGCGGGTGTCGATCCCGGCCAGTATGCCAGCCTGGCGGCGACCGACACCGGCGTCGGCATGGACACCGAGGTGCAGCGGCGCGCCTTCGAGCCGTTCTTCACCACCAAGTCGAGCACCGAGGGAACCGGCCTCGGACTGAGCCAGGTCTACGGCTTCATCAAGCAATCGGGCGGGCACGTCAAAATCTACAGCGAGCCGGGCCACGGCACGACAGTGAAGCTCTATCTGCCTCGCGTGCACGCCGTGGCGGAGGAGAGGAACGCGGTCGAGGCCGCTTCCGACTTGCAGGGCAGCGGCGAGCGCATCCTCGTGGTCGAGGATGATGCCGCAGTCCGCGGCCATGTACTCGAGCTGCTGCAAGACATGAACTACACCACCAGCGCGGCGGAGAACGGCGATGCAGCGCTGGAACTCTTGAGCAACGGAAGCGCGCGCTTCGATCTGCTGCTGACCGACGTGGTGCTGCCGGGGCTGAACGGGCGACAGCTCGCGGACGAAGCGAAGAAGCGCTATCCCGCCTTGAAGGTCCTGTTCATGACCGGCTACTCGCGCAACGCCATCGTGCATCACGGCCGCCTCGATCCGGGCGTCCACCTGCTGCAGAAGCCGTTCACCCGCGACGAGCTCGGCCGCCGCATCCGCGAGCTGCTGCTGCAGTCCTGAGCGACGCGCGAGCGCCGCGATTCAGCGCAGAGTGGCCAGCGCAAGGATCAGCGCCGGCGGCATGACGATGGCGCCGACGCGCAGGAAGCGCCAGGCGCCGACCTCGATGCCTTCGCGGCGAAGCGCCACCAGCCACAGGATGGCGGCGAGCGAGCCGGTCACCGACAGGTTGGGGCCGAGGTCCACGCCGATGAGCAGCGCGCCCACAACGCGGGGCGGAAGCTGATCGGCCGCCGCCACCGAGCCGGCGATCAGGCCGACCGGCAGATTGTTCATGAGATTGCCGGCAAGCGCCGTGATGATGCCGGCTTGCCAGGCGGCGCTGGTCGGCGATGATGAAACCGCCTCCTGCAGCGGCCGGTGCAAGCCGGCGATGACGCCGGTGTGGTCGAGCGCCTCCACCAGCACGAACAGGCCGGCCACCAGCGGCAGCACGCCCCATGAAACACCCGACAGCACCGGCCATGGTGATTGCCGGCTCAGCGCCAGCACGAGCGCGGTGGTGACGACGCCGCACGCGAACGTCGGGAATCCGAGCTGGACGTCGAGCCAGGAGCAGCCCAAAAGCACCACCGCGATGGCCGCGATCCCGCACGCCGTGAGCCTGCCGCCGCGACTGAGCTGTGGGTGCGGAACGTTGCGCGCGATGCGCTCCTGCTGCAAGGCGCGGTGCTGGGTGAGCTGCAGCACGACGTAGGTCGCCACGATGGCGACGAGCGAAGGGAGCGCAAACTGGGCGATCCACGCGGTCAGCGGCGGCATCCGCTCGCCGAAAATCACCAGGTTGGCCGGGTTCGATATGGGGAGGACGAAGCTCGCCGCGTTGGCGATGAAGGCACAGACGAACAGGTAGGGCAGGGGCGTCGCACCGGCCGCGCGGGTGACCGCATAGACGGCCGGCGTCAACACCACCGCGGTGGCGTCATTCGACAACAGGACAGTGACCAGTATGCCCACCCCATAGACGAGCGTGAACAGCCGTTGCGGCGAGCCGCGCGCGTGCTCCACCGCGAGCGCTGCCAGCCAGTCGAACAGGCCCTCCTGCCGCGCCAGCTCGGCGAGCAGCATCATGCCGGTCAGGAACAGGTAGACGTCGAGGCCCTTGCGGACACCGGCGAGCGCATCGGTCCACGGCAGCAGGCCGAACGCGACCAGCGCGACGGCTCCCGCTACCGCCCAGATCGCTTCAGGGACGCGAAAGGGCCGGGCGATCACGCCGGCCGTCGCGAGGCCGGCGATGCTCCATGCCGCGACCGCACCGTCCATCGGCATTGGCATGCCTAAGTCGTGGCCATTTCGAGCGGCGCTAGCGCCGCCGTGGCGGTCTCTCCAGCCACTTCGTTTCGAGCCGATGGATGGTGGCGAATCTTGGACATGGCGAAGACATAGAGGACCGCCCGCGCCGCCGCTATGGTCGCGACAGGTTGTTTCGCGGTTGCTTATGGTGTAGCGAGCCGGGGGGCGACAGGTCGGCAAACGACATGGCAAGTCCCAAGACACTGCGGCAACAAGCAGAGCGCCTGTTCGCCCTGGCGCTGCAGGCGCGCGAGCGCGGCGATGTCCCGCTCGCGGAGCAGCTCACCGAGCGCGCCATGCAGTATCTCGAAGAGGCGAACGGCCACGAGGATTCGCACGAGCCGTCGCCACCGGGCCACCCGCCGCCATCGGTTCCGCAGCAGCAGCAACAGCAGGCGCAACAGCTGACCGACGACACTGAGGGCGAAGACGAGTAGCCGCATAGGCCCGTCAGTTACGCGGACATGGCAATACCGAATGACCCGAAGGAACGTCTCGTTGATGCGACCGGTGAATAGTGCGCGGATACGAAGTCGTCAGCCCGCCGTTTCAAGCTGCTTCGTCAGGGGCCGGATCGCGGGGAATTGATCGGCGGTCAAGGTCTCCTGGGCAAGCAGGAGACGACCGCCTTCCTCGAGGTCGGCGCGCCGCGTGCGCAGGATGGCCGTCGCCTGCTCGAAGGCCTTGGTGATGATGTCGCGCACCGCCACATCGATTTCGCGCTCGGTTGTCTCGGAGGCTTCGACACCGCTGGCCGGAGTCTGCAGGAACGGCTGCGGCGGGGTCGAGTAGGTGCGCTGGCCCACCGTCTCGTCCATGCCGAACCGGGTGACCATCTGCAGCGCGATCTCGGTTGCGCGCTGCAGGTCGTCGGCCGCGCCGGTGGAAACCTCGCCGGCGAAGATCAGCGCCTCCGAAGCCCGTCCACCCATCAGCACGGCGATGCGGTTGGCGAGGTCGTGGCGGGCAAGCACGAAGCGATCCTCGGTCGGCCGCTGCATGGTGTAGCCGAGCGCGCCCACGCCGCGTGGGATAATCGAAACCTTGTGCACTGGATCGACGCCCGGAAGGCTCGCGGCGACCAGCGCGTGCCCCATCTCGTGATAGGCGACGCGGCGGCGTTCCTCCTGGCCCAGAACGCGGCTCTTCTTTTCCAGCCCCGCCACGATGCGCTCGATCGCTGTGGTGAAGTCGGCGAGCGTCACCGCTTCGGCGCTGCGTCGGGTCGCCACGATGGCCGCCTCGTTGACGAGGTTGGCAAGATCGGCGCCGCTGAAGCCAGCAGTGAGTCCGGCGATCTGGTCGAGGTCGACGCCGCTCGCCAGTCGGATCCTGGTTACGTGGACCTGCAGTATCTCCAGCCGGCCCGAACGATCCGGCCGGTCGACCAGCACCTGGCGGTCGAAACGGCCGGGCCGCAGCAAGGCGGGATCGAGCACCTCCGGTCGGTTGGTGGCGCCGATCAGGATCACGCCGGTCGTCGGATCGAAACCGTCGAGCTCGGCGAGCAGTTGGTTGAGCGTCTGCTCCTTCTCGTCGTAGCCGCCGAACGTGCCGGTGCCGCGGCTGCGCCCGAGCGCATCGAGCTCGTCGATGAAGATGATGCAGGGTGCCGCCTTCCGCGCCTGCTCGAACAGATCGCGCACGCGCGCCGCGCCAACGCCCACGAACATCTCGACGAACTCGGCGCCGGAGATCGAGAAGAACGGCACGCCGGCCTCGCCGGCTACGGCGCGCGCCAGGAGCGTCTTGCCGGTGCCTGGAGGGCCGACCAGTAGAATGCCCTTCGGGATGCGCGCGCCGAGCCGTCCGAACGATGTCGGATCGCGCAAGAAGGCGACGACTTCCTGCAGCTCGAATTTCGCCTCGTCGACGCCGGCCACGTCCTTGAACGTGACCTTCGTGTCGGTCTCAACGTAGACCTTGGCGCGCGACTTGCCGATGGACATCAGGCCGCCGAGACCTTGGCGTTCCGCCATGCGGCGAAACCCGTAGGTCCAAATCAGATAGAAGATGAAGATCGGCAGCACCCAGGACAGGATGGTGGAGACAAAGGTCGACGACGGCGCGCCGGTAACGACGACGCCGTGGGCCCGAAGCTTGTCGGCAAGCCCGGCCTCGACACGGACAGTGACGAATTTTTTCCGGCCGTCCGGGAACGGGTCCTTCAGGGTCCCCTGGATGCTCTCCTGTCCGACCAGCACTTCCGCGATTTTGTTCTCGTCGAGGAGTTGCTCGAATTGGCTGTACGGAATGGTCTCAATCTGGTTGAAGCGCAGCCACAGCGACTGGACCAGCAACACGCCGAGGAAGGCCGCAAAAATGTACCAGGTCGCAAACTGGTGCTTGCGCTCCTCCGGCTCCTTCGGCGTGCTGCTTCGGGTCTTGCCTTTGCTCGGCCCGGCGCCGGGTGGCTCGCCATACCCGAGCAATTTCAAGAAGCGCCAAACCGGCGTGGATTTTCGCACATCATTCGACGGCTGATCGACCATGGAGGGTGCCAATCTGCGCCGGCCTTGAGCAAACGGCGCCTCGCTATACAGCGTGGCGTCCTTGCTCGGCGGGCGGGACCTCGCTGTAGGTCAGCACAGGTGCCATTGTCTCGAACACGCCGTCGCGTCGCACGAGCGCATGAAACAGCGCCGCCGCGACATGCAACAGGACCAGCGCGAAGAACGCGAAAGCAAGATAGAAATGCGCGTCCCAGAGCAGCGTATGCAGGCTGTCGCTCTGCGGCAGGATGGCTGGAAGATGCCACCCGCCGTACAACACGACCGGATAGGCGGCCGCCGACAGCATTCCCCAGCCGATCAGCGGCATGGCGATCATGAGAGCGTAGAAGGCGTAATGCGACGCCTGCGCGGCGAGCTTCATCGGCTCGGGCAGGTCGGCCGGCAGCGGCGGCGAACCATAACGCAGGCGCAGAGCCAAGCGGATCAGCGCCAGCACCAGGATGGCGATGCCGAGCGGCTTATGGATTGAAACGAGCGTCAGATATTTCGGCATGACCGTGGACACCATGCCCACGCCGATGAACAGCATGGCCAGGATGCAGGCCGCCATGAGCCAGTGCAGCAGACGCTGCAACGGGGTGAAGCGCCGGTGACCGCCGATCATGGCTTGGCTCCGGGCGTCGTGCGGGGATAGTCCTTGGCCTCCGCCGTGCGCAGGTCGTACGACTTTGCGTAGGCGGCCGAGCGCGCGGCAGGAAACGGATCATCCGACGTGCGCATGCCGGAGGGCAGCACGGTGGGATCGAAATTGATGTCGCGGCATGGGCCGTCCGGCTCGGCCTGGACTTGCTGCGCCACCAGCGTGCCGACCTCGATGCTGCGGCGATCGGTCGGCCACGCCTTGGTGGGGTCCGCGGTCGGATCGCCGGGATTAGCCACCGTCACCACCATGGTCCAGCGTTGTGGCGCGCCGGCGACGCGCTGAGCGATCTCCTGTTCGAGGAAATTGGGGCCACGCTTGGCGAGCTCATCGGTCGAGACAGCGACCGGTTGTGCCGCTGGCAGCAACGACCAGCGCACCACGTGCTCTGCGCCGGAACCGTCGACGAACACGAAGCTGTTGAGGCTGTTGTAGTGCTCTTCCGCATAACTGCCGGTCCAAGTCCCGTTCTTGGCCCAGTCGCCAAACGGCGCGAACTCCGGATGTGCAGCGGCGAAAGTCGCGACCGCGTTCGGGTCCTTGCTCCCAGACGCGTGCAGCAGTTCGTAGAAGGTCACCGGCGTCGAGACCGGGAAGACCGGGGCATTGATCGTGGCGCTACGCCATTCCTGTCCGTCCGGCGTCGTAATCCGCAGTCCCAGGCCACGCACCCGGACGGTCGCATCCGCCGCGTTCGCATCTGCGGTTCCCAGGTTGAAGCGCCCGAGCACCGGATATTGCCCGCGCGCGAAAACCGCAGCGCGCGAGAGCTCGGATCCGGCCCCGTTGGCTTCGAAGACGCCGGTAAAGCAGATCCCCTTCGCATGATTGCGGCGGTGACCGAGCGCCACTCCGGTCGGCGGCGCAAACGCGTCGACCAGCTTGCCGGGCGTGAGGCGCTGAGGCGAAAACCATCCTGCCGTATAGGCAAAGGCCCCGGCAGCGGCGGCAACGAAGAGGGCAATCAACGCCAGTGAGCCGAGCGGGAGCGATTGGTGGGGCGCTGTCATTTAGGACCCGCTATATGGCCGACAGGCCAGGCAAAATCGCTGTTCAGCAGCGAGTGCCTTGCCGGTCTTGTCCAACGGTATGCCGAGACGCAGTGATCTTACAATCGGATGGTTGCATCTTATTCAAAGAAAAGACTTTGCCAAAATTGCCGCGCATATTTCGAGCTTGCGCCGAGTTTTCAACCAGTCAAGCCGGCGGAACCCCGTTAAGCGCTCTCCCCGGATGGCGTGCCGATATTTTGCCCGATGCGCCAGAGGACGCCGGTCGGATCAACGATCACGAAATCACGGATACCCCATGATCTGTCCGCCGGCGGCTCCGCCCACACGCCATATTTGTCGATCAATCCTTGCGCTTGAACGTGGGCCCACCAAGCCTCGACGTCCTCAACAAGCAAGTGCATCATGAAGTTTTCGGCGTGCTGCTTGTTGTAGAATCTTTGCAGGAGGAAACTTGAACTGCCCTTGCGGACATAAGCTAGATCGTCTGATGACCAAACGACCTCAAAGCCCAGGTCCTGATAGAATTGCTTGGACAGGCTAAAGTCTTTGGCCGGCACGAACGCTTTGGCCTCGATCGTCGTCAACTCGCCCATGAGTACTCAATCCCGATTGCACATGCGCTGCCTAGCAGCATGGAAACCTTGACCGCCGCTACGCGGCAAGCAAGAGCTGTCAGCTTCTTGCGGAGGCGCTCATGACCGAAGATACCCCGCCGGCCCCCCCCCGGCATCCTACGACAAGAAGGTTGGCCTGGTCCTCCAAGGCGGCGGCGCCCTCGGCAGCTATCAGGCCGGCGTGTACGAGGCGCTGGCGTCCTCCGATTATATGCCGGATTGGGTCGCGGGGATCTCCATCGGCGCGGTCAATGCAGCGATCATCGCCGGCAATGCGCCGAAGGATCGCGTCGATCGCTTGCGCAGCTTCTGGGAGGAGATCACTGCCCCGACCATGCTGTGGCCGCACGCGAGCGGAGCGCTGGCCGCCTGGCAACGCTGGACAAGCGCGGCGATGGCGATTGCGTTCGGCCAACCGGGCTTCTTCAGCCCGCATCCCCGGGCCTGGCCCCCATCCGACACATGCACCAGCTACTACTCGACATCGGCGCTCAAAGCGACGCTCGAGCGCCTCGTCGATTTCGACCGCATCAACGCCGGGAATGAGATGCGGCTGAGCGTCGGTGCGGTCAACGTCGCGACCGGCGACTTCGCCTATTTCGACAGCAGGGAGATGCCGATTCGCCCCGAGCACGTCATGGCCAGCGGTGCGTTGCCGCCCGGTTTCCCGCCGGTCGAGATCGATGGCGAGCAGTATTGGGATGGAGGCCTCTTCTCCAACACGCCAGTGCAATACATGGTGGACTATTATCCACGCCAGAGTCAGCTGATCTTCCAAGTCGACCTGTTTCCGGCGCGGGCGCGCCAGCAGCCCACCAATCTCGACGAAGTGAACGAGCGCGACAAGGACATCCGCTACTCCAGCCGCACCCGGCTTACCACCAATATGCTGCGTCAAAGGCACGACATAAGACATGCGATCAACGAATTGCATAAGCTGCTGCCGCCCGAGATCGCGAGCACCGAACAGGCCAAGCGACTCCTCGCTCACGGCTGCGTCACGACGATGGACATCGTGCAGCTGATCTACCGGCCGGATGAGCCGCAAGGCTCTTGGAAGGATTTCGAGTTCAGCCGTCCGACGATGGCGCTGCGCTGGCAGCAGGGCGCTGGCGATGCGCGGGCCACGTTGCAGGCCTCGCCATGGCTCGCGCCGACGCCGAGCGAGCATGGGGTGCGCGTGTTCGACGTGATGCACGATATGCTGACCAGAAAGACCGCGCTTGCGGAAAGGCCGCATCGCTGAGGGCCCTGCCGATGCGATCACGGTAAGCAATCCTCGACGAGGGTGAATCATGTTCTTCGTTGATTTTCAGTGAACTATGTGGGTACAGACCCTAGAGATCTGGCCGCATATGATTAGATCTGGCCGC
>Ga0081540_1003845_pt1 | contig 11732 bp, 10 predicted proteins | sample TabmetS2T1R1_FD_71024 | JGI IMG/M metagenome (GOLD analysis project Ga0081540, IMG submission 71024) | Tabebuia heterophylla rhizosphere microbial communities from the University of Puerto Rico - S2T1R1 | ecosystem: Host-associated > Plants > Roots > Rhizosphere ...
AGCGCCCGCCAGAGATCGGCGGTGGTGGTGTTGCCGTAAGCATGCGCGGCCATATAGGCGCGGATGCCGTCGCGAAACGCCGCTTCGCCGAGGTAATTCTCCAGCATCCGGATCAGGGCCTGGCCCTTGTTGTAGGTGATGGCGTCGAACGCGACCATGGCCTCGCTCTCATTGGCGACCGGCTGCTGGATCGGGTGCGAGGTGCGACGCGCGTCGAGCGTCATGGCGAATTGCTTCTGGCCGTAACCGTTCAGCCAGCTCTGCCATTGCGGATAGAACTGCTCCGCGGCCTTCGTCGCCATCCAGGTCGCAAAGCCTTCGTTGAGCCAGAGATTGTCCCACCAGGCCATGGTGACGAGATCGCCGAACCATTGATGCGCCATTTCATGTGCGATGATGCCGAAGATGCCGCGCCGCGCACTGTCCGGGTTAGCCTTCGGATCGAACAGCAACCGGCTCTCGAAGAAGGTGATACCGCCCCAGTTCTCCATCGCGCCGCCAAAGCCGCCGGGCACCGCGATCAGGTCGAGCTTGGGCAGCGGATATTTGACGGCGAAATAGTCGTTGAACCAGGCGAGCAGCTTCACCGCGCTGTCGAGCGCAAACTGTCCCTTCGCCGCCTTGCCGGCGGTGGTGACGACACCGATCGTCACGCCATCCGCTTGTGCCGTGATCCGCTCGAGTTCGCCGACCGTCAGGACAAACAGATAGCTCGACATTTTCGGCGTGGCCGAGAAAGCGACCCGTTTCAAATTCGGCTCGAGCGGCTCTTCGCGAACGATCGGCATGTTGCCGACCGCAAGCATATGCCGCGGGATGACCACCGTCAGCGCAAAGCTCGCCTTGAAAGCCGGCTCGTCCCAGCACGGAAAAATTCGCCGCGCGTCCGAGGGTTCGAGCTTGCTCGTCAACAGCCGCTTCATGCCGTTGTCGGTCGGATAATCGACAAAGAACAAGCCGCGGTCGAACTTGTTGATGCGCGCCGCAAATTCCATGCGCAGCCGGTGCGTGCCCACGGCAATCGGCTGCGCAAAGGTCAACGTCGCGGTCTCGGCGGCATCATCGAGGACGACGTCGGCACGCGCGCCATCATCCACCGTTACGGACGCAAACGTCGTGTTGACGGTGTTGAGCGTCAGCTGCGCGGTGGCCTCGCGCACCTCGATATCGACGACTGCGACGCCGGGGAGCGCGAGACTCTCGATGTCGGGTCTTAGCTCGATCGCATAGTTGATCGGAACGACCGTTTTCGGCAGCTTGCCTGGCGTGGCGTCGAAGGAATAGATCGGCTCGCCGAACGCGACGATATCCATCGAAACCAGCAACGTGAGAGCGGTCGCAAGACGACGCAGCACGGGCGCAATCGCAATCAACTTCACGCAAAGCTCCTTCAAACATCTTGCGCTCGGTGAGCGGCATCATAAGCGTTTCCACATCTACGGATACCGATAAATCGGTGCGCGAACAGACACGCTTGCGTCGTTGCAAGAGCGCACATCGGGAAGAAGTCGCAATTCCCGCTTTGCCTAGCGGGGCTGATAGCATCCCCCTAGGCACGGGAAACTGGCATAAAGATGTCCACAGACGTCCACAGACCCAACAACTAAACTCACGATAATTTCACGGCTTTTTTAGCAGTCTCTCAACTCTAACACGCGAGAACATCGATGGCCTTGCAGAACATCGCTGAAGCATCCTCTCCCCGAAATTATAACATCAACGCGCACGAGCCCGTTGAAGCTACTGCTTCTGCTCCGGGGTTTCGCCACTTCCTCGGCACGCCGCGCCCCGCACAACGATTTCGCGCCTTCGGAATCGATCCGCTTGATTCACCGGGGCATCTGCCGGCGCTTCGCTCACTGATGCATCGCCTGTCGCGCCGGATGGATGCCGAAATACAATGGCCGCTCCACCGCAGTGGATCGGCGGAGCACTGGGAAAACCCCCTGATCCCCTCGGGTTACACTTATCTGCTGCAATTTGTGGCGCACGATCTGGTTCATTCGGCGATCCCTCTTTCGGTTACGGGCAGCCTGGGCGGAGGGACCGCCAACGCGCGCCGGATACCGCTGCGGCTGGAAACCCTGTACGGCAGCGGTCCGGTCGGATCGCCGCACATCTACGCGCTCGACGCGCCAAGTGACGACCGGCGCACCAAGCTGCGGCTCGGACGAATGCGCTGGAAGGAGAACGAACCAGTTACCGGCTGCCCGTTTCGCGACATCGCACGGACCCGGGCCGAGAATGTGACGGGGATCGACCGCAGCATCGCAGGCGTCCGGGTTGCCCTCACCGAAGCCCTCGTCGCTGACCCGCGGAATGACGATCATGCCGTCATATCGCAGCTGACCACGCTGTTCGCGCTGCTGCACAACGCCCTGATCGATCTCATACGCCAGCAGGAACGCAATAGCGGCCCGAACGGCCGGTTTGGCGCCGCCTATAGGCGCTTCCTGTGCGCCCGCGAGGCGGTCACGCTGATCTATCACAACATCCTGCGCAACGATCTGATGCGGCGGGCCATTCACCCGGCGATCTACGCGGCCTATAGCGGGCCGACTCCACACTTCATCGATCGACCAGACGATGCCAGACGACATCTTGCGACCGGAGACTGGGAAATTCCGTTCGAGTTCTCGCACGGCGCGTTTCGCTTCGGTCACGCCATGGTGCGACACGAGTACTGCATCAATGATCTGTCGATTCAGGACCTCTACAGTACGCTCGAAAAAACTTCCGCAAACGATCCGGTCAACATGCCGCTCGATGAAACCTGGATGGTGCAGTGGTCGCGTTTCTTCGAGATCAATGAAACCAGGCCGAACTTCAGCAGGCGCATCGGACCATATCTCAGCGACGCGTTGGGCAACGATCAGATCTTTCCGGCGTTCGACGAGACCCAGCGGGTTGGCTTGCTCTACCGTGACCTGCTCGGCGCCGGGATCGCCGGCATGTGGTCGGTGGACGCACTGATTGCCGAGATCGCGACCAGGAAACCGGAATTCGTCGCCACGTCACGCTTGCTTGCCGACCGCGCCTATCGCGTCAACCAGCTCCGCGATTGGCTGGCCGGCGCGCCGGCCTATGGCGCGCTGAGGGCCGAAGACATCAATACCCTTTCGAACGATCCGCCGCTTCCCTTCTTCGTCCTGTTCGAAGCGATGAAGCAACCGGAGGCGGAGGGCCAGCGCCTTGGACCGCTCGGCTCGATCATCGTATCGGAAGTGATTTTCGGCGCGCTCGCAGGCGATCCGCGCTCATCCCGCGGCGACGTGCTGGCAGCTCAGCTTGCCGATTTGTCTCGCGAATACTACGGGGCAAATTTCTTCCAGCAGATTCCCGACATCTCAAGCATGGCGGAGCTGGTGAAGTTCACTACCGAAATTGCCGAACTGCAGCAGGCTGTGCCTGCATTTTTGTGAAACGGAATTGTTCCGTCTCACGTAACCCGGAGGAGTAGAACCATGCAGCGTATCGAACGGCTACAGGTAACGAACCATGAGCGTTGGGGCAAGCTGGTGAAGACCTGGGCGACCGGCACGAACTACCTCGACGACGACAACGTCTATCCGCTGCCGGAGACGATGGAGGAGTTCAAGGAGCAACTCGCCAAGGCACAGGTGTTCGCCACCGTGCCGGATCGCTTCAAGCACATCAAGTTCGTGAAGCAGGAACAGGACACGATCACGGTAAAATTGCCGCCAAAGGTGATGATCGAGGATTCTGAGGCGCTGCTCAACCAGCCCGGAGCTACCTATCCGCTTCCGCCGTTCTACAAGCGTCTGTTCAACGGTATGGATCCCGTGATCCCGGAGAGCGAGAAGTTCAAGGTGCATGCCGAACGTATCGGTGACTACACCATCAGCGCCTGCGCCTGAGCGGCCCTGTCACCAGCACAAGGGCGTAATGCCTTCGACCGGAAACCCGGCGCCGCGCAAGCTGCGGCGCAGGGTTTCCCACCGCGCTCTGATGTTGATGGGGTGCGCTTGCAGGAGCCAGCGTGTGATGGCCCAGTCAGTCGGAGCGTCTGCGCCAACCCAAAACGAGCGAATACCGTTCAGAAATCGCTGCGCTTCCTCGCGCGCCGTCTCGGGCTGCCCAAGTTCGAACAGCGCTACCGCGCGCCATGCGGGGAGCGTCTGAATGACATTGTAGGCGCGATCGTAAGCCTCAATGGCGCCCGCATAGTCGCCGCACAGGCAGCGAATGATGCAGTGATAGCCCCATTCGAGGCGCGAGGGCGCCAGCGAAAGGGCAAGCGATTGACCGGCGCGTAGCCGAGCTTGTTCGATCGAGCCGCAGAAAGCGCAATAGTGGGCGCTGGACAGCAGCGTCCAGGGATCGTTGTCGTTCAGTTCGCAAGCGAGGTCCATATGCGCCGCCGCCTCGGCCTCGCGCAACGCAAACGTATAAGACCAGCCGCAACAGAGATGGGCCCTGGAATCGACGGGATCGAGTTCAACGGAGATTTTCGCCAATTCAAGGGTCGCCTTCGCCTTTTCGAGATTGCGAAGAACCCCGGGATGAACCAGATGTTCGATATTGTTCATCTGCACGAGGCTGCTGTAGAACGGTGAGAAAGCGGGATTTTCCCGGATCGATTCTCTGAAAATCACGACCGCCCGCTGCCAGCTTTCCTGGTCGAATTTCGCGATGAGATTCTGGCCGCGCAGCCAGCGATCGTGAAGATCGAGCGAAACGTCGGGTTCACCTGCCAGCCGCATCAGCCGCTCGGTCGACAACTGTACGTTCAAGGAAGTCGCGATGCGGCGGATGATGCGCTGCTGTGTCTCGAACCAGTTGGCAAGCCCGAGCCGGAAGCTTTCGCTCCAGACATAGATTCCCATGGTATCGTCGCGCAACACCATCACGATGTTGATTTCGGCACCCGCCTGGTAGGCCGTGGTTTCGATGCAATATTGCGGCGCCAGGCCCGAGGCAGGAAGAACGACGCCCGCGGGAGGGCGATCGACCACGCTCCATTCGCGGAAGCGTACCAGACACGCGGCGAGATGCTGGGAGAATCCCTGCACCAGATGGCTGTGATCCTCGTCGACGCCATGCATCGCAAAAGGCAGCAGTACCAGGCGTGTCTTGGCGGGTGCATTGGCGCGAGAAGCCGGAACGACGGTTTGAACACCGTTCCCTTTGAATATCTGCACGGCGAATTCGACGTTCGCCGCGGAAGCGCCGGGATCGGGGGCTTCGCGCTCGAAATTGCCGAGCTTGATGTTCGCAACGAGTTCTTCCGTCGCCGTCGAGGGTTCCATGGCATAGTCGCGATCGAGCAGATCCCAGAGCGCCTTGTAGATGCGCAACGCGCCTGCGACATCTCCTTCTTCTGCATGTGCCCGCATCAGATAGCGGCAGGCGTGCTCGTGAGTCGGATCGAGATTGACAATGGCGGTGGCGAACCTTTTTCTGGTGTCGTCCGGAACGTTGGCAGCCGTCAAACCGGCCTCGAGACTCCGCATCAGCCTTTCGTGGATGGTTTGACGCTTGGCCAGCACCCAGACGCGGAATGAGGGATCGAGATCGTCCATCCCTTCGAGCAGGCGCTCGTCGAGCGCCGGGCTGTCGAGCAGCAGCGGATGGACCCGCTCGCTTTCGGCCATCTGAAGCACGCTCTCGATATCGACTTCGACTTGTCCCGCGTCGATACCGATCATCAATCGCTCGGCGACGAAGCCGCCATATCCGGCTTCCTCCAGCACCGACCGCAGTTCCCGGACGACCTGGCGCAGCGAAGCGCGCGCCTTTTCTTCGTCCGAACGGCTCCACAGCAGGCCGACCAGCCGTTCCCGGCTCTCCCGCTTGGCTTCCGACAGCGCGAGATAGCTGAGAACAGCAGCGGCCTTTCGAGTACGGAGTTCAATGAGCCGACCATTGAACCGCAAGCCGAGGCGCCCGACCAGCGAGACCGACAGACGCGGAGCGCTTTCAGCCTCTGTCGCCGCCTTGCCTGCTGTGATGGCATTTGCACTGGCCGGCATTCAATATTTCCGGAACCGGTAGTTAAATCCAGCTCACCTTATATCAAGGCAACCCCCTCGGTATAGCTTGCGCCGCCCCCGGTTCGTGCAATGGCGTCCCGCAACCTCGCTGTAATGATCTCGGAAGGCTCGAGCTGGAGTCCGGGCACGATCACGCGGATCACTGGAATGCCAAGATCGCGACGGGTAAGATCGACACAAAAGGTCTCGATACCGAGTTTTTCCAAACGTTCTACGATTAAGTCAAATATTACGCTCGCTTCAGTTGCGTCAATGGAGAGGTGCGCGACGTGCTCCTCGACGGGCTGCAGCAATATGCATTGGTCGGCATTGATCATCGCGCGGCGCAGGTGGGAACGGTCCTGTGCGTTAAGCGCATGATCGCCACGCTCGCTGCGTTTTGTCGCGACGACGGCGTCGGCGAGTTCGATTTGGCACATCTCGATGATCGCAGAGCGGACCGCGGCTTCCAGCGTCGGCCGCGCAGCCAGGCCGACCGCAAACCCGGAGCCGTCCGGCCTGCAGGACACCGCCGCGACGCAAGGCACCCCGATATCGGTCGTTATATCCAGCAGGCGCGTCCGGCGCTGCGCCGGCGCGCCGTGCCGCAGTTGTCGCAGCAGATTTTCGGCAGTTCCGCTGGCTTCATGCTGCGCCGGAATAGACCGCCCCAGCTGACCACCTCGCCACCACAGGCTGGCAGCATCCCGCTCGATCAGTTCCAGCAGACCGTGCAGTGCAGCAGTCTCCCGTGACCGCCCGGCGGCCGATCCGATACTCAACGGGAAGGGTGGCGTGATTTCGCGCTGCACAGGCGGGCGGCGCAGGCAGATATCCGCCGGAAGCCATACCTCGGACCCGTCGACTGGCCTGGTTGCACGATGCCAGGAAAGCGCTCTCTCCGGTTGCATACGACGCTCCGATAGCGCCGCGACCAGTTCCCGCGCCATCGGACCCAGCCTTTCAGCCGGATCGTGAATGCCGGGCTCGCGCAACAGGTCGATTTCTCGTTGAAGTTGAGATAGATACTCGACACCCTCACCGAGGCAGCTTTGAAATGCCTGCTGCAGCGTGAGGCCGACACCTGAAACTCCGACGAGCGGACTGCCCTTATGCATGGGATCGGCGAGCGCGGGATCGAATTGCGCGCCAAAGTTGATCAACCCTGGCGCGTCCGGCGCGGCGAGTTCGAATACCCGGGCGAATCGGGACGCGGCCATCAACAGATTGGCGCGATTCGCAGTCTCCAGGCTCAATGGATCGCCGCGATCAGCGACATATTCCAGAGCCTGCAGCATAAGCATCGCATCGTGATCGCGTGCCGCCTCCAAATCGTTGCCAATAAGCAACGATGCCGCCTGCGCGAACAATTTCTGCATCGAATTCTCGCTACCGCTCACGGTGACCTCACGCCCGACGCGCAGACTCTGCAAGGTGAGGCAAGCCCCGCCCTCGCCCTGGAGGAATTTATGCTCGCGAAAGCCTTAGTCATAGCCATGGCTGCCGATATCGCTCGGTCGGATTACGCCAAGCCAACCTTGATTCGCGGCCGAAGCCGGGAGTGGCTGATCGCCTGCCGCTGGGGACCGGAGGGCGAGTTTCTTTCGATAGCCACAGCCGGCCCCATCACGGAGCCTCGCGCACTCGCCGCACCGCAGGCGATTTCGCCAATCCACAGTCTGGTCGGCGTGCTGGTTTCGGAATCGGAAACGCAATCGGCGAGCACCTTCCTGCTGGTGCGTCAGTTGCCCGGAGCGATCGAACTTGCCGGAACGTTTTTTCCGGCCGATGGATACGTTCTGCTGCAGCACCATGACGACATCCACCTCATCTGCAAGGCGCGCTACTCGCATAGCTGCGGCTGGCTCGACGGCAGGGAGATCCGCAAGGACATTCCCGATCCGGCGCCTTATTCAGCCGAAGCGATGTCATGGCATATCGAAGCGAGCCGGCGCGACTGGATCGGCGAGTTCATTCCCGGAATCAGGCCGCCGGCAGAAAGAATGGCGATTCGCGCCACCGGCTGACGCGAGTGAGGGCTGCCCGCGTCCGGCTCGGCAACAACGCCAATGCGGCCTCGTCATTTCGGTGGAGCGTTATCCCCGTGCGCGGATGCTTCCTGGCTCACCACGGTTGATGACATTCAGCCGCGCAACCGGGGCCTTGGCCGGAGGCTCCCCGTCGGCGATGCTTTCGATCAGCTTTGCGATCGACAGCCGCACGCGCGGATCGGTCGTCCTCACATACGCTTTGAGAACGCGCAGGGCGCCAGGCTCGGCGAGCAAGTGGACTGGCGAATTTAAGCCGGCAGATCCATTCCCGGAGGGTTCAAACAATTCGCCGACCGAAATGCCCAGCACGGACGCGATTTGCGCCAACCGGCTGGCACCGATCCGGTTCGCGCCCTTCTCATATTTCTGTACCTGTTGAAAGGTAACGCCGATCCTCTCCGCGAGAACGGCTTGGCTGATGCCGCGGTTGATCCGAAATATGCGAATCTTGGCGCCCACCATCGCATCTAGGGGGCCGGACTTCCTAATCGCCATCGTCGGTCTCCCAGCTTTCCAGGATGGGAGACCTTAGCACAACCTCGGGCGGCGCGGACGCTAATTTGCGATCCGTGGGACAGCCTTGACCGGCTGGTCGGCATTGGCGTGATCGACGGTTAGCCGGCCTTTCGGGTCAATTGTCGCCTTCATGGCGGGAGGGTGGCCGGTTTCAAGGAAGTGTTGCACCACAGCACGGCTCTCGTCCGAAAGCGCAAACAGCCCTCGCATCAATTCAAAGAATCCGGGCTCTTCCGCCACATAGAGCAATTCACGCAGTTCCGCCGCGGTATAATGTCCCAACGCCGTTACAAGCCATTCGGTTTGGTCGTTCGGATCGTTTTCAGGCATCCGATTCAGATAGTAAACGACGGATTCCGCACTCATTTCATCCCCCGGTAACCTCGATAGCTCGCAGCCCCCCCGTCTCGGGGTGGTTTCCTGACGGCTATCTCCGATTTTAACAGTGCTAGGCATCTCGTGATTTCAGCGTGATCGCAAAGAGCTTTTCCCCGGAACCCGTTGGAGGGTTCCACGGCGCACCAACTGTATGGCATGGGTTCCGCCGGGCACAGCGGCCCCGGCGTCAAACCGGTCGCACGGCTTGCGCGCAGTGACACAGGGACCGCCCAGGTGTCAGAAAGCTTTGGCGATGGCACGCTGGGCATCCTGCTGAATCGTCTGGAGATGGTTCCGGTCCCGAAAACTCTCCGCGTAGATCTTGTAGACGTCCTCGGTACCCGATGGCCGCGCGGCGAACCATCCCGCCTCGGACTCGACCTTGATCCCGCCAAAGGACTGGCCGTTACCCGGCGCCGTGGTCCTGATAGCGGTGACCGCCTCACCGGCGAGTTGTCTCATATCGAGTTGGTCCGGCCCGAGCGCCTTCAGGGCGTTCTTCTGTTTCGGCGTCGCCGGGACGTCGATTCGTTCATAGAAGGGTACGCCGAGTTCGGCTGTCAGGGCGGCAAACAACTGGCTCGGATCGCGGCCGGTGCTGGCAAGAATTTCGGCGGCGAGCAGTCCCATCACCAGGCCGTCCTTGTCGGTCGTCCACACCGAGCCGTCGCGCTTGAGCAATGAGGCGCCGGCGCTTTCCTCTCCGGCAAACCCGAAGGCTCCGGTGCCGAGGCCTTCGACGAACCATTTGAAGCCGACCGGGGTCTCGATCAGCTTTCGGTTCAGCTTTCTTGCGACACGATCGATAATCGAACTGGAGACGATGGTCTTGCCGATCGCAGCCTCGCTGCCCCATTGCGGTCGGTGCTCGAACAGATAGGCGATCGCGGCGGCCAGAAAATGGTTCGGGTTCATCAGGCCGCCGGTGCGCGTCACGATGCCATGGCGGTCCGCATCGGTATCGTTGGCGAAAGCGACGTCGAACCTGTCGCGCATCTCGATAAGGCTCGCCATCGCGAACGGCGAGGAACAATCCATCCGGATTTTTCCATCCCAGTCCGCGGTCATGAAGCGGAAGGTCGGATCGACAGCTTTGTTCACGACGGTGGCATCGATCCCGTAATGCTCGATCAGCGGCTGCCAGTAATGAACGGCGGCGCCGCCAAGCGGATCGATGCCGATTTTCACTCCGGACGATCTGACCAGCGCCATGTCGACGGCGTTGCCGAGATCGGCGATATAGGGACGGATGTAGTCGTGCAGATGCGTCGATGACGCCCTGCGGGCGCGCTCGTACGGCAGCCGCGCAACGCCTTTCATCGCTGCTTCCATGTAGGCGTTGGCGGCCTTTTCGACCTTCGCCGTCACGTCGGTATCGGCCGGGCCGCCATGCGGCGGGTTATATTTGTAGCCACCATCCTCAGGCGGATTGTGCGACGGCGTGATAACGACGCCATCGGCGAGCCCGCTCGCGCGGCCTTTGTTGTAGCTGAGGATCGCATGCGAGATGACCGGTGTCGGGGTGTATCCGCCGCGCTCGTCGATCATGATGTCGACGCCGTTCGCGGCAAATACTTCCACCGCGCTCGCCAGCGCCGGCTCGGCGAGTGCATGCGTATCGATGCCGACGAACAGCGGACCGTCAAGTCCGGTTTCGCGGCGATGGTCACAGATCGCCTGCGTCGTCGCCAGGATGTGATTTTCGTTGAAGGAATTCTTCAGCGACGAGCCGCGGTGACCCGACGTGCCGAAGGCGACGCGCTGCGCCGGATCTGCAGGATCGGGTTTGCCAGCAAAATACGCCGTCACCAGCCGCGGAACGTTGACGAGAGCGGAAGGATCGACCGGCTTGCCTGCGGCGGGATTGGGAGCAGTCACGTGACCTCGCGGGGTGAAACCATATTGCCAGACTATGAGGTAGGAAATGCGGCCGCAAACTGAAGATGAAGCCTCGACATGCGTGCCGGTGCAATAAACTCCCTAATAAGCGCCGCGTTGGCGCCGGCCGACAGGCGGTTCCCGGCCGACATGCGCGAAATACGGGTTTGTCAGGCATTGCGCCGCCCGGCCAGACGCAGACGCCCTGCACTGGTCCAGCGAGGTAAAACTGCAATCTATGTAGCCGCCGTCGATGCCGTAGGTTTGCAGGCAGACCGGGAAATTTGGATCATAGGTCTGGGCGGACGCCGGCGCGGCGATGAACGCCGCCCCGATCGCAAGCATCGTCCAGTCCGGCAATCGCATCAAGAACCTCCTTCGAGACGAGAAGCAAGGGCACACAAGTTCAGGCTTCGGACCGCAGAGCCGCCGCAAATCAGCCAAATCAAACAGGATTTCGGGCTTGTTCCCTGCGAGCCGTAAACCGGTTTGATCTGTTGGCGTTCCCCAGGGAACGGCGGATAGTCTCCAAAATCGACGGGTTTCGCAATTGCCTTGAACCGAAACCATGCGCCCTAAGATTTATCGGCGCCCGATCGGTGAGTTGAAAACCGGCGGCGCCGGCCGATATGGAATGGCCGAGACACCAAAATTCCTGCCGTACTGCTGCTGAACAGCGGGCACGTTGACGATGCCAACCTTGAGATCCTGCGACCTGGCATCGATCGGCGGCAGGTTCAAGCTCGGGTTGACCTTGTCAACCTCCTTCTTGAGTTTTTGATTGAGGCAGTTCATCGACCGGCTGGATCCGATTTCAACCTCCACGCATCTGTCGGGCGAGGCCGACGCGCGGCTGCTGTCGGCCGAGCCCCGGTTTCTTCCCCCCCCAACGATTTTCCGCGCATGCCCACCCATC
>Ga0081540_1003846_pt1 | contig 11732 bp, 8 predicted proteins | sample TabmetS2T1R1_FD_71024 | JGI IMG/M metagenome (GOLD analysis project Ga0081540, IMG submission 71024) | Tabebuia heterophylla rhizosphere microbial communities from the University of Puerto Rico - S2T1R1 | ecosystem: Host-associated > Plants > Roots > Rhizosphere ...
CAACAACAACCGCGCTTTTCTGTCCGGGACGTGCAGCGCCACGCTCAATGGCGCCTCGATCTACATCGAGGCTCTGCGCAAGCCGGATACCTACAAGACGGAGGCAGGCGGGCAACTGAAGGACGACATCCTGCACGCCGCGCTGCCCAAGGGCCCCGGCGGGCAGTTCAGCTATCACGTCCCGTTCTCGAACCTCCTGATGGGTTATTCGAAGAACCAGGATGCGGCGAAGAAATTCCTTGGCTGGGTTCACTCCAAGGACGTCTACGACAAGTGGTTCGTCTCCCAGAAGGGCTTCTCGGTCGGCCCGACCACGGATTGGGAAAAACACAAGCTGTGGGGCGACGACCCGATCATGCTGCCCTACAAGCAAGCGGCGCGCACGGGGCGCTTCGCTGGCTACCAAGGGCCCTCTACGCGCAAGGCAGCCGAGGTCGTAACCAAATACATCATCATTGATATGTACGCAAAGGCCGTCCAGGGCATGCCCGCCGAGGATGCCGTGAAGTGGGCAGAGGCTGAGCTCAAGAAGGTCTACGTCTGAGGTTAAGCCATCCCCCTCCCCATTTTTCGTGAGGTAGGGAATCTTCCGGCCGACGAGGATCGAACATGGCGATAAGCGCGGTTTCCGCCACCACGTTCCGCGAAGCGCCCCCTCCGCGGCGACGGCGGTTGCTCGAGGACGAGCGCTGGCTGGCGTTCGTGCTGCTGGTGCCGACCATCGTGCTGCTCGGCATGTTCATTGCCTATCCCTTCATTCGAGGGATCTTGCTGTCGGTCACCAGCTCGCGCGTCGGCATGCCCGGCGACTTCGTCGGCCTCGCAAACTTCTACAAGATCTTCAATGATGGAATCTTTCGCAGCTCCGTTTACAACACCTTCCTCTATACGGGCGTGACCACCATCTTCAAGCTGGCGCTCGGGCTATGGCTGGCCATGCTGCTCAACCGTAATTTCCGCGGCAAGGCTTTTACCCGTGCTTTCATCCTGCTGCCTTTCATTATCCCGACCGTGCTCTCGACTTTCGCCTGGAAGTGGATGTTCGACCCGACGTTCAGCGTTCTCAATTGGCTCCTCTACCATTTCGGCTTGATCACCGGTCGGATCAACTGGCTGGGCGATCCGGACCTCGCCATGATCTCGATTATCATCGTCAACATCTGGCGCGGGGTGCCGTTCTTCGCCATCAGCCTGCTCGCCGGCCTGCAGACCATCAGTCCCGAACTCAGCGAGGCCGCCGCCATCGACGGCGCCAAGCCGTGGCAGCGGTTCTGGCACATCACCTGGCCGCTGCTGCTGCCCGTGACCATGGTCGTGGTGCTTTTCTCGGTGATTCAGACGTTCGCCGACTTCCAGATCGTCTATGTGATGACGGGCGGCGGACCGGCCAACGCAACACACCTGTTCGCCACCTACGCCTATCAGATCGCCATCGGCACCGGCCTCTTGAGCGAGGGCGCCGCCATCGCGCTCGCAATGTTTCCAGTCTTGTTTCTGGTCGTGATCATCCAACTTCTCTACATCCGCCGCGTGGAGGTCCGCTGAGCCATGATCGAAGGTGCAATCTGGCGAAAGTGGGTGTTCTTCTACGTCCCCATGGCGCTGTTCCTGCTTTTCCTGCTGTTCCCGTTCTACTGGATGGTGATCACTTCGGTGCGGCCGGACGGCGAGCTTTACCGGCCCTGGAATTCGATCAACTACAATCCGTTCTGGACCTGGAAACCGACCTTGGACCATGTCAGGTACCTGTTCGAGGAGACGCTGTTCGCATCGTGGCTGTGGAACACAACGTTCATCGCGCTCGCGTCAACCGCTATATCGCTCGTGTGCGGCGTGTTCGCCGGCTATGCTCTGTCGCGGCTGAACTTTCCATTTGCCGGCAGCCTGGGTACCGGCATCTTCATCACCTATCTGGTGCCTCAGACGCTGCTGTTCATTCCGCTGGCCGAGATGATCCGCAACTATCGGCTGGGTGATACGCCCTGGGCACTGATTCTGACCTATCCGACCTTTCTCATTCCGTTCTGCACCTGGCTCATGATGGGCTACTTCAAGGCTGTGCCCAGGGAGCTCGAGGAATGCGCGCGCATTGACGGCGCCTCGCGCTGGCAGGCTATGCTCTACATCGTCATCCCGGTGGCGATCCCGGGCATCCTCTCGGCCGGCATCTTCGCTTTCACGTTGTCCTGGAACGAGTTCATCTATGCGCTTGTCTTCCTGTCCTCGCCTGAGCAGAAGACTGTGCCGGTTGGCGTCACATCGGAGCTGATCCGCGGTGATGTATTCTACTGGGGACCGCTGATGGCTGGGGCGCTGCTTGGATCGATACCGGTTGCTATCGCCTATTCGTTTTTTGTCGAACACTACGTCGCAGGATTGACCGGATCGGTGAAGGGCTGACAGCACACGGATCAGGGGGTTCGAAAGCGCGCATGCAGACTGCGCATAGGCCGTTGGGAGGCAGTTGGAAGCGAATGGGCCAGGTCGTCCTTAAGGGGATCAACAAGTTCTTTGACAGCGTGCACGCTGTCAAAGACGTCAATCTGCAGATCCGCGACAAGGAGTTCGTGGTGTTCGTCGGACCGTCCGGCTGCGGCAAGACCACGACGCTCAGGATGATCGCCGGGCTGGAAGCGATCAGCTCCGGCGATATCTCAATCGACGGCAACGTGATCAACGCACTTGCGCCCATGGACCGCGACATCGCCATGGTGTTCCAGAACTACGCGCTCTACCCGCATATGAGCGTATACGACAACATGGCATTCGGCCTGAAGATGCGCAAATTCGAAAGGCCCGAGATTGAGAAGCGCGTGCGCGAGGCGGCCGACATCCTCGGCATCGGCGAATTGCTAAAGCGCAAGCCGCGGCAGCTCTCTGGCGGCCAGCGCCAGCGGGTGGCTTTGGGCCGTGCCATCGTGCGCCACCCCCGCGTGTTCCTGTTCGACGAGCCGCTGTCGAACCTCGATGCCAAGCTGCGCGTGCAGATGCGCGTTGAGCTCAAGAAGCTGCATCTGCGTCTCGGCACGACCGCCATCTACGTTACCCACGATCAAGTCGAGGCTATGACGCTGGGTGACCGGGTCGTCGTCATGAAGGACGGCGTGGTGCAGCAGGTGGGGGAGCCGCTCGAGCTGTATAATCAGCCCGCCAACAAGTTCGTCGCCGGCTTCATCGGCTCCCCGGCCATGAATTTCGCCGCCGTTACGGTGACCGAGGCGGACGGATCGCTGATCGCCGAGAACTCCGGCCTGCGCATCAAGCTGCCGGACGAGATCGCGCAGCGCCTGGGCGGCCATATTGGGCGCGAGGTCATACTCGGTGTGCGGCCGGAGGACCTCACCGTGGCCGGTAGCGCTGATCTCGACCAGCCGTGCTTCGATGCTGTGATTGAGGTGGTCGAGCAACTCGGCTCGGAAATCCTGCTCGACATGAAGGTCGGCGAGAATATCATGGTGGCGAGCGTCGAGCCGACCGCGAGGGTGAGGGTGGCCGACAAGCTGCGCGTTGCCATGCGGCGTTCCAGGCTTCACGTTTTCGAAGCGCAGACCGAGGCGGCCATCTAATGCCGACGGTTGGCCACTTTCCCACCGGTGAGGGGAATTCGCTCAAAACCGGTGACCTCCCTGTCACCAGCTTCAATGACGCCCGGCGAGCGCGAAGGCAGTTGGCCTAACCATTCCCGAGCCCTTCTTGCTGCGTGCTGACGAGATGATGGTGCCATTTGCCGCGGTACCGGAATCCGTTATTGGGCCGTTCACCGACATTTCAAACGCCGCCCAATGCTGTGCAGGCCTTCACTTTGGGGGCCCCCCAGCTTGCCCGGGCTTTCCAGCCCTGGCCGGCCAAGCTCCCGGGGTGGATGGGGGCTCTGCGGCAGAGTGCTGGGTGGACCGCCGCTTGCATGCTACAGAAGCCCTTGCGTTCCAACCTTTGAGGCCAGAGAAGTCCCATGCCCATCGTCAACCGCGTCGCCGATCTGCAACCCGATATTCAGGCCTGGCGCCGCGATATCCATGAAAATCCCGAATTGCTGTATGAAGTCCATCGCACTGCAGCATTCGTGGCGGATCGCCTGCGCGAGTTCGGCTGCGACGAGGTCGCGACCGGCCTCGGCAAGACCGGCGTCGTCGGCGTCATCAAGGGCAAGCAGCCCGGCAAGGGCGAGATCAAGGTGATCGGGCTTCGCGCCGACATGGATGCGCTGCCGATCGAGGAAGCGACCAATCTGCCCCATGCCTCCAAGACGCCGGGCCTGATGCACGCCTGCGGCCATGACGGTCACACCGCCATGCTGCTGGGCGCGGCCCGCTATCTTGCCGAGACCCGGAATTTCGCGGGCGATGCGGTCGTGATCTTCCAGCCGGCCGAGGAGGGCGGGGCGGGTGCCGCCGCCATGATCAAGGACGGGCTGATGGACCGGTTCGGCATCGAGCAGGTCTATGGCATGCATAATGGCCCGGGGATTCCGGTCGGCTCCTTTGCCATCCGCCCCGGTCCTGTCATGGCCGCGACCGACTCGATCGACATCAAGATTGAAGGGCTCGGCGGCCACGCCGCGCGCCCGAACAAGTGCATCGATTCCGTGCTGGTCGGCTCGCAGTTGATCACCGCCCTGCAATCGATCGTCTCAAGGACCATCGATCCCCTGGATTCCGCCGTGATCTCGATCTGCGAATTCCACGCCGGCAACGCGCGCAATGTGATCCCGCAGACCGCCGAACTTCGCGGCACCGTGCGGACGCTGACGCCGGAAGTCCGCGAAACGGTCGAGCGGCGCGTCCGCGAGATTTGCGAGGGCATCGCCAAAATGACCGGTGCCAAGATCGACCTGGTTTACGAGCGCGGCTATCCCGTGACCAAAAACCATGCCGAGCCAACCGACTACGCCACGCAGGTGGCCAAAGACGTGGCCGGCGCCCAGAACGTCCACGACATGCCGCCGCTGATGGGCGCGGAAGATTTTTCCTACATGCTGGAGGCCCGCCCGGGCGCCTTCATCTTCTGCGGCAATGGCGACAGCGCAGGGCTGCATCCCCCCGCCTATGATTTCAACGACGAGGCGATCGTGTACGGCACGTCGTACTGGATCAAGCTGGTGGAGAACAAGCTGGCGGCGGCGTAAGGCGCGTCACCACTTGGAAGGTGCCGCGGTCATTGGCGCGGGTGGTCACGGTGCATCGGCACCTTCTCGTCCGGCCACCACCCGCCATGGAGCGAAGGCGTTGGCGCCACGTGGCATTGCGCTGGCAAGCTCAGGGCAATGGCGCAGGATCAAGCTCGTCATTCCGTTCTGCGCGATCCAGTCGATGCCGAACGGCGAATAGATCTCGGGGCGGAAATCGACCGTGAGGAAGCGGTCACTCTGGATCCGGCGAGACGCCATCAGGGTAAAGATCCGGAACGCGGTGTCGGAGAAGCCGAAGCCCGGCGGGCAGGGTTCGGCGAACATGCCGATCATGGTGTCCACCGCGTCAACATTGTCGCGATATAGATCGCGCATGATCCGCACCGATTCGGGGTCCGCGGATATATTCGCCCAGGTCACCGGCGCCATGTGGAGGCCGGTGCGAAAGGCGTTGTAGCGAGGCACGCCGCGGCGGCGGGTGCGGACGATGTCCACGACCGACAGATCGATTCGCTCGCCGTGTTCGTCGCGTACGAAGTTTTGCAGCGAACTCGGAAAATTGTGCAGGGTGATCGCGCCCGGATGGGCGATGCCGAAGCTGTACAGCACATTGTGCAAGCCAAGCTTGCGCATCTTCGGGTCGGCGAATTTGCCCTGGATGTCGAGGAAGCCGCAGGAGCCGAGCGCGGCTCCATTGGTATGGTCGTAGAAGGCATAGTCGTCCGGCAGCAGGGGATGCATGCGGTAGACGGTCGCGAAATCCTCCGTCAGGCTAAACGGCGCGCCATGATGGTCGGGCTTGGTCCTGGGAATGCCGGTTGCGGCATGTACGTCGCTCAGCCAGACGCCAAACCTGGTGGGCCAGGGGGCGTTAGGAGGGAGTCCAAGCCAGACGCCCTTGAGAGCGACGTCCATCGTCTGGGTTGCCAGGATCGCCGGTGTCCATTCGACGGTGTGGATCTTGGCGATGAGGGCCGTCACGATCAGGCGTGCCGTATCATAGATCCGATCGTCGCTCCAGGTGCGATAACGGGCGCGAAGCTCGTCGCAGAGCAAATTGTGCTCGCGGACGAAAAGCGTGTGCATGGCGCTCAACCCGAGCCAGAAGCTCTCGTTGAAACCGGTGATCACCATTCCCAGCTGGTCGACCGGCAGAAAGCCGTCGTCGAGCCGGATCTTCGGCCCTTTCCCATCGCGAAGCCGAGCGGCGCCTTCAGCGTCACTGCCATAGACCTCCGATCCATCCCACCAGTGCGACGTGGCATTTCCAAACAGACGACCGGCGCCATCGCGCGATATGTTACCGGCGATCCGCATCTCCCGTTCCGGCTCGCCGCCGACAACGTTGACCCAGTCCGGCGCCCCGTCGGGGAGCGGCACCCTCACGTCGTTCGTGCCGAGCATCTCACGTTCATGGTTCACCCAATCGTGGACCTGAAACTGAATCCAGGCGGCCGCAAGCAGGTTGAGCGAGCGCGCCGGCAGGAACGCCTTGCGGTCGAGCAGCGCGCGCGCCACCCGGATCGGATTGGGCTCTTCCATATTTTGCGTGAAGTCGGGCGTGAGGTTGCGGCCAAAGGTGGCGCCGACCGCGCCCATTTTGGGCGCCGAAAGATCATTCCACTCACCGTTGAAGGAACGCGCGGTGCGCATTTCTTCCGGCGGGTCCGGCGGCGGCATTTTTCGCGCGGCCGGAGGCGCCGCGACCGGCTCGGTGTCGATCAGATTGTTTCGCCGCAACACCGTCCGGTTCTCAACCATATTCAGCAGGCTGAGCGGCTGCGGCAGCTGGTACCACGCGAAGCGGCGGTTGATCAGTCTGAAGGTAGCGCGGGCAAGGGCGCCGAATATGCGATTGCGCAATGGCGGCTCTACACGCCAGCGGGTCTGGAGGCGGTGTGCCGCGCTGGCGTCGTAGACGTCTCTGCGCGCACGGTTGAGATTGCCAAGAGGACGGAATTCGTCGGTCGTGTTCCATGGATTGAACGCAAGCGCGTTGATGACGCGAAACATCTCGTCGCGCGCCGCCGGCTTATTGACGTCCTGCGCGGGAATCTGGGGAATAGTGAGTGTCGCGACCTGCTCGATCGGCGCCGCTTCGGGCGTCCATGGGATCGAAGTATCTTCAATGGGCGTAGCCTTTTTGTCGACGAAGCGCTGAATGCAGAGTTCAAACCGGATCAGTCCCGCGGCGAGCCGTGCGGCCGCCTCCTTTGACAGGCCTTCGGGATCGGCCGCGAACTTCGGATCGGCGGGTGCGGCGGGCAAGGCCGGGCGTAGCAGGAAGCGCACCGCCAATTCCGGTCCCCAGCGCATGGCGCCGCGGCTCCAGTAGGTTTCCAGTGCGACACTTTCGATTTGCCGGCGCGCCGCGGCGACGTTGCGCAGCATCCGGAAGGTCTCAGATAGGCCTTCGGTGAAGACCAGCCCGGCAATCCCCACAAAGCGCGATACCGTGCCGCCCGCGGTTGCCACCGCGAAGCGTACGAATTGGCGCGCGTTGCGGGCGTGGCTGACGGGATAATTGGTGGCCAGGAGATCGTGCTGCTCGTCGGCTGACACCTCTATCCGCAGCGCGATGCCGCGCATGTCGGGCGCGTTATCGGGGCCCGGACGGTTGGCGGCGTTGGAAATGCGAACGATGACGTCATATCGGGCATTGGCCCGGACAAAGCCCGCCGCGAGATCAGCCGGCAGGTCGGGGCGGAAGTGGAGGTTGGCGGTATCGACGGCGAGCAGCGGTTTGGCGTGGAACGCCCGGTCGACGGCGACCAGCAGGGCGGCTCCGCCCGCGGCACGGCGCGCCTTGAGCTGAGCGTGCATGATATCATCCGCAAGCCCCTTGAACATGAGGTGCTCGGTCTCCGCGTCGCCTCCTTCATAGGTCTCCCAGTCCATTTAAGCCCCCTGCTGCCTTATCCTCCATGCCGCCGCGCCGTCAGCATCTCGACGACGGCGGCGATCGTTCCGCGAGTGACGTGTAGCCGGCGATCGCAAGCAAGCGGGACATCCCCAACGCGAGACCGGAAGGCAGGTTGAAGGCGTTCGGAACCGCCGTTCTTCAACAGACACCAAGCCTGGGGGGCGAACACCGCATAGTCGCGGGCGGCGAACGATGCGGTCTGCCCGTTTCGCACGACGATCGATTTGATTTTCCGGGAATGTTCAAGCGCGATTATTCCGCTGGCAACGTTCTCGCTGGCACCGCCAAAGGCTGCAACTACCCCGACGCTTTCGAGCCATCGAACGATCGCTTCGTTGATACGCATCGACTCTGCTCCCGACGAGCCGCGGATCGACCTTCATTGTAGACACGGTCACCTGCCGAACACAATCTTGAGACGTTATTTGCCGTGCTTTGGTTCGGCGCGGGTGGTCCGCGGAGTCCTGCCGTGGCCAGCGCCTCTCTTGAACTTTGATCGCATGTGAAGGTCGAGAACACATGAAGGAAAGCCTGTATCTCCAGTACGGGCCTTCTTTATTTGCCGCTCAGCTGTGAGGTGAGATGCCAGTAGGGAAAGTCGCCGCGCTCAATATCTGAGGGTGGTGGTCACGCCGAACACGGCGGCGTCGCCGATCCGCGACAGGCCGGTCGGATCGTTCGGGTTCGGGATGCCGCCGGACGGACGAAACACATACTGAAAGTAGGGCGCCAGCAGCCAGCCGGGCTTGAGGTGAGCTTCATAGATCAGTTCGAGCAGCGTCTCGTTGCTGCGCACCGGGGTCGGCAGGCCGGCAAAGAACTGGTTGTCGCGATCGAGGTTTCGCGCCGAATCTGAGATCCGCATATAGGCCACCGCCACCCCGAACCGGTCGAGCGGGCGGCCGGGGACCAGGCCGCTGACGCCGATACCGCCGTCGATATAGAGATCGATCAGGTTTCGATCCGGCGGGCTGTAGGCGATCCGCGCGAACGCCGTCACCCCCGGCAACGACGCCGACACGCCTTTCTCGGTTACCGACGGCGGCCGGTACAACGTCTGCTCGACGACGGCGAAGATTCCAAAATTGCCGCGAAGTTTTGCGGCAATGCCGGAGCCGTCGGGATCGGCGATCGAGGCGCCTTGCGCGGTAAAGCGCTGATCGTCGAACTGTCCGGTATGATACCAGCCGCCCGGCGTGAAATTGCCTGCCAGCGGACCCCGGCCGAAGTCGAGATCGTAGCTCAAGTGCACCTGCCCGATCAGCCATGGCGGATCGTTGACCCGGAACGCAAGGCCGTGATTGTCGCGGAGCTGCGGGTCGCCGTCACCCGGCCGCGCCGAATTGCCGTTGAACACCGCGCCGAAAACCGTGACCTGGTCCGACAGCGTGGCCTTGACGCGAACGCCGGGTACCGCGATCGGCGGCGCCGGACCGCCGGAGGGAAGATTGTTGGCCTTGTTCGCCGGCCAGCCGAACGTGCCGTTGATGAAGAGATCGTCGGTCTGGCTGTCGAAGAATTCGACGTCCGCTGCCTGCTGCCCGATCCGGAAGTTGAGCGCGTTATTGTAGAAGCCTTGCTCGAAATAGGCGTTGTAGAGGCGGGCCTCCGGCAGGGCCTCGATCTCGCTGATGGTGGCGAGGTTGTGGACATAGTTGCGCGACAGGCCGCGGCCATAGATGCCGAGCGCGTTGACGTAGAATTTGCCGCCGGTCCAGCCGACCAGTTTCTCGAGGTCGCCGTCGACGGAGAGATCAAACCGGCCGAAATGGATGGCGCCGCGGCTCGATCCTCCCGAGACATTGGTGATGTTGTCGCCGATCCAGATGGCGCCGAAATTCAGTCCCTTGGCCGCAAGCCCGTCATGCCATTCGTTGAGCCATTTCGGGGCCAGCCATTCGGCGGCATTTTCGTCCTTGGCGCCGGCAAACGCGCTTGTGCTCGCCATCGCGCCCACGAGGTACGCCGCCACCATCGCCGATTGACGCAACGCGAACATCCGCGGTGATCCCACCCGCTACCTGATAATTCCGATGCGCTTCATGATGAGGTAAGCGGCAAACGACGACAGGACCAAGAGCAGTGAGGCCCAAAGGAACGCCGTTTCGAGATCGGTGAACGGCAGTCCCTTGGTGTTCATGCCGAAGATGCCGGTAACGAGCGTCGGCGGCAACAGCAGCGCCGTCAGGATCGAGAGCACCCTGATATTGTCGTTGCCCTGCTCCTCGATCTTCAAATGAAGTTCTTCCTGCAGCAGCCGGCTGCGCTCGCGCATCTCGACGATGGTGTGATCGAGGCCGTCAAGCCGCTGAGCGAGCCTGCCGGCGCGCATCCGCAACGCAGGCTTCAATTCGTCGAGATGCTTCTGTTCGAACCGGTGGAAGACGATCCGCAGGCCCGACAATTGCCGGTGCAGCCGGGCGCAGGTGCGCCGCAGGCGGCCTAGGCTCTGGCGCAGGTCCGTCGCGGTATCCGACAGCACCTTTTCCTCGATCTCGTCGAGCGCCCGCGCCACGCGATCGGCGATGCCGTCCATGGTGTCGGCGACCTGTTCGACGATCGTCTCGAACAGCGCGGCGGCGCTTTCGACGCGATGGCCGGCCTCGAGCGCGCGGCGGGTGGCGTCGACCGCGCACAGCGCATGGTGCCGCCCGCTGACCAGGATCCGCTCGGTCATGACGAAGCGGAGATAGCCGGTATCCTCGGTCGCCTCGCCGACGTCGCGCAGCAGATCGGAGATCACGCCGTAGACGCAGTCATCGACGGTGTGAAGCTGCTGGTAATTGTCTTTCGACAGCAGCAGCGCGCGCGCCTGGGCCGGGACATCAAGGTTGGCAGGCGTCAGCCACTGCAGCGCGCGGGCGTCGGCCAGATTGAAATGCAGCCAGAGCAGCCCGTCACGGGAAAACGAAATCGGCTGGTCGACCGGGAGCGCTTCGGGAGCGCCGTCCGAATGGATGCGAAACGCCCAGACCAGGCCCGGGATCGCGGTGGACACGAGCGGCGAGCGCGCCACGTCGCTATCGGCTATGCCACCGGCAACTGGCGTGTCAGCTCGCATCGAACACCCCAGAAACGTTGTCGCACGCCAAAATCACGGGGTACGCCCACTACAGAGACAAAATAGGCTCTGGAAACAGCCTTCCAATCGCCGCCAGTTCCCCAATAGGCTCCATAGAATGACACCCATGTTACAGTAGTGTGTCATTCGCCGTTATTCTGCGGCTTCCGCCAGGTCTTCGTCCTGCTTGTTGTAGTCGTAAACGACGCGGCCATAGGGCAGCGTCAGGTCGGCGAGAAAATGATGCGCGCCGACGACACGCCGGACCGGAAAATCGGCCACCGGCGCGTTGACATGGGGCACGAGGTGAAGCCGGCCCGGGCCGATCCATGAACCCTTGACGACGATATCGGTCAGGTTGATGGCGACGAGCTGGCAGACTTCGGCGCGGCCATCGACGCCGGGGATCAGCTTGAGATTGATCTGGGTCTTCGACAGGGTGGCGCGGGTTATCTCGCCGTTGCCGGCCATCGATTCATGCTTGTAGCCCATGGTCCCCATGGCGACGAGCTGGCTGGCATATTCGAGGGTGCCGGTCAGCGTATCCTTGACCACTTCGAGCTTCGGGTGGGCATATTTCTTCGGAAAGCCCCAGATCTCGCGGCCGGCGGCAATCGGCG
>Ga0081540_1003847_pt1 | contig 11731 bp, 9 predicted proteins | sample TabmetS2T1R1_FD_71024 | JGI IMG/M metagenome (GOLD analysis project Ga0081540, IMG submission 71024) | Tabebuia heterophylla rhizosphere microbial communities from the University of Puerto Rico - S2T1R1 | ecosystem: Host-associated > Plants > Roots > Rhizosphere ...
CGATTTCGTGCGCACCGCGCGCGCCAAGGGGCTGCGCGAGACCGTCGTCATCGTGCATCACGCGCTGCGCAATGCGCTGATCCCGGTGGTGACGCTGATCGGGCTGCAGGCAGCGTTCCTGCTCGGTGGCGCGGTGGTGACGGAGACGATGTTCTCCTGGCCCGGCGTCGGACGGCTTGCGGTCGGCGCCATCGTCTCCAGCGATTTCCCGACCGCGCAGGGCGCGATCATGATCCTTGCGGTGGCCTTCCTCACCATCAACCTCATCGTCGACGTGCTCTACGTCTACCTCGATCCGAGGGTGCAGCGCAGATGAGCGCCGAGGCTCTCGATACCGGCCTTGCCCCGGAGCGCGAAAGTGGCGTATTCGCCCGCGCCGGGGTGCTCCGCCGACTGGCGCGCGACCGGGTGGCGGCGCTCGCCGCCCTGCTGCTCGCTGCGATCGTGCTGGCAGCGCTGTTTGCGCCATGGGTCGCGCCATATGATCCCTACTTCACCGACCTCACCAAGGTGATGCAGCCGCCCAGCGCGGCGCACTGGTTCGGCACCGACAATACCGGCCGCGACATCTTCAGCCGCGTGCTCTATGGCACGCGCAACACGCTGATGCTCGGGCTGATTGGCGTGATCGTCGGCGGCTTCCTCGGCGGCGTGCTCGGCATCCTCGCCGCCTACTATCGGCGGCTGGACGGCTGGATCATGCGGCTGGTCGACATCATGCTCGCCTTCCCCGCCATCCTGATCGGGCTTGCGGTCGCCGCGATCTTCGGCGCCGGGCTGACGGCGGTGGTAATCGCGCTCGTCGTCGCCACCGTGCCCGATGTCGCGCGGGTGGCGCGCGGTGCTGCGATCGGCGTGATGGGCCAGGAATTCATGGAAGCCGGCCGCGCCGTGGGCGTCTCCGATACTGAATTGATCTGGCGCTACCTGACGCTCAACTGTATCTCGACGATCTTCGTGTTCCTCACCCTGCGCTTCGGCCAGATCATCCTGATCGGCGCCGCGCTTGGCTTCCTCGGCATGGGCGCGCAGCCGCCGACCGCCGAGCTCGGCATGATGGCCGCGCAGGGCCGCGACTTCCTGTTCATGGCACCGCACATCGCGACGATCCCGAGCTGTGTCATCTTCGTGATCGTGCTGGCCGCCAATCTTCTGGGCGACGCACTCCGCGACGTCCTCGATCCGAGGCTGCAGACATGATCAGGTTCGCACTGGGAATGTCGTTAGCACTGTTCGTCGCGGGTCCGGTGTCGGCCCAGACGCTCCAACTGATGAAGGGCATAGACGCGCCGCACTACGACGCGCAGCGGACGACCTGGGGGCCGACCTCCGACATCGTCAACATGTTCCAGGATACGTTAGTCGCACTCGACTGGGACGGCCGCACACCCGTTCCCTATCTCGCCAGGTCCTGGACGATCAGCGAGGATGGCCGGACTTATACGTTCAGGCTGCGCGACGACGTGTCGTTCTGCAGCGGCAAGAAATTCACCGCCGAGGACGTCGTCTACAGCTTCAAGCGGCTCAAGGATCCTGCGATCAAGGCGCCCTACGCCTGGCGCGCCGGCGACATCAAGGAATTGCGCGCGACCGATCCCTACACCGTCGAGTACGAGCTTAATGAGCCCTACTCCGAGCTGCTGCTGCAGCTCACGATGTTCACCAACGTGATCCACAACAAGGCGAGCGTGGAAGCGCTGGGCAAGGACTACGGCATCAAGGGCGCCGACGGCACCGGCCCCTGGTGCTTCGAGAGCTGGCAACCGCGCACCGAAATCGTACTGAAACGCCACGACGCATACCGATGGGGCCCCTCGCTGTACAAGAACAAGGGCCCGGTGAAGTTCGAAAAGCTCAGCATGAAGATCATGCCCGAGGAGTCCAGCCGCGTTGCCGCCATGATGGCCGGGCAATTCGACATGACCCACCAGTTTCCTCCGGCATTCATCGCCCAGGCCAAGGCCGCCCCGATGCTGACGGTGACCGCGGCGAAGCCGAATTTCCAGTTGCTCTATTTCGGCTTCAAGACGACGCGGCCGATGGTCGAGGACAGGCGGGTGCGCGAGGCGATGAGCATCGCCATCAACCGCGCCGAAATTGCCAAGGGTGTCCTGCTCGGCAATGCCGATCCGGCCTTCACCATCGTCGATTCCGACGCCCTCGACCACGACCCCGGCACCAAGGGCATCATCAAGGAGGACATCGAACGCGCCAAGGCACTGCTCGATGAAGCCGGCTGGAAAATGGGCAGCGACGGTGTGCGCGAGAAGGACGGCATCAAGCTGCAGCCCAAGATCTATTACACCCAGGCCGGCAATACGCCGCGCGTCGCCGAGGCGATCCAGGGTTATCTGCGCCGCATCGGCATTCATTGGCAGCTTCAGCCCTGGGACTCCACCATTGCGCCCTCCAAGATGGCCGAGCAGGACTACGAAATCTGGTCGGTGACGGTGCCCTATCTGTCGGCCGGCGATCTCATGAACATCTACTTCGATTCCAGGAACATCCCGACGCCCAACCGGATGAACTGGAAGGACGCCGAAACCGATGACTGGCTGAAGCAGGGCCGCTCCGCCCTGACCGACACCGATCGCGCCAAATATTACGCGCTGGTGCAGCAGAAGGTCATGCGCCAGCACCTCTGGATACCCGTTCTGAACATCAACATGGACCAGGTGGCGAACAAGAAGATCACCGACGCCAGGCCGCACATGATCTACCAGAACACCTTCTACAAAGGCCTGGACGTGTCGCGCCAAAAATAACAGGGAGAGAAGTCGATGCGCAGCATTTTGACGGGTGTTGTGGCGCTGCTCGGCGCGGCCGGAATGGGCTCGAGCGCCGAGGCGCAGACCTTGCGGGTGATGAAGTCGCTGGACGCGCCGCATTACGACGGCCAGCGCACCACGTGGTCGCCAACATCTGACATCGTCAACATGTTCCAGGATACGCTGGTTGCGCTCGACTGGGACGGCAAGACGGCGATCCCCTATCTCGCAAAATCGTGGGCGATCAGCGAGGACGGCAAGACCTATGTCTTCAAGCTGCGCGACGACGTGACGTTCTGCAGCGGCAAGAAGTTCACCGCCGCCGACGTGGTCTACACTTTTAAAAGACTGAAGGATCCCGAAACCAAGGCGCCTTACGCCTGGCGCGCCGGTGATATCAAGGAGGTGCGCGCGCCTGATCCTTATACTGTCGAGTACGAGCTGAACGAGCCCTACTCCGAGCTGCTGCTGCAGCTCACCATGTACACCAACGCGATCCACAACCAGGAGAGCGTAGAATCACTCGGCAAGGACTACGGCATCAAGGGTATCGACGGCACCGGACCTTGGTGTTTCGAGAGCTGGCAGCCGCGCACCGAAATCGTACTGAAGCGGCACGATGCCTACAAGTGGGGCCCGTCGATGTACCAGAACAAGGGTCCGGTAAAATTCGAGAAGCTCAGCATCAAGATCGTGCCCGAGGACGCCAGCCGCGTCGCCGCCATGATGGGCGGACAATTCGACCTCTCCCATCAAATCCCGATAGCATTCATCCAGCAGGTCAAGGCCGCACCCAACCTGACCGTTCAGGAAGCTCAATCGAACTTCCAGCTCATGTACTACGGCTACAAGACCACCCGTCCCATGGTTTCAGACAGGCGCGTGCGCGAGGCAATGAACATTGCGATCAACCGCGCCGAGATCGTGAAGGGCATCATGCTGGGCAACGCCGAGCCGGCATATACCTTCGTCGATCCCAAGGCGCTCGACTTCGCCGAGAAAACCAAAACCGTCATCAAGGAAGACGTTGAACGCGCCAAGAAGCTGCTCGAAGAGGCCGGCTGGAAAGTTGGCGCCGACGGCATCCGCGAGAAAGACGGCATGAAGCTTGCGCCCCGTGTGCTGTTCACGCAGGTCGCCTACTTCCCCCGTGTTTCCGAGGCCATCCAGGGCTACATGCGCAAGATCGGCATCGACTGGAAGATCGTGGGCTACGACTCCACCATCGCACCGGCCGAGATGGGCAAGCAGGACTTTGAACTGTGGACCGTCACGGTTCCCTATTTGTCGGCGGGCGAGCTGATGAATATCTACTTCAACTCGAAGAACATTCCGACACCCAATCGGATGAACTGGAAGGATGACGAGACCGACGCGTGGCTGCAGGCTGGTCGCGCCGCGCTCACCGACGTCGAGCGGACACTCAACTACGCGCGTGTACAGGAAAAGGTGACGAACGAGCACCTGATGATGCCCGTGATGAATATCCCCATGTATACGACCAGCCTGAAAAAGCTTAAAGGCGTCCGGCCGCACATGCTCTATCAGAACACCTTCTACAAGGGATTGGATATCTCGTTCTGATGGACAATCTTCTCGAGGTTCGCGGCCTGAAGACCCACTTCGCGACGGATCGCGGACTGTTCCGCGCCGTCGACGGCATCAGCTTCAACGTCCCCAAGGGACGCACGATCGGCCTTGTCGGCGAGTCCGGCTGCGGCAAGAGCGTGACCTCGCTCTCGGTGATGGGCCTGGTGCCGAGCCCGCCCGGCAAGGTGGAGGCCGAGGCGGTGCTGTTCGGCAATCGCGACATGCTGAAACTTTCGGCCGACGAGCGGCGCAAGCTGCGCGGCGGCAAGATGTCGATGATCTTCCAGGAACCGATGACCTCGCTCAATCCGGTCCATACCGTCGGTCAGCAGATCGTCGAGGCGATTCTCGCCCACACCACGATGTCGCCGCGCGCTGCAAGAGCGCGTGCGATCGAAATGCTCGAGCTGGTGCGGATTCCATCCGCCGCGCAGCGCATCGACGACTTTCCCCACAACATGTCGGGCGGCATGCGCCAGCGCGTGATGATCGCGATGGCGCTATCATGCGAGCCGGCGCTGTTGATCGCCGATGAGCCGACAACGGCCCTCGACGTCACCATCCAGGCCCAGATCCTCGACCTCCTGAGCGATTTGCAGCGGCGGCTCGGCATGGCGATCCTGATCATCACCCATGATCTCGGTGTCATCGCCGAGGTCGCCGATCAGGTGCTGGTGATGTATGCGGGCCGCATCGTCGAGAGCGCCGACGTCAACGACCTGTTCGCCGACCCGCAGCACCCCTATACGATCGGCCTGCTCGGCTCGATCCCGCGCATCGACGTCGACCGCAAGCGCCTCGCCACCATCGAGGGCACGGTACCCAGCCCGAACAACCAGCCGGCCGGCTGCCGCTTCGCGCCGCGCTGTCCGTTCGCGGACCAGCGCTGCCGGCTCGATCCGCCGCCGCTCCGCGACATCGCGCCCGGCCATCAGGTGGCATGCTGGAAAGCACCGGTCGAGGTGGCGTCATGAGCGAAGCGCCGGTTCTTCAGGTCAACGGGCTGGTCAAGCATTTTGCGGTCACGCGCGGGCTGATCCGCCGCAAGGTGATTGGCCTGGTACGCGCCGTCGAGGACGTCAGTTTTGAGATCGCGCGCGGCGAGACGCTGGCGCTGGTCGGGGAATCCGGCTGCGGGAAATCGACCACCGGACGCCTGATCCTGCGTTTGATGGACCCGACGGCGGGCTCGGTGCGCTTCAAGGGCAAGGAGATCGCCGATCTCGACAAGGGCGAGCTGCGCCGGATGCGCCGGCATATGCAGATCATTTTTCAGGATCCGTACGCCTCGCTCAATCCGCGCATGACGGTCGGCGAGATCCTGGCCGAACCGCTGCGAGTCCACGAGATCGGCGACGATGCATCGCGCGCGGCGCGTGGCCGCGAACTATTGGAAATCGTCGGGCTGCTGCCCGAACATGCGAGGCGCTATCCGCACCAGTTCTCCGGCGGCCAGCGGCAGCGCATCGGGATCGCGCGCGCGCTGGCTGCGAACCCGGAACTGATCGTCTGCGACGAACCGGTATCCGCGCTTGATGTCTCGATCCAGGCGCAGATCGTCAACCTCTTGCAGAATCTGCAGCAGCGTTTTGGGCTTTCCTACCTTTTCATTGCGCATGATCTGGCGGTCGTGAAGCACATCAGCGATCGCGTCGCGGTGATGTATCTGGGCAAGCTGGTCGAGATATCAGACAAGAAGTCGCTCTACGACCGGCCGCTGCATCCCTATACCCAGGCGCTGCTTGCGGCGATCCCGAAGCCCGATCCCGCCTTGCGCACCAAGCGCGTGATGCTGCAGGGCGACGTGCCGAGCCCGTTCAGGCCGCCGACCGGCTGCCGCTTCCACACCCGCTGCCCGCATGCGCAGGCGCGCTGCTCGGCCGAGGAGCCGAAGCTGCGCGAGGCGGCACCCGGCCATCGCGTGGCCTGTCATTTCTTCGAGACGCTGCCCGCCCCCACCATCCTCGCACGCGAGGGGCTGGCCAAGGGCAAGTTCGCCGAACGGCTGGCGGCCTTCGAGGCCGCCAAGACGGCGCGGATGCCGGCCTGAGCCGGAGCGGGATGGGCCCAGACACAAAATTGCGAAAACAACCCCATGCAAAGTAGAATTGGGGCCCTGCTAGCAGCACTTCCCTTCCTAGCCGGCGTGTTCGATGGCGCGGATCGCGCCGCGCAGTTCGGCGAGGCCGCGCAGCCGGCCAATCGCGGTGTAGCCGGGATTGGTGCGCTTGGTTGCCGCGAGATCGTCGAGCATGCGGTGGCCGTGATCGGGCCGGAATACGATCTGGTGGCTGGACGACCGTTTGCGGTTCTCGGTCAGCAGCGCCTTCAGCACCGCGATCATGTCGACATCGCCGTCGAGATGATCTGACTCGAAGAACGACAAGCCGTCGCTTTCCCGCTTGGTCGCGCGCAGATGGGCAAAACCGATCCGGGGCGCAAAACGCTTGGCCATGGCGGGCAGATCGTTCTCGGCGCGCACGCCGAGCGAGCCGGTGCAGAAGCAGATGCCGTTGGCCTTGGACGGCACGGCGTCGAATAGCGCCTGATAATCCTCCGCCGACGAGGCGATCCGCGGCAGGCCGAACAGCGGACGCGGCGGATCGTCCGGGTGCAGCGTCAGCGTTACGCCAAGCGATTCCGCGACCGGTGTCACGCGCGCGAGAAACTCGCTGAGATGCTGGCGCAGCACCGCGGAGTTGATCCCGCGATATTGCTGCAGGCGGTCACGGAATTGCGGGATCGTCAGCGGATCGGTGGTCGAGCCGGGCAGCGCGCTGGCAATGTTGGTGACGAGGACGTCGATATCGGCCTGCGTCATCCGCGAATGCACTTCCTTGGCGCGGCGTTGCGCGGCCTCGGAATATTCCGCCGGCGCTTCTGGCCGCTGCAGGATGTGGAGGTCGAACGCAGCGAACCGTTCCTGGTCGAAGCGCATCGCCTTGGCACCGTTCGGCAATTCCCATTCGAGATCGGTGCGGCACCAGTCCACGACAGGCATGAAATTGTAGCAGATGATCTTGATGCCGGCTGAAGCCACCGCCTCGAGACTCGCGATCCAAGCCTCGATCGAGCGTGTCGCACCGCCCCCGAGCCGCTTGACGTCATCGGGGATCGGAATCGATTCCACTACCGACCACGTCAGCGGCGAGCGGCCGGGCTGGCTATTCTCGATCAGGTTCTTGCGTTCCTCGACCGCCGCGCGTGTCCAGGTCTCGCCGATTGGCACCTGATGCAGCGCCGTCACCACGTCGGTCGCGCCGGCCTGACGGATATCATCGAGCGATACGGGATCATTGGGCCCGTACCACCGCCATCCCTGCAGCATCATGGGCGATCTCCTGACATCTGATTTGCACTCAAGCCGTCAGCACGACCTTGACGCTCTGCGAGCGGTCGAGCGCCAGACGCACCGCGTCGGGCGCGACCGATAGCGGACGTTGGGCCGTCACCAGCGAAAGCACGTCGACGCTGCCGTCGGCGATCAGTTCGACGGCAGTGAAGAATTCCGTCCCGAAGCGGAACGAGCCGCGCAGATCAATCTCCTTGGCCATCACCGCATTCGCCGGCACCGGGATCTGCCCGCCCGGCAAATTGCCGACCTGAACCACGACGCCGCCGCGCCTGACCACTCCGATGGCGCTGGCAAAGCCAGCGGCCGTTCCCGAGACTTCGAAGGCCACGTCGAATGGCTTCGCCGCGGCTTCCGCCTTCAGCGCCTCTTCGCCGCCGGAGATATCGAAGACATGATTGGCGCCGAGCCGCTTGGCGAACGCCAGCGGCGCCGCCGCGATGTCCACAACGCTCGTCTCTGCAATGCCGGCGCGCTGCGCCGCCAGCATGGTCAGCAAGCCGATCGGGCCGGCGCCGAACAGCACCGCGCGCTTGCCGCTGACGTCACCGGCGCGGGCGACCGCGTGCAGGCAGACCGCGAGCGGCTCGGCGAGCGCAGCCGCCTGATAGGTCACGTGATCGGGAATCTTGACGCATTGCGCCGGCACAGCGTCGAAGTAGGACGCAAAGCCGCCCTGCATGTGCGGGGTCTTCGAGGCCGAGCCCATGAAGAAGATGTTCTCGCATAGATTGGGCCGGTTCTCGCGGCAGGGCTTGCAGTGGCCGCACCAGCGCGACGGGTTGACGGCGACGCGGTCGCCGACCTTTACGTCCGGCGCGTTGCCTGCGATCTCGACAACCTCGCCCGCGATCTCGTGGCCGAGCACCAGCGGCGAGGTCACGACGAAATCGCCGGTGCGGGCATGGCGGTAATAATGCATGTCGGAGCCGCAGATGCCGCCGGCGCCGAAACGAATCCGCACCATGCCTGATGCCAAGGGATCGAGCGGCCGCTCGACCATGCGCAGATCTTCCGGGCCGAACAGCGTTGCGGCCAAAGCCTTCGATGTCATTTTGAGAGTCCCATGTATTTCGGTAGCCAGAGCGTCAGCTCCGGGATGTAGGTGATGGCGATGAGCGCCAGCAGCAGCGGCACCAGCCACGGCAGGATCGCCATCGTCGTCCGCTCGACCGACAGTTTTGCGACGCGCGCGAGCACGAACAGCACCATGCCCAGCGGCGGGTGTAACAGGCCGATCATCAGGTTCAGCGTCATGATCAGGCCGAAGTGAATGGGATCGATGCCCAGTTTCAGAACGATCGGCAGCAGGATCGGCACCAAGATCGTGATCGCCGCAATGGTGTCGATGAAGCAGCCGACGAACAGGATCAGGATGTTGGCGAGCAGCAGGAACACCCATTTGTTATGGGTGATGCCGAGCATCGCGTCGGTCAGGGTTTGGGCCGCCTGCGACACCGTCAGCAACCAGGCAAAGATCGAGGCCGCGGTGACGATGAACAACACCGAGGCCGTGGTTTCGATGGTGTCGAACGTCGCCTTTGCCACCGTCTGCAACGTCATCGAGCGGTAACGCACCAGCCCGAGGAACAACGACCAGATCACCGCCGCAACCGCGGCTTCCGTCGGCGTGAACCAGCCGAGCGTCATGCCGCCGATCAGAATCACGGGGGCCATCAGCGCCATCACGGCGGAGAAATCAAAATACCAGTCGAGCGCGAGCAGCGCCACGAGCCCCAGTCCGACCGCCATGTTCACCGACATCCCGCCGACCACCAGGAGCCAGACCACCAGCGGGAAGGCCAGGACGATGAAGATTTCGAGCGCGGCGGAGCCGAGCTGCGGCCAGGAGAACGGAGAATCGCTGCCCCAGCCATTGCGATGGGCAAAATAGGCCACCGTCGCCATCATGAACAACGTCATGACCACGCCGGGGATCACGCCGCCGAGAAACAGCGCGCCGATCGAGACGTTCGCCATCATGCCGTAGATCACGAACGGCAACGACGGCGGGATGATCGGTCCGAGGGTTGCGGAAGCCGCCGTCACGCCGACGGCAAACTCGGTCGAGTAGCCGTGATCCTTCATCGCCTTGATCTCGATGGTGCCGAGGCCTGCGGCATCCGCAATCGCGGTGCCGGACATTCCGGAAAAGATCACGGAACCCACGATATTGACGTGGCCGAGGCCGCCGCGCATCCAGCCCACCAGCGCGACCGCGAATTTGTAGATGCGCCCGGTCACGCCTGCGATGTTCATGAGATTGCCGGCCAGGATGAAGAACGGCACCGCGAGCAGCGGAAAGCTCTCGACGCCCGCGATCATGCGCTGCGCCAGCGTCACGTCGGGCGTGATGCCAGTGACGAGAATATAGACCAGCGACGAGACCGCCATGGCGAGCGCGACCGGCAGGCCGAGCAGCATCAGCAGCAGAAATCCCCCGAGAAGCAGCAGCATCGTCCTACCCTTCCGTTCCGTCGAATGCGCCGGGGCGCTCCAGGATCGAATAGCCCCGCCGCCAGTTTTCGACCGCGATCTGGATCGAGCGCGCAAACATCAGCACGAAGCCGAGCAGCACGGCGTAATAAACAAAACCTTTTTGAAACTTGATCGTGGTCATCCGCTCGTCGCCGATGATCTGGATGAACTGCCAGACCAGCTTGATCGCATAGCCGAAGAACGCGATCCGGATCAGGTCGATGACTGTCGACAGCGCGCGCGCCGGCAGATGCGGCAGATAGCGGAACAAGAGATCGACCTGGATGTGCCGCGACAGCCGCACGCACATCGCCGAGCCGATGAAGACCACGCCGATCAGGCAATAGGTCGCGATCTCCTCAGTCCAGGCGTAGCTGTCGTTGAGGACATAGCGGGTGAAGAACTGCAGGAACACGGACAGCGCCATGATCCAGAAGATCGCAAGCGCCAGCCAGTCTTCCGTGGCGTACTGGCTGAGATCGGCGCCCTTGGGGACCTCGTCCTCAAAAGTATGGGCGATCTCGTCCGCCGTGATCTGCTTGTGAACTTCAACCGTCGACATCTTATTCCCCAACCTGGCTCGGCGTGATGGCCACGTCATTCCGGGGCGATGCGAAGCATCGAACCCGGAATCTCGAGATCCTCAGGTGCGCAATTGCGCACCATAGTTCGACGCTGACGCGTCGCCCCGGGATGACGACTTCGTCGTCACTTCACCGCCTGGATGCGTTCCCAGTCGGCCTTGCGGTAGTCGAAGCTCTCAAAGCTCACGGTCTTGAGCACGGTGTCGCGGAACTCGTCCTTGTTGACCTCGGTCACCGTCAGGCCCTTTTGCTTGAAGAAATCGACCAGCTTGGCTTCGTTGGTCTTGATCTCGGCGGTGGCCTTCGCCGCCGCTTCCTGCGCGACGTCGGTGAAGATCTTGCGGTCTTCCTCGGACAACTTCTTCCAGAGCGCGCCGGACATCACGGTGTTGAGATGATCGACGATGTGGCCGGTCAGCACGATGTGCTTCTGCACCTCGTAGAACTTCTTGGCCTCGATGGTCGTGAGCGGATTTTCCTGGGCCTCCACGGTGCCGTTCTGCAGGGCGAGGTAGACCTCGGCGAACGCAATCGGCGCGGTATTGGCGCCGCAGGCGCGCGGCATCGCGAGATAGGCCGGCACATCGGGCACGCGAATCTTGAGGCCCTTCATGTCGGCGCAGGTCTTGATCGGCTTGTTCGACGAGGTGTGACGCACGCCGTAATAAGTCACCGCCAGGATGTGATGGCCGGTCTTGTCCTCGTAGCCCTTCGTAAGCTCCTTGAAGACGTCGCTCTTGGTATAGGCCAGCAGATGGTCGGCATCGCGGAAAGTGTAGGGATAGTAGGTCACGCCGATCGGCGGAAAGCTCTTGGCCGCGAAGCTCGAGCCCGAGATGATCATATCGACCGAGCCGAGCGAAAGGCCCTGATTGATGTCGGTTTCCTTGCCGAGCTGCGAGGCCGGATAGACGTCGATCTGGTAACGCCCATTGGTGCGCTTGTTGATTTCACCCGCG
>Ga0081540_1003848_pt1 | contig 11726 bp, 10 predicted proteins | sample TabmetS2T1R1_FD_71024 | JGI IMG/M metagenome (GOLD analysis project Ga0081540, IMG submission 71024) | Tabebuia heterophylla rhizosphere microbial communities from the University of Puerto Rico - S2T1R1 | ecosystem: Host-associated > Plants > Roots > Rhizosphere ...
TCGGCACCACGGGCGCCAAGCTGCGCGAGGCGCTGGCCTCGCTGGAGCGGAGCAGCAAGTGGCTGCTGGAGAAGATGGCGTCGGCGCCGAACGATGCGCTGGCGGGCGCCACACCCTATTTGCGTTTGTTCGGTTCCACGCTGGGCGGCTGCATGCTCGCGGGCGAAGCGCTTGCCGCGAAGGGCAATGGCGAGGCCGAGCCGCAGCGCTATGTGGCGCTGGCCCGCTTCTTTGCCGAGAACATCGCGGTGCAGGCGACCTCGCTGGAGAAGACGGTCACCGACAGTGCCGAAGCCGTGAACGGCGCGGATGCGGTGTTGCTGGGGTAAGGCGCCCCCGGCGCGGCAAATTCGCGCATCGGCATCGCGTTTTGTTCATCATGCGCGGCGGGAAAAGCCGCCGAAAGCCTTGCACAACCCTTGGGCTATCCGGAACATCATGTAGGATGACGGGTAACATGACTCGCCGGCCGGCGCGGCGGCGGGTGGGCCTGAGGGTATCATGAGCGAGCACCTGATCGTTACCGACGACAAGAACGCGCGCATCATCACGATGCGGCGGCCGGAGAAGAAGAACGCGATCACCCACGAGATGTACCGCGCGATGAGCGAGGCCATCGACACCGCGCAGAACAACCCGAACGTGCGCTGCTTCATCATCACCGGCGGCTCCGGCGGCGTGTTCACCGCCGGCAACGACATCGAGGACTTCCTCGAACACGGCACCTCCAATATCGACGTGTCGCGCGCCACCAACGCCGTCAAATTCCTCTATTCGCTGGCGCACAACACCAAGCCGATCATCGCCGCGGTCGACGGCGTAGCCGTCGGCATCGGCACCACCATGCTGTTCCATTGCGATTATGTGCTGGCCAGCAAGACCGCGACATTCTCCGCGCCCTTCATCAATCTGGGCCTGGTGCCGGAAGCCGCCTCTACGCTCTTGATGCCGCGCACCATCGGCCATCAGCGCGCCTTCGCCATGCTGGTGATGGGCCGCAGCATGGACGCGGACGAGGCGCGCGAGGCCGGCTTCGTCAACGAGGTGGTCGCGCCCGGCCAGACCGAATGGGAGGCGCGCCAGGTCGCGCGCGAGATCTGCGCGCTGCCGGCCGAGGCGGTGGCGATCACGCGCAAGCTGGTGAAACTGCCGCCGGAAGACATGACCCGCCGCATCGACCAGGAGGCGCATCTGTTCACCGAACGGCTGCGCTCCAAGGAAGCGATGGCCGCCTTCAAGGCATTCGTGGCGCGCAAGAAGACCGGGTAACTTGCCAAACCCACTGCCCTCATCCTGAGGAGCGCGCCGTGGCGCGCGTCTCGAAGGATGGCCGCAGGCGGAATCGAGGCCTCATGGTTCTCGCGGCGATGCGAAGCATCGTCCGGAGACGCCGCGTTGCGGCTCCTCACCATGAGGGTCAGGGACTTCTCTTCGTGAAACTGTTGTTCCGGTCTCCTATGCTAGCGATGATGCCCTCGCCCGCCAAACTCCTCACTGCCGCGATCCTTGTTAAGATCCTTGCCCTTGCCGCGGTGCCCGCGCTCGCGCAGAACAAAGAGCCCGTAGATCTACGCATCCTCGCGATCAACGATTTCCACGGCTATCTGCAGCCCTTCGCCGGCGGCATCCGCATCGACGACCCCACTGACAAGACCAAGAAGATCACCGTGCCCGCCGGCGGCGCCGAGCATATGGCGACGCTGGTGCAGGAGCTGCGCGGTGCCTACAAGAACGCGATCTTCGTCGCCGCCGGCGATCTGATCGGCGCCAGCCCTTTCCTGTCGGCGCTGTTCCATGACGAGCCGACCATCGAGTCGCTGTCGATGATGGGCCTCGACGTCGCCTCCGTCGGCAACCACGAATTCGACGAGGGCGAAGCGGAAATCCTGCGCATGCAGAATGGCGGCTGCCATCCGACCGACGGCTGCCAGGGCCCGCATCGCTTCGAGGGCGCCAAATTCCGCTATCTGGCCGCCTCGACCATCGTGAAGCGCACGGGCAAGCCCCTGTTTCCGCCCTATGTGATCCCTGAGTTCGACGGCATTCCCGTCGCCTTCATCGGGCTGACGTTGAAGGGCACCGCCGGCATCGTCTCGCCGACGGGCATTGCCAATCTCGAATTCCGCGACGAGGCGGAGACGGTGAATGCGCTGATCCCGGAATTGCGCGCCAAGGGCGTCGAGGCGATCGTGGTGCTGATCCACGAAGGCGGGATTCCGACCGGCGACTACGACGGCTGCGCCGGCATATCCGGACCGATCGTCGACATCGTCAAGAAGCTCGACAAGGCGGTCGACCTCGTGATCTCCGGCCACACCCACCGCGCCTACCTCTGCGAGATCGACGGCCGGCTCGTCACCAGCGCCGACAAATACGGCACGCTGGTCACCACGATCGATCTGAAGCTCGATCCCGCCACGCGCGACATCGTCGCCGCCAAAGGCGAGAACCACATCGTGCGCAGCGCGAGCCTTGCGAAGAATCCCGAGCAGACCGCGCTGATCGCCTCCTACGAAAAGCTGTCCGCGCCGATCGCCAACCGCCCGGCCGGCTCGATCACCGAAACCATTTCGCGCGCGCCCAACGCCGCCGGCGAGAGCGTGCTCGGCGACATCATTGCCGACGCCCAGCTCGCCGCGACCAGCGGCGAAAAGGGCGGCGGCGCGGTGATTGCGCTCACCAATCCCGGCGGCATCCGCGGCGATATCGTCAAGCGCGAGGACGGCGCCGTCACCTATGGCGACGTGTTCGCCGCGCAGCCGTTCCGCAACCAGCTGGTGACGATGACGCTGACGGGGCAACAGCTGAAGGACGCGCTGGAACAGCAATGGGCCGACCCGAAGCGCCCGCGCATCCTGCAGGTCTCCAAAGGCTTCAGCTTTGCCTGGGACGCCGGCAAGGGCGACGGCGAGCGAATCCCGCCCGAGCGGATGACGCTGAACGGCGCCGTAATCGATCCGGCCGCGCGCTACCGCGTGACCGTAAACAACTATCTTTCCGTCGGCGGCGACGGCTTTACCGCCTTCACCGGGGGGAGCGATCAACTCACCGGCATCTACGACGTCGACGCGCTTTATGAGTACTTCCGCGGCAATAGCCCGATCGGCCCCGCCTCAGGCGGCCGCATCAGCAGAATGAATTGATTTGCAAGGCCCTTTCGGCCTACCTACCCTTCCTAAGCCGCCCGTCCCGTCCTAGATTGCATTTTCATGACGCTGCTCCTCACCCACGAGGCCTGCCTCAATCACCTCACCCCGCCCGGTCATCCCGAGCGGCCCGACCGGCTGCGCGCCGTGGACGCCGCGCTCGCCAAGGAGCGCTTCAACTTTTTGGTGCGCGACCAGGCGCCCGAGGGCAATCTCGACCAGGTGACGCTGTGCCATGGCGAGCATTACGTCACGGAGCTGCGCCACATCGCGCCCACTTCAGGCATGATCTACATCGACGGCGACACCTCGATGTCGCCGGGCACCTGGGAAGCTGTGATGCGCGGCGTCGGCGGCGCGGTGTCGGCGACCGATGCCGTGATGTCGGGCCAGCATCAAAATGCCTTCGTCGCGGTGCGCCCGCCCGGCCATCATGCCGAAAAATCGACGCCGATGGGCTTCTGCTTCTTCGACAACGCCGCGATTGCCGCGCGGCACGCGCAGCGCAAATACGGCATCGCGCGCGCTGCCGTGGTCGATTTCGACGTCCATCACGGCAACGGCACGCAGGACATCTTCTGGGCCGATCCGACCGTGATGTACTGCTCGACGCACCAGATGCCGCTGTTCCCCGGCACCGGCGCGCTCGGCGAGCGCGGCGAGCACGACACCATCGTCAACGCGCCGCTCGCCCCGGAAGACGGCAGCGCCAAGTTCCGCGCCGCTTTCGAAAACCTGATCCTGCCGCAACTGACAAAGTTCAGTCCGGAATTGATCATCATTTCCGCGGGCTTCGATGCGCATTATCGCGATCCGCTGGCCTCGCTGAACCTGAAGGCCGAGGATTTCGGCTGGGTCACCAGGAAGCTGATGGACCTCGCCGATAAAAGCGCGGGAGGCCGTGTCGTCTCCGTGCTGGAAGGCGGCTACGACCTGCAGGGACTGCAGGAGTCGGTTGCCGCCCATGTCACCGCATTGATGGGCGGCTAGATCGCCGCCACAATAGCCAAAACCCCTCTTGATTCCGCGCCCCGTCATGCCGGCGCTCTGGGAAACCGCAAATGGCCGAGAACAACCAGGTCGATGTGAAGAAGCTCACCTTCGAGCGCGCGATCGAGGAACTGGAATCGATCGTCAAGCGGCTCGAGGAAGGCAAGGTGCCGCTGGAAGAATCGGTCACCATCTATGAGCGCGGCGAAGCCTTGAAGCGCCGCTGCGAGGAGCTGTTGCGCCAGGCCGAGGCCCGCGTCGACAAGATCACCACCGATGCCTCGGGCCAGCCGACCGGGACCGAGCCGCTCGACGTGCAGTGACGCCTGCGGCCCACGGCCGCATCAGGCGCCTTTCCTTCCACACCCGATACGGCTCTTGGCCCCGCTGCGGCCGAAATAGCTCTTTCCGCCCGGTGCGGCCTGCTATAGTCCCGCCGTCATTGGGGAACCGAGCTTAGTGCGCGTCCAGCACCGCCATATCATTTACATCCAGGGATACGACCCTCGCGGGCTCGCGCAGTACTACCGCATGTTCCGGACCGAACTGCGCAAGTTCGGCCGGCTTTACGGCCTCTCCGCCACCACCACGCGCCCGCAGACCGCCGAGAACGGCGAGATCGCCTCCTGGACCATCGAGACCAAGGCGCAAGACCAGGATCAAGGCTGGCAGACCCGAACCGACTACGACTTCCTGCGCTTTGAGGATTTCATCCAGCGCGACCTGGCGCAGCCGATCTGGCGCACCGTGGTCCACGCGGTGTGGATCTACTGGCGCCTGATCTTCCGCGGCACGGCGTACCGCTTCTTTGCCGCGAACTGGCGCTTTGCCACCTTCATCACCTACCCGCATCTCATTCTGCTGGCCGAGGCGATCATCTGCGCTGCGGTTGCGTTCGGCGTCGCATGGGGGCTGGACGCACTCGGGGTGCCCAATCTCTTCAGCATCGCGGCCGCCATCGCCGTGTTCGTCGCGCTGCTCGGCACGGTGCTGAAGTATACTGAAAACCAGACCTACGTGCTCTATCTGTTGTCCGACACGATCTGGACCTGGCAGTTCTCGCACCGCCAGCGCCCGGAATGGGATGAGCGGATCGAGCGTTTTGCGCAGCATCTGGTCAAGGTCGCAAGCGCGAGCCATGCGGACGAGATCGTGCTGGTCGGCCACAGTTCAGGCTCGTTCCTCGGCGTCGAGATCCTTGCGCGCGCGCTAAGGCTGGATCCCGCGATCGGCAGCCACGGGCCACGCATCGTGCTGCTGACCATCGGCGGCAATTTCCCGATCGTCGGTTTCCACGCCGCCTCGCAGGATTTCCGCGACCATCTGCGCCAGCTCGCGGTCGAGCCCTCGATCGACTGGATCGACTGCCAGGCGCGCAAGGACGTGATGAACTTCTTCCAGTTCGATCCGCTGGCCGCGCACGGCATCGATGTCGGGTCCATCAGGCGCAACCCGACCATCGTGCCGGTGCGCTTCCGCGAGATCATTCTGCCCGAGCGCTACAAAACCTTCCGCTGGCAGTTCTTCCGCGTGCATTTCCAGTTCGTGATGGCGAACGAAATCCCGCACCCCTACGATTTTTTCATGATCGTCTGCGGCCCGGTGCCGCTTGCCGAGCGCATGGCCGTGCCGCAGGCCGCGCTGACGGTCGCCACCGGCGACCCAACTGCCCGGGAATGGGCTTGGAAACAGCTTGAAAACGCCGGATCCGGCCAAAAAGATGCCGAGGAACTCGGCACGATGGAACCCAACGTGCGCCGTCGCGGTTAATTTTCTCACGCGCTTGCGACCCTCTCCGGCTCTGATTCGGGGCCGGCCGGGTTGGCTTTGCGTGACGCTTTGGTGTAAAGCTTGCAACTTCATGGGCAATTGGGCTGGTGTGCCACTGCATGGGCGCGGCGGCAAATGCTTCATAAAGCTCACGAAAATTGACTGGGACGGGTGGAAGACGCCTTAGGTGATGGAAATCACATTGAACGATTTGGGCTGCCGATAAGGCTAACCCATCAGGCTGTTCGCTGCGCACTGAATGCGCAAACCCAATTCACGTCGGACCCCGGGTTCCGACATGCAAAACTGGAATAACGCTGTGACCGAATTTAGCAAGACGCCGCTCCTCGACACCATCAAGACCCCCGATGATCTGCGCAGGCTCAAGATCGAGCAGGTGCGCCAGGTCGCCGACGAGCTCCGTCAGGAAACGATCGACGCGGTCTCGGTGACCGGCGGTCATTTCGGCGCCGGCCTGGGCGTGGTCGAGCTGACCACCGCGATCCATTACATCTTCGATACGCCCCGCGATCGCCTGATCTGGGACGTCGGCCACCAGGCCTATCCGCACAAGATCCTGACCGGGCGCCGCGATCGCATCCGCACGCTGCGCACCGGCGGCGGCCTCTCCGGCTTCACCAAGCGCAGCGAGAGCGACTACGACCCGTTCGGCGCCGCGCACTCCTCGACCTCGATCTCCGCCGGCCTCGGCATGGCCGTCGCCCGCGACCTCGCCGGCGGCAAGAACAACGTGATCGCCGTCATCGGGGACGGCGCGATGAGCGCCGGCATGGCCTATGAGGCCATGAACAATGCGGGTGCGATGAATTCGCGCCTGATCGTCATCCTCAACGACAACGACATGTCGATTGCGCCGCCGGTCGGCGCGATGAGCGCGTACCTGTCGCGGCTCTATTCCGGCAAGACCTACCGCACGCTGCGCGAGGCGGCCAAGCAGATCAACAAGCGCCTGCCGAAGATCATCGCCAACCGCGCCAACCGCGTCGAAGAATATTCCCGCGGCTTCATGATGGACGGCGGCACCCTGTTCGAGGAGCTCGGCTTCTATTATGTCGGCCCGATCGACGGCCACAATCTCGACCATCTCCTGCCTGTTCTGAAGAACGTCCGCGACATGGAGACCGGCCCGATCCTGGTCCATGTCGTCACGCAGAAGGGCAAGGGCTACGGCCCGGCGGAAGCTTCCGCCGACAAATATCACGCGGTGGTCAAGTTCGACGTCGCCACCGGCACCCAGGCGAAGGCCAAGCCGAATGCCCCGGCCTACCAGAATGTGTTTGGCCAGAGCCTGGTCAAGGAAGCCCAAAAGGACGAGAAGATCGTCGCCATCACCGCGGCGATGCCGTCAGGCACCGGCGTCGACATCTTCAACAAGGCCTTCCCCGACCGCACCTTCGACGTCGGCATCGCCGAGCAGCATGCGGTGACCTTCGCGGCTGGCCTTGCCAGCGAGGGCTACAAGCCGTTCTGCGCGATCTACTCCACCTTCCTGCAGCGCGGCTACGACCAGGTCGTGCATGACGTCGCGATCCAGAGCTTGCCCGTGCGCTTCGCCATCGACCGCGCCGGCCTCGTCGGCGCCGACGGCGCCACGCATGCCGGCTCTTTCGACAACGCCTATCTCGGCTGTCTGCCGAACTTCGTGATCATGGCGGCCTCCGACGAAGCCGAACTGGTCCACATGGTGGCGACGCAGGTGGCCATCAACGACCGGCCGAGCGCGGTACGCTATCCGCGCGGCGAAGGCCGCGGCGTGGAAATGCCCGAGGTCGGCATTCCCCTCGAAATCGGCAAGGGCCGCATCGTCCGCGAGGGCAAGAAGGTCGCGCTGCTCTCGCTCGGCACGCGTCTGGCCGAATGCGAGAAGGCAGCCGACGAACTCGCCGCCCACGGCCTCTCCGCCACGATTGCGGACGCCCGCTTCATGAAGCCGCTCGACGAGGAGATGATCCTGAAGCTGGCGCGCGACCACGAAATCCTCATTACCATCGAGGAAGGCTCGGTCGGCGGCTTCGGCTCACATGTCATGCAGTTCCTGTCCGATCACGGCATGCTCGACAACGGCCTGCGCATGCGCTCGATGGTGCTGCCCGACGTATTCCTCGACCACGACTCGCCGAACGCGATGTATGCGCGCGCCGGCCTCGACGCCAAGGGCATCGTCGCCAAGGTGTTCGAGACGCTGGGCAAGGATTACAAGACCGAGAGCGTCAAGCTCGCCTAAGCGCAAAGCGGGCGCTGGATCACACCTCTCCCAAAGGGAGAGGCGTGCGATCTAACTCTCAGGTGATGCATGAAAATTTATCTGGCAGGACCCGACGTGTTCCTGCCGGATGCCCTCGACATCGGCCGGCGCAAGCGCGACATCTGCGAGCGCCACGGCGTGACCGGGCTCTACCCGCTCGACAACACGGTTGACCTTGCCGTGCGGGACTCCTCGCTGCAGATATTCAAGGGCAATGAGGCGATGATGGATGCGGCGGACGCGATCATTGCCAATCTGACGCCGTTCCGCGGGCCCGGCGCCGATCCCGGCACGGTCTACGAGCTCGGCTACATGGCCGGCCGCGGCAAGCTCTGTCTTGGCTACTGCAACGATCCCGCCCGCTATGCGGAACGCGTCGCGCGCTTCACCAGGGTGACAAGCAGCGCCGATAAACGTTTGATCGACAACGACGGACTGACGGTGGAGAATTTCGGCCTGCCGGACAATCTGATGATGATCCACGCGCTCGACCTGCACGGCCGTCCGCTGGTGATGCCGCCGGCGAGGCCCGACGACATCTGGCGCGACCTCAGCGCGTTCGAGGCGTGCGTCCGCCTCGTAGCCGGAGGCTGACCGTGGCAAGGAAAGCTGGCAGCAAGACCGCCCGCAAGCGCGCCGACGTCGTGCTGGTGGAGCGCGGCCTGTTCGAGAGCCGGGCGCGGGCGCGCGCCGCGATCGACGCCGGCCTCGTCACCGCCAACAACCGGCCCGTATCCAAGGCATCTGATGTGATCCCGGCCGACGCGGCGCTGCAGGCGCGGCCCGCGCATCCCTGGGTTTCACGCGGCGGCGTCAAGCTTGCCGGCGCGCTGGAGACCTATCCGATCGAAATCGAGGATCACATCTGCCTCGACGTCGGCGCCTCCACCGGCGGCTTCACCGAGGTGCTGCTGGCGAACGGCGCCGCCATGGTGTTCGCCATCGACGTCGGCCATGGCCAGTTGCACCACTCGCTGCACGGCCATCCGAAGATCGTGTCGATGGAAGGCACTGATATTCGCAAGCTGGAGAACACCCGCCTGCCCGCGCGGCCCGATGTGGTCGTGATCGACGTCAGCTTCATATCGCTGAAGACGGTGCTCCCTGCGGCGCTGTCGCTGGCAGCCGCCCCGATGCACCTGCTCGCGCTGATCAAGCCGCAATACGAGGCGGAGCGGAAGAACTACAAGGGCGGCGTGATCCGCAACGCCATGGTGCACCAGCAGATCTGCGACGACCTCGCGGCCTTCGCGGCCACCCTCGGCTGCACCGCCATGCAGGTGTTCCCCTCCTCCATCGCCGGCGGCGACGGCAATATCGAATTCTTCCTCGGCGCGCGGCGTGGCTGAAACGCTTCACATCGATCATGTCGGCTATTTCGGCGACGGCGTGGCGCCCGCGCCCGGCGGCAACATCTATGTGCCCTATACGCTCGGCGGCGAGACGGTGGAGGTAACGGAAGTCCACGGCCATCCCGATCGCCGCAAGCTCGTCGAGATCAAGCAGGCGAGCCCGGAGCGCATCGCGCCGTTCTGCCCGCATTTTTCGGTCTGCGGCGGCTGCGCGATCCAGCATTGGGAAGCGGAAGCCTACCGCGCGTGGAAACGCAACATCGTGGTGGAGACGCTGGCCCAGGCGGGTATCGTCTGCGAAGTCGCCCCGCTGCTGGACGCCCATGGCAGCGGCCGGCGGCGCATCACCCTGCATGCCCGGATGGGTACCCACGAGGTGCTCAAGGTCGGCTTTGCCGCGGCGGGCTCGCATGACATCATCCCGATCGATCGCTGTCCGATCCTCGATCCCGCGCTGGATGGCGCGATCGATGCGGCCTGGGCGGTATCAGAAGTCCTCAAACCCGTGCGAAAGCCGCTCGATATCCAGTTCACCGCTACCAGCGGCGGCCTTGATGTCGATGTCCGCGGCTCCGGCCCGGTTTCGGTGGCGATGACAACAAAACTCTCCGCCGTGGCACAACAACACCGCCTGGCGCGGCTGACGCGCCACGGCGAACTGGTGCTGTTGCGCAATCCGCCCGTCATTGCGATGGGCAAGGCGCAGGTGACGCTGCCGCCGGGTTCGTTCCTGCAGGCGACGGACGCCGGTGAGGAAGCGCTCGCCGCGCTGGTGCTGGATCGTTGCCAGAAGACAAAGCACACCGCCGATCTCTTCTGCGGCGTAGGCCCGTTTGCGCTGCGGCTCGCGACAAAGTCCCGCGTGACGGCGTTCGACAGCGACGCTGGCGCGGTGGCGGCGCTGCAGAAGGCGGCGACATCCACCTCAGGGCTGAAGCCGGTAAAGGCGGAAGCGCGCGACCTGTTCCGCCGTCCCTTGGTGCCGCAGGAACTGCGCGACTATGACACTGTCGTCTTCGATCCACCGCGCCAGGGCGCTCAGGCGCAGGCGACGCAGCTTGCCGCCAGCAAGGTGCCGGTCTTAATCGCCGTCTCCTGCAATGTCACGACCTTCGCGCGCGATGCGAAGATTTTGATCGACGGCGGCTACAAGATCGAGGGTGTCACTCCGGTTGACCAATTCCGCCACACGCCGCATGTGGAGCTGGTGGCGCGGTTCTCGCGCTGACCAACTGGGACTCGCCATGCCGCCCGACCCATTTTTGCCGCGCCTGGTGTCGGCCCTCGCCGAGGTGCCGGGCGTCGAGGCGATCGTGCTCGGCGGCTCGCGTGCGCGCGGGACGGCGCACGCCGGTTCGGATTACGACATCGGGCTGTACTACACGGCCGCAGCCCCACTCGATACCGGCGCCCTGCTTCAGGCCGCCAGGCGCCTCGCCGACAATCCGGCCAGCGCAACGGTGACATCGATCGGCGAGTGGGGGCCCTGGATCGTGGGAGGCGCCTGGCTGTCGGTCAAAGGCCGGAAGGTCGACCTGCTCTACAGGAATATCGAGGCGGTCGCTCGCGTGATCGACTCGTGCCGCGCGGGCAGCATCACCATGGACTACCAGGCGGGACATCCGCACGGATTTTGCTCGGCGATCTGGGCGGGCGAGATCGCGCTGAGCCGGCCACTGCACGACCCCCGCGGCGCGATCGCCGGGTTGAAGGCGCGCGCCCTGCCCTATCCGTCGCCGCTGCGCGAGGCGCTGATCCGCCTCTTCCTTTGGGAGGCCCTGTTCGGCATCGAGAACGCCGAGCTCGCGGTGTCACGCCCGGACCCGACTCACATCGCAGGCTGCGTCTACCGATCACTGGCCTGCATCGCGCAAGTCCTGTTCGCGCTCAACGAGCGCTACCTCATCAACGAAAAGGGCGCGCTGGAGGAAGCCGAAACTTTTCCGGCGACGCTTCCGGAACTGACCGATCGCGTCGCCGACATCTGGCAGTTCGTCGGCGACCGGGAGTTTGACGATGCACTCGCGATCCTGCGCGAGTTGCAGGACGAGGTGAAGGCGCTGACGTGAGAGACGAGCGCCACGAAATCGCAAGCTAGGGCGAGCGCAGCGAACCCATCCTGCAGGCTCGCTATTCCGCAGCGATCGAGAGAGGCACGCCGTTGACGCGGGTTTCCCCTCTCACATTGTCGACCGTGACGTG
>Ga0081540_1003849_pt1 | contig 11723 bp, 9 predicted proteins | sample TabmetS2T1R1_FD_71024 | JGI IMG/M metagenome (GOLD analysis project Ga0081540, IMG submission 71024) | Tabebuia heterophylla rhizosphere microbial communities from the University of Puerto Rico - S2T1R1 | ecosystem: Host-associated > Plants > Roots > Rhizosphere ...
ATCCGAAGGTGATGATAACGCCGCATATCGCATCCGTGACGCAACCGCATACGGCAGCACATTCAGTCGTAGAAAACATCCGGCGCCACCGCGCCGGAAAAGATCTGATCGGCCTCGTCGATCGAACACTCGGCTACTGACCAGGGAACACAGCATGTCGCTTCTGATCACGATCGACACCGATCCGGACTTCGCGCCAAAGCAGGCCTTGCCAACTTCGGAACGGCTCATTTCCGGCAATCCGTCCTTCAAGACATGGGCGCAGGATGCTTCGAGGGGCGAGAAGGTGCTTACCGGCATCTGGGAAGCGACACCCGGCGAGACTCATTCCATCAAGGGCACCACCTACGAGTTCTGCCACATCGTCTCGGGTCTGGTCGAAATCGAGGAAAAGGGTGGTGAGACCAAGACCTACCGCGCCGGCGATAGTTTCGTGATGAAGCCCGGTTTCGTCGGCGTGTGGCGCACGATCGAGACTGTTCGCAAGATCTACGTCTGCGTTTATGACTGACCGCAATACGCAGACGCGCCAAATGGCGAAGCGCAGCGATTCCAGAACAATCGGCTTTCCAGGTCCTACTTGACGGGATTCAACGCCGTCAGGCGGTACATCCTCAATGAAAAATGCGGCGTTCGGTCCACTATTGTTTCGATGAGACGATAGTGCGAGCCGCCCCATGACCTTAAGCTTCGATCCCGATGCACTCGATCTTCCCTGTTATCACTTCATCGGCGGTGAACGGGTCGAGGCAGTTGGCGCACTGGATATGCGACGGCCGTCCGACGGCAAGCACTGCGGCGCCTGTCCGGTTGCGGGCGAAGCACTGGTCGATCGTGCCGTACAGACGGCAAAACAGGCGCTGAAAGCGAGCGGTTGGGCGGATGTCCGACCGCGCGAGCGCGTCCTTGCGCTGCACCGTTGGGCAGGCCTGATGGAGAGGGAGGCCCTGGCGCTGGGGCGCCTCGAAGCCGTCTCGTCAACACGCCCGATTGCGCAGTTGATTCATGGCGACGTTGCCGTGATTGCCGAGCAGATCCGCTTCTTTGCCGAGTTCGCCGACAAGGAAGGCAGCGACGTTGTTCCGACGAGTGCACACGCTTTCGGCATGACGCTCAACGAACCCTACGGGGTCGTCGGTGCCATTACGGCCTGGAACGTCCCGCTCTCGCTGGCGGCCTGGAAGCTCGGCCCCGCCCTTGCCGCCGGGAACGCCGTCGTGCTCAAGCCATCGGAGATGACGCCTTTCTCGACCTTGTATCTGGCAGAACTCGCCGTTGAGGCGGGCATTCCCGACGGCCTCGTCAACATCGTTCTTGGGAATGGTCCGACGACCGGCAACGCAATCACCGGTCATCCGGACGTCGCCAAGGTCAGCTTTACCGGCTCAACGGCGGCGGGAGCCGCAATCATGGAGAACATCGCCCGCACCGGCATCAAGCCTATGACGCTGGAGCTCGGCGGCAAAAGCCCGCAACTGGTGTTTGCCGACGCTGACCTCGAGCTCGCCACCTCCGCCATCACGCGCAGTATCCTGGCCAATGCCGGACAGGCCTGCGTGGCGGGCTCGCGCCTTATCGTGGCGCGCGGCATTGCAGATGAATTTGGCACGGCTATCGCACGGCATATGGCTGACATCAGGCCAGGCGCCACCTGGGACGAGAACACCCAATATTCTCCGATTATTTCCCAGCGCCAGTTGGATCGGATCGACGCAATCGTGAGGAGGGCCGTCGATCAGGGGGCCGAATGCGTCGTCGGTGGCAAGCCGATGGATCGCGAGGGCTTTTTCTACGAGCCCACTCTGCTGCGCGGCGTTGACGCCAAATCGCCGGCCGTGACCGAGGAAATCTTCGGGCCAGTGCTGACAATACAGACATTCGACGACGAGGAAGAAGCGCTCGCGCTTGCCGATCACCCGACCTACGGTTTGGCAGCCGGACTTTTCACCCGCGACCTCTCGCGCGCTATTCGCGTCACCAAAGCGCTGCAGGCGGGAACGGTCTGGGTGAACCGATATGGGCGCTCGCGTGACCATATCCTTCCGACCGGCGGCTACAAGAATTCCGGCATCGGCAAGGATCTCGGACGAGAAGCCTATCTCGCCAATCGCAAATCCAAGAGCGTGCTGGTCGATCTCTAGACGGAGCGGGCTCGCTCGCGGGCAACGACAGCATTGAACAATCGTGCGAGCCGCGCATGCTGCGTCGGAAGGGCAAAGGAAAGAAAGATGAATGCATTGAAGGACAGAGCGCTTTTTCGTCAACAGGCGCTGATTGGCGGCGTCTGGCGGGATGCGAGCACGAAGGCGACTGTCGATGTGGTGGATCCCGCCAGCCAGGAAGTTCTTGGCACCATTCCCGATATGGGCAGCGATGAGACCAGGGCTGCAATTCACGCTGCGGCCGAGGCGTTCAAGCGCTGGAAGAGAAAGAGCCATGCGGAGCGAGCGGCCCTTTTGGAGCGCTGGTATGAGCTGATGCGGCACCACGAAAAGGACCTGGCGCTCTTGCTGACACTTGAGCAAGGCAAGCCGCTCACCGAAGCTCTCGGAGAAATCCGCTACGGGGCCTCTTTCGTAAAATGGTTTGCAGAAGAGGCGCGCCGGGTCAATGGATCGACCATCCCGTCGCCCGCTGTGGATCGTCGCATTCTTGTGCTGAAGGAGGCAGTGGGCGTCTGCGGGATCATCACTCCCTGGAATTTTCCGAATGCGATGATCACGCGCAAGGTTGCGCCCGCACTTGCTGCGGGCTGCACCGTGGTCATCAAGCCATCGGAGTTTACGCCGTTTTCGGCGCTTGCGATCGGCGTTTTGGCGGAGCGGGCCGGGATTCCCGCGGGCGTGATCAACATCGTTACCGGGATGCCGGCGGAGATCGGCCAGGAGCTGCTGGCCAATGAAGCAGTACGCAAGGTCTCGTTTACCGGTTCGACCCGCGTCGGCGCGCTGCTGATGAAGGGCGCCGCCGAAAACATCAAGAGGCTCAGCCTCGAGCTTGGCGGCAATGCGCCCTTCATTGTCTTCGATGATGCCGATATCGACCTGGCGATTGAGGGCGCGATTGCGTCGAAGTTCCGCAATGGAGGCCAGACCTGCGTCTGCTGTAATCGCATTCTGGTACAATCCGGCGTTTACGACGCGTTTGCAGAAAAGCTCGCCAGCCGTGTCGCGAAGATGAAGGTCGGTGCCGGGACGGATGAAGGCGTTGTCATCGGGCCGATGATCAATGGCGCAGCCATCGAAAAAATCGAGCGGCATGTAAGGGATGCCTTGAACAAAGGCGCAAGGATCATATCGCGGAGCGAAGAGGTGCCGGAAGGTCGACAGTACGCTCGCCCCGTTGTCCTCGGTAACGCAACGACCGAAATGCTCCTGGCCTCAGAAGAGACTTTCGGACCCGTGGCTCCGCTTTTCCGCTTCGAGGCCGAAGAAGAAGCTATTGCGATCGCGAATGGCACGCCGTTCGGCCTCGCTGCCTATTTCTACACGGAAAGTCTCAAGCGGTCGTGGCGCGTTGCCGACGCGCTGGAGTTCGGCATGGTAGGACTCAACACCGGTCTGATCTCGACGGAGGTTGCGCCTTTCGGTGGTGTAAAACAGTCGGGGCTTGGGCGCGAAGGATCACAGCTCGGTATTGAAGAGTACCTTGAGATCAAAACGCTTCATGTCGGCGGGCTGGAATAGGAGAGAGGGCGGGTAGTCGTCAAACATGAAAGAAGGCCTTGGCGCGTTCGGCGCCGAGGCCTTCTTTGGTAGCTATGAGGCCGTGCGCCTGACCATTGTTGGATGTCAGCCAGGTGCAGTGGCAGGATTACTGCTTCATGCGCTTTGCCGAAGTTTCGGCTCCAGGCCAACCGCGCCAGACAGGCCCGAGATATCCTTGATTTCCGCGCACTCATAGAAGGGATTTGCAGGTTCGTGGCCGCGGTTCACCCACACCTTGCTCTTAATGCCCAAGTCATAGGCCGTCATCAGGTCGTATCGGAAGGAGGATGAGACGTGGGTGATGTCCTCCGGGCCGCAGCCGAGCTTGTCGAGCATATATTCGAACCCCTTCATCTGCGGCTTATAGGCGCCGGCCTCCTCCGCCGTGATGACCATGTGGAAGGGCGCACCGAGCTTCTCCACGTTCTGCATGATCAAGCTCTTCATGGAATTCGAGAGGATCACCAGCGGTATCTCCTTGGCAACCTTGGCCAGGCCCGCGGGAACATCCGGATGTGGTCCCCATGTCGGTACTTCTTCATAGATGCGTTGGGCATCCTCCGGCCGAAATGCGACACCATTGCGCTTGCAGGTGCGCTCGACGGAATTGTGCACGACGTCGACGTAGGGCTTCCAGGCCCCGAGCACCTCGTCCAGGCGATAGGCTGCGAAATCCTTGATGAACTGTGTCATCGCAGCAGGGCGAAGCTGGGAGCCGTAGACTCTCTTTGCCGCGCCGGCCATGTCGAAATTGGTCAGCGTGCCGTAACAGTCGAAGGTGATGTATTTCGGTCTAAACTTCGTCATGGCGTCGGATCCTTCCAATCCCTGTCGGCACAGCGTACCCGTGCCACAAACATCATAAGGAGCGTCCTGTAAGATAAAGGGCCGCTTTCGCCGTGGCCTGGAGCAGATTGTGTTGTATCGCCTTGGAGCTTTGGCAGAGAGTTGCGCGAGGCGACTTTTCAAGTTTGAGCAGGCGGCGCCACTCGGCGGCCGTGCGCCGGCATAACATGCGGTGCGAGTGGCAAAGGAAAATCAAAACGCCTTGCGGAAAAGTGCTGGTCGGGAGGAACTGCTGCCTTCCGCATTCTACCTTGGTTCTGAGATTTCAGGCCCGGAAATGCACGATGACCGCAGAACAGATCATGCTTGAAACAATGACGCCGGAGCATCTGGACGGCGCCTTTGAGCTGTCCCGCCAGGTCAACTGGCCGCACCGTCGCGAAGATTGGGAACTGGTCCAGTCGCTCAGCCGCGGCTTCGTTGCACTGGAGCGGGGACGCGTGGTGGCGACCACCCTCGTGACGCCATATGGCGACGACGCCGCCACCATCAACATGGTCATCGTCGATGCGTCCATGCGCGGTCGCGGGCTTGGCAGAATGTTGATGGAAGAGGCGCTTGCCAGGGCAGGAGAACGCATCTGCCATTTGGTGGCGACATTGGACGGCCTGCCGCTCTACGAAAAGCTGGGCTTCGTCGCAATCGGCAAGATCACACAGCATCAGGGCGCGGCGTTGCCGGTTGGTGTGCCGGACCTTGTATCCTGGAGTGATGCTGATGATCATGCTCGTCTGGCAATGCTGGATCGCGCGGCCTTTGGCCACGATCGGGGCGCGCTGATGCAGCTTCTGCGGAAACGGGCAAAATTCGCCGTCATTCGTGATGAAGGCGACGTGCAGGCTTTTGCGGCACTCCGTGCGTTTGGCCGAGACTTGGTCGTTGGCCCGGTGGTGGCGAGAAACCGTACCGAAGCACAGGCCCTGATCGATTTCCTGCTTGCTCACCATCACGGCAGGTTTGTCCGCATCGATACGGATGCTTCCACAGATCTAGGCGAATGGCTCAACGGTCGCGGGCTAGCTCACGTCGGCGGCGGGATTGTGATGCGACGTTCAACAGCCGCGCAGAAAGACAACAGAACCGCGCATTACCGAACGTATGCGCTCGTCAATCAGGCACTAGGTTGATTTGGAGGACGATATGCCGAGCAACTCGCTGATCGAACTCGACCGTGCCCACCTGGTTCACCCGGTCTCATCTTATCGTAGCCATGAGGCCATGGGTGTGCGGGTGCTGAAGTCAGCCAAGGGCGCGACGCTGACCGATATCACGGGACATAAGCTGATCGATGGGTTTGCGGGTCTATGGTGTGTCAATGTTGGGTATGGACAGGACCGCGTCATTGAAGCAGCCACGAAGCAGCTTCGCGAATTGCCCTATGCGACAGGGTATTTCGGGCTGGGGTCCGAGCCGGCCATTCGTCTGGCCGCCAGGCTGGCCGAACTGGCGCCGGGCGACCTGAACCATGTTTATTTCACGCTGGGCGGCTCCGATGCCGTCGACAGCACGATCCGGTTCATTCGCTATTACTACAATGCCAAAGCTATGCCGCAGAAGGACCAGTTCATTTCCATCGAGCACGGCTATCATGGATCCTCGACGGCAGGATCCGGTCTGACGGCGATACCAGCCTTCCATGCGGGTTTCGCGGTACCTTACGACTGGCAGCACAAGATCCCGTCGCATTATACCTATCGCAATCCGGTCGGCCCCAAGCCGCAGGCCATCATTGATGCGTCGGTCGCAGCTTTGCGAGCCAAGATCGCCGAACTGGGTGCAGATCGCGTCGCCGCCTTTTATGCAGAGCCGGTCCAGGGATCGGGCGGAGTCCTCGTTCCGCCCCCTGCCTGGCTGAAAGCCATGCATGCTGTTTGCAAGGAGCACGATATTCTGTTCGTTGCCGATGAGGTCATCACCGGCTTTGGCCGTGTCGGCCCACTTTTCGCCTGTGAAGAGGACGATGTCGTGCCGGATTTCATAACGGCCGCAAAGGGGTTGACTTCGGGTTATGTACCAATGGGCGCCGTTTTGATGTCCGATCGCGTTTACAATACGATCGCGGACGGAGCGGGCAAGGCTGCCGTCGGTCATGGATATACCTATTCCGCACATCCGGTGAGTGCAGCGGTCGGACTCGCTTGTCTGGACCTTTACGAGAATGGCTTGCTGGAAAATGGGCGGAAGGCCGGGCATCGCCTGATGGAAGGCCTTCGCTCACTTTCCGATCATCCGCTGGTCGGCGATGTCCGCGGTCGCGGCATGCTGGCCGCGATTGAGCTTGTCACCGACAAGGAGCGCAAGACGCCCCTTCCGATGGAAGCCGACCCGGCGCGCCGCATCTTTGACCGGGCATGGGATAATGGCCTTGTCATCCGTGCCTTTGCCCAGGGCGTGCTGGGCTACGCGCCGCCGCTCTGCTGCACGTCTGAGGACATTGACGGGATCATCGAGCGAACCCGAATGACGCTCGACCAGACGCTCGAAGACAAGGACGTACGGGCAGCGATGAAAGGATGATTATTGCATTTGGATTATGCGGCAGTTTGCCGAACTGATATCGCACAAGCCTAACAGGCCGCTCCTCAACCGTTGAATATGCTTTCGAGAGGCAGATGGGATTTCACAATAGGGGACTTCAGCACGACAAAACTGAAATATTTGTCGATGCCGATATCCATTTCGACCAGACGTTCCATGACCGTCTGGTATTCAGTGATTCCCGCTGTGATAAACTTCACGAGGTAATCGTACCCGCCTGAAACAAGATGGCATTCGACGACCGAATCGATCTTTTCGACCGTCGTGAGGAAGCGTGCGAAATCGATCTGGCGATGGTTCTTGAGCGTGATTTCGGTGAAGACGGTCAGAGTTTGCCCAAGCTTGGAGACGTCGATCTGGGCGGAGTAACCGGTGATGAAGCCCTCCGTCTGGAGCCTTTTGACCCGCATCAGGCATGGACTTGGCGAAAGGTTGATCAGTTCTGCGAGCTCGACGTTGGAAACCCGCCCGTTCTTCTGCAATTCGCATAAAATCTTGATGTCGATCTTGTCGAGCTTCATAGGAAGGCCATCAGACGATTGGGCTGGCAACGAGCGTATCGGGCCTCTGAGGCATCAGCATCATACGCACTGTCATAGCATCACCTGGCATCTTGTCCTACCTTACATCTGGCAATTCCGTGCCCATCTCGGCGGCAACGGGCGGCTGCCATATCTGGTCGATCCCGCGAAACCTATCTTTCAGAACTCGGCGACCTTGCCCCACGCAGCCATCTTCAGGCGCTCTGGCCTGTAGGGACGTGGATCGACAATCGGCTCTTTCCCGGTGATGATGTCAGCAATCACGTGGCCTGCGCCAGGGCCAATTCCAAAGCCGTGTCCGCTGAATCCCGCCGCGAGGATGAGGCCTGGAATTCTCTCCAGCTCACCGATTGCAGGAATGCCATCCGGCGTGCTGTCAATATAGCTCGCCCATACATCGGAGATCGCGACATCCCGGAGTTCGGGAAATAATTCGCAAGCTCTTTGGTGAGTCAGGCGAATCTGTCCTGCGTTAGGTCGGGGATTGAGCGTCCGGTTCATCTCCATCGGCGTCACCTCGTCTAGTGCCCATCTCGCCAGCGATTCATGGCCCTGACGCAAGCCCTCGAATGCTCCAGGGGCGATACTGCGCCAGCGGCGAGCGAACATGGGGAGGAATTCACGGCTGAACCTAAATTGCTGGGGAGTCGGATCCACGCGCGCGCGCCCACTGATCGCCAGCGTATATCCACCGTTGCTGCGCCGCGTAAGCGATGCACGCGTGGTGTGCAGGGCATCCGGCAGACCGTTTGCACCCGGCGCCACGGCAAGAATGGAAGCGCGTACCGAAGCCTGCGGGAAGCGGACACCGAGTTGATTGCAGAAGGAAGAAGTCCATGCGCCACCTGCAACAACGACGGTCTTCGTGCGGATGGTGCCCGCTTCGGTGATCACGCCGTTTACCCGGCCGGCGCTCAGCTCTATGCCGCGGGCCGCGCAATGCTGGTGGACAGTGCCGCCAGCCGCCATGAGCCCGTGCGCCACCGCGGGTACAGCCTTTGAAGGGTCGGCCGTTCCATCAGTTGGTGAAAAGACGCCGCCTTTCCATGTGCGCCCGGTCGCCTTGCCCCTTTCGCTGGCTTCTTCCCCGCTCAACATGTGCGTCGTAACGCCGGCCGTCTTCGCAAAGTCGCGCCACTTTGCCCAGCCTGCCAGTTCATTGTCGTCCTGCGACAGGTAGAGGAGCCCGCAACGGCGAAAACCCGTGTCTTCCCCGGTCTCCTGCGCCACCTTCTCCCAGAGGTCCAGGCTCTCTGTTGCCAAAGGCAGCTCGCGCGCATCGCGGTTCTGTTGGCGGCACCATCCCCAATTGCGGCTGGACTGCTCGGCGGCAACCCGCCCTTTCTCAAGCAAGGCGACGTTAACGCCGCGGCGCGCGAGATAATAAGCCGTGAACACGCCGACCACGCCGCCACCGATGACGACGACGTCAGCCTCTCCCGGAAGGGATGGACTTGATTCGATATGCATCAGCGGCGCGGACATTGGTCGGTACTCCGGGACTTCGCGCATTCTAGTCTGCGTGCCGGCGAGGCACGCTGCGCAGTTTGCCCTTAAACAGAATATCCTGTGGTTTGCGGCCTCCAGTATAGGCGATTGTTGCGAAAACAGATCGAGTGTGCCGCACCTCGTCGGCAGAAGTGGACATACACTCCATGCGCTCGGATCGGCCTCAGACGAGCTTGAGGGCATGCAGCAATGAAATTTGTGTCCTACTGGCATGATACTTCGGCTCCCTTCGCGGGGGGCGTGGCCGATCCGGTCTCGGGGGATTTCGAGGTAGCGGTAATCGGCGCAGGGTTCACAGGGCTCAGCGCCGCGCGCAAGCTCGCGAAATCCGGTGTGAAGGTTGCTCTCATCGAGGCCGAACATGTCGGATATGGTGCCTCGGGCCGCAACGGCGGACATCTCAACAGCGGTCATTTCGCAAGCTTCAGTGCTGCCAAGGCTCATTTCGGAGATGCCCAGGCCCGTCGTTTGTGGCGTGCCTATGATGGCTCGATCGATATGATCGAGGCCATCATCGAGGAAGAGAAGGTCGAGTGTAGCTTCCGCAGGGGAGGCAAGCTCAAGCTTGCCTCCAAGCCTTCGCACGTGAAGGGCATGCAGGCGATGTGTGAAGAGATTCGGCGCGAGGTTGACCCCTCCGTCGTTTGGCTCACGCGCCAGGACCTCAGCAAGGAGCTGGGTTCGGAGGCCTTCCATGGTGCGGTTCTGTATCCCAAATCTGCCATGATGCACATGGGTCGCTATGCCAACGGTATGGCTGAGGCAGCCCATCGCTATGGGGCTGCGATTTGGGAGCACAATCCGGTCACAGCGCGCGAGCAGACAGCAAACGGTTGGCGCCTGACGACACCAACAGGATCTCTTACGGCTCGCCAAGTCATTCTGGCGACCGATGCCTACACGACGGAAACGTTCACATATTTTCGTCGACGGCTTATGCCGATTGCCTCCTTCATCATCGCGACGCGTCCGCTCACCCCGAAAGAAGTCGCAGCGACGATGCCTGGATATCGCAACTATACGAACTCGCTCAACATCGCCAACTACTTTCGGCTCACTCCTGACAACCGTTTGCTGTTCGGCGGACGGGCAAGATTCTCGGCGGTTTCGAACCAGGAAACGGACGTCAGATCCGGGCAGCTTCTGCGCGAACAGATGGTCGGCATGTTTCCGCAACTTGCCAGCGTGGAGATCGACTATTGCTGGGGCGGCCTGGTTGGCTGCACGCAGGATCGCTACCCTCGGGCCGGCAGTGCCGATGGCGTTATCTACGGCATGGGCTACTCAGGACATGGTGCGCAGATATCAACGCTGATGGGCGCGGTGTTGGCTGATATCGCCATGGGGCATCGTGACACGAATCCGCTCGACGGTTTGAGTTGGCCCGCGGTTCCCATGCACTCGGGCAAGCCTTGGTTTTTGCCCATCGTCGGCACTTATTACCGGATGAAAGATATGCTCTTCTGATCCATCCCCAGGCTCTGACCTTCTCTGGTGCAGTACGCCCGCTGGCAGAGTTGGTGTGGACTGCGGGAAGCAAGGCCTCCCTTATTCGGCTCTCGATTCCATGCACGTGTGCTGCACCGGTGAAAAAGGCGGCCCATTTGGGACGCGTACAGTTCGTCGGCTGCGCGCAGGAGCTGCAAGGAAGGAGAATTGGCGCAGCCAGACACAGATCGAAATGCCAATTTAGACCTGCATTTTAGAAGTTCGTGCTGCCCGCGTGGTAGCTTTCGGCAACTCTGCAGGACAGAAACATCCAAACTCATCGGACTTGCGGAGCGCTGTGCAGCACCTCGTAAGAGACAGGTACTTCAAAGGGCAGTCGACTATTCGATGAGTAAAATCCATGTCTCGCAGCGTCCGACCGGGGAAAGCTATTAGAGGCTGTGAATTCCAGCCTATCGATGGATCGTCAGCAGGCGAACATCGAAGGTGCAATCGGCACCGGCGTAGTCCGCGCGGCTGACAAGGGAGGAGATCTCGATGGCCGCTCAAATCCAGGCTGTAGCCTCCCACGAAGTGGCGGTTTCGGTCCGTGACTTGACCGTAAGCCTGCCGGAAGGAATGGAGCGCGCCCATGCGGTCGAAAACATTTCATTCGATCTCAAGCGCGGCCAGATCCTGTGCATCATTGGCGAGTCTGGATCGGGGAAGTCGATCACAGCCAATGCGGCCATGGGGCTTCTGCCCAGAGTGATCCGCGTCTCCTCGGGTGCCATCCACCTGGATGGGGTGAATATCGTAGGGATGTCGCCGGACAAGCTGCGCGGTCTGCGCGGCCGAGTCGTATCGATGATCTTCCAGGATCCGCTCTCGGCACTAAACCCCCTGATGACCGTGGGTGCGCAGATCACGGAGGTCATGACGGCGCATGGCGTCGGCACGCCGGAAACCCGCCGCAGCCGCGCCATTGAGTTGCTGACTGAAGTGGGGCTGCCCGATCCGGCGCTCATGTATCATCAGTATCCGTTCCGGCTGTCGGGTGGACAGCGGCAGCGTATAGGCTTGGCTCGCGCCCTCTATGGAAAGCCACCGCTCGTGATACTCGATGAACCAAATGCGAGCCTGGACTCGGAAG
>Ga0081540_1003850_pt1 | contig 11721 bp, 10 predicted proteins | sample TabmetS2T1R1_FD_71024 | JGI IMG/M metagenome (GOLD analysis project Ga0081540, IMG submission 71024) | Tabebuia heterophylla rhizosphere microbial communities from the University of Puerto Rico - S2T1R1 | ecosystem: Host-associated > Plants > Roots > Rhizosphere ...
CATCTTGTAATCCGCCTCGTAACGCCCAAAAGTCGCGAAAGTTTTCGGTACCCGCTCCAGACTTCACGCCGACGATAATTCCCAGTACGACCAACGCGATTAGGGCTCCGGTCTTGGCTGTGGTAAAAATATTTTGTACAAGTTTACCGAGATTTAATCCCCGCGTATTCATGAAGGTAAGCAGCGCAATCATCGCCAGACCGAGAAACTGCGCGGTAGAAAGTGAAACAGCGTATCCGCTAAACCAGCCACCAAAACGGATCGGCGGAATGAGATAGTTGGATTCAGAAAACCACGGAATAAGCACGCCACTGTAGCGCGCGAACCCAACCGCCACCGCAGCAATTGTGCCGGTTTGAATTACTAAAAACAGCGTCCAGCCATAGAGAAAACCCCAAAGGGGACTGTAGGCTTCGCGCAAGTAAACGTATTGGCCACCAGCCTTCGGCATCATCGCCGCCAGTTCGCCGTAAGACAGCGCGGCCATCAGCGTCAGCAAACCGGTCACAATCCAAACAACCAGCAGCCAACCGGGGGAACCGACCTGGCGTGCGATAATCGCTGACACAATGAAAATTCCCGAGCCGATCATCGAGCCGGCGACCAACATCGTTGAATCGAGTAACCCCAGCCCCCTGACGAATTTTTGGTCGGCTACAGGTGTCTCAGTCATCGCCGTGGTCGTTTGAGCCGGTTGCATTGGCCGAGAGTAAATCATCACTCAGGCGTGCCGCGCAATGACAAAACACTCGGTTTACCGTTCGCCAAGCAGTTGATCGTAGAAACGCGAAATTACTTTCACGCAAAAGGAACCGTGTTAGTCTCACGCCCCGTGACGTGTTCAAGCCCGCAGCGATGGTGCCGGACATTTTTGTCGATTTCAACCGCTGTGGCACTGCTGGTTGCCGCGTCGGCTGCCATGCCGCAGGTAACTTACGCGCGAACAGACACGCGCTTCGTAGCGATACCGTTGGTGCGTTCCCGGCAAAATCATTTGATGGTGCGCGCTTTTATCAATGGCAGAGAGGCGTGGCTCACTATCGACAGCGGTGCGCCGGTAAGTGCCATCGCTGTGAATCGTCGCAATTTTTTTCGGCTCAAGCCAATCACCGCCAAGTCAAATCTGCCGTCCCGCATTCAGATCAACGGCGCCTTCAACAACGTGGCCATTGCGCGCGAGCTGCGGCTCGGGGGGTTAACCCTCATCGATGAACCATTGGTTACTGTGGATCTGGGTAACTCTGCTCGCGCAGCGCGACTGGTCCACGAAGAGCAAATCGACGGAATCATTGGAGCGGATATCCTTTTCCCAACCCAGGCCGTGCTGGATTGCCAGCGGCAATTGCTCATCTTAAAAACCGACCCCGACGCTTTGGGTGGTGTTCCCGGTTTCGACCGGCGTGGATTGCAAGCTGTTCCGATTCAGGTAAGCGACGGTTTTAATTTGTATGTGAACGGTTCGATCAATGGGAAACCGGCCAAGTTTATGGTCGATACGGGTTCGTTCGCGACGCTCCTGCATCGTTCTTTCGTTAGGCGAATGCGAATTGCCACTCGCGAGACGCCATATAGTTCTTCGGCCGTGAATCTGAAGGACCGTGGGCTGCGCGTGGCGAAGATTCGCAAACTGTCAGTGGGCTCGGTCAGTATCGCCGGCAGGGACGTAGGCGTGATCGATATGGGAGGATTAATTCACGACGGGTTGTTGGAAGGTTCGCCGCCAGTCGCGGGGCTGCTTGGTGCGGAAACCCTGCGTCGCCATCACGGCATCATCGATTTTGGCACGCGCACGCTTTATTTACAACAGCGCGAACTTCCCTGGCAACGAATTGGTTGGCGGCGTTCCGCTGGCCCTAACTTTACCTACTAGGATTACTGAGTAACCGCGCGGTTGCCCTGTAATTAATGATGGAAACGGAGCCAAAGACGATTCGCGGCGGCTGCTTGTGCGGCGCTGTTCGATACGAAGGCATCGGTGAGCCTTACAACGTCACACATTGCCATTGCGAAGATTGTCGCAAGAGTGGCGGCGCTCCATTTGTGACCTGGGCTTCGTTTCGACGGGCCAATTTTCAATTTGCCAAGGGCAAACCGCGCGAAATTGCGTGGGCCGGGCGCGTCCGCTCGTTCTGCGCGACGTGCGGCAGCGCGCTGACTTTCATGAGCGAACCGGATGCCGACGAAATCGATGTCACTGTTGCCACTTTGGACCAGCCCAAAATCGTCTCTCCAGCCGATCATATCTGGACGGAGGATCGAATATCCTGGATCAAGCTCGCGGACAATTTACCACAGTATGCGCGAGGCAGAACCGAATGATCTCGAGCCAATGCGCATCCGCGCGTTGGCGATCGGTGCGCAGAGCATCGGAGCTTTCGCGCTCGGTGCGCTGGCAATTGGCGCGTTAGCATTGGGGGTCGTTGCCGTTGGCCGCCTTGTCATTGGTCGAGCGAAAATCAAGCAGCTCGAAATCGACGACCTTGTTGTGAACAGATTGCGAGTAACGGAGTCGCTGGAAATTCCACGCGATTGAATCAGTCGCGCTTCAAACAGTTTTCTTCTGCCTTAACTGAGTTTGTCGTGCGATGAACACAATCACCCAAGCTTTCGTTCTCGTTACCGGCCTCGACACTCGTTTGCGTCCGCTTTTCTTGTCATTCCGAGCGAAGTCGAGGAATCTCTCATTTTTCTGCTGATGAAGGAAATCACCCACGCATTCGTCTTGGCCGCTGGTCTCGGTAAACGCCTGCGGCCGCTGACAGAGGATTTACCAAAGCCGTTCATCCCAATTTTTCAAAAGCCACTTATCACGTTTGCGCTCGATCATTTAATCAATGCAGGAGTGGAAACGTTCGTCGTTAACACGCACAAGCGGGCCGGGCTATTTGAAAACTTTTTTCGTGACAACGAGTATGAAGGCCATTCGGTTAGGCTGGTTCATGAACCGGATTTGCTTGAGACAGGCGGCGGAATCAAGAATGCAGAACGCTATCTCGGCAGCGATCCGTTCCTGACTTACAGCGGCGACATCTTGACCGACATCACACTGCACCCCTTAATCGACGAACATTTCCGCCGCGGAAATGACGTCACGCTCGCATTGCGTGAAACAGGTTTGGCTTCGGAGGTGGCTCTGCGCGATGATCGCGTTGTCGATATAGCAAATCGTTACGGTACGATGGGGAATCTTGATTTCGCCAATGTGGCTGTTTGGAACCCGAAGATTTTTCTGCAAATCCCGCCGCAACAAAAAATTTCATTCATTCCAATTATTGCGGATTGGATAGGCAAAGGTGGTAAGATCGGCGGCCTGGTAATGAACGACGGAAAATGGTTCAATATTGGCTCGCGTGCTGCGTATCTCGACGTGCATCGTGTGATTTTGCGAGAGCACTGGACGCCTCATTACATCCCAACACGCGAGTGGCCGGAGCGCGTCGCAAAATCTGCCGCGGTTGATCCGAGCGCACAGCTGCGCGGTTGCTCGGTCGTTGGAGAGAATTGCCGGGTCGGCGCCGGCGCCGTCCTTGAGGACACAATTTTGTGGTCGGACGCACAAATTGCTTCCAAAAGTCAGCTTCATGGTTGTATTGTCCGCTCCGAAAAAAAGGTCAGCGGCAGCCATCGTAACAAGGACATCTAGTATGAGGACCGAATTTCTACTCCGCCGGACGCGGATGCATTTTCCACGTCTGGAGGTGGCCGATGTAAAAATTCGTCCGATTGAAAAGGGCGGATCCGATCGAAAATTCTATCGAATACGTTGCTCGCAGAGCCAAACGCTGATCCTGGTTAAGTACAATCTGGAGCGCGAAGAAAATCGGCATTACGTCGAGATCGCGAAATTTCTGGAGGCCCATGGAATACGGGCGCCAAAAATTTATTTTCATGATGCCGTGGAGGGCCTCATCTGGATCGAGGACCTGGGTGAACACGACCTTTACGGTTATCGACACGACAGCTGGCTCGTCCGCCGGGCATTTTACGAATCAGCGCTCGATGAAATCATAAAGCTTCATTGCCTGCCAGAATCCGTGTGCGAGGAAATGAAGGAGCATTTGCCCGCCGAGTTCGATGCCGCGCTTTATCGCTGGGAACAACGGTACTTTTTCAACAATTGCCTCGGCCGCTGTTTCAACGTTGGCGAGTCAAAGCGCAAGGAGCTGGCAGCCCTTCCCGGTTTGCGCGAAATCGCAAAACGTCTCGCGAGTTTGCCACGGGTTTTGGTTCATCGCGATTTTCAATCGCAAAATATCATTATCCAGAACGGGCAGGCTAACCTGATTGATTTTCAAGGAATGCGACCGGGATTGGCTGAATACGATCTGGCATCATTGCTTTTTGATCCATATGTCGAGCTTGCAGCCACAGAGCGATCTGAGTTGATTTGTTATTACGGGCAAAAACAACCGGATAGCGGGCGCCGCGTTAACGGCCAGTTCGACGACACACTGCAACTATGCGCCATGCAACGCCTGATGCAGGCGCTGGGGGCTTATGGGTTTCTGGGCCTGGTGAGGGGACACGAGCATTTTCTGAAATATATTCCAAGAGCTGTGCGTTCGCTGCGCGGGATCGTAGGGAAGATCGACGACCTGAAGCCGCTCGCTTCTCTTCTAGACGATCTTGGCTCGTCCGATCCAAGCGTGTAATGGCAGAGCGCGAGCTTGCTCTGTTTTTTCCTGGGTGAATTGCCATCCCAATGTTGCAACTTCGATCGAGAGTCGCTCAACTCCAAGTCTCCATCACGCGTGACTGGTTAGCCCCGAAGTCTCAATTTCAAGAGCACGTGAGCGTTGTCGCTACTCCGCGCCAACGAAAGGATTAGTGCGGCGCTCCGTTCCGATCGTCGTTGGCGGCCCGTGCCCTGGAAGTACTGTCACGTCGTCGCCGAGCGGAAATAATTTTTTCCCGATCTCATGCACCAACACGTCGCTATCTCCACCGGGTAAATCTCCACGGCCGATGCTTCCGGCGAACAGCACGTCGCCGCCGATAAGCAATTGGTCCTTCGGCAAAAAGAAACAAAGGCTGCCCGGGCAATGCCCCGGAACTTCGAGCACTTGAAATTGTGCACCGAGAAATTCCCGACCAGGCGTTTCTTCGATCAGAAAATCAGGTTTCGCCGGCTCAACCTCCAGTTCGAAACCGAAGCTGCGGAAAAATTCTCGATCCGAAATCATCGGCGCAGTCAGCGGGTGACAGCCGATGGGACAACCAAATTGCCGCTTAACCCTGGCGACATCCTGTACGTGATCGACATGACCATGTGTCAAAAGCAAAAGTCTGAGATCGACCCCAAGTGACCGAATCCATTCGCAGGAACCTTCAGGTGCGTCGAAAAGAATCCACCCCCCTGGCGCTTGAAGCAGGTAACAATTCGTTTCAAAAATGCCACCGCAGAACTGCTTGTAATTCATTGATTTCATTGTCGCGGGTTTGGCTACAGCTGAATGCAGGAGTTTTTACGAATATTTGAATGTTCCCGACTGACGATTGTCTCATGTTCTACTTTACATGCCGATCTTTGTCTCGTTGCCTTGCGCTTCATGCTGAAATCTGCGAACGTAATTAACCCTTCTTTTCACCGATGAGATCATCTTTGCAACGATCATTGGCGCTTTGCGCCATCCTGTTAGCGGCCACCATCGCCGCCCCCCCAGCCATGGCGGCGTCGAGAGAAACGGTTGCCATGTCGGTCGGCCGTCTCCTTGAGGAGGGCCATTACACACGTCAAAAGCTAAATGAGGAAGTTTCGAGAAAATTTCTACAGACGTATCTGGAGATGCTCGACTTCAGCCACCTATTCTTTACTCAGAAGGACGTTGATGAGCTGACTGCGAAGTATGGCCCTTCGATGGCCAGCGACGTGCTGCTGGGCAACCTCAAACCTGCTTTCGACATTTACGCTCTCTATACGAAGCGTGTAGACGATCGTGTCGCTAAAATAAAGGAGCTGTTGAAGCAGCCGATCGACTTCAAGAGCAACGCAACAGTCGAACTGAGCCGTCAAAAATCGCCTTGGCCGAAGGATGAAGCGGAAGCCGATCAACTCTGGCGCGGTCGGATCAGTAACGAACTCCTGCAGGAACATTTGAGCGAACATCCTATCGAGCCCGCTCCGCAACTGGTTGCACGCCGCTACGACCGCCTCGCCCGCAACGTCCATGAGGAAGATAAGGACGAGCAAATGAAGCTCTATCTCGATGCGCTCGCTCAGGCTTATGACCCGCATTCGGAATACTTGAGCAAGGCCGACATGAAGAATTTTAGCATCAACATGGGCCTCTCACTGGTCGGTATCGGCGCAATGCTTCGTTCGGAAGACGGCTACGCGAAAATTGAAAGTCTCGTTCCTGGCGGGCCCGCCCAAGTGGATGGCAGGCTTAAGGTGGGCGACCGGATCAGTGCCGTTGCGCAGGGCCCGGCCGATTACGTCGATGTTCGCGAGATGCGGTTGGACAAGGTTGTGGAGATGATCCGCGGCAAGAAGGGTACGCACGTGCGTTTGCTCGTGATCCCGTCGGATGCCACCGATCCGTCTCGCCGGAAAAATGTCGAGCTGGTGCGGGATGAAATTAAGCTCAAAGATCAGGAAGCCCGCGCCGATATCATTATTAGAAAAGACGAAAACGGCGATCCTATAAAACTTGGATGGCTTACGCTGCCTTCTTTTTATGCCGACATGGACAAACACCAGAAAAGCACGACGCGCGACGTGCTGGCGCTGCTCAAACGGCTAAAGAAAGAAAACATCGCCGGCTTGGTTATCGATCTGCGGCGAAATGGCGGTGGCTCGCTGGAGGAGGCCCTCTCACTCACCGGGTTATTTTTGAAATCTGGTCCAATCGTTCAGACGAAAGATTATAATGGAAGCATCCGAGTCTCGGCGAATCCCGATCCGGGCATCGCTTACTCCGGGCCAATGGTCGTCTTGACCAGCCGGCAAAGCGCGTCCGCCAGTGAAATCTTCGCGGCTGCTCTCCAGGATTACGGTCGCGCCGTGATCGTTGGTGATAAAAACACATTCGGCAAGGGGACCGTGCAGACCATTCTTCCAATCGGAAGGTTCGCTTCGCTCCTGGGCAGCCATTCCGATGAAGACGGTGCGTTGAAATTGACGATTCAAAAGTTTTATCGAGTCGCAGGTGGCTCCACGCAGCTGCATGGGGTGGCTTCCGATATTGTTTTGCCGAGCCTGAGCGATCTTCCGGAATTTGGCGAAGGTGCGCTAAAGAACGCCCTGCCGTATGACGAGGTCGCGAAGGCGAGATACACGAAGTGGTCCGACAGCCATTCCTTGTTTATCGATCAACTGCGACGGCGCTCGGAGGAACGCGTTAAGAACGATCCTGAATTTCATTACGTGATGGAGGACACTGGTCGCTTACGCCACAAGCTCGATGAAAATCGGATTTCGCTGAACGAAGAGGCGCGAAAAAAAGAACTTCAGGACGAGAAACTGCGTAAGGAAGCGCGTTCGAAGGACCGCCTGGCGCGGAATCAGGAGGAGCCGCGAATCTATCGCGTGACACTCGATACCGTTGATAAGCCGAATCTCCAATTGATCATGTATCCTGGGAAATTGGCTGAGGCGAAGAAGAACGGCACTGTTCCCAAAGTTGATCCCGACGCTGCTTCGGATAGCGATACGGATTTAATCGGTGGCGCTAACCCCGATGATGACAATAAGACGCCGGCAATCGATCCGGAGCGTGACGAAGCACTCAACATCCTGGCTGACTTGGTTGATCTCTCGCGCGGACCGAAGACCGCAAGCGCCAATAACGTTGATAAGACGGCGCCCGAACAGCGGCCGTAACACAAAACGACTATTTTTTACTTTCGTTCTTCAGTGGTGGTCCGCGCCTGAAGCAGAGGTCCTCTACCTGCACTTATTCCCGCAGGCGACACGCCTGCCTCTACAGTTTATCTACACCGCGATAGGCGCTTTGATCGACGGATGTGGGTCGTAGCCAGCGAGGTCGAAGTCTTCGAACTTGAAGTCGTGAATATTTCTTACAGCCGGATTTAGCTTCATTCGTGGCAACGACCGGTATTCCCGCGCAAGTTGTTCGCGCGCCTGTTCGAGATGGTTTTTATAAAGATGCAGATCGCCAAAGGTATGAACAAAATCACCTGGTGTGAGACCGACCACCTGCGCCACCATCATCGTAAATAGTGAGTACGAGGCGATGTTGAATGGGACGCCGAGAAACAGATCTGCGCTTCGTTGATAAAGTTGGCAACTTAGTTCGCCGTTCTGCACGTAAAACTGGAACAGCAGATGACACGGTGGCAGCGCCATCTTGTCGATCTCGGCCGGGTTCCACGCGCTCACGATGAGGCGCCGGCTCTGCGGATTCGATTTGATTTGCGCTATCAGATTCTCGATCTGGTCCACTCGCACATCATTCGCACCGCGCCAGTCCCGCCATTGCGCACCATAGACGCGACCGAGATCGCCAGTTTCGTCAGCCCACTCGTCCCAGATTGTCACACCATGTTCGTTTAGGTAGCGAACATTGGTATCGCCGCGTAAAAACCAAAGCAACTCGTAAACAATGGATTTGATGTGCAGCTTTTTTGTTGTGAGTAGCGGGAATCCCGGCCCATCCGGGCGCAAATCAAATCGTGTCTGCGCGCCAAAGACAGATAAGGTTCCCGTGCCTGTGCGATCCGTTCGCGGCTGACCCTTCTCGAGTACGAGTCGGAGTAGATCGTGATACTGTCGCACGATAAAATTTTATCGTGGTGCGCGCTTTCGCAAAACAGAATTCTCTTTATCACGCACGCAATTTCCGCAGCGACAACGAACCGCTTTTGGAAAAGAGCTGCTGTTGTTTGGATTTTGTGGTTGCGAGATTCGAGCGTTTTTAGAACCAAGTTTCAGGGAAGCAGTACGGACCGTTGGGATCCGCAGGTGTCCACGCTTGGGAGGTAAGCAGCGGGACGGACGAGCAGTTATAAGCTATGAAAAGTGCGCCTCGTTGACGCGACCACCGATTAGAACAGGCCGAAATCGAGTCGAATTGGCTCAGTGTGGATAGAGCAGTCGCGTATATGAACGATACTAATCCTTCGTAAAGAATGGTTTAAGCGATGGCAAGCTAACTGGCCCAGCCCTTGCTAAAGAATTGGAAGGCTTAGAGTCTCGCCACGGCAAGTCCGTTCGTTGGCGAGCTCAAATCAGAAAGGAATTTTCAATTATGGCTAAAGTTTTAGGTATTGATTTGGGCACCACTAATTCCTGCATGGCTGTGATGGAGGGTGGCGACCCGGTAGTTTTGGAAAATAGCGAAGGCGCGCGCACTACACCGTCGATCGTCGCATTCACGAAAAGCGGGGAACGATTAGTCGGCCAGGCCGCGAAGCGTCAGGCAGTCACCAATCCGCAGAACACAGTCTCTTCAATCAAGCGCTTCATGGGCCGCAAGTTTGATGAAGTGCACGAAGAGCAAAAGCGCGTGCCCTACAAGCTTGTGAAGGCCGCCAATGGCGACGCCCATGTGCAGGTCGAGGTGAACGGCCAGCTAAAGACATTTTCGCCACCGGAAATTTCGGCGATGATTTTGTCGAAGCTCAAGGCCGACGCGGAAGCGAAGCTTGGCGAAAAAATCACGCAGGCAGTCATCACTGTGCCGGCGTATTTCAACGACTCGCAACGCAACGCGACGAAGGACGCAGGCAAAATCGCGGGTCTGGAAGTTTTGCGCATCATCAATGAGCCTACCGCAGCGTCGCTCGCTTACGGCCTCGACAAGAAGAAGGACGAGGAGATTGCCGTTTACGATTTGGGTGGTGGCACCTTCGATATCTCCGTTCTGGAGATTGGGGATGGCGTTTTCGAAGTAAAGGCGACTAACGGTGATACGCACCTCGGCGGTGACGATTGGGACGCGAAGATCATGGATTGGATCGTCAGCGAATTCAAAAAAGATACCGGCATCGATCTGACGAAGCAGCCGGACGCCATCCAACGGATCAAAGAAGAGGCTGAAAAAGCGAAGATCGCGTTGTCGAGTTCGCAGGAATACGAAATCAACCTGCCGTTCATCACGGCGGATGCGAGTGGGCCGAAGCACATTCAGAAAAAATTGACCCGCGCAAAGCTGGAACAGCTCACGGATGATCTGGTTCAGCGAACTGTCCCGCCTGTAAAGGCATGTCTCAAGGATGCACAGGTCACAGAGAAGGACATCAACGAGCTAGTGCTTGTCGGCGGTATGACCCGTATGCCAAAGGTGCAGCAGGTCGCGCGCGATCTGATTGGCAAGGAACCACACAAAGGTGTGAATCCGGACGAAGTGGTTGCGGTCGGCGCAGCCATCCAAGGCGGCGTCCTTAAAGGCGAGGTCAAAGATGTGCTGCTTCTTGATGTGACGCCGTTGACACTGGCGATTGAAACCGCTGGCGGTGTGGCAACACCGATGATTCCGCGCAACACCACGATCCCGACGCGCAAGTCGCAGATCTTTTCGACTTACAGCGATAATCAGCCGGGTGTGGAGATCAAAGTGCTTCAGGGCGAGCGCCCGCTGAGCCGCGACAACAAAACGCTCGGTACATTCCATCTCGATGGGATTCCGCCGGCGCCACGCGGCGTTCCGCAGATCGAAGTTACCTTCGACATCGACGCCAACGGCATCTTGCACGTCTCGGCGAAAGATCTTGGCACAGGAAAGGAACAGAAGATTTCCATCACGGGCAGCTCGGGACTTTCAAAGGACGAAGTCGAGAAAATGCAGCGTGAAGCCGAAGCGCACGCCGAAGAGGACAAAAAAGCGAAGGAAGCAATCGAGATCAAGAACAACGCCGACATGCTTGCCTATCAATCCGAGAAGCAGTTGAAAGAATTGGGCGACAAGATTTCCAGCGACAAGAGGAAGCAAGTCGAAGACGCCATTGCCGCCGTGCGCGATGCGATCAATCGTAACGACGCCGACGCAATGAAGCGGACCTACGACGAATTGCAGAATAAGTTCCAGGAAGTCAGCGCCGACCTTTACAAACAAGCGTCAGCGCAAGCTGGTCCGCAACCGGGTCCACAGGCTGGACCGGAAGCGGGGCCGCGTCCGGGTGCCGAAGAAGGCGCTGGTAAACGCGAAGGCGACGTTGTCGATGCGGAGTTCGAAGTCGTGGACGAAGACAAGAAGAAGTAACCGAAACAATTTGCCGGCGATTGTCGGAACATCGACAGTCGCCGGCTTGAACCAAAAAAAACCAAAAGGAGTGATAACAACTTATGGCAACAGTTAACGTAAGACCGCTCGGAGACCGGGTGCTGGTGCAGCCGATTGAAGAGCAGGAAGTAAAAAAAGGCGGGATCATCATCCCCGATACCGCCAAGGAAAAACCACAAGAGGGAAAAGTGGTCGCCTTAGGCACCGGCAAAATCGATGAAAACGGAAAGAAAATCGATTTCACGGTGAAGAAGGGCGACAAGGTGCTGATCTCGAAGTACGGCGGCACTGAAATCAAGATCGACGATCAAAATTATCTGATCATGCGCGAGGACGACATCCTCGGCATTATCGGATAAGTCCGTCTATCAACTACCAACCATCAGCTATTAATTAACTTATGGCAGCTAAACAACTACAATTCGATGAAAGCGCGCGGCACACATTGCTGCGCGGTGTCGAGAAACTGGCGAAGGCCGTGAAGGCCACGCTCGGCCCCAGCGGTCGCAACGTCATTCTCGACAAGAAATTCGGCAGC
>Ga0081540_1003851_pt1 | contig 11718 bp, 11 predicted proteins | sample TabmetS2T1R1_FD_71024 | JGI IMG/M metagenome (GOLD analysis project Ga0081540, IMG submission 71024) | Tabebuia heterophylla rhizosphere microbial communities from the University of Puerto Rico - S2T1R1 | ecosystem: Host-associated > Plants > Roots > Rhizosphere ...
GATCCCGCGGCGACATGCCGTTGTCGCCGGCATCGACAACACCATGGGTGCGCTGCTGGCGCAGGTCGAGCCGGACGGGCCGGCGGCGAAGGCGGGGCTGTTACCGGGCGACGTCGTGATCAAGCTCGACGGCGTCGGCATCCACGGCGTGGACGATCTGATCCGGGCGCTTGATCGCGACCGCATCGACCGGACGCTTGACATGGAAGTGCTGCGGCTCGGCCGCCTGCGCGCGCTCGAGATCCATCCGGTGGAGCGGAAACCCGCGGCGCGCTGAGCATGATCCGGAAAAGTGTGTAGCGGTTTTCCGATACGATCATGCTCAAAACAAAAAGGACGCCGCGCCTTGCTCAATTCTTGTAGGAAGGATCGGTCCGATCGAGTTTTCGCAGCAGCGCCGGCCAGGCCAGTTCGCCGTTGCGGTTCGGCAGCTCCGGCCGCGGCTTCACCCTGTCGAAGGTCGCTTCCAGCACATCCTGCGGCGGATAGACCAGCTTGGTGTTGCAGGACAGCGCCATCACCTGCACCTCGCAGGCCCGCTCCAAGCGATAGAGCAGGCTGAACGTCGCCGGGATGGTGCGGCCGACCACGAGCAGGCCGTGATTGCGCAACACCATGGCCTCGTGTTGGCCGAGGTCGGCCACCAGCCGCTCGCGCTCGGCGGGGTCGTCGGCGATTCCCTCGAAGTCGTGATAGGCGATGTGGAGGAAACGCATCGAGGTCTGCGCCAGCGGCAGCAGCCCGCATTCCATCGCCGAGACCGCCATGCCAGCCGGCGTATGGGTGTGCGCGACGCAGTCGACGTCATGGCGGGCCATGTGGATGGCGCTGTGAATGACGAAGCCGGCGGCGTTGACGTGATAGTCGGTCGCGTTGAGCAGGGTGTTGCCGTTGCAATCGACCTTGATCAGGCAGGAGGCGTCGATCTCCTCATAGAGCATGCCATAGGGATTGATCAGGAAGTGGTCGTGCGTTCCAGGCACCCGGCAGGAGATGTGGTTGGCGATCATCTCGGTGTAGCCGTACATCGCGACGAGCCGATAGCAGGCCGCGAGGTTGACGCGGGTCTGCCACTCCTCCGCGCTCACCTGTTCGCGGACGGATTTGACGACCTTGATCGCAGGCGTGCTGACGGGAGGATTCATGGCGCTTCTCCTGGGGTTTTGTGGAGAATACCGGCCGTCGCCGCTGCGCCGCAAGGCCGGTGGCCCGCCTTGGTCTGCAATTCAGCCATCGCCGGTGCGCAGCGGTGGTCAGGGCCGGACCGCCGGGGATTCCACCGGGAGGCCGCGGGCGCGGGACATCAGATAGAGCTCGAGGTCGATCAGCTCCGGCGAGCCGAAATCATAGGCCTGCGCCCTTATGCCTGTCATGCAGGCGCGCAGGCGGCGCTGCAGCGAGCCGAGGGTCTGCCATTCCAGCCGATAAAGCGGATAGCCGGTGGCGTGTCCCTGCGTGATCGCCGATCCCGCGAGCCGCTTGTCCCAGACCTCCTCGTGGCAATTGTTGCAGGCGAGGTTGAGCTGGCCCTGCCGCTGGGTGTAGAGCGCGCGCCCTTTGGCAATAAACGGCTCAAGCTGAGGATCGGATCCGGCCTCGATCGGGCTGCCGCGCGATTGCTCCGCGATGAAGGCGGTGATTGCCAGCAGATCGCGGCTCTCAAAGGCAAGCGGCGTCGCCTGCTGATGGTTGGTGCGGCAAAGGTTGATGCGCTGCTCGAGATCGACGGGGCGGCCGAGCGTCTTGTCGAAGGCGGGATAGCGGGTGGCGACGCCCTTCATGCTGGTTGCGGCGTCGCCGTGGCAATCGGCGCAGGCCTTGCCGGCGTTGCCTTCCTGCTTGTTCCAGAGCGTTTCGCCGTCGAGCACCCAGAGCATCCCGGGATTGGCGGTATCGTCATTTTGCATGGTCTGGGTTTCCGGCGTCATGAAAGTGAAGCCGGACCGGCGCTGCTCTTGTGGAATTTCGGCGGCGGCAGCGGCCGTCGCCGCCAGCACGCCGGCGATCGCTATGGTACGCGAAAAACTCATTCGACTGATATGGACGCCGAGGCGGTCTCCGAAAAACCTTTGTCGCCGACCCATTCGAATTCGAACTTGCCGCTTTCGGTCACTGACGTGAAGAAGCTGAAGAAGGGATTGGCGGCAATCGCCGGAAACAGGTCGGCGCGGAAGATTTCGTTGCCATTGAAGCGGCAAATGAAGCTTGTGATGATGTCACGCGGGACGGCTTCGCCCGAGGCGGTGTGGCGATATCCGGTTTCCATGATGTGCGACATCAGCGTCTTGATCTCGATGACGTCGCCGCGCTTGGCCTTGGGAGGAACGTTGATCAGGGCGGAGGCCATCAGATCACCTCATCGGTGCAGGCGGCGAGCGTCACCACGACGTCGACGCTGGCGGACCAGAATGTGCCGTCCGAGAGCTTTGCGATCGCGACCACCTTCTGGCTGTCGGCAAGGCGAATGCGGGTCGAGACCTGGGCGCGGCCGGCTTTCGGGGAGAGATGGAAATTGCCGATGTTCGGCTGCGGGTTCTTCTCGTTGAAAACGTGGATGCTCTTGACGTGATCCTCGGGCGCCATCGGACTATCCACGCTCACGGTCATCGGGACGGTGTTGCCGTTCTCGACCAGCGGCGGGATATCGAGCTTGACCTTGCCGGTCTTGACCGGCTCCGAGCCAACGACATTACGGATGGCGGAGGCCAGCATCGCCGGCGTCGCTTCGGCCGGCCGCAGCGTCACCGCGAGAGCAGTAGCACCGCCGGCAAGAGCGAAAAATTCGCGTCGCGTGGATTGGTCCATCTCGTTTTCCTATTCGCGCAGCGTGACCAGATACGCCACGATGTCTTCAATTTGCTCGGCCGACAGGATCGGTTTGTCCTGCCACGCGCGGCCGACGCGGCTCAGTCCGTCGATGCGGTAGTAGGAGGGCATGATGGTTGCCGCGTTTAGGCGCGAGGCATCGACGAGGCGCAGCCTGATTTCGCCCTCGGACCAGCGGCTGCCCGTGCCGGCGAGACTGGGTGCAACGTCGCCCTGGAACCTTTGTTCCGGAAACGGGCCGCTATGGCAAAGGATGCAGGTGCTGGTTCGCTCCACCACCAGCGCGCGTCCGCGCGCCGCGTCGCCAGGCGTATCGGTCAGCGACGTGGGGATGGCGTCGCCGACAACGGCGTAGCGGCGCAGCTCTTGCGCAGCTGCGACGCCGGTCAGTGCGAGCAGCATTCCAGCGAGGATCGGTCCGGACATGCGATGCATGCGTCTAGCCAAAGACTTCCGCCGTGATCGTCGCGAACCAGGATTGGGCATAGTCGGCCTCGCGCGCGCGGAATTCGCGGGGCGCGTCCACCGGGCTGACGCCGCCAGCGCCCTCGACGTCGGCCAGTAGTCCGTTCTTCGGCTGATAAACGCCTGCGACCGAAATGCCGTAGTCCGGCGCCGCCAGGCTGTAGCAGGTGTTGATCAGCTTCGGCGCGGCGGGCGATCCACCCGCAAGCAAGGTGGCAACCGCGCTCGCGCAAGCCTTGGCCTGGGCGTTGGCCGAGAAAGCTGATTTGGGCATGCCGCCCGCAATGCAGGCGTCGCCGATGACATGGATACCGGGCGCCGACTTCGATTCAAAGGTGACAGGGTCGATCGCGCACCAGCCAGTATTGTCTGCAGCGCCCGCGATGGCGGCGATGCGGCCGGCCCGTTGCGGGGGAATGACGTTGGCTACCCCGGCGGTGTGGTTGCCGAAATCGGTGATCAGCGTGTTGGTCGCGGGGTCGACGGCGTTCACCTTGCCGCCCTGCGACAGCGATATCCATTCGATCAGTCCCGGATAGAGCTCCTTCCAGGCGTTCTGGAACAGGCGCTGTTTTGAGAACGTGTCCTTGGCATCGAGGATCAGCAGCTTCGAGCGCGGCTTTTTGGTCTTCAGATAATGCGCGATCAGGCAGGCGCGCTCATAAGGGCCGGGCGGGCAGCGGTAGGGATTGGCGGGCGCTGCGATGACCACGAGGCCGCCATCGTCCATGGCCTCGAGCTGCTTGCGCAGCAGCAGCGTCTGCTCGCCTGCCTTCCAGGCATGCGGCATTTTTTGCGACGCGGCTTCGTCATAGCCTTGGAGCGCATCGAAACGCAGCTCGACCCCGGGCGACAGCACCAGCCGGTCGTAACCAAGCGTCGTGCCGTCTGCGAGGCCGACGGTCCGCGCGGTTGCATCGACGGCCGTCGCCGACTGCGCCACCACGGTCACGCCGCCGGCCGCAACCTTGTCATAACCGAATTGCTGCGACTCGATCGAACGCAATCCGGCGATCACGTTGTTGCTGAATGGGCAAGCCACGAAGGTTCGGTCCCGCTCGACCAGCGTGACCTGGAATTTCGGGTCGATCTGTTTCAGCGCGCGGGCGCAGCTTGCGCCGCCAAAGCCGCCGCCGATCACGACGATGCGCGGCGTGGATTGCGCGAGGGCGGGCAGCGGAAACGCCAATGCTGTTGCCGCGGCTGCAGTGCCGCCAAAAAATTCCCGTCGGCTCATGCGATGGCGTTTGCCCATGCCGGCGCCTCTCTATTTCTGCGCCGCGAGCCACGCCGCAATAGCGCGCAACTCGTCGTCGGAGAAGCCCTTGGCGATGCGATTCATCACCGTGGCGGGAAGCGAGCCGTCGCGGAATCCGGTCATCGCGGTCATGATCTCGTTGGCATCGCGCCCGTACAGCCGCGAAACCGACGCAGCCGCAATTGTCCCGGCGGCATGACACCCCGAGCAGGACGCCGCGCCCGGCGGTGGAGCGGAAGCCGCAAGCGCCGGCATGGCGGATGCCATGACCGTCGCAACGCCGATTGCGATGCGCAACGCTTTCATCATCTGTTATCCGGATGGTGGAGCGGCGGCCCTTGGGACCGCCGCTCGTTCTATCAGGCGAAGGTGATGTTCTGATCCTTCAGCGGCACCGAACGGATACGCTTGCCCGTCGCCGCAAAGTAGGCGTTGAGCACCGCGGGCGCCGCGACGCCGATGGTCGGCTCGCCGACACCGCCCCAGAAGCCGCCGCTGGGCACCATCACGCATTCGACCTTCGGCATCTCGGCGATGCGCATCGAATTGTAGGTGTCGAAGTTGGTCTGCTCGATCTTGCCGTCCTTCACCGTGCAGCCGCCATAGAACAGGGCGGACAGGCCATAGACGAAGGAACCTGCGATCTGCCGCTCGACTTGCGCCGGGTTGACGATATAGCCGGGGTCGGTGGAGGCGACGATGCGATGCACCTTGATCTTGCTGCCCTCGGTCACCGAGATTTCGGCGGCGCCGGCAACATAGCTGCCATAGCCCATCACCTGCGCGATGCCGCGATAGACGCCTTGTGGCGCGGGCTTGCCCCAACCGATCTTCTCCGCCACGGCATTGAGCACGGCAAGATGCTTGGGATGCTTGCTCATCAGCTTGCGCCGGAACTCCACCGGATCCTGGCCGACCGAATGCGCCAGTTCGTCCATGAAGCATTCCATGTAGATCGCATTCTGATTGACGTTGACGCCGCGCCAGAAGCCCGGCGGAACATGCGGATTGCGCATGGAATGCTCGACGAGCAGGTTCGGCACGGAGTAGCCGATTGCCGCGTCGCCGGAAGGGCTCAGGCCCTGGAACGCAGCGGTATCCATACCGTTGACCAGCGCCGCCGGACGCACCGTGTAGAGGATCGACTGGCCGGACAATCGCACATGCAGCGCCGTGAGATTGTTGTCGGAATCGAAGGCCCCCGTCATCTTGCATTGCGTGACCGGATGAAACTTGCCTTGCGCCATGTCCTCTTCACGCGACCACAACAGTTTGACCGGCGTACCCGGCATCTGCTTGGCGATCGTTACCGCTTGCCGGACGTAGTCGGTCATGCCGCGCCGGCCGAAGCCGCCGCCGAGGATCTGTTTGTGCACCTCGCATTTCTCGGCCGGCAGGCCGGAAGCTTCCAGGACCGCCGCGAAAGCCCCTTCACCGTTCTGTGTGCCGCACCAGACTTCGCATTTGTCCGGCGTGTAGAGCGCGGTCGCATTGAGCGGCTCCATGCACGCATGGTTCTGGTAGGGATAGTTGTAGACCGCCTCGACCTTCTTGGCGGCGCTCGCAATGGCGGCCTTGGCGTCGCCATTCTGGTTGCCGACGAAAGCGGGCTGCGCGTTGTCGAGTCCTTCGGCCAGCCACTTGGCGATCGACTCACTGGAGACTTTGGCGTTCTCGCCCTCGTCCCAGACGATGGGCAGCGCATCGAGCGCCGTCTTGGCGTGCCACCAGGTGTCGGCGACGACGGCGACCGCGCTGTCGCCGACCTTCACGACCTTCTTGACGCCTTTCATGCCGGCGATCTTGGCCTCGTCGTAGCTTTTCAGCTTGCTGCCGAAGACGGGAGCATCCTTGATCGCAGCATTCAGCATGCCCGGCAGTTTCATGTCGATGCCGTACATCATCTTGCCGGTCGTCTTGTCGGCGGTATCAAGCCGCTTCAGCGGCTTGCCGGCGATCTTCCAGTCCTTCGGGTCCTTCAGCTTGACCTCGGCATCGGCTGGGGGAGCAAGCTTGGCCGCGGCTTCCACCACCTTGCCGTAGGTCGTGGTCTTGCCTGACGGCGTATGGGTGATGACGCTGTTGGCCGCGGTGCATTCGGAAACAGGCACCTTCCACTCGTTGGCAGCAGCCTGGACCAGCATCATGCGCGCGGTGGCGCCGCCCTTGCGGACATAGTCCTGCGAGGTGCGGATACCGCGGCTGCCGCCGGTGGAGAAGTCGCCCCAGGCGCGCTTGCGGGCGATGCTTTGTCCGGGGGTGGGATATTCGGTCGTCACCTTCGACCAGTCGCATTCCAGCTCTTCGGCGACGAGCTGGGCGAGGCCGGTGAGGGTGCCCTGGCCCATTTCCGAACGCGCGATGCGGATGACGGTGGTGTCGTCGGGCCGGATCACGACCCAGACATTGACCTCGGGCGAGCCGTCGGCGGCGCGCACCACGGTGGGACCGCCGGTGGGAAGATCGAACCCGATGGCGAGACCGGCGCCGGCAGCGGCGGTGCCGATGACGAAGGAGCGGCGGCTGAGCTTGACATGCTTGTTCATGGCGTCCTCCTCAGGCGCTCGCGGCGGCGTGGATCGCCTCGCGCACCTGCTGGAAGGTGCCGCAGCGGCAGATATTGGTGATGGCCTCGTTGATATCCTGGTCGGTCGGCTTCGGCTTTTCCTTGAGCAGCGCCGCCACCGCCATGATCATGCCGCTCTGGCAATAGCCGCATTGCGGCACATCATTGGCGATCCAGGCCTGCTGCACCCTGTGCAGCTTGCCATCCGCGCCGGCCAGCCCTTCGATGGTTGTGATCTTCTTGCCGGCGGCTTCGCTGACGGTCATGCCGCAGGAGCGCATCGCCACGCCGTCGACATGGACGGTGCAGGCGCCGCATTGTGCAATGCCGCATCCATATTTGGTTCCGGTCAGTCCGACGTTCTCGCGGATTGCCCAGAGAAGCGGCGTATCGTCTTCGACGTCGACGCTGATTGTCTTGCCATTGATGTTGAGGTTTGCCATCGCGTATCCCCTTATTGGCCCAATCCACCGAGTGAGCGCGGCTGCAATCTGGACTGGAAGGGCTCACCTATTCAAATCAAGAAATTGCGTCTGCAACCTGGAAGATAATTGATTGTCCGGTGTTGCCCGGGCGGAACCGGCCGCGACTATCTGCTACTTTCCGGCCCAAACCCCATCCTCTAGGCTGTCCTGCGCACCCGCGAAGACGAAAATAATGAAGGCTTCGCGAGGTCGAGGGGAAACGCATTGAACGGGCAGGCGGACCGGCGCAGCGAGGTCACGCGTGACGCCAGTGAGGGCGTTCGTCAGCGTTTTTGGGCGGGCGCCTGGGTTGTGCTGTTGCTGGCCATTCTCGCCTTTCTCGTCATCTATCCCATCCTCACCCTGCTGATGGGCGCATTCACCGACGTCAATCCGGTCGTCGAGGGCGTTCAACTGTCGCATCTGTCGGTGAGTAATTTCCTCACCGTGCTCGGCAACCCGAATGTCGCAGACGCGCTGCTCAACACGTTGATCGCCTGCGGCGGCGGCACGCTGATCGCTGTAATTATAGGACTTGCGTTCTCCTGGATCGTGGTGCGCACCAACACGCCGTTCAAGGGATTCATTGCGGCGGCCAGCATCTTGCCGCTGTTCGCGCCGCCGCTGGTCGCGGGCGTCGCCTGGGCCATTCTGGGCTCGCCCAAGACCGGCCTGATCAACACGATGTTCAAATGGATGGGGCTCGACTGGCGCGTCGACTTCTATTCGATGTGGGGCCTGATTTTCGTGTTCGGCATCTACTACGCACCCTACGTCTACATGTTCACATCATCCGCGCTGCGCAACATGGATCCGAGTCTCGAGGAGGCGGCTGAGATCTCCGGCGCCAGTGCGTTCTCGACGCTGTTCTCGGTGACGTTCCCCCTGATCATGCCGGCGATTGTCTCGGGCATGCTGCTCTCCTTCATCGTCATGCTAGGCATTTACGGCATACCTGCCGTGCTCGGGGCGCCGATCAATCTCAACGTCCTTACCACGTACATCTTCAAGCTCACCAACTGGTCGCCGCCGCTCTACAACACGGCCGCGGCGGTCGCCGTGATCCTGATGATCGTCACCGGCGCGCTGGTGTATCTGCAGCAGCGGGTGCTCGGCGGCCGCAGCTACACCACGGTGGCGGGCAAGGCCTATCGGCCGCGCAGCCTCGACCTCGGGCGCTGGCGCTGGTTCACCTTTGGCCTTGCGCTCGTCTATCTGCTCGCTGTCGTGGTGCTGCCGACGCTGGCGCTGATCGTGGCGGCGTTCCGCAAATTCATGTTCATCCGCGATGTCGCAAGCCTGTTCGATCTCAGGCAGTACTCGCTGATGCATTTCGAGAGCATCTTTGACAATCCGCTGACGATGCGCTCGATCTACAACGCCGTCGAGGTCGGCGTCATCACGGCTGTTGTCGGTGGCGCACTCGCCTTTGCGATCGGCTACACCGTCCACCGGACCAACGTCGTCGGACGGCGCAGCATCGACCTGGTGTCGACCCTGCCGGTAGCGATCCCCGGGCTTGTCGTCGGTGTCGCCTATCTCTGGGCCTGGATCGGCATACCCGGCGGGCTCTACGGCACGATCTGGATTCTCGCGCTCGCCTTCATCGCGCGCTTCATGCCGGACACGGTGAAAGCGCTTTCGACCTCGTTCCTGCAGATTCATCGCGAGCTGGAGGAGGCGGCGTGGGTCTGCGGCAAGGGCGTGCTCGGCACCATCAGGACCATCGTTCTGCCGCTTGCCAGCCCCGGCGTGCTCGCCGCGATGACGCTGCTGTTCGTGCTGGCAATCCGCGAGCTCGGCTCCTCGCTGTTTCTCTACACCAGCAACACCATGGTGATGTCGGTGCTGCTGCTCGACTATTACGAGGGCGGCAATCTCGGCAAGACCGCCGCCTTCAGCCTTGTGCAGACGGTCTTGCTTGGCGTGCTGATCGGCGGCGCCAACTGGCTGTCGCGCGGCGCGGCGCAAGGCAGCGTCGCGCGCACGGGATAGGAATGCGGATAGGAAAGGATGTGTCGGCCATGATGAAACTGTTAACCGCCATAGCCGGGCTCGGCGTTGTCTTGAGCAGTGCCCCGGCATCCGCGCAGGGGGTCGGATCGCCTGAATTGATCGCGGCGGCGAAGGCGGAAGGCAAGCTGGTGCTCTACACCGCGAACTTCGCGGAGGTCGAGCAGGTTGTCATCAAGGAATTCAACAAGCGTTTTCCCGAGATCAAGATCGAGATGGTGCGTGCGCCCGGCGGCCAGCTCATCACACGCGTCAAGACGGAGGCTGCCGCCGGCAAGCTGATCGCCGACATCGTCGATCACTCCGACCGCGCCCTGATGCTGCCGCTCGAGGACCTTTTCCAGGACTACGCGCCACCCAACGCCGCCGATTACGATCCTGCCTCACTGGTGTCGCCAAAATTCTGGCCCCGCCTCACCGCGATCTGGTCGATCGCCTACAACACGGAGCTGGTGAAGAATCCGCCGCAGAGCTGGTGGGATCTCACCAAGCCGGAGAATGCCAAGAAGACCGCGCAGGTATTCGCGCAATCCGGCGGCACGACCTGGACCCGTATCATGTTCGAGCGCCAGGTGCTGGGCGAGGACTACTGGGCCAAGCAGGCCGCGACCAATCCGGTGCTTTATCCCTCCGGTGCGCCGATGTCGGATGCGATGGTGCGCGGCGAGGTCGCGATGGGGCCGCTGATCTACAATGCAGTCGTCCCCAAGCAAAAGGACGGCGCGCCGATTGCCGCTGTGTTCCCGCCGGAAGGTGTGCCCGCCAATCCCTATGCCACGGGAATCCCGAAGACCGCGACCCATGTCAATGCCGCGAGGCTGTACCTGAACTGGTGCCTGTCGAAGGAAGGCCAGGCCTTCATGATCAAGGAGCAGGGCAACCTCACTTCGCTCAAGGAGGTGCCGCTCAATCCTCCGGGTTTCGATCCCAAGATCGTCAAGGTCTGGTATCCGAATTTCGACCAGTATGTGAAGCTGCACGGCGATTGGGTCGCGGCCTGGGACAAGACCTTTGGTTACCGGCAGTGAGGGGTGCGTGAGGTCCGAGGGATCATGACCGCAACGCTCGAAGTTAAGGACCTAAGAAAGCAGTTTGCCGTTGGCCGGCCCGCGGTCGACGGCGTGAGCTTTTCCGTGCCGGCGGGCGAGATTGTCGTGCTGCTCGGGCCTTCCGGCTGCGGCAAGACCACGACGTTGCGCTGTGTCGCCGGTCTCGAGCATCCGACCGCCGGCGAGATCTCGATCGGCGGCAATCTCGTGTCAGCGCCAGCGCGCGGCATCCTCGTGCCGCCGCGGCTGCGCGACCTTGGCATGGTGTTCCAATCCTATGCGGTATGGCCGCACATGACGGTGCGGCAGAACGTGATCTATCCGCTCAAGCACCGGAAGCTCTCGCGCGAGGAGGCGAGCCGCAAGGTCGATGAAGTGCTGGCGCTGGTCGGCCTCTCCGAATACACCGACCGTCCCGTGGTGGCGCTATCCGGCGGCCAGATGCAGCGCGTGGCGCTGGCGCGAAGTATCGTCTATCGGCCGCAGCTTCTCCTGCTCGACGAGCCGCTTTCGAATCTCGATGCCAAATTGCGCCTTCGGCTGCGCGATGATCTGCGCGCCATCCTCAAGCAGACCGGCATGACCGCGCTCTATGTCACCCATGACCAGGCCGAGGCGGTCGTGCTCGGCGACCGCATCGGCGTGATGCGCGACGGCAAGCTGCTGCAGATGGGCACGCCCGACGAGATCTACAACCGGCCGGCCGATCTCTTCATCGCCAATTTCACCGGCGCCACCAACGAGCTTGCGGGCACGCTGGTCGCGCGCAACGGCAAGTTCGGCACTGTGGATCTTGGCGACGGGCGGAGGGGCGAGGTCGCGCTGCTGCACACGCTTGATGTCAACGACAAGGTGCGCATCGCTTTGCGGCCGGAGAACATTGCGATCGGCGGACAGGGCGGCGACAATGTCTTTCCGGCGCGCGTGATCGACCGTCGCTATCAGGGCACGCAGACCGCCTATGAAATCGACCTGTTCGGCCGCAAGCTGGAAGTGCTCGAGCTGGGCACTGCCGCGCGCCATCAGGTCGGCGCCGAGACGCAGGTCTCGCTGCCGCGCGAATGCTGCTGGGCCTAT
>Ga0081540_1003852_pt1 | contig 11717 bp, 13 predicted proteins | sample TabmetS2T1R1_FD_71024 | JGI IMG/M metagenome (GOLD analysis project Ga0081540, IMG submission 71024) | Tabebuia heterophylla rhizosphere microbial communities from the University of Puerto Rico - S2T1R1 | ecosystem: Host-associated > Plants > Roots > Rhizosphere ...
CGAGCTGCTGCTCGACCGCGGGCTCGGCCGTGCCGGCGTCGCGCTCAGCCCCGCGCCGCCCAAGGGCATCCTCGTGCTGCCGTTCTCGTCGCTGAAGGCGGCCTCCCCCGCTCTCGCGCACCCGTCCAGGCGCCGCGGGATCGTGCCGCTGACCCAGGAGGAGTTCACCTACGGCTTCGTCAACACGTTCTCGCCCGAGGACGCCGCAGCGGCCTACGAGCGCTACGCCGTCCCGGAGACCGGGCGGATCCTCTATGAGGTCGGCTTCGGGAACTTCTCGCTGCACCCGTCGACCGAGGGGGACTTCCGGAATGACCGGCGCGCCCCCCTGCTGCTCGTCATCGTCGGCGACGGTGCGCGCGAGGTCGCCGCCGCGATCGACAGCTGGCTCGACAGCGTCCTCGACAAGAACGACGAAGACTGATGGACCTGGGGCTCGCAGGCAAGGTCGCGGTCGTGACCGGTGCAAGCAAGGGCATCGGCCTCGCCGTCGTCCGCGAACTGGTCACCGCTCACGGCGGCACCGTCACCGCCACCTCAGCCGAGGGTGCCGGTACCGCCATCGCCGTCCGACTCCCGCTCCGCGCCGGCGGCGGCACAGTTGGCGGTGCCACCCTGCCCAGCCCCGGTATCCACCACGAGGCTAACGCCGGTCTCCTGAAGACGACGCCCGGCGTCCGGTGACGTGTGACGTGCCTTGACAGGATCGGCTCCACATGACATGGTCAACCATATCGTTGATAAAGCGATAGGTTGATAAAGATGGCGGTTGACAAGACGGACGACGGGCAGCTCGACCGAGCGTTCACCGCGTTGGGCGACCCGGTGCGGCGGGCCATGATCGCGCGGCTGTCGCGCATCGCCGAACAGCATCGGCTGGCGCGGCTGACGCGCCACGGCGAGCTGGTCTTGAAGCGAACACCGCCCGTGATTTCGATCGGCGCCGCCCAGGTGGCGCTGCCGCCCGGCTCGTTCCTGCAGGCAACGGTGGCCGGCGAGGAAACGCTGGCGGCGCTGGTAACAGAGCATTGCAAGCGCGCCAAACATATTGCCGACCTGTTCTGCGGCGTCGGCCCCTTCGCGCTGCGGCTGGCGGCGAAGTCACGGATCGCCGCCTTCGACAGCGACGCCGGCGCGGTCACAGCCTTGCAGAAGGCCGCGACGTCCACCTCGGGACTGAAGCCGGTCAGGGCCGAGCCACGCGACCTGTTTCGCCGCCCGCTGATGCCGCAGGAATTGCGCGACTACGACACGGTCGTGTTCGATCCTCCGCGGCAGGGCGCGCAAGCGCAGGTGACGCAGCTCGCGGCCAGCAGGATTCCGACGGTGGTTTCGGTATCGTGCAACGTCACGACATTCGCGCGCGACGCGAAGATTTTGATCGACGGCGGCTACAGGATCGACGGCGTCACGCCGGTCGACCAGTTCCGCCACACGCCGCATGTGGAATTGGTGGCAAGGTTCAGGAGGTGACAGCCTCCTCTCCCAAGGCCATTACCGGTGCGTGCCGAGGGAAGCGTGCGCAGCGAGATAGCAGGGGCGATACATCGACTCCAATTGCTTGCCTTGCAGAAAGATCGCGCCCGGTTTCAAGCCGCCGCGACCGGCAATCCACTGCCGGACTGGCCGGGGATACATCGAATAGAGCCATCGTGTCGCTTCGGGGTTCGGGACCACGCGTCTCCGGGCGCCAAAATCCCAGGCCGCGTGGAAGGCCAGTCTGGCTTTCGAAGTCACGCAGATCCTGTCTCGAGGAATCGTCGAGAGGACGATCGTGCAGGCCGAGGCGCAAAGGCCGTCAATCATGACCGATTGACGCGAAGCGCGTAGTTGCTCGTATCTGTCCACGTACCGCGCGATAAGTCCGCCCCGATCGTTTGCAATCCTGACCTTCGCGTGACTTGCGCCTATACCCGCCAGCATCAGCAATGCGGCGAACAGCCAGATTGGAAATCTCATATGTCCCACTCAGGTGCCGATAGATGTGATGCGCACCAGGACGGTTCCGATAGTGCACCAGATCAAGGGAAACGGGTCTGGCGGCCGAAGTCCGAAAATCGACCGGGCGACGGCCTACCGGTGCGGTATGTGAGGCATGGTTCGGCACCGTCATTTCGGGATGTTGACCTAGATCAAAGGGTGCTGCCCGGCATTGCAATTCTTGGAGAGGTCACCCGTCTCCACACCCCAGGACATTGAGCAGCCATGGCTGAAACACCGAAACTCTCCGTGGAGAAAGCGCTGGAAAAACTGCGCGCCAACGATCAGAAGTCTAGGAATGAGCGGCGCAGTGAGGAAATGGATGCGCTGGATGAGGACATCAAGCGCATGAGAGCGCAGCGGCTGCGCCTTGAGCGGCCGCGACGCCCCACCAAGGGCGATTGAGCCCGGGAACAGGTACGAATGCACGCGCGGACGTTTGCTTCTCAGCGCTGGAATAGTGCGCACGGCGCAAGCGCGCCTTTGCCCACCCTACGCAGCCTCACCTTCCCCACCTGTCCTGCCAGATCTTCTCGCCGATCATGCAATTGACGCGCGGATCCTTGCCGGCGGCGGGTATCACCGGGCGTTCCGGGGTGCGGCCGGCGACCTCCAATAGCAGCTTGGTGCGGATCGCTTCCTTGAATTTGTCGCGGTCCTTGATCGTCACCACGAACGAGCCCGGGCCGCCGATGACGCAGTCCTCGTAATAGAGATCGAGATTGTCGATATCCATGGTGGAGTAGGACGGCTCTTTCACCATGATCGGCAGGCCGTTGATGACGATGCCCTTTTCCACCGCGGCATCGCGCGCGATGACGACGGGTGTGCCGTTGTTGTTCGGGCCGTCGCCGGAAATATCGATCACCCGCCGCAGGCCGCGGTGCGGGTTCTCGTCGAACAGCGGCATGGCGAAATTGATCGCTCCCGAGATCGAGGTGCGCGACGCGCGGCGGATCGGGGTTTTGAGGATTTCATTGGCGACGGCGTCCGCCGTCTCGGGCCCGTCGATCACGCGCCAGGGGATGATGATCTTCTGGTCGGTGGAGGCCGCCCACTCGAAATAGGTGACCGAGATCCTGCCGTTCGGGCCGCTTTTCAGCGCCTGCAGGAATTCCTTGGAGACGATCGCCTGCGCATAGCCCTCCCGCTGCAGCGCGAGTTCATCCATGTCCATCGAATAGGAGACGTCGACGGCGAGGACGAGTTCGACGTCGACGGTCGGATTGGCTTCCTTGTCGGCCAGTTGACGGCTGGCGGCGCTCGGCTGGTGGCCCGGCCGGTTCGTTGGGTTCGGCGCGGCAAAACTCGCCACATCGCCGCCGGCGAGCACGCCGGCGACAAGCACGACCCCGATCGAGACATACCAGCGCATTGCGGCCCTCCCGTCGAACGACAGTGATGGTGACATGCAAAACGGCCGACGCAAAGCGCTGAAATCATTTGTCCTTCACATTCGGGTTAGGAGTCAGGCTTCGTCCACAGCCGACCTGCTCGGCCGGTTCCGCGCAGCGATTGCCAGTCCGGTATTTGGCTCCGAACTGAACGATTGCAGCACGCGGCACGACGGATGCGATGCGGTCGGCCAAGAGTGGCCGCATTGGCACGATCATGGTTACGCCCCCAAAACTTCCCGCAAATGACAGCATGCCGCCGCTGATGCGCACGGTCATTATATCGAGCGGCCTGCTCGCCTTTGGCCTCGTGGTGGCCCGGCGCGATGGCCGCCCTGATCGCGCTGAAACTCTCGGCAAACGCCCAGTTTCAGGACCGGCCCGGAGCCTGTAAACTGATCAAGACGGCCGTCAGCCGCGGCGATCAGAGCATGGCGCAACGACTTGCGGATTGCCGCACCAACTGAGCGCTGCCGGCCCGTCTGAGTTCGTTCGCTTTCAGGACTACAAATGGCCGATTCCACCGTCACGCCAAAAACCAAGGTCAAAACCAAGACCGAGCGGCCGCGCCTGCACAAGGTCATCCTGATCAATGACGATTACACGCCGCGCGAATTCGTCGTCACGGTGCTGAAGGCCGAATTCCGCATGACCGAGGATCAGGCCCACAAGGTGATGATCACGGCGCACCGGCGCGGCGTCTGCGTCGTTGCCGTGTTCACCAAGGACGTCGCCGAGACCAAGGCGACGCGCGCCACCGACGCCGGCCGCGCCAAGGGCTACCCGCTGTTGTTCACGACCGAGCCGGAGGAATAGAATCTTGTAGCCCGGATGGAGCGAAGCGCAATCCGGGGTCAGTCTTCAGGCCGCCGATTTTTCATCGACCAGGCCATAGACCCGCGCGGCTTTCGAAAAGCCGGCGACCGGAAACTCGCCGAGATCGCTCCAGCCGCCGCTGCAGATGCCGGCAAAACCTTCCGATGCCACGACTGTGCGGCCGAGCTGGCTGGCGATCTTTTCCAGCCGCGCCGCCAGATTTACCGCAGGCCCAATGCAGGTGAAGTCGAGCCGGTTGCCGCCGCCGATATTGCCGTAGAGAATTCGCCCGACATGAAGTGCGACACCGAAGCGAAAGCGCTCCACGGCGTCGCCGATCGGATATTTCAAGTCGGCGACGCTGGCGCGGGATTCCTGAGCGGCTTCGAGCACGCGCGAGCAAACCTGCTGCTCGTCGCCGACATATTCGTCGATCGGGAAAACCGCGAGCAGCCCGTCGCCCATATATTTCAGCACTTCGCCGCCATGATTCCGGATCGCGGTAACCTGGCAGTCGAAGTAATTGTTCAGGACGTCGACCACCGTTTCCGCCGGCACGCGATCGGACAGCGAGGTGAAGCCGCGCAGATCGGACAGCCAGATCGCGGCATTCATGGTCTCGGTGTGGCCACGCCTGATCTGGCCGCCGAGGATGCGTTCGCCGGCGCGGTTGCCGACATAGGTGTCCAGCAGGCTCGCCGCGGTGCGGGTCAGGCTGATGATCTCAACCACGCGCGCCAGCGGCGTCACGATCCTGCGCAGCGCCGCCAATTGTTCTTCGGTAAATCCGCCCGGCTGTTTGGTGGTCCAGCTCGATGCGTTCACCGTGCCGCCGACGAAGGGCAGCGGCAGCGCGACATAATCCGTGACACCTTCGGCGCGAAGTTCGTCGATGATCGGAAAACGCCTGCTCCGGAGATCATCGGTCCGGGCCCGAACCTCCAGCCCCTGCTGGAAAACGATCTTCAGCGGGCTGGTGTGAAAATCCGGTGACTCCAGGATATGGTAATCCACCGTGCCGACTTCGACCTCGGAGCCCGGCTTCCAGATGAAATTGCGCCCGTAGATCTCGGGATGCAGCGTGCGGACAAAGACACCGATACGCCAGAGCGGCAGCCCCGCCGCGACCATCCGTTCGCAGCACTCGGCCATGAACCGGACCGGGCTGGCCGCGGATCTCCCGCCGTCGATCAGCCAGTCGGTCAACTCTTGCAGTTTCGATGCATCCATGACGCCGGTATTTGCCGCGCAACGCCGCGAAACGTCAAGCGCGCGCTACCACGACAGGTGGCGTGACCCGCCGGCCGGGCTGCGCTAGCTTACAGTGCAATCCAGGGGGAAACGTTCAAAGTGTACGACTTCATCATCGTCGGCGGCGGATCGGCGGGCTCGGTCATGGCCCACCGCCTCTCCGCCAAAAGCGCCAACAAGGTCCTGCTCTGCGAAGCCGGCCAGGACACGCCGCCGGGCAACGAACCGGCTGAGATTCGCGACAGCTATCCAGGAACGGCGTATTTCGATCCACGCTTCCATTGGACCGAACTCAAGGTCACGACCCAGGTCGTCAGCCACAACAATCCCGACGCGGCCAGGCCGCCGCTCCGGAAATATGAGCAGGCACGCGTGCTGGGCGGCGGTTCCTCGATCAACGGCCAGATGGCCAATCGCGGCGCGCCGACCGATTACAATGAGTGGGAAGCGCGCGGCGCCACGGGCTGGAGCTGGAAAGACGTGCTGCCCTATTTCAAGAAGGTCGAGCACGACCTCGATTTCGACGGTCCGTTCCACGGCAAGGATGGCCGCATCCCCGTCCGCCGCATTCCGCAAGCGCACTGGACGCGGCACAGCCAAGCGATGGCCGAGGCCTGCAAGCTCGCCGGCTTCAAGTTCCTGCCCGACCAGAACGGCGAGTTTGTCGACGGCTACTTCCCGGTGACGCACTCCAACCAGGACGAGCAACGGGTCTCGGCCGCCATGGGCTATCTCGATCGAGAGACACGCCAGCGCGCCAACCTGACCATATCGACCAACACGCAAGTGAAGGAGCTGCTGTTCGAAGGCACGCAATGCGTCGGCGTAAAGGCATTGGTCGATGGCCGCGAGCAGGAGTTCCGCGGTCGCGAAATCATCCTCTCGTGTGGCGCGATTCATTCGCCGGCGCACCTGTTGCGCGCCGGCATCGGACCGGTCGGGCATCTGCGGGACATGGGCATTCCGGTGCTGGCGGGCCTCGCAGGCGTCGGCCAGCGCCTGATGGACCATCCCTCGATCTCGCTGTCCGCATATGTCCGTCGTGGCGCACGCATGAACGCGCACACCAGACGCCACATGCAGATGGGGCTGCGTTACTCCTCCGGGCTTCCGGGCATCCCCGCCGGCGACATGTTCGTCGTCGTCATCACCAAGTCGGCCTGGCATTCGGTCGGCGAGCAGATCGGTTCGCTGCTCACCTTCGTCAACAAGACCTATTCGGAGACCGGTCAGGTCAAGCTCGCTTCGCGCGACCCGCGGGAAGAGCCGATTGTCGAATTCAACCTGTTGTCCGACCGGCGCGATCTCGATCGACTGATGAGCGGCTTTCGCAAGATGGCGGGCTTGCAGATGAGCGCGCCGCTCAAGGCGGTGACCGACAAGCCATTCCCGGCTGCCTATTCCGACCGCGTGCGCAAGATCGGCGTGGTCAACACCAAGAACAGGATTCTCACCGCCATCGCCGCAACGCTGATGGACGGGCCGGCGGCGCTGCGCCGCTACATGATCGACAATTTCGTCGTCGAAGGTTTTACGTTCGAGCAGGTGATGCGCGACGACGAGGCGCTCGAAGCCTTCGTGCGCAAGTCGGCGATCGGCGTGTGGCACGCGTCCTGCTCTTGCCGGATGGGCCGGGCGGACGATCCGATGGCGGTCGTCGATACGCAAGGCCGGGTCAAGGGCGTGCGGGGTTTGCGCGTGGTCGACGCATCGATCTTCCCGGTGGTGCCGTGCGCCAACACCAATTTTCCGGTCCTGATGGCGGCGGAAAAGATCGCCGACGCCATGCAGTGAAGGAGGCCGGGTGCCTACCCGCCGACCTGGCCGCGATGGCGCAGGAAATGATCCGCCAGCACGCAGGCCATCATCGCCTCGCCCACCGGCACAGCGCGGATGCCGACGCAGGGGTCGTGGCGGCCTTTTGTCATGATGTCGGTGTCGGCGCCCGCACGATCGACCGTCTTGCGCGGCGAGAGGATCGACGAGGTCGGCTTCACCGCAAAGCGCACCACCACCGGCTGGCCGGTCGAGATGCCGCCGAGCACGCCGCCGGCATTGTTGGAGAGGAATCGCGTGCCGTCATTGCCGGTCCGCATCTCGTCGGCGTTTTCCTCGCCGGACAATTCGGCAGCGCCGAAGCCGGCGCCGATCTCGACGCCCTTCACCGCATTGATGCTCATCATCGCCGCCGCCAGTTCGCCGTCGAGCTTGGCGTAGATCGGTGCGCCCCATCCGGCCGGCACGCCTTCGGCGACCACTTCGATGACGGCGCCGATCGAGGAGCCGCTCTTGCGGATGCCGTCGAGATAGGTCTCGAAGAACGCCGCCGAGTCCTTGTCCGGGCAGAAGAACGGATTGCGCGCGACCTCGTCCCAGTCCCATTTGTCGCGGTCGATCTTGTGCGGGCCCATCTGCACCAGCGCGCCGCGCACCTTCACATCAGGCAGGATTTTTCGCGCGATGGCGCCGGCCGCGACGCGGGTGGCGGTCTCGCGCGCCGAGGAGCGTCCGCCGCCGCGATAATCGCGCAGGCCGTATTTGGCTTCATAGGTGAAGTCGGCATGGCCGGGACGAAACTTGTCCTTGATCTCGGAATAGTCCTTGGAACGCTGATCGGTGTTTTCGATCAATAGCGCGATCGGCGTTCCCGTCGTCACCTGCACCCCGGTCTCGGGATGCGCCATGACACCCGACAGGATCTTGACCGCGTCCGGCTCCTGGCGCTGGGTGGTGAAGCGCGACTGTCCGGGACGGCGGCGGTCGAGATCGTGCTGGATGTCCTCATTCGTCAGCGGGATCAGCGGCGGGCAGCCGTCGACCACGCAGCCGATCGCGATCCCATGGCTTTCGCCGAAGGTCGTGACGCGGAACAGGTGGCCGAAGGTGTTGTGGGACATTTGGAGCTCGAAATCGACGAATTAGACGTGTGGTAACGCGACGGTCAACGCCGGTCAAACCGTCATTCCGGGGTGATGCGAAGCATCGAACCCGGAATCTCGAGATTCTCGGGTGCGCAAGGGGCGCACCCTAGTTCGCGCTTTGGGCGCCCCGGAATGACCTCTTCCTTAACTATACTTCTTAAGCCCGCCGTCGCGGAACACGTAGACGGCGCCCTGCTCGATCAGCAGATCCGCGGCGCTGGCCGGCGTCTCGATGCCGAGCGCCACCATCAGCGCCCGCGCCGTGCCGCCATGGGCCACCGCGACGGTATCGGCAGCGACGGAATCGTACCAGTCGCGCATCCGATGCTGCACCTCGGCATAGGTCTCGCCGCCTTCCGGCGCCATCGTCCACTTCGCGGTCAGCCGCTTGGTGTACAGCGCGGGGTCGGCCGCCTGCATCTCGGCCAGCGTCGAGCCCTCCCAGACGCCGTAGCCGATCTCACGCAGGCGATCATCGAGCGCGTAGTCGTCAGGCGCAAGTTTCAGGGCGCCACGCACCAATTCCATGGTCATTCGCGCACGGCCGAGCGGGCTCGCGACGAATGGCAGTGACGCGCTGTCGTGGCCGTCGCGCGTCAACAGCTCGGCAAGGACATTGCCGGCATGGGCCGCCTGGCGGCGGCCGAGATCGTTGAGCGGGATGTCCTGCGCGCCCTGCAGCCTGCCTTCCGCGTTCCACGACGTCTCGCCATGGCGGATGTAGTAGATCACGGGCGCGGGCATCGGACTGTCAGGCTATTCCTTCGCTGCCGAATTGGAGAGCGAGATGTCGGGGGCGTCGGGCCGCTTCATGCCGACGACATGATAGCCGGAATCGACGTGATGGACTTCGCCGGTGACGCCGCGCGACAGGTCCGACAACAGATACAGCGCGCTGTCGCCGACTTCCTCGATCGACACGGTGCGGCGGAGCGGCGCGTTGTACTCATTCCACTTCAGAATGTAGCGGAAGTCGCCGATGCCGGAGGCCGCCAGCGTCTTGATCGGACCTGCCGAGATCGCGTTGACGCGAATGTTCTTCTCGCCGAGGTCAGCTGCGAGATAGCGCACGCTGGCTTCGAGGGCCGCCTTCGCGACGCCCATGACGTTGTAATGCGGCATCCATTTCTCGGCGCCGTAATAGGTCAGCGTGATGATCGAGCCGCCGTCGGTCATCAGCTTCTCGGCGCGTTGCGCGATCGCGGTCAGCGAATAGCAGGAGATCAGCATGCTCTTGGTGAAATTGTCCTGCGTCGTCTCCAGATAGCGGCCGTCGAGCTGGTCCTTGTCGGCAAAGGCGATGGCGTGGACCACGAAGTCGATCTTGCCCCATTTTTCCTTCAGGACATCGAACACGGCGTCGATCGTCGAGGCGTCGGTGACGTCGCAGTGACCCAGCAGAAGTCCGCCAAGCTCCTTTGCCAGCGGTTCGACCCGCTTCTTCAGCGCATCGCCTTGCCAGGTGAGCGCGATTTCCGCACCCGCGTCGTGGCATGCCTTGGCAATGCCCCAGGCGATCGAGCGGTTGTTGGCGACGCCGAGGATCACCCCGCGCTTGCCCTGCATCAGACCTGATTTTTGCGACATCTGCTTTCCAATCGAGCTTCCATCCGGGCGGAGATCATCAGGGCTTGGAGGTACACCAGCACTCCGGTGCGGTCGAGCCCAAATCCTTCCCCGGATTAACGCTGTTTCCGGTGCGGCTCAATGGCTGGAATAGAAACGTCAATTGGGTGTTATGTTGGGTAAGGCGTTCGCGCCCGACAACTCTTGCAACTGGTACCGATGAGCGCGTTTCGTCAAAGTGTCGAAGCCATGATTCCGGCGCTCCGCCGCTATGCGCGCGCGCTGGCGCGCGATGCCGACATCGCCGACGATCTGGTGCAGGACACACTGGTGCGCGCGCTGCGTTCGGAACGGCTGTTTCTCGGCGGCGACGTCAGGAGCTGGCTCTATACGATCCTGACCAATTTGAACAAGAACCGGCGGCGCTCGCTGGCGCGGCGGCCGCAATTCATGCCGCTGCTCGACAACAACCCGGACGCCAGCGGCACCGAGGCGGAGGGCCGTGACATCGCCCGCGCGCTGGCAACGCTGGTGGAAGAGCAGCGCTCGGTGCTGCTGCTCGTGATGCTGGAAGGACTGAGCTATCGCGAGGTCGCCGAAATCCAGGGCGTTCCGATCGGCACCGTAATGTCCCGGCTTGCCCGCGCACGCGCGCATGTCAAAGCTTCGCTCGAAGGCGAGCGCGCGGCGCTGAGGCGGGTGAAATGAGACGCAAATGAAAACGATGAAACGCGATACGCATAGACTGATCAGGAATAGACAGAGACGACGACAATGACCAACCGCAACATCCCCGTCACCGAAGACGAGTTGCATGCTTACGTCGACAACGAGCTGCCCGCGGAACGCCGCGGCGACGTCGAGGCGTGGCTCGCCGCGCATCCCGACGATGCCGCGCGGGTGGAGTCGTGGCGCGCGATGGCGGAAGCGCTGCATGCCAGGTACGATTCGATTGTCGACGAGGCGGTGCCGAAGCGGCTCGAGATCGAGCGGCTGGTGCGGCAGCCGCGCAGATGGGTGTACGGCGCGGTCGCGGCCACGCTGGCGGCCTTCATCGTCGGCGGCGGCGTCGGCTGGTTTGCGCGCGACGCGACGGCGACGCCCTCGGTTCTCCAGGCTTTCACGGTGCATGCGATCGAGGCGCACCGGCTCTACGTCGTGGAAGTCCGTCACCCCGTCGAGGTGCCTGGCAGCGAGCGCAGCCATTTGCAGCAGTGGTTGACCAAGCGCTGCGGCTGGGCGGTTCGCGCCCCCGAACTCGCCGGGGCGGGACTGAAACTGGTCGGCGGGCGGCTGTTGCCGAGTTCTGCGGGTCCGGCATCCTTCATGATGTATGAGAGCGCCTCGGGCGAACGATTCACGATCTACACCGCAAAATCCGATGCCGAGGCGACGCAGATGCGATTTGCGGCGGAAGGCAAGGAGAGCGCGCTGTTCTGGGCCGATGACGGCGTGGTCTATGCCGTGGTCTCAACCGGCACCGACCGGGGACGGCTGACCCAGGTCGCCCAGGCGATCTACGACCAGATGGAGAAGAAGAGCTAACCCGTAGGGATCAGTGCGACCGGATGGCGTGCTCCCGGATTGCGCTTCGCTCCCGGGCTACTGGCAAGAAAAGCGGCAGGCGGGCCGCTTCAGGCCGTTTGTCCCAATTCTGACACCAATAATCTGGAATGAAACCACCAGCGCGTCTCATTAATGCACCGGGTGATCACGCGAAAATGAGTAGCGCTCGATCCGCCGATCGGCGCAAGCGGCCTCGATCGGGGTTTGGTACCGCGCTGGTCCC
>Ga0081540_1003853_pt1 | contig 11708 bp, 14 predicted proteins | sample TabmetS2T1R1_FD_71024 | JGI IMG/M metagenome (GOLD analysis project Ga0081540, IMG submission 71024) | Tabebuia heterophylla rhizosphere microbial communities from the University of Puerto Rico - S2T1R1 | ecosystem: Host-associated > Plants > Roots > Rhizosphere ...
GCATCGCCTCCTCGTCGTGGCGCGCCAACCCCGCCAGCAGATCGATGATCTGCCTGCGACGCACCGGCGCGAGCCGGCCCACCATGCCGAAATCGATCAGCGCGATGCGGTTGCCGGGCAGATACATCACGTTGCCCGGGTGCGGATCGGCGTGGAAGAAGCCGTCCACCAGAATCATCTTGAGCACGGCATCCGTGCCGCGCGCAGCGAGCGCCTTCCGGTCGAGGCCGGCATTGTCGATTGCCGCCAGGTCGTTGCCGCGGATGCCCTCGATGTGCTCCTGCACATTCATCACGCTGCTGGTCCACTCCCAGTAGACGCGCGGCACGAGAATATCGAGATCGTCGGCAAAGTTGCGCGCGAAGCGGTCCGTGTTGCGTGCCTCCACCGCAAGATCAAGCTCGCGCTCGAGCGAGGCGCGCAGCTGGCTGACGACCTGGACCGGCTGGTAGCGACGGACCTCGGGTATCTCGCGCTCGACCAGACGGGCAAGCCGCTCGAGGATGCTGAGATCAGCGTCGATCTTTGCTTCGATTCCAGGACGGCGAATCTTCAGGATCACCGGCGTGCCGCTGGCGAGCCTGGCCCGATGCACCTGCGCGATCGAGGCGGCGGCGTAAGGTTCGCGCTCGAGGTCGCGGAACACCTCGAACGGAGAGCGGCCGAGCGCCTGCTCGACCTGCGGCAGGAGATCGTCGAACGGCACCGGCGCCACAGTGCTGTGCAGCTCCGCGAGCTCGGTGGTCCACGCCGGCGGCAGCAGGTCCTCTCGTGTCGAGAGCATCTGGCCGAGTTTTACGAAGGTCGGCCCGAGCTCCTCGAACGCGAGCCGCGCGCGCTGCTGCGGCTCGAGCTGCTCGCTGTCACTGGCTTCGCTCCATTGCAGGACCTGCCCGGCGCGCTCGAGCAGCGTCGCGATGCCGGCGCGACGCACGAGATCTCCCAGCCCATGCCGCACGAAGACCAGGCTGATCTCGCGCAGGCGTGGCAGCTCGCGGGTCGTGCTGAACAACCCGGAGGGCATGGATGTCCTATTTTTCTTTCTTTGCCTCGGTCTGGTCGCGCAGCGCGTCCGCCACGCCGGCCAGCACGCCACTGGCCACCAACGCCATGCGGACGCTTGCACCGCGCATCGTCGCCAGCCCCGGAGCGGCACCCATGCCCTTGGCAAACTCCCCCATCATCGTTGCAACACGGGCACTCGCCTCCACGCCGACGTTTTGAGCATGAGCGGCAAGCTCCGTCATTTCGCGGCGCAGGTTGCCGCTCATCGCTTCCGCGAGGCGACCAGCTGCAGCCGTGTAGTCCTCTTCCAGCTTCCTCAGACTGACCAGCGCTTCCTTCAGGTCGTTGTCCGTGAAGTCCTTCCCCCGCGACGCGAGCTGTTGCAGCGCGCCGTGCGTGGCGCTGGCGGACCGCATGAGCGCCTCGTCAAGCGCCCTCACTGCATCGGCGAACATCTGCCGGGCGTCGTCACCACTGACCGCCGCGTTGCCGGGTGTCTGACCGATCATGGCGCGGACAACGTCTCTGACGGCGTCGGGGTCGACCCGGCCCTGCTGCAGAACCTGGCTCGTCAGCCCCTTAACCCGGTCTCGGATCGCCTGGTCTTCGCTGGTGGGCGGCGCCGTGTCTCCCGCCGATGTGGTCGGCTCGGGCATGTGATCCTCCATGGCTGGTGGCGGTGGACAGCTTAGCGGGTTTTGCGGTCGGCCGACAGGAAGGTCCGCGCGTCGATCGCCTCAACGGTGGCGTGGCGGCATGGCGGCCGGCCACACCTTTGCCGAGTGCCAGGATTCTTCAATCTTGTCTTGCGGCAAGTCCCGTGATGTGTACCGACTGCGCGCTCGATGAGGACGCGGCTCATGTTCGCAATGTGGCGAAGGCTTCCGGCCTCGGTGCTCGCGGCAATTCTGGCGCTGGCGGCGCTTCGCATCGACGCCCCGCCGCGGGCGGCGGCGCAGACGCCGGGCACCGCGTCGCTCACCGGCCAGCTCCTTGTCGCCGCGCCCTCGATGGGCGACCCGCGCTTTGAGCGCACCGTCATCCTGATGATCCAGCACGACCAGAACGGCGCGTTCGGCATCGTCATCAACCGGCCGGTCGGCGAACGGCCGCTCGCGCTCCTGCTCGACACGCCCGCCGAGAAGGACAGCGCTGCCACCGGCACGATCCGCATCTTCGCGGGCGGTCCGGTGCAGCCCGAGATCGGCTTCGTCGTTCACAGCAGCGACTATCACGGGCCGACCACCCGCGACGTCGGTGCCGGTGTCGCCATGACGTCGAGCCGCGACATCCTGCGCGACATCGGCAACGCCAAAGGTCCGCAGAAGAGCCTGATCGCCTTCGGCTATGCGGGCTGGGCGGGCGGCCAGCTCGAGGGCGAGCTCGCGCGGCGCGACTGGGTGGTCGCGCCGGGAGACGCCAAGCTCGTCTTCGACGAGGACCGGGAGAAGCTCTGGGACGCCGCCTTCGCCAGGCGCACGCTGGATCTTTAGGCGCCGACGATGCAACGCGCCGCTGATCGAAGCGGCGTCATCACCTTGCGCGGCGGCGCGCGGCGCTGCCGCATCTCATCTGGAGTGCATCGGAGCCCCTGGGTCCCGGCTCTCGCTTCGCTCGGCCGGGACACGAGGCGCGGACTCTTGTCCCGGCCGAAGCGCGCCGTCAGGCGCGCGAAGAGCCGGGACCCACGCTTTGACTCACACCAAGCGAAAACGCTCTAACCTGCCGCAGTCGCCCCTGCACTATTTGACGAGCGCGACGTGATGGCGGCCCGCTTCGGAGGCATCTCGACGACGAGCGTGTCGTATTCCGTTCCGATCGGTCCCTTGACCACGGGCTCGCTCGGCGGCTCCTCCTGCGGCTGGTACCACGGCCGCCGGTCCTTGATCCCGCTTTCGAGCGCATTCGCGATCAACTGCCCGATTTCCTCATCGTAGAGAGGAACGAGCTTCTGGTCGGCGTCATACTTGTAGAGCTGAGGACAGAAGAACACCGTGTGAATGCGAGGATCGAAGCCGTCGACCTCGACGAAATATTCCGGCTGCAGGAACACGTTGCGCTTGATCACGACCTTGAGATCGCGCGTCGCGCGGGCGACGCGCAGCCGGCGCGGCGACGGACCGACGATGGTCCCGGCTTCGAGCAGGACGAGCCAGTCCTTGCTGGCTGCGTTTTTCGGATGAATCGGAATCAGGTTGGCCGGCACTGATTTGAAGATATTCATCTCCTACGCTCCTTCTTGTTCTTCTCCTACGCTCCTTCTTTCTTCGTACCGCCGAATCACCCGCCGGCAATCCGGCAGCCCTGGCAGTGCAGTCGCACGGCCCGCCAATTCGGTGACGACATGGAGCCGAAATCGTGTCCAAGTTCCCGTCGTGGAACCCAGTCGCCGCTGACCCTCCAGCGCTAGCGCACTTTCCATCTGGAGTGCATTGGGGCCCCTGGGTCCCGGCTCTCGCTTCGCTCGGCCGGGACACGAGGCAGAGCCCCTTGTCCCGGCCGAAGCGAGCACAGCGAGCGAAGAGCCGGGACCCAGACTTTGACTCAGACCAAGTGGAAAACGCGCTAACGCGCCGACCTCCCGCTGTCAGCGAGAGGTGGCAGTGCCGGTGGCGCTGTCTGAAGCCGAACGACGCGTTCTGGTCCCTCGTCATTGCCCCGACTGCCCAGCTTGATGCCGAAGGACTTGATGATCGGCCACCACTTGTCGACTTCGGCTTGATGGAAATCGTGCAGCGCCTGCGGCGTCAGCTGCTCCCTGGCCGGAAGCGTCATGCCAAGCGCCGCGACGCGCGCTTGCACCGTCGGGTCACCGAGCGCCTTCACCGCCGCCGCGTTGAGCTTCTCGACGATGTGGTCCGGCGTTCCCTTCGGCGCCCACAGCCCGTGCCAGAACGAGATGTCCATGCCGGAGATGCCGATCTCCTCCATGGTCGGCACGTCGGGCAATCCGGCGTAGCGCGTGCGCCCCATCACCGCGAAGGCTTTCATCTTGTGCGCCGTCACATGCGCCAGCGTCTGCGACGCCTCGGCGCACATGGTGTCGACCGTGCCGGCCAGCATGTCCTGCATCGCCGGCGCTCCACCGCGATAGAACACGAATTCCAGCTTGGTGCCGGTCTGCTGCGCGAAGTAGAGCCCGCAGATGTGAGCGCCCGAGCCCGCGCCGACACTCGCGGCGGTCGCCGGCTCCGGCTTGGCCTTGAGCCACGCAATCAGCTCCCTGGCATTGTTGGACGGCAGCGACTCCCGGCCGACGATCATCAGCGACGACACCGGCAGCCGCACGATCGCGGTGAGATCATTCACCGGATGCCACGCCAGCGGGTAGATCGCCGGCGAGCCGACATGGCTCGTCCAGTTGCCCATGACGAGCGTGTAGCCGTCGGGCGGCGCGCCGACGACGCGTCCGACGCCGATCGTCGCTCCGGCCCCGCTCACGGTCTCGATCAGGAACGACTGGCCGAGCGTCCTGCTCATGTGCTCGGTCAGGACGCGCGCAATGGTGTCGGTCGGACCTCCCGCGGGGAATGGCACGATCAGCGTGATCGGCTTCGATGGATAGGTTTCGGCCCGGCTGCCGGTCATGCCCGCAAGCATGATGGCAAGCGCGACGGCAACGTCCCGCGCCTTCATGGCTGTCTCCGACTTTTCATCAGCCGACCTAGAGCGCATCCCGATTGGAAGGATCAGGATGCGCTCTAGATTCTTTTGATTGCGCATGTCCTTTTTCGGAAAACCGGTGTCCACTTTTCCGGGACATGCGCTGAGCCAGCATGGTCCCTGGCATCAGCCGTAAAAAGTCAGCAGTGCTGCCCTGACGGTCGAATCCGGGCGGACAGAGCGCCGCACCTTGCGCACGGCGTGGCGGCGCAGTGTTACATGGCGCGGCCGATGCGAAGCGCGCGGGTCACGCCCGAGGGCCAGCGTTTCCGGGATATGCGCTAACGCTGGACGATGACCGTCGCGCCGACCCGTGCCTGATTATAAAGATCGACCACGTCGTGGTTGTACATGCGAATACAGCCTGACGACGCCGCGGTGCCGATCGTCCACGGCTCGTTGGTGCCGTGGATCCGGTAGAGCGATGAGCCGAGATAAAGCGCGCGCGCGCCCAGCGGATTGTCGGCGCCGCCGGCCATGTGGACCGGCAGGCCCGGCTTGCGCCTGCGCATCTCGTCGGGCGGATTCCAATCCGGCCATTCGCGCTTGGCGGATATCGTGCTGACGCCCGACCATGAGCGCCCTTCCTCACCGACGCCGATCGGATAGACGACGGCTCTGCCATCCTGTTTGACCAGGTAGAGCCGCCGCTGGCTGGTGTTGACGATGATCGTCCCGGCCGCATACTTGCCGGAATAGCTCACCGTCTCGCGCGGAAGGACCGTGTAGACCGTGCCGCAGCCGCTCGACAGGATGCCGAGCGACAGCACGACACAGGCAGACAACATCATCCTCCCGCGCGCGGAGGTTCCGCGCAGCACCCGGGACACGGCTGAGACCCCGTTCAGCCCTTGGTGACGACCGGCGGGGGCGCTTTGCCTTTACCGAGAGGCGGGCCCTTCCCCGCGCATGCGGCGAGGCTCAGGGCTGCCAAGAGAGCAACGGAGAGAACGACCAGTTTCTTCATGAGAATCTCCACCCAAACGATTCCTTACGTAATCACAGTAGCGGCGGGTGAATCGCGCCACTAGTGCTCGAAAACCACACCCGCGCGCAAAAAAGAGACGCTTCGGGACCGGGAAAACTGCAGTGTCTTGTTCCAGGCTGGCGAAAACAGGCTTTCGGCAGTCGACATGTCTGCCGGCCCGGGACGCAGAGCTCACGTTCCATGCGATGAGGCTGACCGGCGCCCGCCGACTGTCTTGATCGCGCCAGCGGCTCGGTCGCCCGCCCTCGCCCAGCGAAACGCTACCCGCGCTTCTTGTGATAGGAGTGGATCTCCACCCGCTCCCACACGCCGTTGACGTGATAGGGATCGCTGCGACGAAACGCTTCCACCGCGTTGCGGTCGTCGGCCTCGACCACGAACAGGCTTCCGATCGGCGTCTCGCCGTCGTCGGCAACCAGCGTTCCGGCCGTCACGATGCCGATGCTGTGGGCCCGCGCTTCATCAAGATGGATGCGGTGCGCGCGATAGAATTTCGCACGCGTGGTCAGGCCGTCTTTCCGGTCCAACGCATGGATCACGAACTGCATGGCCGGGCTCCCGATAGGCACCCCCGCCTCCAGTCTAGCGCATGTTGAGAGAACCGGGAGAAGGTGTGGGATGCAGCGTTCGCCAGCCGCACGCTGACTCACCAGGCGCTGAAAATCATGGGAACAACGCCGCGACGTCGTGGCGCAGCATGTCCGGGTTGCGCATTGGACCTTGGTCCAACTCCGGCCACCGCAATTTGCTTCATAACTTTTTCCATTCTAAGCGGCCTTCAGTCCCGGGCGAAACCGAAGGAGACCGCATTTGCATCCATTCACATCCATTCAAGGGTCGCCAGTGACTCGACACGGAGGGTCAACCATGAAGATCGTCGTCATCGGCGGCACCGGCCTGATCGGCTCGAAGACCGTCGCCCTTCTGCGCAAGGCCGGCCACGAGGTCGTTGCCGCCTCGCCCAATAATGGCGTCAACACCATCACCGGCGAAGGGCTCAAGGAGGCCACGGCCGGCGCGCAGGTGGTGATCGACCTCGCCAATTCGCCTTCGTTCGAGGATAAGGCGGTGCTGGAATTCTTCCAGACCTCCGGCCGCAACCTCTTCGCGGCTGAGACCGAGGCCGGCGTCCGTCACCATGTCGCGCTGTCGATCGTCGGAACCGACCGGTCGGACAACGGCTATTTCCGCGCCAAGGTCGCCCAGGAGAAACTGATCGAAGCCTCCGGCATTCCCTACACCATCATCCGCTCGACCCAGTTCATGGAATTCCTGCGCGCCATCGCCGCCTCGGCTGCGGAGGGAAACAAGGTCAGGCTTTCGCCCGGCCTGTTCCAGCCGATCGCGGCGGACGACGTTGCTGCCAACGTTGCCGACGTTGCGCTCGCGTCGCCGAAAAACGGCATCGTCGAGATCGCCGGCCCGGAACGCGCGCCGTTCAACGAGATCGTCGCCCGCTACCTGAAGGCGATCGGCGATCCGCGTGAAGTCGTGCGCGACCCCGAAGCCCGATACTACGGCGGCCGGGTCGAGGAGCACTCGCTCGTGCCGCTGGGCGAAGCGCGGCTCGGCCGCATCGGTCTCGACGAATGGCTGCGCCGCTCACAGGCGGCAGCCTGATCCCGATCTCACGCGCTGCGACGAACGAAAGAGGCGACCATGACGACCAAGCTCATTGCGCTGACTCTGCTGAGCCTCATGACCGGCACGGCGATGGCTGAGGAGCCCAAGGTCACGGCACTCATGTCCAAAGATCTTGCGGAGAGTCCCGGCCGGGAAGCTCTGATGATCACCGTAGAGCATGCACCCGGCGGGTCGAGCGCTATCCACCGACACAATGCACATGCGTTTGTTTACGTGCTGGAGGGCTCGGTTGTGATGCAGCTGAGGGGTGGACAACAGGTCACGCTGACAGCGGGACAGAGCTTCTATGAGGGCCCCGACGATGTTCATGTCGTTGACCGGAACGCGAGCGGTACCCAACCGGCGAAATTCCTGGTGGTCTTGATCAAGGACAAGGGCGCTCCGGCGGTCGTGCCGGCGCAGTGACTGTGAAACACATCAGAAAGGGACGGTCAGAAGGAGGCAAACATGAGCTTGGACACGAGCCTGGACAACACCTCAATGCCCTCGGTCAAGCATTGCGCCGACACGGTGAACGCGAGGTACAGGCACGGCCGACCGGAGCACGAGTTGGTTCCGTCGCGCTACGCGCTAAAGGTTGGCGCGATTGACGTGACGGTGATCAGCGATGGGGTGCTATCGCTGCCAGGCGCGATGTTGGGCCACAACGTCGACAAGACCGTCCGGGAGGCCTGGCTGGAGGACATGTTCCTGCCGCCGGACGTGCTCGAGTGGGCGCTGAACGTGGTCCTGGTGCGCAGCGGCGACCGGACCATCCTGGTCGACGCTGGGATGGGCATGGAGTTCCCCGACTTGAAGCGGGCCGGGAAGTTGATCCAGCGACTGGAGGACGCCGGCATCGATCTCACATCCGTGACCGACGTGGTGCTGACCCACCTGCACATGGACCACTGTGGCGGGCTATTCGTCGACGGAGTGAGGGAACGGCTGCGTCCGGACCTGCGAATCCACCTGGCAGCCGCCGAGGCCAAGTTCTGGGAGGCGCCCGATTTCTCCCGCGTCTCCATGCCGCCGGGGTTCCCCGACGCGCTTCGGCGCACGGGCAAGCGGTTCTTGAAAGAATACGCCAGCCAGATGCGGACGTTCGAGAATGAGTACGAGGTGGCGCCCGGGGTGCTCGTCACACGCACCGGCGGCCACACTCCAGGCCACAGCGTGGTCCGCTTGGCGTCCGGCGGCGACCGGCTGACGTTCGCCGGCGACGCGGTGTTCCAGGTCGGGTTCGAGCACCCCGACTGGTTCAACGGCTTCGAACACGACCCCGACGAGGCGGCCCGCGTCCGGGTCCGTCTTCTGCGGGAGCTGGCGGCGAACCGCGAGGCGCTGGTGGCCACTCACCTGTCGTTCCCGTCCGTCTGCCATGTGGCGGTCGACGGCGACGTCTTTCGTTGGGTACCGGGCCCCTGGGAGTACTGAAAGCTTATTGGGTCAGCAGGTCGATCATCTCGCGCCCGCACCGCACCGGCTTGTGCCCCGGCAGCGCGCACCTTCGGCTTATCTGCAGGAAGAAGAGGCGGCAGCGCCATGGCGAGAACCTACCGTGACATTGCAATCGAGGACATGCTGGAGACCGTCGAAGACGCGATGCACCAGGTCATCGACTACTGGGGAGACCTGCCCGCGCCGATGAAAGAAGCGGTCGAGCAGTTTCGCACGCAACTCGGCGCGGCCATCGATTCTGTCGAATTCGTCAGACGGGCACTCAACAGAGAAGTCCACGACACCGGCGGCGCGAAAGGCCTTGCCTGAAAACAGGCGCTGATAGTCGCGCAGCCTCAGCGGCGACCAGAACAGAGACAACACCGGAGGAACCTCATGGGTCAGCTCGAGCCTAAAACCCAAGCCTTCATCGACAGCCTTGCCGGCGCAACGCCGATCTACACGCTCTCGCCCGAGGCGGCTCGCGACGTGCTCGCCGGCGCCCAGAAGTCGGCGTCGGTCACGCTCGCGCCCACGCGCAGTGAGGACCGTACTCTCAATGTCGGCCCCAAGGGTCGCACCGACATCCGGATCTATCGGCCGCAGAGCGCCAAAGGCCCGCTGCCCGTGGTGATCTACACCCACGGCGGCGGCTGGGTGCTGGGCGACCGCGAGACACATGATCGGCTGGTCCGCGAGCTGACCGTCGGCGCGAACGCGGTCGTGGTGTTCGTCGACTATGATCGCTCGCCCGAGAGCCGCTATCCCGTCGCAGTCGAAGAAAGCTATGCCGTGCTCGAGTACGTGGCCGACCATCCCGACGAGTTCGGCGCGGATGCAACCCGCATCGCGATCGCAGGAGATAGTGTCGGCGGCAACATGACGGCCGTGGTCGCGCTGCTCGCCAAAGAGCGCAAAGGCCCCGACATCACGGCACAGCTTCTGTTCTATCCGGTCACTGACGCCTCGATGTCGAGTGCCTCCTACAAGGAGTTTGCCGAGGGGCCGTGGCTGACACGAAAAGGGATGCAGTGGTTCTGGGATCAGTATCTGCCCGATGTCTCCAAGCGCGCCGACATTCATGTGTCGCCGATCAACGCCAGCTCGGAGCAGCTCAAGGGCCTGCCGCAGACGCTGCTCCTGGTCGACGAGAACGACGTGCTGCGCGACGAGGGCGAGGCCTATGGCCGCAAGCTCGCAGCGGCCGGCGTCCCGGTCAGGTCGGTCCGTTACAATGGCACGATCCACGACTTCATGCTGCTCAACCCGATCGCGAGCACGCCGCCCGTGCGCGGCGCCGTCGACCAGGCGTCGGAATATCTGCGCGAGGTGTTCGCGGACTGACGACCGCATAAATTCTCTTCACCATCGCGCGACCTCCGCGGTGATTGCCAAGGTCTCGCCGCAAACCGCACCGATGTGCTGGGTCAGTCATATGCATCCCCGGCAGGAGCCGTCGCATGACAGATCCGGCAGCTGCACTCGTTTTCGCAGAGCCCTCCGGCATCGTCCGCATGTGGAATCCGGCCGCGGAGTCCCTGTTCGGACACCGCGCCGCGGAGGCCATCGGGCAGACGCTCGACCTCATCATCCCGCCCGAATTCCGCGCGCGCCATTGGGCCGGCTTTCGGGCGGCGATGGCGGCCGCCGACGGCAACACCGACCGTGCATCGTCCAACATCCCGGCGCTGCACCGAAACGGAACGGTCATGCAGGTCATGGTCAGGCTGCTCGTGATCCACGACAGCCGAAACCGGGTGGCCGGCGCCATGGCCGTCTTCACGCCGGACGACGACAGCGCGTCGGCGCGGCCGCGCGCGTGAGCCCTGCTTGATTGCGCGTGCTGTTCGGAACACTGGTGGTGGCCCTTTACTCTTTTTGACCCCTCGGACATGGGCGGGCCTCTTTCTGCTGCGATGCACGGTGCTATAATCGCTTCGTGATCCTCAGCCCTGGGGTAAGCCCCATGAGGCGGCGGGAATTCATATTCATCACGGTTCTCGGCGGGGGTGCGGCAGCGAGTTGGGCGCTGGCGGCACGCGCGCAGCAACCGGCGCTGCCTGTGATCGGATATCTCGGGGCTGAAACGGCTGCCGCATTTGCCAGCCGTTTGACAGCCTTCCGCCAAGGTCTCGGCGAAACCGGATATGACGAGGGTCGAAATATCGCGATCGAATTTCGCTGGGCTGAAGGCCAACACAGCAAACTGCCTGCGCTGGCGGCAGAGCTGGCCGGTCGTTCGGTGAACGTGATTGTCGCGCCGGGCGGCGCTCCTGCAGCGCTCGCGGCAAAATCGGCGACCACGACAATACCCATCGTGTTCGAGATGGGCGCCGACCCCATCGCCATGAAGCTGGTCGAGACACTGAACCGGCCGGGCGGCAACATCACAGGCGTGACGAGCTTGAACGTGCAGGTCACGCCAAAACGCCTGGAAATCCTGCACGAGGCAGTTCCCGCGGCGGCCCTGATCGCCGTGCTCCTCAACCCGACCAGTCCTACGACCGAGTCACAGTTGAAAAATCTGCAAGCCGCGGCGGAGGCCCTGGGGGTGCGGCTCCATATCCTGTACGCCAGCACTGAACGAGATTTTGGTCCCGTGTTCGAAACCCTGGTCCAGCTCCGCGCGGGTGGACTTGTGATCGCCTCCGATACCTTCTTCGCCACGCGAAGTGAGCAGCTTGGTGCCCTCACGATCCGTCACGCGGTGCCTGCCATCCATCAGTCTCGCGACTTCGTGGTCGCCGGCGGTCTGATGAGCTACTCGGGCAGCTTCATGGAATCGCACCGTCAAGCCGGCATCATCACCGGACGCGTCCTCAAGGGCGAGAAACCTGCGGATCTGCCGGTCCAGCAAGTCACCAAAGTCGAGCTGTTCATCAACCTCAAGACTGCGAACACGCTCGGTATCACCTTCCCACTCTCGCTGCTCGGCCGCGCCGACGGGGTCATCGAATGAAACGGCCGATGTCCGCTCATCGCCCTGAGC
>Ga0081540_1003854_pt1 | contig 11708 bp, 12 predicted proteins | sample TabmetS2T1R1_FD_71024 | JGI IMG/M metagenome (GOLD analysis project Ga0081540, IMG submission 71024) | Tabebuia heterophylla rhizosphere microbial communities from the University of Puerto Rico - S2T1R1 | ecosystem: Host-associated > Plants > Roots > Rhizosphere ...
GCGGTGGTTTCTTCTCTTTCTTCGGCTGCCGGGCCGCCTGCCGCAGGTTGAGCGTGCAGACGTTGCAGATCGTCATCAGCGTTTCGCACCCGGTCTGCTCGGCGTACGCGAGGATGCGCGCGTTCAGGTGCAGGTAGTAGTCGGGCTCGGCCTCGTGGATGTCGCCGGCGCCGCAGCAGGTGACCGACTCGAGCTCGTCGAGCTCCAGCCCCAGCTTCGGCGCGAGCGCCTGCGTCGAGATGTCGAGCTCCTTCGCCGAGAGCGACGCGAGGCAGCCCTTGTAGTAGGCGACCCGCGTCGCCTCAGTCGCCGCCACTCTTGCCTCCTGATTTCTCGGGCGCGATGCGGCTCGCGGGCGCGCTGTCGGGGTCGGCGCTCAGCACGTGCTCGATCTGCGCGAGGGCGTGCTCGCCCTGGACGATCCCGGCCGCGCCGTCGCGGCCCTGCTCGCGCACGAGGTCGTGCAGGTCGCGAGCCTCGCGCACGTTCTTGGCCACGTGAGGCGGGAACGGCGGCGGTACCTTGCCGTGCTTCGCGAGATCGAGCGCGAAGCCGATCTGCTTGATCGCCGCGAGCGTCCCCTGCGTCTTCGGCACCAGCTCGGTCTCCCGTAGCCACCCGGTCGTCTTCGCAGAGGTCACGAACCACTTCGCGTGCTTGGCGCCCATGTCGTGGTCGATGTTCAGCCGGATCGACTCGGCGCCGAGCTTCGCGATCGCGTCGCGCGGGTCGACGCCCTTGGGGCAACGCTCGTTGCAGAAGTAGCAGCGAGTGCAGTCCCAGATGCCGTGGTCCCGGTTGTACTCGTTCAGCCGCGCGACGTCGCCCTGGTCGCGCACGTCGCCGACGAAGCGGAAGCCCTTCGCGAGCGCCGCCGGGCCGAGGAACTCCGGGTCGGACTCCATCGAGTTGCACTCGGAGACGCAGCAGCCGCACATGATGCACAGCGCCTCCTTGTGGATGGCGTTCACCTGCTGCTGCGAGACGATGCGCTCCTTGGCGGCGACCTCGTCGTAGCCCGGGTCGAGCCACGGCTTCATCGCGCGGACCTTCCCCCAGAACGGCTCCATGTCGACGACGAGGTCCTTGAGGATCGGCAGGTTGCCCATCGCCGAGATCACGGGCACATGGCCCGCGTCCGCGATCGGCTTCATCCGTTCCTTGCAGGCGAGGACGGCCCGCCCGTCCATGCGCATCCCGCAGGAGCCGCAGATCATCATGCGGCAGCTCTTGCGGTAGGCGAGCGTGCCGTCGTGCTTGTCCTTGATCAGGTCGAGCACGTCGAGCAGGCAGGCCCACTCCGGCGCGTCCACCTCGTACTCGCGCAGCTCGCGCTCCCCGCTCTCGGGGTCGTACCGCCAGATTTTCAGTGCGACGTCCATCAGGATCCCTGGAGCTGGGTCAGGTCGGCGACGGAGTCGCTCGGAGGCGGCGCGATGGCCACGCGGCTGCCGAAATCGTGGAGCTGCATCGTCACTTTCGCCGCCTGCGCCCGCCCCGCGTGCTCCTGGTAGCTCACCTTGCGAATGTAGCCGTTCGGGTCGAGCCAGACGTCCATCGGCAGCTTCTTCACGCCAATTGCGTGCACGCCCTGGAGCGAGCTCTTCACGGAGCCGCTCGCCTTCTTCGCCGCCTCGCCGACGTCGACCCGCACCCGGTAGTGCGTCGTGTCGCTGCCGCCGACTTTCTCGCTGCCGACCTTCTCTACGTCCTCGGCGCCGGCGAGGTAGGCGAGCGCGTTGTTCGGGGTCGGGCTCGCGTTGAGCAGGCCGCCGAGATCGACGCCGCGCTGCTGCGCCAGCTTGGCGAGGTCGAGCTTGATCCATTGCTTGTCGTTCGCGAGCGTTCGCGCGAAGGCCGGTGAGCGCATGTAGAAGACGTCGCCCGTGACGACGGTGTCGACCGGGATCCGACGGCCACCGCCCGCGTCCACGGTCATGTTCAGCTGCCCCGCAGGGTTGTCGCCGTTGTCGAAGACGCCGCTCCCGCTGCCGGTCAGCCCCTGGCCGGCGATACCGAAGTCGGCCTCGAGGCTGCCCGTGTTGGAGGTCTTCTTCGCCGCCTGGGCGATGTCCGCCGGCGAAGCGGAGCTGCTCCCGCCGCCGCAGCCGGCGACCAGGAGTGCGAGCACGCCGAGAGCCGCGACCCGCCGCATCAGTACTTGCGCTCCATCGGCTGCCACTTCGTCATGGTGACCGGCTTCCATTCGAGCTTCGGCGCGCCGTCCACCCAGCGTACGAGCGTGTGGCGCATGTAGTTCTCGTCGTCGCGGTCGGGGAAGTCGTGTGGGCGGGCGTGCGCACCGCGGCTTTCCTTGCGCTCGATCCCGGCCGGGATCATGCAGGCAGCGAGGTCGAGCAGGAACTCGAGCTCGAGCGCCTGCGTGAGGTCGTTGTTGAAGACGTGGCCCTTGTCCTCGACGACCACGTGCCGGAACCGTTCGCGCAGCCCCGCGACGATGTCGCCCTGCCTTTGCATCTGCTCCTCGCGCCGGAAGACGCCGAAGTTCTCGTGCATCGTCTCGGCGAGCTCGTTGCGGATCGACCACGGGCGCTCGCCGTCGCTGCGGTCGAGCAGCTGTTGCAGCTCTCGCTCCGCGTCCGTCTCCGCACTCGCCGGCACCTCGACGGTCGTGTGCGTGAGCGCCCACTCGGCCGCGTGCGCACCCGCACGCTTGCCGAAGGTGATCGTCTCCATCAGCGCGTTGCCGCCGAGCCGGTTCGCGCCGTGCACGGAGACGCACGCGCACTCGCCGGCCGCGTAAAGCCCCTCGAGCGTGGTGCGGCCCCAGACGTCGGTGTCGACGCCGCCCATGTGGTAGTGCGCGCCCGGGCGAACCGGGATCGGCTCGTGGATCGGGTCGACGCCTGCAAACACCATCGACAGCTCGCGCGTCCCGTGGAGGCGCTCGAGGATCTTCTCGGCGCCCAGGTGCCGCATGTCCAGCAGCACGTTGCCGTCGACCCCGCGGCCCTCGTCGATCTCGGTCTGCTCGGCCCGCGAGATCACATCGCGCGACGCCAGCTCCATCGCGTTCGGCGCGTAATTCTTGAGGAACCGGTCGCCTTCCGAGTTGAGCAGGTACGCCCCCTCACCGCGGCACCCCTCGGTGATCAGCACTCCCGTCGGCGCGAGCGTCGTCGGGTGGAACTGCATCATCTCCATGTCCTTGAGCGCGATCCCGAGCTGCAGCGCCTGCGCCATCCCGTCGCCGGTGCAGGCGTAGGCGTTGGTCGTGCCGGTGTAGAGCCTGCCGGCGCCGCCCGTGGCGAGGATCACGGTCTTGGCGCCGATCGTTGTCAGCCCGCCGTCGAGCAGGTTCCAGGCGATCACGCCCTGGCAGCGTCCTTCGTGCTCGACCAGCTTCCAGACGAAGAACTCCTCGTAGACGCGCAGGTCGCGCTTCATCACCTGCTCGTAGAGCACATGCACGAGCACGTGGCCGGTGATGTCGGCCGCATAGGCGGTGCGCGGCTCGCCGGCGGCGCCGAACGGCCGCTGCGCGATGCGTCCGTCCTCGGTGCGTGAAAAGACGGCTCCCCAGTGCTCGAGCTGGTAGACGTCGCCCGGCGCCTCGTTGCAGAGGATCTCGATCGCGTCCTGGTCGCCGAGGTAGTCGGAGCCCTTGACGGTGTCGAAGGCGTGTTCTTCCGGGCTGTCCTCCGAGGCGTTGCCGAGCGCCGCGTTGATCCCGCCTTCGGCCGCGCCGGAGTGGCTGCGGACGGGATGGATCTTGGAGATGAGCGCTACTTCGGCGCCCGCATCGTGCGCCTCGATGGCCGCGCGCATGCCCGCGCAGCCGGCCCCGACAACGAGCACGTCGTGCTTCGCTTCCACCGCCGCGGACGCTATCGGATCGCCCAGCCCGGGCGGCGGCGCTTCTAAACCTGAACTTCATCTTGCAGCGCTACCGTCCGGAGCGAGAGGCGTGCTGCGAATCGACCGTCACCGGCTCGGGCCACGGGTCTACGTGCTGGGCACGCGCGTGCACGAGTGGCACCTCGGCGTCGCGCTGCTCGCGGCGCTCGCCCTCGGTGGCCTCGCTCACCGCGTGGACGACGGCCTGACCACGGTCGCCGCAGGGGTAGCGGGAGTCTGGCTCGTCGCGAAGGACTGGCGCGATCTCTTCCCGGCGCGCCGCGACACCGCCGCCTGGCGCCTCGGCCTCCACGTACGCCCCCAGCCGCTTCAGGCGGTGCGCCGCTCCGATCCCCTTCCCAAGCTCGTAGCGGTGATCGCCGCGCTCGCGGGCCTGGTCAACCTCGCGCGCGCTGTCGAGCCGGACATCGCCTGGCGCAGCCACCTACTCCTGTACGTCGAGCCGTTCGAGACGCTGAAGCTCACGCATGCGGCGGCCGTCCCGAGTTCGATCCTCCTGCTCGTGGCCGCGCCGTACCTCTGGCGCCGCCGGCAGAGCGCGCTGCGCCTTGCACTGGCGCTCCTCGTCGGGTTGACCGTGCTCGACCTGCTGAAGGGACTCGACGTCGAGGCCGCAGCAGGCAGCCTCGCCGCCGCGGTCGTGCTGTGGTGGGGACGGGACTCGTTCTACGTGCGCCACGATCCGGCCACGCTCCGAAGCGCCCTCCGTCGAGTTCCCGTACTCGCCGGAGCGAGCCTGTTGCTCTGCGGCCTCGCGATGTGGATCGCTGCCCCCGAGAGCGCGGGTGTCTGGACCATCGTGCGAGCGACCGGCGACGCGCTGCTCTGGCAGGTCGGGCCGTTCGACTTCCACGACGAGCTCGGCCACTTCGACGAGGCGATCGCCTTCAGCGGGGCGCTCACCCTCGCCTGGTGCGCGTACCTGCTCTTCCGCCCGCTCGCAGCACCGCGTGCGCTCCCCGGTGCCGAGGTTCGACGGGCGGCGGGGGAGCTCGTCCGCCGCCACGGGCACGACTCACTCGCCTACTTCAAGCTGCGGCGGGACCAGCACTACCTCTTCAGCTCCGACGGGCGAGCATTCCTCGGCTACCGCGTCGAGGCCGGCGTGCTGATCGTCTCCGGCGACCCGGTCGGGCGGGAGGCGGAGCTGCCCGGCCTGCTCAGGGAGCTGAGCATCTTCGCGGAGGCGCGTGGCCTGCGGCTGGCCGCGCTCGGCGCGGGTGAGCGGCTCCGGTCGCTCTGGGAGCAGCTCGGCCTGCGCTCCCTCTACCTGGGCGACGAGGCGGTGGTCGACACTCGCGTCTTCTCTCTCGAAGGCAGGCCGATCAGGAAGGTCCGCCAGTCGGTCACGCGCCTCGAGAAGCAGGGGTACGCGGCCGAGGTATGCGAGCTGCGCGAGCTTTCGGACGCGGAGCTGGCCGGGCTCGAGGCCGTCAGCCGAAGCTGGCGCGGCGCGCAGGTGGAGCGCGGCTTCGCGATGTCGCTCGACGAGCTACGGAGGGACGACCACGGCGACAGCCTCGTGGTAGTGGGACGCGACGGCGACGGTCGGATCCGCGGCTTCCTGCACTTCGCTCCGGCCTACGGGCGCGCGGCCGTCTCGCTTTCGGCGATGCGCCGCGAGCACGACACGCCGAACGGGCTGACCGATTTTCTCGTCGCCCGAGGCCTCGAGCAGCTTCGGGCGCGCGGCGTGCGTGAGGCGTCGCTGAACTTCGCCGCCTTTGCGCGGTTCGTGCACGCGCCGCGAAACGTGGTCGAGCGGGTCGTCGGCCGCGTGCTCCTGGTCGCCGACGCCTTTTTCCAGATCGAGCGGCTGCACCGCTTCAACGCGAAGTTCTTCCCGCGCTGGGAGCCGCGCTACCTCATGTACGAGCGCGCCCTGTGCCTTCCACGTGTTGGCCTGGCGGCAATGTGGGTGGAAGGCCAGCTTCCGAAGCCCTGGCTGCGCTAGCGAGCGCGCGATCCGAGTCGAGGGCGATCCAGAAGCAGAGCGCCGCCAACGGCAGCTCTGCGACGAACGCCTCGACGAGCGACCAGCGCAGATCGTTGCCGGGCGACGCCGTCAGCAGGTCGAACCACGCGTCACAGAGAAGCGCGGTGCCCGCGACAGCCGCGAACAGCGGCAGCTGCGGCAGACGCCGGGACAGCGCGACCAGCGTCGCTCCGAGTGAGGCCGCCTCGAACACGTCGAAGCCCGCCCACACGAGATCCCAGTGACGCGCGACGTGCTGCCCGGGCAGCGTCGCCGTCACGAAGGCGGTCCAGGGGAGTAGCGCGAGAGCTACAGCGCCGAGCAGCAGGAGGAGCCACGTCCGTGCACCTCTGAGGTGGTCGAGCACCGGCACCTCGCCATTGTGCCCGCATCCAAGGTGGCCGAAGGCGGCCGTGGGTATGCTTCCCCGCCGTGGCGAAGATGCTGTTCCGGCTGCCCGACGCGGCCGACGTCATCGACAATCCCGAACCCGACGAGCTCCAGCAGCTCGCCGCACGCATGCCGAATGCGCGTTGGACGCGTTACGAGAGCCTCAACGTCCAGACGGAGGTCGTGAGCCGCTCGAAGAAGTCGACCTACATCGTTACCGACGAGCCCGACGGCCAGAACCAGGCGATCACTCGCGAGGAGGGAGAGCGCTGGGCCGAGCGGCAGGACGCGTACATCGCCGAGCAGGAAATGGTCGTGATCGACGGCTACATCGGGAACGACCCTGACTTCCGCACGCCCGCGCGGCTCTACATCGAGGCGGCGAACGCGAACATCGCCGGCATGCAACAGCAGCTCTATTTCACGCCAGACGAGGGCGACGAGCTCGAGCCGGAGCTGACGGTCATCTACACGCCGAACCTGAAAGCCGATGGGTATCCGGACGACCGCCTGATCGCCGTCGACCTCGAGCAGGGCGTGACGCGCGTCTTCAACTCCGACTACTTCGGCGAGTCGAAGAAGGGCGGTCTGCGGATGTGGAACAAGCTCGTCTACGACCGTGGTGGAATCCCGCTCCACGCCGGCTGCAAGATCATCCCGACCGAGCGGGGCAAGCGCGTCGGCCTGATCGTCGGCCTGTCCGGTACTGGGAAGACGACCACCACCTTCACACGCCAGAACGGCTCGCTGCCGGTGCAGGACGACTTCGTGGCGTGGATGCCGAACGGGCGTGTGTACGCGACCGAGAACGGCTGCTTTGCGAAGACGTTCGGGCTCAACCCCGAGGACGAGCCGACCATCTACGGCGCCGTCACGCAGCCGCGCTCCTACCTCGAGAACGTCTCGCAGCACGGCGACGAGGTCGACTTCTACGACACGAACTACACCTCGAACGGCCGCGCCACGTTCCCGTTCGACGTGATCGAGGCCGCCTCCGCCGACGAGATCGAGGAGGCGCACTTCCTGCTGATCCTGAACAAGAACGAGAACATCGTTCCCGCCGTCGCGAAGCTCGAGGGGCCGCAGGCAGCGGCCTTCTTCATGCTCGGGGAGACCACGGGCACGAGCGCGGGCGGCGCCGACGAGGCCGGCAAGTTCCTGCGCGTGCCCGGGACGAACCCGTTCTTCCCGATGCCGCACGACCTGCAGGGCAACCGCTTCCTGGAGCTGCTGGCGCAGCACCCGCTCGAGGTCTACGTGCTGAACACCGGCCGAGTCGGCGGGCCGGAGAGCGACGAGCGCTCCGTCAAGGTGCGCATCAAGCACTCCTCCGCGATCGTGAAGGGGATCGCCGAGGGGACGATCGAGTGGGAGCGCGACCCGGACTTCGGCTACCTCGTCGCGTCTTCGGTGCCGGGAATCGACGACCACGAGATCCTGCAGCCGCGCGGCCTCTACGAGGGGCAGGGTCGCGACGACGAGTACCGCGAGCTCGTGGAGCGCTTCAAGGCGGAGCGCGCCGAGTTCCTGCGCGGCTTCCCGAGCCTCAGCGACGAGATCGTCGCAGCGGTTTCCTAGCGGAACACGCGGCTCCGCGGCGAAGTTCTCGCCGTGCAGGAGCAGATCGACCGGTTTCTCGAGAGCCCGGCGCTGTCGGAGCAGACGCGGCGCGCCTACCGCGTCGACGTGGAGGAGTTCTGCGGCTGGCTGCAGCGGCGTGGGACGCGACTCGACGACGTGGACGTGCGCGTGCTCGCCGACTACGCGACCGGGCTCGGGCGCGCGCGGCCACGCAAGCTCGCACCTGCGACGATCGGGCGCAAGCTCGCGGCGGTCCGCGCCTTCCTGCGCTACACGCTCGGTGCGGCCCGCGTGCCGGATGCGTCGTTCGCGCCGCCGCGGCCGCGGCGGCTACCTAACGCCCCACGGCCGCACGAGGTCGACGGGGAGCTGGACGCGCTCGCCGGGGACGGTGCTTTGGCCTCGCGCAACCGCGCACTGATCGAGCTCGTCTATTCGGCGGGCCTGCGCTCGCAGGAGGCGGTCGACCTCGACCTCGCCGACGTCGACTTCGAGCAAGAGCTCGTGCACGTGCGCGGCAAGGGCGGCAAGGAGCGGGTCGTGCCGCTCGGCGAGGAGGCGTCGCACCTGCTCGCTGCCTACCTGCGCGCCGCCCGGCCAGAGCTTGCGCGCGGTGCCGAGAACGCGCTTTTCCTCTCGGCGCGTGGTCGGCGGCTCGACACGAGCACGCTCCGCCGGCTGCTTCCGCACCCCCACCGCCTGCGCCACGCCTTCGCGACGCACCTGCTCGAGGGCGGCGCCGACCTTCGCACGATCCAGGAGCTCCTCGGTCACAGCTCCCTCTCGACGACGCAGATGTACAGCCACGTCGACGCGCGCCGGCTGCGGAAGGTCTACGACCGCTCGCACCCACGATCTTGATGGTTGCGGAACATGTGATATTTTTATCACCTTAATGGAGGACGCCCGCATCTGGAAGGCGCTCGGCTCGCCACACCGGCGAGCACTGCTCGACGCGCTGAAGGACGGCCCGAAGACCACGAGCGCCCTGTGCGAGGTGCTGCCGGGACTCTCGCGCTACGCGGTCATGCAGCATCTCGGCGTGTTGGAGCGCGCCGGTGTGGTGCTTGGTCGGCGCGAGGGGCGAGAGCGGTGGAACGAGCTGAACGCCGTTCCGATCCAGCGCGAGCTCGAGCGGTGGCTGAACGGGTTCCAGCAGGCCAGCGCGTCGCAGCTGCTCGCCTTCGAGCGGCACCTCCAGGAGTCGGCAGCCGAGGAGAAGGAGGAGTGATGCACCCCGTTCGACACATCGCGTTCACCAACGAGCTGCGCTTCGAGCGGCCGCGCAACGAGGTCTTCGAGGCCTTCCTCGAGACGGACAAGTGGTTTCAGATCAGCTACGGACGGGAGCGGCTGAAGAGCGTCGTCAACGACCGGCGTGTCGGCGGACTGATCTACGAGGACTGGGGAGAGGGCACCGGCAAGCTCTACGGGACGATCAGCTGGTGGGACCCGCCGGCGGGCTACTCGACCGTCAGCCAGATGCTCGGCGGCGGGATCACGCTCAACCACGCGTACGAGTTCGACGCCGACGGCGGCACGACGGTGTTGCGCCACAACTTCAGCGCCTTCGGCCCGATCTCCGATGAGATGGCCGAGGGCATCGAGGGCCACGCGTCGCTCGAGAGCTTCGAGCTCCAGCTCCGCTCGTGGATCGAGCGAGGCGAGGTGATCCCACCGCCGGAGCTGTGACCCGGCAAACCCTTAAACGTTCACGCGCGAGAAGCGGGTGCCCACCACTCCCGCCCTCCGACAGGCTACGGCCGGAAGTGTCACGTGTCTGTCACCGCTTCGCGCCGGAAGCGTCACGCCGTCCCCACACACCGTGGAAACAGTGGAAACAGTGACAGTCACAGTGACTGTCACTGTTGGCTGACGGACGCGCGGTTACGGCTTCGACTTCCGAGCGTGCATCCGCGCCTGATCCCGCAGCCGCTCGTCCGCACCCTCCAGGTGCCCGAACGCGGCCCATGCGTGAGCGGCGCCGCGCGGCACCTCCCCCGCGCGCATGTGCGTGGCCGCGGTCCGGCAGTGCGCCGCCGCCTGCTCGAGCTCCTTCGCCGCCTCGTCGAACAGCCGCGCAGCCGCCTCCAGGTCCTCGCTCGCACCACCCACGGTGGCGGACTCTACGGCAGGCGTCCGCCCACGCAGGGCGAAGGAGGAACGTCCGATGGACCCACCGCGGCCCGAAGCGCCTCCACCCGACCCCGAGGTCGAGGGGTTTCTCGCGCTGCTCGCGGCACGCCGCGCGCCGAAGACCGTCGAGGCGTACCGTCGAGACCTGCGTGCGCTCGGTGACTGGCTCGGCGGCCCACCCTCGCGCGCGACGCAGGACGACCTCGAGCGCTGGCTGGCGGAGCTTCGCGCGGCAGGCCTCTCCCCCGCGACGATCGCCCGCCGCGTGGCCGCCGTCCGCTCGTTCTTCAAGCACCAGGTGCTCCTCGGCTCCCGCACCGACAGCCCGGCCGCAGCCCTCGAGCTCCCGCTCCGTCGCCGCAAGCTCCCGCGCACGCTGTCGACGGCCGAGGCACAGCGTCTGATCGAGGCGGCCACGGGCTCGACCCCGCGCACCATGCGGGATCGCGCCCTCGTCGAGCTGCTCTACGGAGCGGGCCTCCGAGTGAGCGAGGCCGTCGGGCTCGACCGAACCGGCGTCGACCTCGAGCAACGCCTCGTCCGCTGTACCGGTAAGGGCGGCAAGGAGCGCGTCGTGCCGGTCGGCCGCCACGCCGTCGAGGCGCTGCGGCGCTACCTTGCGCACGGCCGTCCGTACCTCGACAAGCGCCACCGCCCGGAGCTCTTCCTCAACGCGCAGGGCGGCGCGCTCACGCGCGCGGGCGCGTTCCTCATCCTGCGGCGCCTCGCCGAGCGCGCAGGCCTCGAGCCGGAACGCGTCCACCCGCACCTGTTGAGGCACTCGTTCGCGACGCACCTGCTCGAGGGCGGCGCCGACCTTCGCAGCGTCCAGGAGATGCTCGGGCACGCCGACCTCGGCACAACCGAGCTCTACACGCATGTCTCCGACCGCCGCCGCCGCGACGTCTACTTCCGGAGCCACCCGCACGCGCGTCGCCGGAACGTTTCGGGGTCGTGAGGACCTGGGAATCACCAATGCACGATGACGCTCGATCCACACCTCGCAGTGCTGATGGCATCGGTCGCCGGCGTCGGCGTGCTGATGTCCTTGGCCGGACTGCAGAAAAGCGCACTGGAGTGGCGGCGCCGGCGGCGGGTCTGCCCTTCGTGTGGCCGGTATCTCCACCGCCGCGCGTGCGGCTGCCACTAGGGCGCTAGCGGCTCTTCGCGCGCTTGTCGAGCCCCGCGGCGACCTTCGCCGCCGTCTCCCGCACGTCGCGGGAGCTGCCTTCTTCCTCGCCGATCCCCTGCAGCAAGACGATCGTGTCGCGCTGAGGAGAGCCGTTCCGCAGGGCCAGGATCGCGAGCCGCCGCACGGCCTCGTTGCCGTCTGCGTTGGCGAGGTTGTGCAAGAGGGGTCTCACCGAGTTGACCGTCCTCGGATGGTCGCGCGAGAGCAACTCGAGCGAGAGCAGCGCCGAGCCGCGACAGGCCGGGCTGTCGTCCTCGAGGCCGCGGCGCAGGAGCTCCTCCTTCTGCCGGAACCGGAACTGCCCGACGGCCCTGTAGGCGGCGGCTCGTTCGCGGTAGTCGGTCGAGCGCGCCTGTGCCTCGAGCTCTTCCGCCCACGCCGCGCGAAGCTTCGCCAGGTCGCGCTCGTTGCCGCTCTCGGCGAGCGCGTTTGCCTCTACCCCGGCCTCCGCGAGGCTCAAGTCCGGACCGCGGCTCCGTCCACGGACGACGCCGGCCGCTGGGCCGGCCCGACGTAGCGCGCCGACGGCCGGAACAGCCGGCCGGTGCGCTTCTG
>Ga0081540_1003855_pt1 | contig 11706 bp, 14 predicted proteins | sample TabmetS2T1R1_FD_71024 | JGI IMG/M metagenome (GOLD analysis project Ga0081540, IMG submission 71024) | Tabebuia heterophylla rhizosphere microbial communities from the University of Puerto Rico - S2T1R1 | ecosystem: Host-associated > Plants > Roots > Rhizosphere ...
GCGAACCCCCCCTCGGTCAGCCCCACGAATGACGACAGCCGGGCGCCCAGCCGACGAGCCGCGCTGATGCCCGCGACGTAGGAAAAGGCGGCGGCTACGAGCGACAAACCCAGCACCGGGACGACCCAGCTCGCGCGATGGCCGGCGAACTCGACGGTGCCGAATGTCGCGTGCAGTGGCAACGCTCCGACCGCGCCGAGGGCTAGCAGCGCGACAGCGCCCACGGCCATCCCGCCGCCTGCCACCGTTATCGGAGGCAGATCGCTGTCGTTGCGTGCGGATGCTACGAAGAACACGGCCAGCCCTATGGCGGCACCCAGACCCCAGAGCACGCCGATCGGATCGAGGTGGTTGGCGCCGAATACGTCCAGGATGAGCGTCAGCCCGACGAGCGCTATAGCGGACCCGATTGCCGTGAGCCGATGTGGACGCTGTCCGTGCCGTAACCACATCCAGCCGACCACGAGCACGGTGCCCAGGTATTCGAGCAGCAGCGCCACGCCTACCGACAGGTGCTCGACCGCGTTGAAGAAGCACAGCTGGGCACCCGCGACGGCGACCAGCCCGTATCCCACCAGGCCGATGGCGCTGCGTCGCAGCGTCGCCCATCGGCCACGCATTGCGACGAGGGCCGGAATCGCGATCACGACCGCGGCCACGCTGATCCGGGCCGCGACGGCGGCGCCCGGCGTCCAGCCCGCGTCGATGAGCGAATGCGCGAACGAACCCGAGGTGCTGAACGTCGCGGCGGACGCGATGGCCAAGACGAGACCGGCGTGTTGCGTACGCATCGGAGGCCCCTGTCATTAGTCAAACGTATGTATGCTGATGACAGATCCGAACACTAGTGGAGTCCGTGACAGGGGTCAACTTGATTTTTGCTCATGACACAGAGGTTGCACTCGCGGCCGCGGCGGCTCTGGTCAACACCGACGACGGAGCCGACGAACACCTGCCCGACGTCGCAGCGCTGGATGAATTCGTCCGGGTCTGGGGCTGGACGGGTGATCACCGTCGAGACGAAGCGGAGCTGCGCGCGGTGCGCGAGCTGCGCCCTCGACTGCGACGGCTGTGGCAGGTTGACGAGGAGACCGTCGTTAAGATCATCAACGGCCTGCTGCGCGAGGCTAACGCGCTGCCGCAGCTGGTCCGCCACGATGAATGGGACTACCACCTACACGCGACGCCGCCGGAGGCGCCACTCGCCACCCGGATGGCAGTCGAGGCCGCGATGGCGTTCGTGGACGTCGTGCGCGGCAACGAGTTGTCCCGGCTGCGGATCTGCGCGTTCCCGACCTGCTCGAACGTGGTGATCGATCTGTCCAAGAATCGGTCAAAGCGCTTCTGCGAGGCGGGCTGCGGCAATCGAGCGGCCGTCGCCGCCTACCGAGCTCGCAAGGCGGCCGCTGGCCTCTGATGCCGACCGAGCGCAAGAGTATGCATGTTCCGGTGTCCCAGCCGCGGAATATGCACATCAATCGGTACGGATCCGGGTCTCGGTCAGGTGAGTGTCAGGTCTACGTCGTGGCTCGCCGAATGGTCGTTCGTCGACGGCTGATAACCGCCGAAGAGGCGGACCTCAGCCGGTCGCTCCTCGGCGGCGGGCGCCGTGACCGGCGTGGTGGCCGGAGCCGCCGGCGGCTCCGCCGGCGTCGTTCGCGAGCTCGGCAGTCGGAGCATGAACTCGCAGCCGCCGCCGTGGGCATCCAGTACCGCTACCGAGCCACCGTGCGCTTCCACGACCGCCCGGACAATGGCCAGCCCCATGCCGGTGCCGGGGCGAACCGGACCGGCGTGGAAGCTGTCGAAGACATGCTGCCGCTGCTCCGGTGGAATGCCGATCCCGTCATCGCGCACGCGGATGATCGCTTCGCCCTGCCGTCGTTCACCGCGCAGGTCGATATGGCCGCCGTCCTGCGTGTACCGAAGGGCGTTGTCGAGCAGGCAGTCGAGTGCCGCCTCCAACCGCTCCTGGTCCGCTGTGATCACACCGGTATGGGTCTCGATTGACCAGATCCGGTCAGCGGCCGGCCGCCACCGCTTGACCGCTCGCTGCAGCAACGCGTCCACGTCGACGTCCTGGACGCGGAGCAGGTCAGGCTGTTGGGACCGGGCGAGGGTCAGCAGCCGTCCGGCGATACCGTTGAGCGTCTCCAGCTCCTCCAAAACGACGATCGCATCCTCGCGGGTCTGCTCGTCGGTGGCGTTGTCCCGGATGAGTTCGGCGTACCCACGGGCGACGGTCATCGGAGTGCGCAGCTCGTGCGAGGCGAATCGGACGAAGCGGCGCTGGGCTTCGCGCATGTCTCGCTCGCTCTCGGCCAGCTGCCGCGCGCGATACTCGGCTTTCGTGCGTCGCCGGACGTGCCACACCATGGCGAGGAAGACCATCGTCATCAACGGAACCTCGGTGGTCTCCTCCCAGCCGATCACCTCGTTGCGTACGTGCAGCACCAGCGCGCTGCCGGTAAGCACGCCGACCAGGACAAGGACGGTGTAGGTGCGGCGCGGGGACCACAGCTGCAGCCCGTAGACCACCGAGAGGCTGATCCAAACGAAGTGGAAGGGAACGGTCTCCGCACCCGGAAAGACGAACATCGCAACTGTGCTGGCGCCGGCGAAAAGGAGCCAGCCCCACCACAGCCAGCGGTCAGCTCGCGACGAAGCTGTAGCCGACATTGCGGACCGTCTCGATGAGTTCTCGCTCCAGCTTGGACCGCAGCCGCCGGACGCACACGTCGACCACGTTGCTACCTGGATCGAAGGAGTATCCCCACACGTCGGCGAGCAGCTCGACCCGTGTGCACACCTCGCCGGCATGCCGCATCAGGTGGCCCAGCAGGATGAACTCTCGCTGGGACAAGGGCACCTCACGCCCGCCGGCCCGAAGCGTCCGACGATGCAGGTCCAACCGAACGCCGTTCACTTCGAGCCAGCGGGCTGATGTGTTCCGATTCTGGTCTTCGATCCGGCGTTTGACGCGTTCCATGAGCTCGGCGATCGAGAATGGCTTGGCCAGGTAGTCGACCGCGCCCATGCGCAGGCACCGAACGCGAGACTCGACGTCTCCGACGGCCGACAGAACGAGGACCCGACGCGTCCGGTCGGACTCGACGATCCGACGCAACACCTCATACCCGTCGATTCCGGGCATCAGCAGGTCAAGGATCGTCAGTGCGTAGTCGTTTTCCTCGGCCAGCCGAAGCGCGTCGTGGGCGCCGGCAGCCATGTCAACGTCGAAGCCTTCGGCTTCGAGCGCGCGCTGCAGGAACTTACAGATGCGTAACTCGTCGTCAACGACCAGAACCCTCGGCATCTCAGCCCCCCGGGTAGTGACGTCGTCCGGAACAGAACCCCCCTGTCTCACGCGCCACTTACTCGGCCATGTGTCTACCGCTAGCGCCGTGGGCGCGCAAGAACCCCGGGACTGCACAGGGGGATAAGTGCCGACGCAACTATCCCGATAGCGGGGTTTTGCCCTGTCTTATAAGGGCCCTCGTGGTCGTCGTAGCCGGGAGGAAGGGTGATTGTCCGATGACAGCTACATGACGGGATCGTCATGAACCGTCTGGTCTGCGGTAGCGGCTCTACATTTCGGGTGTCACCGACGGAGCGGCAGGGCCGATCGTGGGGACTGACAGTGAAGCTGACGTCATGGTGAGACCGGACCGGTGGCGTGGGTACGGCGTCCAGACCGTGGACCTCCATGCGCATGTCGGGACGCGCCGGGGTCCGCGCGCCGGCCTTGTGACCCTCGCGCGAGGCCGGCGTCACCATCGTGCCGTCCATGTCCAGCTGGGCATTCTCCTGGCCACCATATGCGCGGTGTTGGGGCTCGGCTTGCTCCTTGGCGCGCCTACCGCAAGCGCGCACGCTCTGCTCGTGCGGTCTGACCCGTCAAGCGGCGCGACGGTGGCGTCGTCGCCGAAGACCATCAAGCTGTGGTTCAACGAGGAGATAATGCCGGATCAGAGTTTTGCGCGGGTTGTGCACAGCGACGGCGCGGTTGTCACTGGTACCCGGCCTGTCTCCTCGGGTGATCCCCGTCTCCTGCAGCTTGTGGTGCCCCCGCTGCCAACGGATTCCTACGGAGTGCTGTGGACCGTCACGGCGGAAGACGACGGGCACACCACAACCGGCACAGTCGTATTCGGCGTCGGGGTTTCGGTGGCAGCTCCGGCTGTTTCGGATGCGACCTCCTCGACGAACTTGGCCGACGTGGTGCGGCATTGGCTCCGGATTGGTGCCCTGGCGGGGGTGGTCGGCGCAACCGGCATCCTGCTGATCTTCCTGTGGATTGGGGCCGATCCAAAGGTCGAACTCACCGTGACGGCGGTCGAACGGCGGATGCTCCTTCTCGCGGTCTGGTCGACCGTGGTCGGCCTCGCCGTCGCGGCCGTCGATGGCATCGTCCAAGTCGCTCACGCGACCTCGGATCGGGATTGGCTGGCTCTGTTCGGCTCGACCACCTGGGGCCACCTGTGGTTGCTCCGGGTGGCTGTTCTTGGTGTGCTTCTGGTGATCACTCTCGTGCTACGCCGATCGCTGCAGGTCCGGCCGGGGCTCGCGTTCGTGTCGGCGCTGGTGCTGACGCTTGTAGGGATCGAGGCATGGGGTAGCCACGCAGCGTCGGTCGAGTCGGCTCGTCCCGCCGCGATGCTGGCCGAGGCCCTGCACATTCTCGCCGGCTGCATATGGGTGGGCGTCGTCCTGGCCTTGGCGGTGATGCTCTGGCGACCCACGGTCGAAGGCCTCGAAGGCCGGGTGCTCTTGCGAATGATCGGCGGCCCGCTCGGCGTCGTCCTGCTCGCCAGCGTCGGCGCCGTGATCGTCACCGGCTTGTACAGCGCTGGCCGTCAGGTCGAGACCGTGAATGATCTCGTCGCAACCGGGTATGGGCGCGCGCTGTTGATCAAGACCGGGCTGCTGGTCGTCTTGCTCGTCCTCGGCGCGCTCAACGCGATCCGGCTCCACGGATTGCACATGCCATGGCGCAGACCGGCGATCCCGCGGTCGGAGCGCGGGGTCTCCGCGCGTCTCATCGCCGTCGAAGTGGCAGTCGGAGTTGGTTTGCTGATAGTTGCCGGCGTCCTGGCCGAGTCAGCCCCCTCGCGGGTGACAGCCACGCCCGTCGCCGCCTCGGCGACGGAGGCGGCGGCGTCGACGGTCGAACGGACGGAGGCCGGCTCGGTCGCCGACCTCGTCGTCACGATCTCGGCGACGCCGAACCGTCCCGGCTTGAACGCCTTCACCGTGACGGCAGCTAGCTCGCGCCGCCCGGCGCCCCGACCCATCGACTCGGTCCGCCTCGAGGTGGTCGGCGCTACGTCGACGGTCAGCCCGCCGTTACGCCCGGTTGGCGCTGGACGCTATTTCGGCGTCGCACGGTTGGACTCAGGTTCCGTCCGCGAGATGCGCGCCGTCATCGAGCGCAACGGCCAACAGCTGGGCGTCACGGTGCCCTGGACCGTCAGCGCAGCTCCGAATACCTCTCGCCTCGAGCCGTATGTCAATACCCTGGCGGCGTCCGTCATCGTTGCCTTCCTCGGCGCGCTCGCGGGCTGGTTTGTGCTCCGGCGCCGTCGCGCTGTGCCGGACCTGCCGGATATCGCCGAGCTGGAACTCCGCCGGTGATCTGTATGCATATTCGGCGGCCAGAACAGCGGAATATGCATACATACGGTGGACAGTGGTCAGGTGACCGGATGGCCCAGGTACGGAGGACGAGGCCGAGCAGGGATGCCGCCGGTTGGTGGAAGCGACGGCGGCAGATTTGCCAGCCGGCGGCGTGATCGTTCTGCGGGTGTTCGGCATGCGCCGAAACGCAGCGATGACGACCGAACAGCTCACCGAGGCAGCCCGGGCAGCCGGTCTCGTGGACGTGGCCGCAACGGCATGTGGCGACCGGGTGATCGCCCCGGCGCTGCGGCTCACGGCCGCGCGGCTGTCGCGGACTCCAGCCGCGCCCACCGGGCACCGAATAGCCGCCCGGATGCTGCTGTGGCAAGTGGAGCTGCTGTGGCGAAGTCGGATCATCGACTACCTGCTCGTGCGGGCGGTGCGTCCCTGACCCACGAAGCCCGGCGCCTCCCGGTTGAGGTCGCGCCGAGCTCGCAAGGCATTCTTATTCCTGATGGTTTCAAGCCCACCGGGCGGTGAAGTCTCGCCTCGTGACGGACGGAGCACGTTGGCATGCTGTTCCTCTATCGGCCTCGTCAGACCTGGATGCCCTACCCCGTGCCCCGAAACATGACGCCGCAGGGTTTGACACGGCAGGGCGTGTACAACCGGCAGCTGCAGGAGAAGTTCGACGCGACGGTCCGAGTTCCCCGACAAGCGCCGGCCGGGCCTGCCGCGGTGCCGGCAACCAGGTCAGCCAGCAGCCTCCCCGAAGCACTGCAACAGCTGGGTGCACTGCACACATCCGGGGTCCTCAGTGATACCGAGTTCGCTGCGGCAAAGGCCAAGCTGATCGGGAGCGGGGAGCAGCCCGCATGACCTCGAACGCCGCTCGGGCGGCGACGCTGATTCGCGCGCTGCGGGCCAGCATCGAAGGCGACAGCAGTGTGATCGGCGAGGTGTACACCGAAGACGTGACGGCATGGGCGCCCGCGCTTTCGGCCGCCTCGGCCGCCGAGCTCGCCGCCGAGTTCGGCCGCCGCGATACTGCCTTCTCCGACATCGAGCTGGACGTCGCGCCGCTCGACGTCGGCGGTGACCACGCGTGCGCCGAGTGGACGGTCCGCATGACCCACTCAGGCAAGTTCGGCCTGGCCGGCGGGGCATTCATCGAGCCCACTGGCCTGCGCATCGCGATCAACGGTGTCACGGTCGCCGAGTTTCGCGGTGATCGGATCTGCTCATTCAGGCAGTACTGGGACGAGTTCGCCGTACTGGAGCAGCTCGGAGTGCTGTCCGACCGAGGACTTTGACGCTGGGCTAACGCTCAAGCCGGTGCGTTGCGAAGTGACCGACCCGAATCCCTCGTTTCGAATCCCCGTCATTCGACGGACTCACTCAATCGGGCTCGTCGACACGATGGAACTCGCCCGCTCGCCTCAATCGCCTGTGGGCAACGGGGAGTTGAACCCCCACCACAGCCGTATCGGCAAGTAGCCCGTAGTCCACGGAACCCCTTAAACACAAGGGCTCCAAGCACCCGCGGGCCGCCAACCGTGCCGCCCCGTATTGCCCCTTGCTAACGCATCCGTTAGCAAACCGTTTGCAAGATTGTTGATCTCTAAGCGGCCCAGCCGCGTGCGGACACACTGCGACTGGGCCTTGACCGAATCCCTGATGAGACCAGGAGAACGGCCCATGGCCACCTTATTGGGCATCCTTGTGCCCATCGCGCTTGTCGCCCTTGCGGTCGGCGTGTGGCTGCTGCTACGTGACAGCAATCCACCCAAACCGCCCGGTCGGCACCGCCAACCGCCGCGTGATCCGCACGATCAGCCGATCGTGCCGGACGACGTGGAACCGCCCGAGCAGCCGTAAACGAATAGACGACAAGAAAGGCGCCCCGCCGGGTGGTGGGATTCCTGCGGGGTGTCTTTCTACCGCTGCGCGGAGGTTGACTGGGACGACCAACGCAACCGTACGAACACGGGCACAGGCCCCCCGGTTGCCGGTCATCCGGGCGGGGCCCTTCCTATTTATGAGCGCTAATCATGAGCGATGACAGCGCTAATTATGAGCGATGACAGCTTCCTGCCACATCGGCGATCGGGCGTGACGCTCGGAGCTACGATCCGTTGATCTTGGGAGGTCGTCATGTCTGTCCCCGCGTCGCGCAAGCGCCTGTTGTGCCGATTCAACCTCAAACACAAATGGGTGCGACGCTTCAACCCGGAAGGCGAGGACTATCTGCAGTGCAAGGTCTGCGGCAAAGACCTCTATGACGTCGAGCGCGGCGACCCCACCGTCACGGGCTTCGGAGGCGGCATCGGCGGCCCCATGTGATGGGCTGATCAGCCATGCAGCGCCGAACAGGGTGGGCGGCCGCCCGCATAGCTATGGCCGTAACGGTTTGCGCCGCCCTGCTGGTGGCGTGCTCGAAGTCTGGACCCAATGCGGCGCCGTCTCGGTCGACTGCGGCGCCGGATCCGTTGCCGGCCGCGATCGCAGGCGTCATGAACTCGTACACGACTCTCGGCGACAACATGCGGGCGATCATCGTCAACGTCAACGGCCGGACCCGGTTCGAGCGCTACTACTCATCCACTGCAGACGAGTCGCGATCGAGCTTCTCGGTGACGAAGAGCGTGGCCTCGACCTTGGTGGGGATCGCGATCAGCGAGGGCCGACTGCACCTGAGCGACCGGCTGTCCCAGATGCTTCCGCGCTACGCCGCAGAAATGAAGCCAAGCGTTGCCCGGGTCACGCTGCGGCAGCTGCTCACCCACACAGCGGGCTTCACCGACACCCTCGACCTCGCCGACGACAAAATGTTCACGTCGCCGGACTGGGTGCGCTACATCCTGGCGCATCAGGACTACGCCCCGGGCAGCGAGTGGCACTACTCCGATCACGGCGCGCACCTGCTGGCGCCGATTCTGGTGCAGGCGACCGGCCAATCGGTGTTGGCCTACGCCCGGGCCAAGCTGTTCGATCCGCTCGGGATCGTGACCCGGCCCGGCGCGGAGCCCTACTTCGACCCAAAGGCCTTTCCGCCCACCGCCTATGAGAAGGCTCGGTTCGCGTGGCCGATCGACCCGCAGCGTTTCCATATGACTGAAGCGTTGATCAAGCTGCGGCCCCGGGACATGGCCACCTTCGGCCAGTTGTTCCTGAAGGCCGGACAGTGGAACGGCCGGCAGATCGTACCGGCACCATGGGTCGCGCAGGCCACTACCGCGCAGGCCGGCAAAGCCTTCCCGCTTATCGAAGCCGGGACATTCAACCCGACAAACTATGGCTACTTCTGGTGGGTGGAGCCCACAACCGGTGTCCCCGCCTACTACGCGTGGGGGTACGGCGGGCAGCTGGTCGAGGTCGTGCCGTCACTGCATCTGGTCATCGTCGTGTCCTCCTACGTTGACGAGACCAACGCCCACCCAACGGTCGGTCTCGGCGAGGCGCAGTCGCTGGTCGACGCCATCGCGCTGATCATCAAGACCCATCCCACACGCTAACCCGGGGTATTAGCCCGCTCCGCAAGGTAGGTGACAACTCAACGTCGCCCAGCGCTATCGAGGTGGAGGGGGAGGAGAACACGGGGTCTCCTGTCGAAGCCGACCGGGCGATCAAACCCTCCCTCCCAAGGTCGCCCGGTCGGCCTCACGTGTCAGACCCTCAGCGGACCATCGTCCGTATGGCGTACCCGCAGCGGCTGTGCCCGTCCGCGAGGGAACGCGTGTGCAAAGACTGGATATTCAGGATGATGGTTTCGTAATAAATCGCCTTGGCCGTCACGGTGAGTGCAATGGTCGCTTCGATCGGTCGTGGGAGGGGGCTGCTCCGATAGCCTCCGTTGGGCCGTCGGGGGGAACTTCGAGCGAGTTACCGGGGGAGCATGAAGAAGGCCTATCTGCTGATGGCGGCGCTCATGGCGCTTGTCCTGGCTGCCCTCGCGGTGCCTGCGAACGCGGCGACGACCACAAGCACCGTTGTGATTCATGGCCAGACGTTCACGGATTTCTTACAGGACGGTCTCTGCGGCCCGGAGCCGCAGTACGTGACGTTCACCTTCCGGACTGAGGTAATCCACGCCACCGAGCATGCGGACGGCAGCTTCAGCTTCCACGACACGGCGACCGGGACGTATCACACCGATTTCGTCGATCCTGCGCTTCCCGATCTGGACTCGCAGCAAACTTCGTCCTTTCACCTCACGCTGGCGCCGAGTGGGACGATGGTTGTCAGCTTTACGTTCCATGACTTCCCGACTGGGCTCAAGATCTGGCAGCGCTTCCATTTGACGGTGGTGGATGGGACCCCGGTCGTCGAGAGGGACATTACGAAGTTTGAACCCGCCTGTCCGTAGTCGACCGTCGACGTGTGTCCACGGTTCGCGCCCCCTCAAGACCTGAACCAGGACGCACAGGCTCAGTGCTGGTTGTGACGTTCACTCGCGGCTAAGGCGAGACGAGCGGGGATACTCGCGATACCGGCGACCACGTCACGAGCCCGGTCCCGCAACTGGGAATGCAAACCGGACGCCGTACCGAACACCACCATGACGGCGCGCATCCGAACCTGCCGCGCTGCATCACCCAAACCGATTGATGCCGCCGAATCCTCAGAAATCCATGGGCTTGCCTCACGCAACACAGCCGCGTAGGCGGCGGTATCGATCGGGCCGTCGCTGCGCATCAGCGCCTGATCGCCACCTCAAGCTGCTGCGCCGCCCGGTCCCGTTCCACCCGCCCAGCCGAGGCAAGCTCCTCAGCGCGTTCGAGATCCCGCTCAGCCGGCGCAAACCCCGGCAGCCCAGCTTTCTCCAGCACGGCAGCCAGGGCTCTAATCGCGCCGTCATGGTCACCCCGGTCCCACCGGGATGACGTCGGCGCTGTACCGGCCATCACGTCGATGTGCGGGAATTCCCCCAGGGGTAGAACTTCAGCCGCCACGGCGTCAGCCCCATCCCCGAGCGAACCAGCCCGCAACCCGATCCCTCAAGAGCACGCCACGGTCCGTCTGCTGAGCGAGGACGACGCCGATGAGGGTGAGGCTCTGCGCTCGGGCGCTGACACGGATGGTTAGCAAACGGTTAGCAGAATCGCGATCTTGGACGCTGCAGTCGAGCGATTACCGGGCCCCTGTGGTGGGCAAGGGGGGAGTTGAACCCCCACGTCCTTACGGACACACGGACCTGAACCGTGCGCGTCTGCCATTCCGCCACTTGCCCGCGGCTACCCGCGATCCAGCCGCGGCAGTGCGCAAGGTTAGCATGCTCTGTCCGCCGGCTCGGCCTCGCTGACCTGCTCGGTCTTGCTCACAGGCGCGGGCAAGTACCATCGGGCGAACGCGCCGCATCGATGCGGCGGCGCGAGCATGCCATGAGAACCATGCCGGACGGCCATGACAAAGCAGGACGGAGGCGCCGCAATGAGCCTTGCGCAGCGCTTCGAACGACGCCTCGAAAGCGTCGTCGGCTCGGCGTTCGCACGGGTGTTCAAGGGCCAGGTGGAACCGGTCGAGATTGCGACCGCGCTCCAGCGGGAGGCCACGGACAAGCGCAATGTGATGGGCACCGGTGAGGTGCTGGCCCCCAACCGGTATCGGGTGACGTTGTCGCCGTCGGACTACGAACGGCTCGTCCCGTGGGAGGCTCAGCTGACCAACTCGCTGGCTGAGCTGGTGCAGGAGCATCTGGACCAGAACGGTTGGCGCACGATCGGCGACATCGAGGTCTACCTCGCCCGGGACGATGCCCTGCACACGGGCGTCTTCGGCGTCGCATCACGCATGGAGTCCAACGCCCCGCCTCGGCGCCGACCGTACGACTCCCTGTCGTTTCCGGCTGTCCCGGGCTTGCCGCCCGGTGCGTACCCACCGCCACCGGGCCAAGGCGGAATGCCGCCGATGGCTGCCCCCGTGCCTGGCCGAGGACCCGGGCCGGGCGTACCGACGCCTGCGATGCCGCCGCCCGGAGCGCGGGCCGGCATGCCGGCACCGCCGCTCGGCGCCCCCAACGTTTCGCCCCAGCCCGGCGGGTACCGTCCCCCGCCTGGCGCTGCGGCCCGCCGGGGCTCGGCGGCCGCC
>Ga0081540_1003856_pt1 | contig 11706 bp, 11 predicted proteins | sample TabmetS2T1R1_FD_71024 | JGI IMG/M metagenome (GOLD analysis project Ga0081540, IMG submission 71024) | Tabebuia heterophylla rhizosphere microbial communities from the University of Puerto Rico - S2T1R1 | ecosystem: Host-associated > Plants > Roots > Rhizosphere ...
GCTATAAGCCGCGTTCTCAGTCGGAGTGTGGCTCAGCCCGGTAGAGCACTGCTTTCGGGAAGCAGGGGTCGCAGGTTCGAATCCTGCCACTCCGACCATCAATTCAGGCACTTGGTATACCGGCCGCGCGATTGTCGCAATGAATTCGCAAGTGAAATTGAAGCCTGCGAAGGATCCAGGCCGTCTGCCAAACTGCGATTTTCTGCGCTTTCATTATTGCTGGTGCCGTGATGTCGTCGACGGCTATCGGCAGCAACTCGCATTTTCTCAAACGAGAGTTCGAGATCAAGCGCGTTGAAAGCTTCCATAGGCGCCTTTGTGAAATACCAGCGGGCTGCAGGCAATCTCTTCGCCCGTGAGTACCTCACCAAGAATGATGTCGTGGTCGCCTGCCTTGTGCACGGCGGCGACCCGGCAGCACATCTGAGCCGCGGCACCCTGCAACAACGGAAGCCCGTCCGCGCTGAATGTGACGGCGAGATCTTCAAATCGGTTCTTCGTTCTCGTGAAACGGGAGGACAGTTCGGATTGATGGTGGCCAAGAATATTTACCGAGAAGAATCTTCGGCTCCGAATAGCCATCCCTGTCGCGCTGCTTTCGCTTGTACAAACGAGAAGCATGCAAGGCTCCAGCGAGACCGACGTCAGCGAGTTGACCGTCGCGCCGAACAACTCGCCGTTCCACTTGGTCGCGACCACGGCGACGCCGGTCGGAAAAGTCCCCATGACGGACCGGAAGCGTTTCGAATCGATGGGCCTGGCGTGCGCTACCCGGCTTCCGCTTCCGAGCCCTTGAGGAGGTGAGCTCCGCATCTTCATGTTGCGCCAGTCTCGCAGGGCGAACTGTCGAAGCAGCAGCGATGCGTCCCCGACTTGGGCGGGCGTTGCATATCCGGCAGGTTTTGCGGCACTGAAGATTATCTCCGTCGTGCGTGATAACTGAGTTCGCCGGGATCGGTCAGGTCGGGCACCTTCCAGCCGTCGAGGTCGTATTCCGCCATGCACTCCTCGGCAAAGCCCTTGAAGCGGTCGGCGTTGCCCGAGGCCTGTGCGCCGAACAGGCAATAGCGGCGGATTTCTTCGGTCGAACCGCCATAGTTGATTTCGTAGAGTTCGTGACGTCCGCCGAATTCGCTGCCGAGACTGTCCCACAACAGCTTGAGCAGTTTGACCCGTTCCTCGGCCTTGTATCCGTTGGAGCCCCGTAGATAACGATCGAGATAGGGGCGGATCTCGCCATTCTTGAAATCGCTCGCATGGCTGTTGAGGTAGATCAGGCCGGATGCGACCGTCTGCTCGATCAGGTACTTCACCTTGGTGTAAGCCATGGTGGCGATGATCTGGTAGGCGTTGCCGGGATCCATATTCGGCAACACATAGTCGCCAATCCAGGGCTTGGGGTCGCGGACCATCGCGTCCGACAGGGCCCAGAACAGGTTGCGCCAGGCGATCACCTCGCCGACATTGGCCTGCACCCCGCGATAGTCCTTGGTACCGGCCGCCTCGGTCGCCTTCAGGAGGAGCCCGCTGATGAAGTCGAGCTTGACTGCAAGGCGCGTGCAGCCATGCACCACGAAGCGCGGCAGGAAGCCGGTGCGCGGGAAGAAGTTGTTCGCCTTCTCGATGTCGCCGTAGACGAACACGTTCTCCCAGGGCACCAGCACCTTGTCGAGAATGAACACGGCGTCGTTTTCGTCAAGCCGGCTGGAGATCGGGTAGTCGAACGGGCTCCCCATCACGCTCGCGCTCATTTCGTAAGAGGTCCGGCAGATGAATTTCACGCCGGGTGCGTTGGTCGGCACCATGAATACGACCGCGAACTTCTTGTCCTGGAGCGGAATGAGGCCGTGATGCGCGACGAAAGTGTAGTTCGTCAGCACAGATCCCGTTGCGACGACCTTGGCGCCTGACACGACGATGCCGGCATCGGTCTCCTTCTCGACATGGCAGCAAACATCGGCAACTTCGTTCGGAGGACGATCGCGATCGACTGGCGGATGGATGATCGCGTGGTTGATGAATGGCACGCGTTCCTGGCTGAACTTGTACCAGCGTTTGGCATTGTCCTGGTACGGCTCGTAGAAGTCGGCGTTCGCGCCAAGTGTGGCGAGGAACGCCGCTTTGTAGTCCGGTGCACGTCCCATCCATCCATAGGTGATCCGAGCCCATTCCGCGATCGCATTCCGCCCGGCAATGAGATCGTCCATGCTCTTCGGCGCCTTGAAGAAGGCGTGCGTTACGCCGCCATTTCCGGTCTCGGTCGGCAGCAGCAGCTTGTGCTTGCGCTTCTCGTCATGAAGTGCGTCGTAGAGACGGGCGACCATGCGCGCGGTGTTGCGGAAGGCCGGATGTGTGGTGACGTCTTTGACGCGCTCGCCGTAGATGTAGACGGTGCGATCGTCGCGCAGGGAATCCAGATATTCCTGGCCGGTTTGCGGGCGGGTCACTTTGACATTGCCGGTGTGCTCCGGCGCGGCCGCCAATGCCGCGTTGCCCTGCGCCTTGCTCGCCATCGCGTATCCTCCAAAATGTTCGATTATCGAACTATCGTCCGTATTCCGAACGTGGCGTGACGATACGGCTGCGCCCGCGGAATGGCAAGTGGCGACGCTGCCCTCAGACAGTCATCGACGAGATTTGCTCGGAGATGCGATTGAGCTCAGGTAGAAAATGCTCACGCATTTCATTGCGGGTCGTCCGTGTCGAATGGGTCGACAGGTTGATGGCGCCGATCGCTTGTCCGCTGCGGTCGAGGACCGGCACGGCAAGGGCGCGCAAGCCGCGCTCGAGTTCTTCGTCGACGATGGAGAATCTCTGCGCGCGGTCGGCCCTTATGCGATCGAACAATGCCTGAAGGTCGGTGATGGTTTGCGGGGTGTAGGCCTCGATACGCTGCGACTTCAAGCGCCGCCAGATCTCGGCTTCATCGAGATAGCCGAACAGAATTCGCCCCAAAGCAGTGTGGAGCGCAGGCAGCCGGCTGCCAACCGACAGCGCCGCTGACATGATCCGGCGTGCTGGAACGCGTGCGACATAGACGATGTCGTTGCCTTGCAGGATCGCCGCCGAACAGGACTCGCCGAGGCGCTCACTCAGCTCGCGCATCAGCGGCAATGCCCGGTCGATCCAGCTCTGCGTCGACAAATAGGCAAAGCCGAGATCCAAAATCTGCGGCGAAAGGGAAAACGTTCGGCCTTCCTGCTCGACATAACCGAGGATCGAGAGGGTGCGAAGCACGCGGCGAGCCGTTGCCCGCGAAAGATCAACGACCTGGGCAACTTCCGACAAGGTCATCTTCGGTCGCTGCCGGCCGAACGCAGCAAGCACTGCGAGGCCCTTGGCGAGCGTCGTCATGAATTCCTTGTCGTCCGGAGCGCTTTTGTTTTGCGGTGGGGGTTGCATCATGGCGCGGGCTGTTGACTCCATCCATTCTCTGACAGACACTGGTCGACTAACGAACTAATGTTCGAATATCGAACAACCGCGCCCGTGTCAATCAATCACGGCGTGGAACCGTGCATCCTGAGGGGAGGACGCGCAGATGACCTGCCACAAGAGCAGTTCGACCAAGCGCCATTCGATCGACCGCCGCTCGCTGCTGAAATACTCGGCTGCGACGGGCGCGATGCTTTCGCTGGGCGTGAAATCGCCCGCGATCGCGCAGACGCGTGCGATCAAACTCGGTTATGTCAGCCCGCTCACAGGTCCGCTTGCGGCCTTCGCCGAGGCCGACAATTTCATCCTCGCCAATTTCAAGGAGGTGACCAAGGCCGGACTCAAGGTCGGCAACGCGACCGTGCCGGTCGAGGTCGTGGTGAAAGACAGCCAGTCCAATCCGAACCGCGCCGCCGAGGTCGCCAAAGACCTGATCGTCAGGGACAAGATCGATCTCATGCTGGTGGCCTCGACGCCCGAAACCACGAACCCGGTCTCCACCCAATGCGAGATCGAGGAGGTGGCTTGCATCTCGACGGTCGCGCCCTGGCAACCCTGGTTCATCGGCCGTCAAAGCAATCCCGGCGGCGGGCCGCCAGCCTGGAAGGGATTCAACTACACCTATCATTTCTTCTGGGGGCTTGAGGACGTGATCGCCGTCTTCACCAACATGTGGAGTCAGGTCGCGACCAATAAGTCCGTCGGCGGATTGTTTCCAAACGACGGCGACGGCAACGCCTGGGGCGACAAGGTTGTCGGCTTTCCGCCAGTGCTGGAGAAGGGCGGCTACAAGCTTACCGATCCCGGTCGCTATCAGAACCTGACCGACAATTTCTCAGCCCAGATCGGTGCATTCAAGACAGCCGGTTGCGAGATCATCACTGGCGTGGTGCTGCCGCCTGACTTCACGACGTTCTGGAAGCAGGCCCTGCAGCAGGGTTTCAAGCCAAAAGTCGCGTCGATCGGCAAGGCGATCCTCTTTCCTGTCGCCGTCGAGGCGCTCGGCAAGGATGGGCATAACCTTTCCTCGGAGGTCTGGTGGTCGCCGAACCATCCCTTCAAGTCGTCGCTGTCGGGAATGAACGCAAAGGATCTCGCCACCGCCTATGAAGGCGCCACCAGGAAGCAATGGACACAGCCGATCGGCTTCATCCATGCGTTGTTCGAAGTCGCGGTCGACGTGCTCAGACGCGCGCCGGAGCGTGACCCCAAGGCGATCGCAGCGGCGATTGCAGCGACAAATCTTGATACCGTTGTGGGCAAAGTGCAGTGGAATGGCGCCAACCTGCCGCCCTTCGCTGCCAAGAACGTCGCCAAGACCCCGCTCGTCGGCGGCCAGTGGCGCTTCAAGGACGGCAAGTACGACATCGTCATTACCGATAACCGAACGGCGCCGGCAATTCCGGTCGGAGGCCAGATGGAGGCTATCGGCTGATCGCGCGTGTCAACGGATCATGTTGCTGGAAATCGCCGGTCTCAGGAAAAGCTTCGGATCGATCGTTGTCGCCGACGATCTTGATCTTGCGATCGCGCAGGGCGAGGCGGTTGGCATCATTGGGCCGAATGGCGCGGGTAAGACGTCGCTGTTCAACCTCATTGCCGGCGGCCTTTCGGCCGACAGCGGCACCATCCGCTTCGATGGCCGCGATCTCGCGGGCGCGCCGCCACAGGTGCGATGCCACGCTGGTATTGGACGCACCCACCAGATTCCGCAGCCGTTCGAGAAGCTAACGGTGTTCGAAAACCTCCTGGTCGGTGCGGTTCACGGGCGCGGCAAGACGGAGCGCGAGGCCGCGCAGTCCTGCGGCGAGATCCTTGATCGGCTCGGTCTGCTCAAGCGCGCCAACACGCTTGCGGGTTCGCTTACGCTGCTTGAACGCAAGCGGCTCGAAATGGCCCGCGCGCTTGCAACGGAACCGCAGCTTCTGTTGCTCGACGAGATCGCGGGCGGATTGACCGAGGGGGAGTGCGGTGAGCTCGTCGCCACCATTCGCGAGATCCGACGAACCGGCGTCGCGATTCTGTGGATCGAGCATGTCGTGCACGCCCTGCTCGCCGCCATCGATCGCCTTGTCGTGCTCAATTTCGGGCGGAAGATTGCGGAGGGGGCGCCGAGAGGGGTGATGCAACTGCCCGAGGTGCATCAGATCTATATCGGGATCGAGGCGTGACGCATGCCGCTCCTGGAAACGCGCAATCTCACGGCGTTCTATGGCGACTTCCAGGCGCTCTACGGCATCGATACAACGCTGGACAGGTCCGAGACCATTGCCATTATCGGCGCGAACGGGGCGGGAAAGTCGACCTTCTTGAAGGCCATCGCCGGCCTCATTCGGGGGCAGGCCGACAGCGTCCTGCTTGATGGCATACCGATTGGCTCGCGGCGGGCGGCTGATATCGTCAGGCTCGGCGTTGCGCTCGTGCCGGAAGGGCGGCGGCTTTTTCCCTCGCTCACGGTGGAGGAGAACCTCCTGATTGGCGGCCATGGCCGCAAGGTGCCGGGGGCGTGGACGCTCGATCGCGTCTATTCGCTGTTCCCGGTCTTGAAGGAGCGGCGGCTCTCGGCGACACCGACCTTGTCGGGCGGACAGCAGCAGATGGCTGCCATCGGCCGCGCCTTGATGTCCAATCCCCGTGTCCTGCTGTGCGACGAGATCAGCTTGGGACTCGCGCCGATCGTCATCGCCGATATCTACGCGGCGCTTCCGCAAATCAAGGCTGAGGGCGCCAGCGTCGTGCTGGTCGAACAGGATATCGTTCAGGCGATGAAGGTTGCCGACCGCATCTACTGCTTCCAGGAAGGTCGTCTATCGCTCGCTGGCCGGCCGAAGGATCTGACGCGCGACCAGATTCATCACGCCTATTTCGGTTCATGAGATGACTGCTTGGCTCGATGTATTGATCCAGGGTGTCATGCTGGGCGGACTCTACGCCTTGTTCGCGGCGGGACTGTCACTCATGTTCGGCGTAATGCGGCTGGTCAATCTGGCCCATGGCGACCTCATTGTGCTTGCCGCCTTCGCTATCCTCGTCATTGCAGGCAAGCTCGGCCTCGATCCTTTCGTGGCGGTGTCGGTGGCAATTCCGATCCTCTTTATCATCGGATTCGCGCTTCAGCGTGTGCTGTTGAACCGGACACTGGGAGGCGACCTGCTGTCGCCTCTTCTCGTCACCTTCGGCCTGTCGATCATTATCCAGAACGGGCTGTTGGAGATCTTCTCCGCCGACAGCCAGCGCCTGCGCTCCGGTGCGATCGAGACCGCTTCGATCCCGCTTGGCGGTGGCATCGCAGTCGGCGTGGTTCCGCTGCTGACACTGATCTCCGCCGTCGCCGTGATCTTGTTCCTCAATCTCATTTTCTACCGTTCCCCGATCGGCCGCGCCTTTCGTGCGACGTCGGATGATCTTGAGGTCGCGCAGCTGATGGGCATCGATATCAACCGCACCTTTGCGACGGCCATGGGGCTCGCCTTCGTCGTGGTGACGATCGCAGCGCTCTATCTCGGACTGCGGGCGAATTTTGATCCCACCATCGGCCCGGCACGGTTACTCTATGCGTTCGAAGCCGTGATCATCGGTGGCCTCGGCAGTTTCTGGGGGACGCTGGCCGGCGGTATCGTTCTCGGGCTGGCACAGACCATCGGCGCCCGCATCGATCCGGAGTGGCAGATCCTCGCGGGTCATCTCGCCTTCCTGGTGGTGCTGGCGATACGGCCGCGAGGCCTGTTTCCTCGGGCACAGGATTGAGTAGAACGAAGATGGAGGATTCCGCGGCCAAGCCGACACACGCGTTCCGCATCGAGACTGCCGGTGGTATCTCGCGTGCTGGTGCTGTCGGCGTCCTTCTGCTCGCGCTGGCGTTGCTTCCGGTTTTTGCCGGCCGCAATCTGATTCAGGACCTGATCTTTCTGTTCTATATGCTGGCGCTGGCGCAATGCTGGAACCTGCTGGCAGGCTATGCCGGCTTGATCTCCGTCGGCCAACAGGCCTTCGTAGGCCTCGGCGGCTATCTCCTGTTTGCGCTCACGCTTCTTGGCGGCCTTGATCCCTTGCTCGCGATCCTGCTCGCGGGACTTGTCTCCGGGCTGTTCGCACTGCCGACGGCGCTGATCGTGTTCCGCTTGCGCGGCGCTTATTTCGCAATCGGCACATGGGTTGTGGCCGAGGTCTATCGCCTTGTCTTCGCCCAGTTCAAGCCGCTCGGCGGAGGCACCGGAACGTCGCTCGGGCCGTCGGTCACGTCGGCGGTGCCCGGGATCGAGTGGGTGAAGACGCTGCTCGACATACGCACGCCGGCGGCGCGCGACATCATCTCCTATTGGATGGCGCTGGCGCTGATGGCCGGCACGCTTGCGCTTGTCTATTTGGTCCTTCGCTCGCGCCGCGGCCTCGCGTTGGGCGCGATCCGCGACAATGAAGCCGCGGCCGCGGGCCTCGGTATCGACATCTATCGGGTCAAGCTCGCAATCTATGTGGCGACTGCCGCCATGACCGGCGCGATCGGTGCGCTTGTCTATCTGCAGAAGGCGCGCATTTCGCCCGACGCAGCCTTCTCCGTGCTCGACTGGACCGCCTATGTCATTTTCATCGTCGTGATCGGCGGCATCGGGACGATAGAAGGTCCGGTCATCGGCGCGATCGTCTTCTACCTGATGCAGCGCTATCTCGCCGATTTCGGCAGCTGGTATCTCATTCTCCTGGGTATGCTTGGCATTGCCGTCATGCTGTTCGCGCCAAAGGGACTTTGGGGCCTCGTTGCCGAGCGCTATGGCCTGACGCTCTTTCCAACCCGGCGCCGGCTCGTCATTCGCCAACGCGACAGCGATCGCGGGGTTTAATGTTGCGCGCGGGGCGGACGCGCGAGGTGAGGCATGAAGAATCTATGTGCCCGTTGACGGAATTTGACCGTCTTTCCCTGTGGCGATATCCTTTGCCTGCCGGGGGCCCTTGCGATTTCACTTTGTTTTGGGGTGCTCATGGAATGGTCGACCAGGCCGCGACGTGCGGACCAGCCCTTTGGAAGCTGGGCTGACGACCTTGCGGCTGCTTTCGTTCGACTTGAGCCGCGCAGGGTTGCTGACCTGCCCTTTGAAGGCGCGATCTCGAAGGCCGACGCCGCTCCGATCCAGGTATCGCTGGTCACAGCCACCGGGCATACCGTGCTTCGCCTCGCTTCGCACATTGCCTCGAGCCCGGACGATCTTTGCTTTGTCAACCTGCAGCTTGAAGGCTTGGGACGTACCACGCAGCGGGGCCACGAGCAGATCAGTACGCCCGGCGACCTGGCGCTTGCGGATACGACAGAGCCGTTCGAGATCGCCAACCGCCGCGACTTCAAGCTGTTCTGCTTTGCTGTGCCGCGACGATTGTTGCCGATAGCACTGCTGGATCGTCCGCGGCTCAACCTGTCCGCGACCGAGACCGGCCGCGCGCTCTCCCGGACGCTCGCCAGCTACGCCGAACTATGCCTGAGCGGTTCTCAGCTCCCAGGAACGTCGGCACTGATCGGCACGCACGTAACCGAGCTCATCTCGTGCGCGCCGGAAATTCTATCGGATACGTCCGCGGAGCGCGTGCATACTCCCGTGCTGCTGTCGATGATGCTTGACCATATCGATCGTCACAGCAACGACCCTGAGCTGGGCGCTGCAACACTGGCCGCAAGATTCCGTTGCTCTGAGCGCTACGTGCACCGTCTGTTTGCGACAACGGGTCGCTCGGTGGGAGAGCACCTCAACGAGAAGCGGATTGCCGTCTGCACGCAAAGGCTTCTGGATCGCAATTCTGCTCACAAGACCATTGCCGAAATAGCCTTTGCCGCGGGCTTCCGCGACATCTCGCACTTCAACCGCCTGTTCAAGCGTTGCAACGGATTGGCCCCGCGGGAGTTCCGCCGCGCCGCCGCACGCTGACTGGCGGTTCACTCCACGCCAAGAAATCGGGCGCTGCCGTCCAAGATTTTCTCCCGAGGCTGGGATAGCCGTTGGTTGAACGGCCGACACCCGAGAGAGGGCATTGTTATGGCGATCGATTTCACGCTCACCGCCCAACAGCGGGAGTTGCAGTGCACTTCCCGCAAATTCGCAAAAGAGGTGCTCAGCGAGGCGAAAAGAGCCGAGTTGCTGGCAACCCCGGAAGAACGCTTCCTTGCGACAAAGCCGACCTACGAGGCGATGGTAGCGGCCGGCTATTTGCGCAAGTGCATCCCGGCGCCTGCGGGCGGCGACAATGCCGGATTGATAGATATGGCGATCCTGGCTGAAGAATTTTATAGCGTGAATCCCAGCGTGACGCTCACGATGCTAGGGACTGTGCTCGGCCTGCTGCCGATTCTGCTCGGCGGCAGCCCGGACCAATGCAAGCGCCTGCTCGCACCTTTTTTGAAGACAGGCGGGGCGCCACTTGCCGGGTTCTGCTCCAGCGAACCGGGCGGCAGTGCCAATGCTGCCTCGCCTCCGCCCGGCGAGGGTGTCCGCACGACGGCCACGCGAGAGGGTGACAATTGGGTGATCAACGGCCGCAAGAAATGGGTGTCCTCCGCCACGGGCTGGAATCGCGAAGGCGCCAATGTTCTGTGCGTCGTGTGCCGAACCGACCCGTCGGCAGCGCCGGATGCGGCGATCTCCATCATTGCGGTGGAAGGACCGGTGAAGGGCCTTGTATTCGAACGTGCGATTGACACCATCGGTCATCGGGCGCATCTCGTTCCGCAATTCGGTTTGCAGAATGTCGCAACGCCCGGCCAAAATTTGCTCGGACAGGAGGGCGCAGGCCTCGCATTGTCAGCGGCGGCGTTCACAGGCACCGCGGCACTCGTCGGAATTTTCGGCGTCGCGTTGATGCGCGCGGCGTTCGATTTTGCGCTTCATTTTGCCCGCACCGAGAAGCGTGGCGGCGTTCACGCGATCATCGAGCACCAGGCGGTCGGATACGCTTTGGCCGACGCAAAAACCACGATTGAAGCGGCGCGTTACTTGAGCTGGCGCGCCTGTCACGCGCTCGACACCCAGTCTCCGGCGGCCGAGGAACTCGCCGTTCAAGCGAAGATCTTTGGCTCCGAGGCCGCGGTGCGCGTGATCACCGATCTTATGCGCGTGGTCGGGATCGATAGCTATGATCATGAGGCTCCGTTCGCTCGCCTGCTGCAGGATGCGCTCGCGCTGCCGATCTTCGACGGCGGCAATATGGGCATCCGGCGGCGACAGCTGCACGCGATGTTGAAGCGAAGCGACTACGATCCGCTTGCTGCCTGCGGAGCGGCGTAGCCGAGCTTCATTGTCGAGACACACCAAGGGGGAGTTTCGATTGAGAGGTCGGGATCATGAGTGCTGAGCAAAGAGTGGCCGTTGTGACGGGAGCTTCGCAGGGCATCGGCGCCGGTATCCTTCAAGCTTTTAGAGATCGCAACTGCCGGGTCGTTGCAACGTCGCGGTCGATCAAGCCGGTCGGCGATTCGGATGTCGTGACGGTGCAAGGTGACATCGGCGCTCGCGACACGGCGGAGAAGGTGTTCAAAGCAGCGTTAGAGCGCTTTGGTCGGGTCGACACCCTGGTCAACAACGCCGGTATGTTCATGGCAAAGCCCTTTACGGCATACTCGCAGGACGACTACGACACCTATTTGTCGACGAACGTGGCAGGTTTCTTTCATATGACCCAGCGTGCGCTGGAACTGATGAGCAAACAGGGACATGGTCACATCGTCACGATAACGACAAGCCTCGTTGACCAGCCGATGAGCAGCGTTCCAGCAGCGCTGGCTTCCCTTACAAAAGGAGCATTGAGCGCAGCGACCAAAGCGCTCGCCATTGAGTATGCAAAGACCGGAATCCGCGTGAACGCCGTGTCGCCGGGAATAATCAAGACTCCCATGCATCCGCCCGAAGCGCATCCAGCATTGGCGGCGCTGCACCCGATGGGTCGGATGGGAGAGGTGTCCGATATTGTAGACGCGGTGCTGTACCTGGATGGCGCGGGGTTCGTGACAGGGGAGGTTCTCCACGTCGATGGAGGACAGGCTGCCGGCCATCATCTGCCGTGACGAGGAATCCTACCTGGCGAAAGTGCAGGCGACTGATCGGCCGAAGCGATGGTGGTCCGGCGATCTGATCCCGAAGCCGCGTTTCTGCTTCGTCCGGAAACATGCCTCTGGCGATCAGCCTTCGAAGATATGCGAGCGAACGTTACAGCCGGGTGGACAGTGCATTAAATCCAGATGTTCCGTGTTCGCAGGGACTTTGGGCAAGAGGCAGCTGCGATCAACATTGCGTC
>Ga0081540_1003857_pt1 | contig 11706 bp, 9 predicted proteins | sample TabmetS2T1R1_FD_71024 | JGI IMG/M metagenome (GOLD analysis project Ga0081540, IMG submission 71024) | Tabebuia heterophylla rhizosphere microbial communities from the University of Puerto Rico - S2T1R1 | ecosystem: Host-associated > Plants > Roots > Rhizosphere ...
GCTTACTTCGTGCTCCCCCCGGAGAACGGCTCTTTTGCCTCCGTCGCCCTGAGAAGCTTGCTTCTCAGGAACTTAACGCCAGCACCGCGACGCCAGAACCACACGACTTCGCCGTACGCCTCAATCACACACGTCAGTTGTGACATCAGCGTCCATCGCATCTCACCGCGCGTTCGTGACGATGGCCAACGCCCCTCATCCGCCGTGAGACGCGCGGGGTTATGCCGCTGATTTGCCCGACAACGCGAGCGGTATATTTTTGCGCCAGGGGATGGACAGACTTTTGGATTGATTTGCCCGTCGTGCCATTTGGTCGCACGTGTCTCTCAAAATTGAGCCTTGCGCGCGCGGCGACACAGTTCGCAATTCGTAGGGTGGTAAAGCGAAAGCGTGCCCACCATCGGGAGACGTGCTCGATGACAGATGGCGCGCACGGCGCAAGAGCGCGTTTTGCCCGCCCTACGCACTCAGGTCAGCAGTTTAAGTAGATATTTCCTGGTCTCACGAAGGCGAATGTCGACGGCGGCGGTATCGAAGAGATACTCGCCACCACCAGGGCGATACATCGCCAGCATCTCAACGGTTTGCTGGAGATAGTCGTCATCGGGAAACGCATCCAGGGCAACTTCGATTTCGTTCGCGCTGGCAATACTGGTGTCAGCTCCGGACAGAAAGCGATCGATCTTCGAGATTATTCCAAGTGTGGCCAAACGCTTCACCACGCGTCAATACACGGCCGCTTCTTCGCCGTGCGCGGTTCGGGCTTCGGCACCGAGCGCAGGCCGGCCATGATCCAGTGGCGCGTGTCGGCGGGATCGATCACCTCGTCGATCTCCAGCACCGAGGCGATCGAGACCGCCTTGCCGTTGGCGTAGAGTTCGGCGACCTTGGCATTGTAGTATTCCTCACGCTCGGCCGGATCGTCGATCGCTTCCATTTCCTTGCGGAAGCCGAGCCGGACATAGCCTTCCAGTCCCATGCCGCCGAACTCGCCGGTCGGCCACGCCACCGTGAAGAAGGAAGCGTGGAAGCCGCCGCCGATCATGGATTGCGCGCCGAGGCCGTAGCCCTTGCGCAGGACGATGCCGAACAACGGCACGGTGAGGCTGGCGCCGGTGACGAACATGCGCGCGACATGGCGCACGATCGCGGTCTTTTCGGCTTCGGGGCCGACCATGAAACCCGGCGTATCGCACAGCGACAAAATCGGGATATCGAAGGCGTCGCATAGCTGCATGAAGCGCGCGGCCTTGTCGCCGGCCGGCGCATCGATCGCGCCGCCAAGGTGCTTTGGATTGTTGGCGATCAGGCCGAACGGCTTTCCCTCGATGCGGATGAAGGCGGTGATCATACCGACGCCGAAATCCCGGCGGATCTCCAGCACCGAGCCTTCGTCGGCGAGGAGATCGATGACGTTGCGGATGTCGTAGACGCGCAGGCGGTTTTCCGGGATCGCCCGCCGCAACAAGCGCTGGTCCGGCGCCTTCCAGTCGGCAACCGCGCCCTGAAAGTAGGACAGATACTTTTGCGCCGCGGTCGTCGCTTCCTCCTCGTCCTCGACCAGGATGTCGATGACGCCGTTCGGCGACTGGAACGACACCGGGCCGACTTCGGCCGGGTGGTAGACGCCGAGGCCGCCGCCCTCGATCATCGCGGGGCCGCCCATGCCGATCGAGGCGTTTTTGGTCGCGATGATGACGTCGCAGCAGCCGAGCATCGCGGCGTTGCCGGCAAAGCAGTAGCCGGAGACGACGCCGATGACCGGGACCAGGCCTGAGAGCTTTGCGAATTGCACGAAGGACGGCCCGTCGAGGCCGGTCATGCCGAGCCGGTCGGTATCGCCGGGACGGCCACCGCCGCCCTCGGCGTAAAACACCAGAGGCAACCGCCACTGCTCGGTCAGGCTGAGCATGCGGTCGATCTTCTTGTGGTTCATGTGGCCCTGGGTGCCGGCCAGCACGGTGTAGTCGTAGGAGATCACCATGCAGCGGGCGGCGTCCGCGCCGAATTTTTCCGAGTTCACGGTAGCGACGCCGGTGATCAGGCCGTCGGCCGGCGTGTTGCGGATGAGATCGTCGACCTTGCGCCGCCGCCGCTGGGCGGCGATTGCGAGCGAGCCATATTCGACGAAGGACCCCTCGTCGACGAGCTGGGCGATGTTTTCGCGCGCGGTGCGCTGGTTGGTCTTGCGGCGGCGCTCGACCGAGGCCGGGCGGTTTTCGTCGAGCGTGATGGCGTGGCGCTCGATCAGCTCGGCCAGATCGGGGCGGATGTGGTCGAGATCGACATCCTCTTCCTCGGCAATATCGTGAGCGTCGAGTTCGGCCGGCTCGAGATAGAGGATCGGCTCGTCCTGCATCAGCGTGACGCCGGCGCCGGCCGCGATCGTGATCACCCGGCCGCCATGCGGCGCCGTAACCAGATGCTCCATTTTCATGGATTCGAGCACCGCGATCTGCTGGCCGGGACGGACGAGGTCGCCCTCCTCGACGTCGATGGCGACAATCGTGCCCTGCAGCGGCGCCGGCACCGCGACCGAACCCGCCGGCCCGGTGGCCGATGCCGCGACCGCATCCGCTAGAGCGTCGTCATCGGCAGCGCTGCCGGATTCGATCAGCTCCTCCTCGGCCTCCGTGCTGGCCTCGCCGACCAGGGCGGCGACGTGCTTGTCGATGAAGCCGGTGCTGAGACGATTTTCGATAAAATCCGGATGCGCCAGGATCGCCGCGAGGAACGGAATGTTGGTGGCGACACCGCCGATCCGGAATTCGCGCAACGTGCGCGTGGCCTTGTGCACCACGTCGGTCCAGTCGCCACCGGCCGAATGGACGATGACCTTGGCGAGCAGCGAGTCGTAGGCGGCGCTGGTGCGGTAACCGGAATAGCCAAAGGTGTCGACGCGCACGCCGGGGCCGGACGGCAAATCGAACAGCTCCAGCGTTCCGCCGGTCGGCCGGGTGCCGCCGCTTTCGTCCATCACCTCCATGTTGACGCGGAGCTGCATCGCAAAGCCGCGCGGCTTCGGAATATAGCCCTGCGCGAGGCCGAGCGAGCCCAGCGTGGCGCCGGCCGCGACCGCAAGCTGCGACTGCACGAGATCGAGGCCGAGCACCTCCTCGGTGACGGTGTGCTCGACCTGCAGCCGCGGATTAGCCTCGATGAAGGCGAACGCCTTGTCGCTGCCCCGGGCGTCGTTATCGACGAGGAATTCGAAGGTGCCGAGATTGTCGTAGTTCGCGGCGGCCGCAAGCTCCTTGGCGGCGTCGATCATGCGCGTGCGCAAGGCGTCGTTCAGCGACGGGCTCGGCGCCACCTCGATCAGCTTCTGGTTGCGGCGCTGGATGGTGCATTCGCGCTCCCACAGATGGCTGATCGCGCCGTGGTGGTCGCAGATGATCTGCACCTCGATATGGCGGGCATTGCGGATCAGGCGCTCGACATAGACGCCACTGCTTCCGAAGGCGGCCATGGCCTCGGACTGGCAGCGGGCATAGGCCTCTTCCAGCCTGGTGGCGTCGTCGACGATGCGCATGCCGCGGCCACCGCCGCCGGCGATGGCCTTGATCATGATCGCACCGCCCGGGCCCAGCGAAGCCAGGAAGGCTTTCGCCTCGTCGAGGCTGGTCGGACCGCTGGTTCCCTCGATGATTGGCACGCCGCATTGTTTCGCCAGTGCCTTCGCCTGCGCCTTGTCGCCGAACAGGTCGAGCGCTTCCGGCGACGGCCCGACAAAGACGATGCTTTCCTCGATGCAGCGCCGGGCCAGCGTGGAATTCTCGCTGAGGAAGCCGTAGCCGGGATGGATTGCATCGCAGCTGGTGGCCTTTGCCGCCGCAATCACGGCCTCGATGTCGAGATAGGCCCGCGCACCGCGGCCGGGGATCTCATAGGCCGCGTCGGCGGCGCGGCCGTGCAGCGAGTTCGCATCGTCGGCGGAATAGATCGTCACCGCCTCAAGGCCGGCATCGCCGGCGGCGCGCGCGATGCGAATGGCGATCTCGCCACGATTGGCGATCAGGAGCTTATGGAAAGACATGCCGATACCCCGCCTAACGGTCTTTCATGGTCGGATCGAGCACGATCCGCAGGGATTCGCCAAGGGCATTGAATGCCAAGGACACAACCAGAATGGCAAGCCCCGGCGCGTACATCTGCTCCGGCGCGATCTCCATGTACTGGTAGGCGCGGGCCAGCATGGCGCCCCAGCTCGGATTGGGTGGCTGGATACCAAGGCCGAGGAAGCTGAGGCTGGCTTCCGCGAGCAGCGCCGCCGCCAGCAACAGCGTCACCTGCACGATGACCGGCTGCAGCGCGTTCGGCAGCACGTGTCGCCACAGGATGTGCCAGGCCGGCGCGCCAAAGCACCTGGAGGCGTCGACATAGAGCTCCTGCCGCACGATCAGGGTGCGGGCGCGAACGATCCGGGCCAGCGCCGGGAACATGACGATGCCGACCGCGATCATGCCGTTGGTCAGCCCGATGCCGAGCGCGCCGGTGACCGCGATCGCCAGCACGATCGCCGGGAATGACAGGAAGGTATCGATAATGCGGCTGATAACGTCGTCGGTCCAGCCGCCGAAGAAGCCGGCGGCAAGCCCCACCGGCAGCCCGATCAGGATGGCGACGCCGACGGCGAGCAGGCTGGCGTAGACAGTCGCCGGCGCGCCGTAGATCAGGCGGCTGAAGATATCGCGGCCGAGATCGTCGGTGCCGAGCAGATGGCCGGGCCCGGGCGGGGCCAGCATGTTGTTGGCGTCCTGCAGGGTCGGCGGATAGGGCGCGATCCAGGGCGCGCCGATGGCGACGACGACGAGTATCAGCAGCACCAGGATCGCGAGCGCGGCGCGAAAATCGCCGGCCAGCCAGCGGAACAGGCGGCGCACCCTGCCCGGCTCGGCCGGTGATTTTGGCGTGGCGAGCGAGAGATCCGTCATTGCTCGATCCTCGGATCGACGGCGGCGCACAGCAAGTCCGCGATCAGGTTGACGGTGATGACCACGATCACCATGGCGAACACCACGCCCTGCACGATCGGGAAATCGCGCTGCAGCGCACCGCGCACGATCAGGCTGCCCAGCCCGGGAATGGCGAACACCGCCTCGATCACCACGGTCGCCGCCAGCATGCGGTTGACCAAAAGGCTGATGATGGTGAACAGGTTGACGCTGACGTTCTTCAGGCCGTGCTGCCAGAGGATGCGCGACATCGACAGGCCCTTGGCATGCAGCGTGCGCACATATTGCGACGACAGCACCTCCAGCAGCGAGCCGCGCAACTGCCGCGCCACTTCCGCCATCCCATAGGCGGCGATGGCGATGCCGGGCAGCAGCGCATGCCGGATCGCCTCGACCGGCGAAGCGCTGAAGGATTTTGCGCCGGTCGCCGGCAGCCAGTTCAGTTTCAGCGAAATCTCCGCGACCAGGATCATCGCCAGCCAGAAGCCGGGAATGGCGACGCCCAGCGAAGCGATCATGCTGACGATCTTGTCGACCGAGCCGTTCGGCTTGATCGCCGCGATCACGCCCATCGGTATGCCGGTGAGCAGCGCCAGCACCAGGGCGATCACCACGATCAGCAGCGTGTTGGGAAAGGCGCGAGCGATCGAGGTCGCGACCTTCTCGCCGGTCAGCAGCGATTGCGAGAGATCGCCCTGCGCGACATTGCCGAGCCAGGCGCCATATTGCACCAGGAACGGCCGGTCGAGGCCGTAGATCTTCCGGATCTCGGTGATGCGCGCATCGGTGGCGTTGTCGCCGGCGAGCGTCACCGCGATGTCGCCGGGGACGAGCTTGAGCAGCGCGAACACCATGAAGGTCGCGAGCAGGATCACCGGCACCGCCTGCAGCAGGCGGCCGCCGATTACCCGGGCCGGACTTCGTCGCGCCATCGGCTCTAGCTCTCCAGCCAGACGTCGTCGTATTTCGGCTTGCCGAGAAGGTTCGGCCTGTAGCCCTGCACCTTCTTGTTCATCGCCACCAACTCAAACTGGAAGGCGAGCGGCGCGACGAAGGCGTTCTCCATCACCAGCCGCTGCACGGTGGCAAAAGCCTTGCGGCGCGCCTCGATGTCCTCGGAGGCCCGCGACTCCTTGATCGCAGCCTCAAGCTCCGGCGGCACCGGCGCGCGGCCGCCATTATAATAGGCGTCCTTGGTGAACATCAGCGAATAGGTCAGGCTCGGATCGGGCCGCCCGGTCCACGCCGCGAGCAGGCCGGAGCCGCGCTTCTCGGCGCCGAAGAAGGCGGCGGAGGCTTCCGCGATCGGCGCGTTGGAGAACTTGACGTTCATCCCCGCCTTGCGGAACTGCTCGATCAAAATCTCCTGGCGCTGCACCGAATCCTGATCGGGATAGCCGAGCAGATCGATCGAAAGGCCATCCTTGAAACCGGCCTCGGCCAGCAGCTGCTTCGCCTTGTCGGGACTGTAGGGATAGAGCCCGGCGACCGACTTGTCGTAGGCCCAGTGCGCTTTCGGCAGGTTCATGTAGGCCGGCTCGGCGAGGCCTGCGAGCGCGGCCTTGACGAAGGTCTCGCGGTCGATGGCGAAATTGAAGGCCTGGCGGACCTTGACGTTGTCGAACGGCGGCTTGGCCCAGTTCAAGAAGATCTGGAAGACATAGAGCGTCGGGCCGTTGGCGATCTTGACGCTGGGGACGCGGTCCATGATCGCCTTCTGCCGCGGCGGCAATTGATACATCAGGTCGTTCTGGCCGGCGGTGACCGAGCGCGAGCCGGTCGTCAGTTCCGGAATGATGGCGAACTCGATGCCGTCGGGATAAGGGCGGTTCGGCTTCCAGTATTTCTCGTTGCGCGCGACCACGATCTTCTCGCCGTCGGCCCAGCTCACGAAGGCATAGGCGCCGGCCCCCACCGGCGTGCGCGCGACATTGCCGGCGCTCGCGGCCTTGAGCGCCGTCGGCGACACCATCATGCCGGCACGATCGGAGAGGATGCCGGGCAGCGCGGCGTCGGGCGTATTCAGCTTCATGGTCACCTGGATCGGGGCGGTGACTTGCACTGACGCCATCGAGGCGAGGTCGGCCTTGATGTTGGACTTCGGGTCGCTCTTGTTGCGCTCCAGATTGAATTTGACCGCCTCGGCGTCGAGCGGCGTGCCGTCGTGGAAGGTGACGCCGGGGCGGATGTTGAGCACCAGGGTGGTCGGATCGGTAAAGCTCCAGCTTTCGGCGAGGCCGGGCTTGGGCTTCAGGGTTTCAAAATCCCACTCGGTCAGCGTGTCGTACATCGTGAACAGGAAGGCGTGATCGGAGCCGGCGCCGCCGGTGGCGGGATCGAGGCTCGACGGGTTGGCGGGCGCCGAGATGCGCAAAGTGCCGCCGCGCTTCGGGGTTCCTTGCGCGAACGCGCCGCCGCCGAGCGCCGTGCCGGCCAGGGCGCCGGTCATCAGCGCCATCAGCTCGCGTCGGGTGGTTTGTGTCATGGGCTCCTCCGTCGACGTTTCTTGTTCAGTTGGGCGAAAAGTTCGGGCGGTCCGCGAAATGGCAGGCCACCCAATGATCCGGCATCAGTTCGCGCCATTCCGGCGTCTTCTCCGCGCAGAGATCTTGCGCGTACCGGCAGCGGGTGCGGAAGCGGCAGCCCGAGGGCGGATCGATCGGGCTCGGGATTTCGCCCTGCAAGACGATACGCTCACCGCCACGCATCGACGACGGCAAGGGCCGCGGCTCGGCTGACAATAGCGCCTGGGTATAGGGATGCAGCGGTTGTTCCGACACCTTTTCGGTCGGGCCGAGCTCGACGAAGCGGCCGAGATACATCACGGCGATACGCTCGCTGATGTGCGAGACCACGGCGAGGTCGTGGGTGATGAAGACATACGTCAGCCCGAGATCGCGCTGCAGCTCGGCAAACAGATTGAGCACGTCGCCACGAATCGACATGTCCAGCGCCGCCACCACCTCGTCGCAGACGATCAGTTTCGGGCGCAGCGTCAACGCGCGGGCGATCACCACGCGCTGCTTCTGGCCGCCGGAAAGCTGATGCGGATAGCGCTCGCCGACATCCTGCGGCAGGCCGACGCGATCAAGCGCCTCGCGCGCCCGCCTCACCCGCTCGGCTTTGTCGCCGGCGCGCGCCAGCTCCAGCGGCTCCAGCACCGAGGACAGGATCGTCATGCGCGGATTGAGCGCGGCGTTCGGGTCCTGGAAGATGATCTGATAGTCGCGGCGGTGGCTCTGGAACTGCCGGCGCGGCAGGGCCAACGGATCGACGCCGTTGTGCAGGATAGCGCCGGCGCTGGGTTTTTGCAGAAACACCAGCGCGCGGCCGATCGTGGTCTTGCCCGATCCGGACTCGCCGATGATGCCAAAAGTCTCGCCGCGGCGGACATCGAAATCGACACCGTCGACCGCCTTCACGGTGGCGCGCCGGTCCGTGGTCTGGAACTGAACCTGAAGATCGCGCACCGAGACGATGGCGTCCTTGGCGATTTCGGGAGCGAGCGTGCTCATGAATGGCCGACCATGGCCCCGATCGGCGCCGACGCCGCATGCTGCAGCGCGCCGGGCAGATCGAGCTCGGCAAAGCGCCAGCAGCGTACCTTGCGGCTGCCGCCGGCATCGCGCAGTTCCTGCTCGGCCTCGCAGCCGGCCACGGCATGCGGGCAGCGCGCCCTGAAGCGGCAACCGTTCGGCATGTCCGCAATCGACGGCACCCGGCCCGGGATCGACGGCAGCTTGCCGTGGCGCGGGCTCAAATGCGGCAGCGAGCGCAGCAGGCCCGATGTATAGGGATGCAACGGCCGCACCAGCGCGTCATCGACCGCGGCATCCTCGATCACCTCGCCGGCATACATCGTGATCATGCGGGTGCAGGTCTCGGCGACGACGCCGAGATCGTGCGTGATCAGCATCAACGCGGTGTTCGAGGTCTCGCTGAGATCGCGCAGCAGTTCCAGGATCTGCGCCTGCACCGTGACGTCGAGCGCAGTGGTCGGCTCGTCCGCGATCAATAGTTGCGGGCCGCAGATCAAGCTTGCCGCGATCATCACGCGCTGGCGCATGCCGCCCGAGAGCTGGTGCGGATAGTCGTCGATCCGCCGCTCGGGCGAGGCAATGCCGACGCGGCGAAGCATGTCGAGGGTTTTCGCCCTCGCCTCCTCCCGGCTAACGCCGGTATGGACGCGCAGCGTCTCCGATATCTGGTGGCCGACGGTGAAGACCGGATCGAGCGCGCTCATCGGCTCCTGAAAGATCATGGCGATGCGCCGGCCGCGGATGCCGCGCATGGCGCGCGCGCTGCATCTGGCGAGATCGACGCCGTCGAACAGGATCGAGCCGTCGAGGCCGGCAAAATTGTTCGGCAACAGCCGCAGGATCGAGAGGCCGGTGATGGTCTTGCCGCAGCCGCTTTCGCCGACGATGCCGACGCGCTCGCCGGGCGCGATGTCGAAATCGATCTTGCGCGTCGCCTGCCAGACGCCGCGCGAGGTCTTGAAGCGGATGCCGAGGCCGCGCACCGACATCAGCGGCTGCGCATCGCCCGCAGCGGCTTTGGCTTCAAGTTGCGCCGGCCCTGCCGCCATCAGCCCGCCGCCCGCTGCGCCGCGGCACTACCGGTTTCGACAATCCGCAGAAGCGACAGCGCGCCCATCGCGATTCCTCATGGCCCGTCACCAGCCAATGCCGGTTCTTCTTGTTGTGCGGACATGAAACCTTGCCGGGATACCGATGCAAGCGGAATTTTGTCCCGCATTACGGAATACGAATGCGTTACAAACCGAGCTGGATCACCGGCAATCCAGTTGCGCTTCGAACCAGCCTTGCAGCGAAGCCGAAAGCGGCGGCCACGCACGCTGAAAGCCGGACAATCTGCCGGCGTTGGCGCGGTAAATTCCGCGCAGTTCATTCTCGATCGCAGGAAGATCGACCCCGGTGCAGCGGCCTTCGCTGACGATCAGTCGTCCGTCTACAACCACATCGCGCAACAGCGACGCATTGCCACGCGCGAACAGCAGGTCGATCGGATCGACCGGCATGATCTGATCGCGGTCAAGGCGATCGAGATCGATGGTGACGAAATCAGCTGGTGCGCCAGATACCAGCGCACCGGTTCCGGGCGCGCCGGTTGCCTTGCGGCCATTGGCGATGGCGAGCGCGAGGAATTCGGCGCAGGTCCAGGTGCGCTGGAAGCCGAGGCCGCCGTGCATCATCTGCACCAGGCGCATCTCGCGCAGCACGTCGTCGTCCTCGTCCAGCGCGAGGCCATCGACGCCGACGGCGATCGCACAGCCGCATTTGTGCGCGGCCGCGATCGGCGCGAGACCGGAGCGCAGGTGCAAATTGGAACTGAAATTGGTGACAATGCGCGCGCCGGAGGCTGCGATCATCTCGATCTCGTCGGGCCGGGCGTGGATGCAATGCGCCAGCGTCAGCCGTTCCGACAGGAAGCCGATGTCATGGAGGTAGCGGACGATTCCACCAGGAAAATGCTGATCCGCCCAGGCGCGCTGATAGATCGTCTCCAGCAGATGCATGTGAATGCGCCGGCCAGTCTGCGCTGAGTTCTCCGCCACCGCTTTGAGCAGCGGTTTCGAGCACCACTGCACGCCGGCGGGACCGAGTTGCACATCCACCTTCGGGCCTGCGATCGCGGAGGCAATCGCGTCCGTCAGTTCGATATAGGCTTTCGGCGACATCGGCGCGCGGACGAACAAGTCTTCGATGGTCTTGCGATCGTCGCCGGCGAGTTCGGATAGCACCGGCTCGCTGTCGCCATAGACCATCGGATTCTGGTCACGCACCGCGAGCGCAAAAGCGATGCGGATGCCGACGTCGGACGCGGCCTTCGCGATTGCCTTGGCTTCCTCGATTAGCGGCATCCTGCCGCTCGGCCGGGTGTAATGGATCATCATCGCTGCGCACCCTGCCCGCGCTGCACGCGCCAGCGCTGAGGCTGCGGTCAGATAGGGGTCAACCGGCGTGCCGAGCGCGGAGCGGAGGATCCAGCTTTCGAGCGGCATGCCGAGCGCGCCGAACGAGGATGCGGTCGGGCGGGCGTGGTCGTGGGCGTTGACGAAGGCGGGAAGGATGAGGGAGCGCGGGCCGGTGGCGGGTAGCGCGGCATAGGAGATGTCAGTGATGATGCCATCGTGCCGCAGCACGACGTTTTCAAGGAGCGTGCCGCCGGAGAACAGGCTATGTGCAGCGACTTCCGTTGTCATGACTGCGCGCTTCTCTCATTCGTCATTCCGGGGCGATGCGCAGCATCGAACTATGGTGCGCAATTGCGCACCAGAGAATCTCGAGATTCCGGGTCTGGTGCTAACGCACCATCCCGGAATGACGGTGCTCGCTGGCACCTTCAATTCGCAGTATACACCAACTCCCTTTCCGCGCGCGGCGGCAGGAACTCGCGGGAGAATATCTCCGCCGGCGTCGGCGCGCGGGCGAGCTGATAGCCTTCGACGATGATGCCGATGGCGCGGGCCATGCGGTCGTCCTTGATATCGCCGACGCCGATCTCCTTCATCTCGGGCGAGACGATCAGCTTGTCGAAGGAGTACTGCAGGCGGCGCTTCTCGACCTCGACATTGATCAGATTGTCGTAGTTCACCGCGGCCTTCATGCCGGCGTTCTGGTCCTTGGCGATCGCGATCATGCCCTTGTTGACGGCGCGGACGAGACCGGCGACGGCCTTCGGGTTGGACGCCAGCAGTTTCTTCGAGACCATCACCCCGTTGGAATAG
>Ga0081540_1003858_pt1 | contig 11702 bp, 11 predicted proteins | sample TabmetS2T1R1_FD_71024 | JGI IMG/M metagenome (GOLD analysis project Ga0081540, IMG submission 71024) | Tabebuia heterophylla rhizosphere microbial communities from the University of Puerto Rico - S2T1R1 | ecosystem: Host-associated > Plants > Roots > Rhizosphere ...
TTTCGCCGGGCCCCCCCGCCTCGCCCGGAAAAAGGCAAAAGCCCCCACCAAGCAGGGCGCGGAGGCCGTACTCGCCGCCGAGATGACGCTGCAGGGCGCCATCGCCGTGCGCGACAAGATCACCGCCGCCTATCTCGAGCTCAGCCGGATGGCGATCTGAGAACTAAAGCGGGATCAGATGGTATCGAAACGGATGAACGCCCGCCCTGCTCTGTTGTCATTCCCGCGTAAGCGGGAATCCAGCACACCGCACAGCCTTTCGGTTCCGCTGGATACCCGCTTTCGCGGGTATGACACCGGTCCGCGTGGAGAGTCCGTTGCCACTTGAACAGATCGTGGACTAAGCATGAGAGCACTTGGCATTGCCGCGACCGGCATGAACGCCCAGCAGACTAATGTCGAGGTGATCGCGAACAATATCGCGAACATCAATACGACAGCCTACAAACGCGCCCGAGGCGAATTCACCGATCTGCTGTACCAGACGGATCGCGCGGTTGGTGCGCCCGGGCGAGGCGGGCAGGAGGCCATCCCCGAGGGGGTGCACATCGGACTTGGCGTGCGCACCGCGGCCGTCCGCTATCTGCATATTCAGGGGACGCTTGCGCAGACCGGCAATTCGCTGGATGTGGCGCTGAACGGGCGGGGCTGGTTCCAGGTCGCAGCGCCGGATGGCGAGCTGCTTTACACCCGCGCCGGCTCTTTCAACAAGAACGGACTCGGCCAGATCGTCACCGTCGATGGCTACGTCGTGCAGCCGGCGATGACCGTGCCGATCGATGCCACCGAGATCACCATCAACGAGTCAGGCGAGGTGTTCGTTCGCATAGGCAACGATACTAATCTGACCAATCTCGGCCAGCTGACGCTTGCAACTTTCATCAACGACGCCGGCCTCGAGCCGCTCGGGGGTAACCGCTATCGCGAGACCGAATCCTCTGGTGCACCCAATCTCGGCGTTGCCGGAGATCCAGGATTCGCGACGACCCATCAGGGTTATCTCGAGACCTCGAACGTCGATCCGGTGCGAGAAATTACCGAGCTGATTCAAGCGCAGCGCTCCTATGAGATGAATTCCAAGGTCATCCAGGCCGCCGACAGCATGTACGGGACGATGGCGAACATCCGCTAGAGCGGCGGACTTTTAAATTGGGATCGGAAGCGCCGCTCTAGCTTTTTGTTTGCGCATCAGATTTGTCCGAAAACCGGTGTCCACTTTTCGGTCCGATGCGCTGAGTCCACGCAATATTGGCCCAACAGTTCCGCGTCAGGCCCTCGACGTACACTTCATCCGGTGCACCCGCCGGCTGACTGCTTCGAAAGGGAGACGCCGAATGATCGTCGAGCACAGCTCATCCCTTTTTCCCGCCGCGGGCTTCGCCGGAGCGCTTCTGCTTTGTGGAAGCCTCGCCACAGCGGCAGGCGTCGAGCTGCCGGTGCCGAATGTCACTATTTATCCGGGCGACATGATCGGCGACACCCTCCTGGTCGACCGCACTTTTCAGCTCAAACCGGGAGAGGACCTGCCGGTTTACAAGCAGCGCGATGGCCTTATCGGCAAGGTTGCGCGTCGCACACTCCCTTCCGGCAGACCAATCCCGCTGAACTCGGTGCGTGAGGCCGACCTCATCAGGCAGGGCAAGCCTGTGACCATCATTTTTCAGGCCGGTGGTCTGACCATCAGCGGGCAGGCCATTGCGCTGACGGGTGGGCGTGTCGGCGACGTGCTCAGCCTGCGCAATATCGACAGCGGCGCCGTGATCAAAGGCATTGTCCAGGCGGACGTGACGGTACGGGTAAGCGGACAATGACGCGCCAGATCGCCCTTGCCGCGGCGATGCTGATCGCCTTTTCTCCGCCGGCCGGCGCCACGCGGATCAAGGACGTCGTGTCGGTGACGGGCGTGCGCGCCAACCAGCTCGTCGGCTATGGGCTGGTGATAGGCCTCAACGGCACCGGCGACAGCCTTCGCAACTCGCCCTTCACCGAGCAGTCGCTGCAATCCATGCTCGACCGCATGGGCATCAATGTGCGCACGGTGAAGCCGCGCACCCGCAATGTCGCCGCGGTGATCGTCACCGCTGAGCTGCCTGCCTTCGTCAATAAGGGCTCGCGTATCGACATCACCGTTTCCTCGCTGGGCGATGCCACCTCGCTCGCCGGCGGCTCATTGGTGCTGACACCGCTTTCCGGGCCGGATAACCGCATCTATGCGGTGGCGCAGGGCCCCCTCCAGGTTTCCGGCTTCACCCAGAAAGGTGCTGCCGAGACGCTCACCCAGAATGTGCCGACCTCCGCCCGGATTCCCAACGGCGCCCTCGTCGAGCGCGAGACGCCCGGCGGCTTCGATGATCCGCTGCCGATGGCCATGGATCGGCCGGACTACGTGCCGCCCTCCCAGCCCGGCACGATGGACGGCGGACAAGACCTCAAGAATGCGTTCCGTGCTGACAGCACGCCGATAACAATCACCCCGACTGGGCGGCGCGTGCAGAACGGCTTCATGGACGAGCGGGCCCTTGCTGATGAGGCCCGCAGACGTGAGCTGCGCGGCGATTTTGCCGATGACCGCGCGATCTCGCTCGAGTTGCGCAATCCGGATTTCTCGACGGCGGTCCGCGTCGCAGATGCCATCAATCGCTACACCCGCGAGCACTACAATATGGAGACAGCTCGCGAGCGCGACCTGCGCACGGTCAATCTGAGAAAACCGTCGAGGGTGAGCGCCGCGCGCTTCCTCGCCGAGGTGACCGAGCTGCCGATCGAGCCGGATGCGCCCGCCCGGGTCGTCATCGACGAGCGCACCGGCACCATCGTCATCGGACGCGATGTGCAGATCTCCACCGTTGCCGTTGCCCACGGCAATCTGACCGTCCGCGTAACGGAAGGCGCCAGCGTCTCCCAGCCGCAACCGTTCTCCGATGGCGAAACAGTGGTGGTCCCGGAGACGGTGATCACCGCCGACCAGGAAGGCGGCAATGTCGCGGTGATGGGCGGCTCCAATCTGCAGACCCTGGTTGGCGGCCTCAATCGCATGGGCCTGAAACCAAACAGCATCATCGCCATCCTGCAGGCGATCAAATCGGCTGGTGCGCTGCAGGCAGACCTCGTCGTGCAATGAGTGATCGGTGAGTAGGAGTGAAGAATGAAATGCGAAGCAAAATCGGCCTGGACAAGCGCGCTGCTTCTCGCTGCTGCTGCAGCTTTGCCAACGGCGTTTCTTGCTCCCTTGCCTGCTGCAGCTCAGGGCTGGAATGCTGAGGTGACCGATACCCCGAAGTCTGTTCAGGCTACTGGCCGCAAGCTCACCCGCGCTGCGGCGGCGCGAGCTGCCGCCAGGGCTCAAGCTCAGGCGGAGGTGGAGAAGAGGGAGACCATACGAGAAAAGACGCCCGCCAGGCTTCCAGTGCCGCCACAGGCCCCCATTGCTACCGCGCCGTCCATGCCGTCCGCAGCCACCGCCTCTGCGGAGCCCCCCGCGCCGGCAAGTCCGGCTCCGGCCGGCGCAGCCACTGCCGCCGAGGACGAGGAGCCCGACGATCCCTTCGCTGACATCCGCTTGAGCCAGCGGCGCGCTGGCGGTGAGGTGGAGACCACCCAGGTCGTGACCGGCGCACCAGGCGGCACGTCGATTGCGGTTGGACCGTCCGAGACAAGCGCCGCGTCGCAATATTGCATGAATATTGCCGATGCCGCGATCGACGCGCGTATCGCCTGGCAGCGCCAGAACCTCGCCGAGCTCGAGAAGGAAGTCCAGAAACGCACCGCCGAGCTTGAAGGGCGCACCGCCGAGTTTCAGCGGTGGCTGCAGCGCCGCAACGATTTCGCCGAAAAGGCCAAGAAGACCGTCGTCGACATTTATACCAAGATGAAGCCTGACGCCGCCGCCCTCCAGCTTCAGTCGCTGGATGAGGAAACTGCTGCGGCAGTGATCATCAAACTGGACCCCCGCTCGGCCAGCGCGGTGATGAACGAGATGGACCCGATCCAGGCGGCACGGCTGACCGCCATCATCTCCGGCGCCGCCAAGCTGCCAGGGAAGCCCAGACCACCGACTCCACAGGGAAATCGTTCATGATGCGGACTGCCGTGCTGCTTGCAGCGCTCTCCATTCTTCCCGGCTGCGGCCTCGGTCTGCAAGAGATCGGTAGCAACATCTATAGAGAGCCGTCTCTGTCACCTGTCGGCGCCGGCCTCAATCCGCCTGCCGTTCCGATCTCCGCAGATCCGGCGATCCGCCCGCGTTATGGTGACGGCAATTCGCTTTGGCAGGACACCAGCGCCGACCTGTTCCGCGATCCGCGCGCATCGCGCGTCGGTGACGTCATCACGGTGAAGATTTCCATCAAGGACAAGGCCCAGCTCGACAATCAGAACAATCGCAAGCGCGAAAACAACGGCCAGATGGATGTGAAATTCAACTACGGCATTAACCTGCAAGCCAATGGCGTCCAAGGCTCGCAGGCAACCGGTACCGGCAATTTCACCCCATCGGCCAAAACCACCACCGACACCAAGAGCGAGGGCAAGATCACCCGCTCGGAAAGCATCGACCTTCTGGTCGCCGCAGTCGTCACCGACGTCCTGCCGAACGGATATCTGATGATCGCTGGCACCCAGGAGGTGCGGGTCAATTACGAGATGCGCGTGCTGGGCGTCGCCGGCGTCGTACGGCCGCGCGACATCGCTACCGACAATTCGATCTCTTACGACAAGATCGCCGAAGCGCGCATTTCCTACGGCGGGCGTGGACGGATCACCGAGGTTGCGCAACCAGCCTGGGGTCAGCAACTCCTGGATATTATTTCGCCGTTTTAACGTCACGGCCGCAAACCGTGGGGGCGATACCTGCGAAAGTCTCACTCTGAAAACGGAGGCGGATGTGGCCACAGCGACGACAGCTTCCAAACCCAAGGGGGGAGTCCCCCTCGTTGCCGTTCTGATCGTGACTGTCGTCTGCGCCGCAGCCGGTGGTTTCTTCGGCATGCAGGTGCCAACACTCGTGGAGCTAGACGCATCAGGCGGAAAGCCTGAGGCGCATTCCAAGGTGGAAGCGGAAGCAAAGAAGATCGACGTGCGGACGCTCGCACCCATCACCACCAATCTTGCAAGCCCGGCCAATACCTGGATCAGACTCGAGACGGCGGCGCTCGTCAAAGACGAGCTGGGCCCGGAAGGCAACGCCCTGCTCGGCAGACTAGCAGAGGATGTGGTCGCCTACCTGCGCACCGTACCGCTCGAACAGCTCGAAGGCGCAAGCGGCTTTCAGCATTTGCGCGAGGATCTCAACGAACGGGTGCGGATACGCAGCGAGGGGAAAATCACCGAGCTGATCGTCCAGGCCCTCGTCATCGAATGAGGCTCCTCGCTCTCTTCCTGGCCCTGCTTCTGCTGGGTGCGGATCACGCGCTGGCTCAGCAGATCCCGAGCCTTAGCGATCTCGTGCCGGCAGGCGACGGCACGGCCAGCGGGCGCATGCTGCAGCTCGTCCTTGTTATCACCGTGCTGTCGGTGGCGCCGGGCCTGCTCATCATGGTGACCTGCTTCACCCGCTTTGTTCTGGCTTTGTCCTTCTTGCGCGCCGGGCTGGGTCTGCAGACGACCCCCGCCAACCTGATCCTGATCAGCCTGGCTCTCTTCATGACCTTCTTCGTAATGGCCCCGAGCTTCGATAAGGCCTGGGAGGACGGCATCAAGCCGCTGACCGAGAACAAGATCGATGAGAAGGAAGCTTACTCACGCATTACCGCGCCATTCCGGGTGTTCATGCGCGCCCATGTGCGTGACAAGGATCTCGTCCTGTTCGAGAATCTCGCCAATCCCAACGCCGAGCCTGCGGACGAGAGCGCGGAGCCCGAGCTCCGTGTGCTGATCCCGGCCTTCATGATCTCGGAGCTGCGGCGTGGCTTCGAAATCGGCTTTCTGATCGCGCTGCCCTTTCTGGTGATCGATATGATCGTTGCCACCCTCACCATGTCGATGGGCATGATGATGCTGCCGCCGTCGATCATCTCGCTTCCGTTTAAGATCTTATTCTTCATTCTGATCGACGGCTGGAACCTGCTGATCGGCGGATTGGTGCGCTCGTTTATGTAATTGAATGAATGAATTAACCCGGTCATAGCCCTATATCGAGTAGTCGCTTCATAAGGGGTATGACCGACTGTATATATACCCTCGATGACAGGTTGAGCTGAACCCACACCAGCGCTCAAAGGCATGACGCCGTCCTGTCATACCGGCCAATCCGGTATGTCCCCGCAAGTTCACCCCAAACCCTGAAGGGACATCAAACTTATGACCAGCCTTCTGACAAACAACGCCGCAATGACCGCTCTGCAGACTCTGACGCAGACGAACAAGTCATTGGAAATGACGCAGAACCGGATCTCTACCGGTCAGCGCGTCGCTTCGGCTTCGGACAACGCCGCCTATTGGTCCATCGCCACCACGATGCGGTCCGACAGGTCGTCGCTCTCCACGGTGCAGGATGCACTCGGGCTCGGCTCAGGTGTCATTGATACGGCCTATTCCACCGTCAACAATGCCCTGAAAGTGGTCGATCAGATCAAGACCAAGCTCGTTGCCGCTCGTCAGCCTGGGGTAGACCGCTCCAAGGTGCAGAGCGAAATCAGCGAGCTTCAGAAGACTCTGCAAGGCATGGCCGATGCCGGCTCGTTCTCTGGTGAGAACTGGCTGTCGGTCGACTCCAGCGCCACTGGCTACAACGCCACGAAGACTATCGTTGCCTCTTTCACTCGCAGCAGCAGCAGCGTCTCGATTGGTACCATCAGCGTGGATACCACCACGACCAAGCTGTACGATGCGAATGCCGCGGCAGACGGTATTCTCGATGGCAGCCGTGATGCCACTGGTGCGGTCTCGGCCTCGGGCACCTTCACGGTGTCGTCGCTCGACATCTCGACCCTGACCGACAGCGCAACCGACCTGACCACGCTTGAGAACTACATCACGGGCGTGGACAAGGCCTTTGGCGAGATGACCTCGTCCGCCGCTACCCTCGGCGCGGTCAAAGCTCGCATCGACATCCAGAAAGACTTCGTCAAGAGCCTGATGGATGCGATCGATACCGGCGTCGGACAACTCGTCGATGCGGATATGAACGAGGAATCGACGAAGCTGCAGGCATTGCAGGTCCAGGCTCAGCTTGGCGTGCAGGCCCTCAGCATCGCCAACCAGTCGAGCCAGAACATCCTGTCGCTCTTCCGGTAGGCATAGAATGAGCTGGCCGCGCCGGGTGAGGCGCGGCCAGTCTCCCGTATGTCCCGCGCAAGGTAAATCTCTAAGAGTTTCCCACAGCATGAGAGCGATTATCGGCTGGGGGACCGGATGGCCTTGCGGGATCAATTCGAGCGGCTCGGAAGCAGTCTGCTCGGCCTCGGAGCGCGCCGGCTTATCGCGCTGGCCGTTGTCGGCATCACCGTTTTCGGCGCCGTGGCCTTCGGCAGCTATTACCTCTCGCGGCCGCAGTTTGAAACGCTTTACGTCGGTCTCTCGCAGCAGGATGCAAGCCGGATCGGCGGCGCACTCAGGGATGCGGGGATCGCCTTTGATATCTCCTCCGACGGCACGAAGATCATGGTTCCCTATGGCGAAACGGCGCGGGCCCGCATGCTGCTCGCCGAGAAAGGCCTGCCAACCAGCGCGTCGTCCGGCTATGAGCTGTTCGATAAACTGGGCGCTGTCGGCCTGACCTCCTTCATGCAGGACATCACCCGTGTACGCGCCCTCGAGGGCGAGATCTCCCGCTCGATCCAGACCATGCGTGGCGTCAAGGCCGCCCGCGTGCACATCGTCATGCCCGATCTCGGCTCATTCCGCCGCGCCCGGCAGCTGCCATCAGCGTCGGTCATTCTCGCGACCGAAGGCGTCGGCGACCGCCCGCCGACTGCGGCGATACAGCACCTCGTTGCCGCAGCGGTTCCCAGCCTCCAGGTCGATCAGGTGACGGTGCTCTCCACTGACGGCCAGCTCCTCGCCGCCGGCGGCGAGAATGCCGACACCGCGCCGACCAAGCTCGTAGGCCTGGAGAAATCCTTCAATGAGGAGTTGCAGGAGAACATCCGGAAAACCCTCATTCCCTATCTCGGCCTCAACAATTTCGAGGTCAGCGTGGCGGCGCGTCTCAATACCGACAAGCGCCAGACCAACGAGACCGTCTACGATCCGGAATCGCGCATCGAGCGCTCGATCCGCTCGGTCAAGGAGAGCGGCCGTTCGGAGAATGACGGCAATCGCGGCTCTGTGACCGTCGAGCAGAATGTGCCCGGCGAGGCGACCGGCGCAACCCCTGGCGAGAAATCCAAATCGCAGAACGACCGCAAGGAGGAGCTGACCAATTACGAGCTGAACTCCAAGATCGTCTCGACGGTATCCAATGGCTACAAGGTCGAAAATCTGACCGTTGCCGTCGTCGTTAACCGCAAGCAGCTGATGGCCTCGCTGGGCGCGAACGCGACGCCAGAGGCCGTGGACCGGCAGCTCAAGGAGCTGCAGAGCGTGGTTGAGACGGCCGCCGGCATCGACGCCAAGCGCGGTGACCGCGTCACCGTGTCGGCGCTCGACTTTACGGATGCCGCGACCTTTCCGCCGCTGCCGGAGCCAGGCATTGTCGACATTCTCATGCGTCAGGCCGGCAGCTTCATCAATGCCGCCGCAATCGTCATCGCCGCTTTTCTGCTGGTCTGGTTTGGTCTGCGCCCGGCCATCCAGACCATTCTCGAACAGGCTCCGGCGGAAGTGACCGCAGAGGCGACGCCGCTCGCGATCGAGAGCGGACCGCAGCCAGCCCGTCCCGCCGTCGCAGCTCAGCCGGAGACTCCGTTACTCCCTGAGGTCGACATCTCGAACACGCCGCAGAGGCGCCTCGAGCATGTCGTGGGCAGCTATGAGGAGGAGGCAGCGGCGCTTCTGAGGCAATGGATGAGGGCCTCGTAGAACCATGGCTGTTCCGGCTTCGAAATTCATTGCGGACCTCGGAGGCAAGAAATCCGCAACAGCACCAGCTGCCTCTCGAGACACACCAGCCGGTCCCGAGGCGCTGCGTCTATTCGCGGTGCACAAGCAGGTCGATCCGCAGCAGCGGCTTGTGGCAGCCCACGCCCAGGGCGTCGAAGAGGGCAAGGCGGCGGCCCAGGCGGAATGGCAGGCCAAGCTGGAGGAGCAGCGCGCCTATTACGAAAAGCAACTCGCCGTCGAGCGTGTGACCTGGGCCAGCCGTGAAGCCGACAAGCTCGCCGAACAGCTGGATCGAGGTCTTGAGGAGATGAAGGCCCGTATCGCCGATGCGGCAGCCGTGCTCCTGAAGCCTTTCCTTATCGCCGCAGTCCATCAGTGCGCCATCGCAGACCTGGTCCAGGCGATCGAGACGGTTCTGGTCAAAGACGAAGGCGTGACCCTGGAGATTGCCGGTCCCGACGATCTCCTGCAACTGCTGCGGGAGAGGCTGTCCGGCCGGAATATGGCTTTGCTGTACACGCCCTCCGAGGGGCTGGAAGTACGCGTTATTGCCGGGCAAACCATTTTGGAGACGCAGCTGGTTGCCTGGCTCGCAAAGGTCGAGGAGGCGTTGCGTTGAGCTCAGAAAACATCCCCGTCCAGGAAATCGTCATCATTCGTCGCGGCGGCACCGGCGAAGGCGACGGCCATCACGGCGGCATGTGGAAGATCGCCTTTGCCGACTTCATGACGGCGATGATGGCCTTCTTTCTGGTGATGTGGCTGATCAACGCCACTGACGACAAAACCAAGTCGGAAATTGCGACCTATTTCAACCCGATCAAGCTGCCTGATCAGCAAAAGGCCGAGAAGGCTTTGCAGACTGCCGACACCAGCGGCGGCGAGAACGAGGAAGCGATCAACGAGCGCACTGCACCCAAAGGTCAGAAGTCCAAGGGCTCCGGCAAGGAGGACGACGGCAAGCAAACGCCCAAGAAGGCGGATGATGCCCTGTTCGCCGACCCCTACGGCATCTTGTCCAAGCTTGCCACGCAAGCGCCCAAGGTCGCTTTGCCGGCCGATATCGGCATGCGCAAGGATGGCAAGGCGCAACTGTCTGGCGGGGCCGCGTTCCGCGATCCGTTCGACCCTGATTTCCGCAAGCGGACTGTCCGCGACGACGTGCAGGTGCAAACGCCCGCAGCCGCGCGGGACGATATTCCCGATGCCGATACCAGTAAGGAAACGCCATCCCCGCTGGCGCAGGATATCACTGACGGATCCGGCGACGCACCGGTCGCCAAGAAACATGCGGGTAAGCCTGGCGGCGCTCAGTCTGCCGAGAACAAACCCGACGCCGCTGAAAGCGGTCCGCAAAGCGAAAGTGCAACAGTCGCTGCAGCCGATCCCACAGCTCAAATGGATGTACCGACCCCGTCCACTAAGCAATCGCCTGATGTCGCAACCATGCAGGCCACGGCCGGACAGCTCGACGCCGACATCCATGCGGCGCTGCGTCAAGCCAATATCGCGAATGTGCCTGACATCAACGTCACTTGGACACCGGAAGGGCTGCTGATCAGCCTGACCGACAAGATGAATTACGAAATGTTCGGGATTGCCTCGGCGCAACCGCGGCCGGAGCTGGTCGTCGCCATGGAGAAGATCGGCGCGCTTCTGCAATCCCGCCCGGAAAAGATCGTGATCCGCGGCCATACGGATGCGAGGCCCTTCCGCTCGGCGGCCTACGACAATTGGCGTCTCTCCAGCGACCGCGCGAATGTCGCCCATTTCATGCTGGCGCGTGGCGGGTTGCCGGAATCGCGCTTCGAGAGGATCGAGGGCTACGCGGATAAGAACTTGAAGGTACCGAACGATTCGAAAGCGGCGGCAAACCGGCGGATCGAAATCCTGCTCCGGCAACCAATCTCATGAAACTCTGGGTGATAGGCTTCGCGCTGATTGCAGTGGCCGCGCTGGCTCTTCCGTTCGGCTTCAAGAGCCCCGACCCGCACGCTTCCGAGCCGCTGGCGCAGGAGGTGCAGACGCACGATGCAGAGGCGAAGGACGCTCAGGACAAGGGTACGCCACTTGCAGATACCCAAGACAAGGATGCCCAACCCGCGGCCGAGGGTGCCCAACTCGCGGACAATCAGAATAAGGATGCGCAGGACAAGGGTGCCCAGCCCGCGGATGACCCGAGCAAGGATACGCAGGGTAAGGGCACTCAGCTCACCGATAACCAGAGCAAGGATACGCAGGGTAAGGGCACTCAGCTCACCGATAACCAGAGCAAGGACACGCAGGACAAGGGCACTCAGCTCGCGGACAATCAGAATAAGGATGCACAGGACAAGGGTGCCCAGCCCGCGGATAACCAGAACAAGGATACGCAGGAAAAGGGCACTCAGCCCGCAGACCCCCAAAATAAGGATCTGAATAACAAGGACATCCAGCCTACAGACACCCCAGATAAGAGCTTCCAGGAGAAGGGTACCTCGCTCGTCGATGGCCGGAGCAAAGACACTCAAGCCCCCGTTGCACAGCATACCGACATCCAGGGTAGGGATGCGCTGGAGAACAATACCCAGGCGAAAGACGCGGTGGTCCACGACGTGCAGGCCAAGGACGGGCAGAATGACGCCCAACAGCCTTACCATCTGGTTCGCACGCTGGAGCAGGTTCAGGACAGGATCGCCGAGGGCAATTCGCAGGCCCACGCCTTTCAGCGTCGTTTCATCGCC
>Ga0081540_1003859_pt1 | contig 11699 bp, 11 predicted proteins | sample TabmetS2T1R1_FD_71024 | JGI IMG/M metagenome (GOLD analysis project Ga0081540, IMG submission 71024) | Tabebuia heterophylla rhizosphere microbial communities from the University of Puerto Rico - S2T1R1 | ecosystem: Host-associated > Plants > Roots > Rhizosphere ...
GAAAGCGCTGGTCGGTCTTTCCAACCTGATTGCGGACGCCGGCAACCGCATTGCGTCGATCGACGTCAATCCGTTCCTGATCAACAGCAAGGTCGGCGTGGCCGTGGATGGGCTGATCGTGCTCAACAACGAAGCGGCGCGGAAGGCGGCGAAGCATTAGAGCATGATCCGGAAAAGTGTGAAGCGGTTTTCCGAAAAGATCATGCTCCAACAAAGAGCTAGAGTGAGATGACGATTCGAAGAAAAGTCATCTCGCTCTAGGCGTGCACGCTCGTTGGAGTCAGATCACGGCCGGCTACACGAGAACATGTCTTGTCGTCTTGGCGACAGGATCTGCAGGTCGCTGATCCTTGATCGGCGCAAAGGAACTCAGGTTAAGCCAGGAGCCAAACTTGGCACGAAGCTGGCGTGGCCCTTCAATCTCAAGCCGGCCCGATTCCATCGCCTGCGCCAGGCGCATGTTTCCGATCCAGACGGCTGTCATGGTGCGCACGTCCGAATGAACGAAGAGATCCACTTCGTAGCCGGGATCCTTCACGCAGAGATCGACCGCGCTGCCTTCGCTGACCAGCCACCAGTGCCGTTTGCCTTTCGCCACGTCATTGAACTCGAACCCGACCACCACGCGACGCGCCGGAAATTGATCGGGCCTCACTCTGCGATGCATATCCCACATCAGCAGACCAACATCGAGGTCATCGGCTGCCAGCCGGCTGCGAACCCAGCGCGCGCCCCAGTCGCCCATCATCATGATAAGGGGCTCGAGCTCGCGCCCGGCCGACGTCAGGTGGTACTCGCAGCCATGGCCTGACGGCGCGGGTCGCCGCTCGACCACGCCCTCCATCTCCAGCCGCTTTAGGCGCCGCGACAGCAGCGACGAAGACATCAGCGGCACACCGCGTCGCAGATCGTTGAAGTGCGTACTGCCGACAACGAGTTCTCGCAGGACCAGCGGGGTCCACCGCTCGGCGACAATCTCCGCCGCTTTGGCTATCGGGCAAAACTGTCCATAGCCTTTCATGCTCTGGAGGATATCGCACGGCTCGAACAGCTTCCAGTTCAGAAACTGAACTTGCGAGGTTCATGACGGGGCCGGACACTCCGCTCACCATCAAGGAGGGAGTGTAGCTATGACCTATACAGACAGAGCTGCGGCACCGGCGATCCTCCCTGACCGCACTGGCGTCGCCTCGCTAATGGCCGGGATACGTGGCGTGGTGTTTCGGCCCGGAGATGACGGCTATGACGAGGCCCGCAAGGTCTGGAACGGCACGATCGACCGCCATCCAGCGTTGATCGTGCGCTGCGCTGGAACGGCCGACGTCATCGCCTGCGTCAACCTGGCGCGCGAACGGGAACTGCCGATCGCGATTCGCGGTGGCGGACACAATGTTGCCGGTAGCGCTGTCTGCGACGACGGCGTTGTCGTCGATTTGACAGCGATGAGGGGCATCGAGGTCGATCCCGGGGCCCAAACCGTACGCGCCCGGCCGGGGTTGCTTTGGGGCGAGTTCGACCGTGAGACACAGGCTTTCGGCCTCGCTACGACCGGTGGAATCGTCACGCATACGGGGATCGCGGGGCTTACCCTCGGTGGCGGCATCGGCTGGCTCATGCGCCGGCATGGCCTTACCTGCGACAATCTTGTCGCTGCCGACATTGTGTTGGCCGATGGACAATTCCTCCGTGTCAGCGAGCGTGAAAACGCCGACCTTCTCTGGGGCCTCAGAGGCGGTGGCGGGAACTTCGGCATTGTCACCGCCTTCCAGTACCGCCTCCATTCAGTCGGACCGCAGGTACTGGCCGGCGTGATCCTCCACCCCGCAGAACGGGCGGGCGAAGTGCTCCGCTTCTATCGGGATTATATCGCCCACGCGCCCGACGACCTCTCGACAATCGTCAATCTGCGAAAGGCGCCCCCGGCGCCGTTCCTGCCGCCACACCTTCACGGCCGCGCAGTGGTCGTCATCGCCGTTTGCTACGCCGGCTCGGTCGAAGATGGCGAGCGGGTTCTTGCCCCGCTGCGGCGGTTCGGCGAACCTCTGATCGATTTGATCGAGCGAAAGCCATACACAGCCCATCAAGGCATGTTCGATGCGAGCGTTCCCCACGGCTTGCGCTATTACTGGAAGTCGCACTATTTCGGGCCGCTCAGCGACGCTACCATCGACACCTTGATCGCGCATGCGTGGAAGGCGCCATCACCGAGTTCCTACACGATTATGTTCCATCTCGGCGGCGCCATCCGCCGAATAGATGGCGCTGCCACGGCCTTCGAGGACCGTAGCGCCGAACACGCTCTGAACATCAATGCGGTGTGGACCGAGCCCCAGGCGAACGAGGCGAACGTCGCATGGGCGAGGGGCTTCTGGGAGGCGACGCATCCCCATTCGACAGGCGGCGTCTATGTGAACTTCCTCGGCGAGGACGGGGAAGCGCGCGTGCGCGCTGCCTATGGGCCCGAGAAGTATCTCCGGCTTGCCGCCTTGAAGCGGAAGTATGATCCAACCAATCTGTTCCGGCTCAACCAGAACGTTTCCCCCGCGCTCGAGTGAGGATAGATCCCAGTCGATGGAGCCCCGCAGCCCGATCTACTTTGATCAAGCGCTGCGGAGCTCGATCGATGGAGGCGATGATGGCAAGTTATCTGAACACATGACCGCCAGGGCAGGGCCGCCGGGCAAATCAGCCGGTCGGCGCGTTCGGAAGCAAAGGCCGGGCAAAACTGAGTTCATGGCCGTCGGGATCAACCAGGTGGAAGAAGCGTTCGCCCCATTCGGCGTCGCGGGGCACAGCAGACGGCTGACATCCCGCTGCGAGCGCGCGTTCGTAAAGCGCGTCAACATCGGTGACGTAGAAGATGATCCGACCCCACCAGGACCAGCGTCGTTCAGGTTCGGCAATGAGGTTGAGATAGCTCGTCCCTGCTCGGAAGCTGGTGAATGACGCCCCTTCGCCGCCATGGAGGACCTCAAACCCCAGCGCTCGGTAGAAATGGACGGCGCGTGGCATTTCATGGGTGCCCAGCGTGACCGCGCTGATTCCTTCGATCATGGCCAAAACTCCCTCCGGTTTGCTTCCCTGCGCCTATTGAAGTCGCGGCTGCGGATTAACCTCCGCCTCATGTCTGTCGATCGGTGAGCAAGTCAACGCCCGGCGTGGTACATTGCGCTCTTGATCGACGCGTTTCCTTCGGGGGCACCCCATGAGACGACGCGAATTTATGACGATTGTTGGCGGCGCGGTTGTCGCTGTTCCGGTTGCCGCACGAGCGCAACAGCGAGCGATGCCGGTGATTGGATTTCTTAACAGTGCATCGGTTGACGGTTACGCAGCGATGGCGGACGCCTTCAAGCAGGGCTTGAAGGAGACCGGCTATATCGAGGGGCACAACGTCGCGATCGAATATCGCTGGGCCGATAATGCATATGATCGCCTGCCCGGCCTCGCGGCCGACCTGGTCCAGCGTCAGGTTGCCGTGATTGTCGCAAACAGCCCTTCGATTGCTCCTGCCATGGCAGCGACGAAGACGATTCCGATCACATTTTTGAGCGGTGACGATCCCGTTCGGCTTGGCTTCGTGAAGAGTCTCGCGAAGCCCGGCGGCAACGCCACCGGGGTGACGATATTTTCCGGCGGGCTGGCAGCGAAGCGGCTCGGACTTTTGCGAGATCTGGTCCCGCAAGCAAAAATCGTCGCGGTACTGATCAACTCGGATTGGCCGGCTGCCGTACGCTTTCAGACCGACGTCGAAGAGGCAGCACGCGCGATCGGACTGTCGCTTCAAATTCTGAGTGCCAACAATGAGCGCGAGATCGACGACGCTTTCATCGTCTTGACCCAAACGCAGTCCGGCGCGCTTCTGGTTGGACCAGGCCCATTCTTCGATAGCCGGCGCGACAGGTTGATTGCACTCGCGGCAAAGAGCAGGATCCCGGCTGCCTATGAATCTCGCGCCACCGCGATCGCCGGCGGTCTCGTAAGCTATGGGGCGAGCGTCCAGGATGGCTATCGCCAGGTGGGCGTCTACACCGGCCGCGTTCTGAGGGGCGAGAAACCGACCGACCTTCCGGTGTTGCGGTCAACCAACTTCCAGTTTGTCATCAATCTGAAGACCGCCAACGAGCTTGGCCTCACCGTGCCTGCCAACTTGCTCAACGTCGCCGACGAAGTGATCGAATGAAACTGTTATCCGGTGCAGTGCATAAGTCCGGTTGTGGCCCTAAGCCGACTGATTGGCTGACCGCTTCGATGTCTGATCTCAGGGGCAGAGCGGACTTGGTAGGGCAGGCCTGTGACGTCTGCAAATGGGCCCTTGGCGGACAGGCCGAGGTGCGCATCCAATGCCTGCTTACGGGCGCGGATACACTCGGCTAAGCTGGAGGGACAAATATGTGGGTACACGTCCAGGTTACCAGGGAACGGAGAACGTCATGAAACTAACAGGCGGATGCTATTGCGGCGCGGTGCGTTATGAGGCCGAAGGCCAGCCGCTGATGCAGGCGCAGTGCCATTGCCGGGAATGCCAGTACATCACCGGCGGCTCGCCCAATATGTTCGTGGCGATGGCGCCCGACGGCTTCAAATACACCAAGGGCGCACCAAAGCAGTTTTCGCGCAAGGACCTGGAGAAGCCTGTGACGCGCGAATTCTGCGCCGAATGCGGCACCCATGTCGTGACGCGCCCGAACCGGCCGATCGTCGTCATCAAGGTCGGCACGCTCGACGAGCCCGGCCAGATCAAGCCGCAAGTTGCGATCTACACCATCGACAAGCAGCCGTTCCACCACGTGCCGGAAGGCATGCCGGCCTTCGAGCGATTGCCGCAGCGGTAGACAAGCGGCAAAATCTACGGCGCGATCAATTTGATGGTCGCAAAGTAGCTTTGGTAGCGGCGCGCATCACGCGTGAGCAGCGGCAGTTGTTCGACGACAGCATGCGCGCCGATGAAGAAATCCGACAGCACGCCGGTGCGAAGTCCGCCGCTTGCGCGATACTGCAGATAAGCTTTGCCGGCGAGAAAGAGCGCAGCACGGGGCGTTGGCGCAACGTCGATGTTCAACTCATCGAGCATTGAATCAACTGCTTCGATCGCGGCGTATCGCGCCGAGACCTCGGCGTAGATCACATCATTGATGACCAGAGGTCCGTTGAGCGCTGCGCGCTCGAGTTGATCCTGCGACCAGTCCGCCCAAGCTTGTCCGTCCGTGACGACATCAAGCAACACGTTAGAATCGACCAGCGTCATTCCGGCTCGCCACGCAGCAGCGCCATGAGCTCATCGGTCGTCATCCCGGGTCCAGCGGACCCGCGCGCCTTCGCAAAGCGGCTAGGCCGCCGTGGGCCGTCGGCCTTCTCGATTACGATGTCGCCATCCGCCGTCCGGCGGAAATCGACACGACTGCCCGGGCCAATGCCCAAATGATCCCGGACCGGCTTTGGAATGGTGACTTGGCCTTTGCTAGTGACGGTATTGGCCATGGCCGATCCCTTTTGCGGTAATACCCAAAAAATATATGGTATTACCGTTCCAAATGTACAGCAATTTCTTAGTTACTTCAGCTGTTTACTGATTCGGAACCAAACGGGTTCAAGCCGCCGCCAGCGCGGCCTCATCGGCGCCGATGACGCGGTCGCGGCCCTCGCGTTTTGCCATGTAGAGGGCCTGGTCGGCGATGCGCATGATACGCGCAAGATCGGTTTCGCCGCGCGCGATCGTGAAGCCGATGCTGATGGTCATGCGCTCGCAGATCTCGCCGCTGCGGATCTCGCGCGTGGCGCAGGATTTCCTGATCTCCTCGGCATAGACCTCGGCCTGCTCGTGTGTGATGCCGATCATCAGCACGGCGAATTCTTCTCCGCCGTGGCGGGCGACCAGCGCGCCATGGGTGCGCGAAAAATGCCGCAGCACACTGGCGATCTCGATCAGCGCCTTGTCGCCGAACTCATGGCCGAAACGGTCGTTGATCGATTTGAAATGATCGATGTCGCACATGAAGACCACAGCGGGCAGACCGGCATGATAGGCGGAGGCCAGCGCCGGCATCGCCGCCTCATCAAAACCGCGGCGGTTCAGAAGACCCGTGAGCTGATCGGTCTGCGAGATGCGGGCGAGCTCGCCGCGCATCAGCGTCAATTGCTGCATCAGCAGGGCGGAGCGATAGCTGAGCGCGCCGGAGAGCGATGCCGAGATGGTAGTGGCCGCGAACAGGCTCATGACGATGACATAGCCGACCGACACTTGCGCCGCAGGATTGGTGCCCAGACTCAGCACCGCGATCGCTGATGTCATGACGATGGTGAGGCCGCTTGCGATGGCAACCCGTCTTGCCGTGTGACGCAGCACGTCCTTGTGCGTGGTGATCTGGAAACTCATGGTCCGCCCTGTTGGGACCATCCCTAACACCGCAGTGCGCACGAACTCCTAAACGAGGATTTGTTCCGCGAAGTCCGGTAAACCGCATGCGACGCCATTTGCTAAAATGCTTCGCATCGGGCGAAGGAGCAATCTCTCTCCGTCGCCATTCCAGGATGGTCCGAAGGACCAGACCTCAGGTGCGCAATTGCGCACCGGGGAATCTCGAGATTCTCAGGGGCGCAAGAGCGCCCCATAGTTCGATGCTAACGCATCGCCCCGGAATGACGTGGCCGAGTTGAGCCGATTTTGCGACTCTGGACGGTGCTGCCGGCCGATGGTTAATCGCGTCTTAACCTCGCCGTATCTATGGTGATTTCATCGGGGTCTTTCGGCCGGCGTCGTCTTGCCCGGCCGCATTGAAAGTGCTGGCGTTTCAGACATGGCAATGACCGCCTCTTCCGGCGTGGCGCAAGGCCCCGGCAGCGTCCCTGCTGCCGGGCAGGCCGAGCGTTCCCCGTTTGCCCGAACGGCCGAGCTGCTGGCCCCCTATCAACCCGGTAAACCATTGATAACATTATCATTAGGTGAACCGCAGCACCCGGTCCCTGACTTCGTCGGGCCGGTACTTGCAAAGCACATCGCCGAATTCGGCCGCTATCCCATGGCCAAGGGCATCGAGCCGTTCCGCCGCGCAGTCGCCAACTGGCTGTCGAGCCGATTCCACCTCCCGCGCGCGGTCGATCCCGAAACCGAGGTGCTGGTGCTCAACGGCAGCCGCGAAGGCCTGTTCTTCGCCGCTATCACCGCGCAGCGTTTTGTCGGCAACCGCAAGGGCCGCCCTGCCATCCTGATGCCGAATCCGTTCTATCCCGCCTATGGCGCCGGCGCGCGCGCTGCCGGCTGCGAGCAGGTGTACCTCCCGACCACGGTCGCCAACGGATTCTTGCCCGATCTCGATTCGCTCGATGATGCGCTGCTCGCGCGCACGGTCGCGATGTACATCGCCTCACCGGCCAACCCGCAAGGCTCGGTCGCGACGCCCGACTACTTCACGCGGCTGAAGCGGCTCGCCGATCGCTTCGGCTTCTTCATCCTGAGCGACGAGTGCTATTCGGAAATCTACACCAAGGAAGCGCCGGGCAGCGCGCTGGAATGCGCCGGCCCCGACTTCGCCAACGTCGTCGTGTTCCAGTCGCTGTCAAAGCGCTCGAACCTGCCGGGCATGCGCGTCGGCTTTGCCGCCGGCGACAAGAAATTTCTTGCCGCCTTCCATGAGCTGCGCAACGTCGCCGCGCCCCAGGTGCCGGTGCCGCTGCAGCTTGTCGCGGTCGCCGCCTATAGCGACGAGGCGCATGTCGAGGAGAATCGAAAGCTCTATCGTATCAAATTCGATCTCGCCGACCAGATCCTCGGCAATCGCTATGGCTACCACCGCCCTGCCGGCGGCTTTTGCGTCTGGCTCGACGTCTCAGACCGCGGCGGCGACGAAGCGGCGTGCGTCAAACTTTATCGCGATGCCGGCGTGCGCGTGATCCCCGGAAGCTATCTGGCGCGGCAGCAGGACGACGGCAGCAATCCCGGCGCCGGTTACATTCGCCTCGCGCTGGTATCGGACTCTGAATCTACGGCCGAGGCGTTGCATCGGCTGGTCGAAACTCTGGATTAATCGCAAGGCGCCTACGAGCATGGCAGCGATCGAACGAGTCATCCCCCTGGTGAGCCACTTGCCGCAATCGATTCGCGACGCGCTGACGCGCCGCATCCGCGAACTGGTCGGCCTCGGCCTGATCGCGCTGTCCGGTGTCGCCGCCGCCGCACTGATGACCTGGTCGGTGCAGGACCCGAGTCTCAGCCACGCCACGTCGCGCCCGATCCGCAACATCCTCGGCTATCCCGGCGCGATCGGCGCTGATCTGTTGATGCAGATCCTCGGCCTTGGCGCGATCATGCTGATCCTCCTTATCGCCGTGTGGGGCTGGCGCATGCTGACCCATCGCACCTTCGACCGCGAGGCGCTGCGGCTTGGCTGCTGGCTGCTGGCAACCGTGCTCGCCGCGGGCTTTGCCAGTTGTTTCAAATACGGCGGCTCATGGCCGCTGCCGACCGGTCTCGGCGGCGTGGTGGGCGACGCGCTGGTGCGTGCGCCGGCGGTCGTGTTCGGTCCGGCGGGCCTGATCTATCGCTTCGTGCTCGGCACCATTTTATTGGCGGCGATGAGTGCCGCCTTCCTGTTCGCCTCCGGCTGGGGCTCGCGTCCGCGCGAGGACGAGGAGCTGACGCCGATCGAGGATGATGACGAGCCATTTGTCGAGGAGGAAGAGGAGAGCCGCAGCTCGATCTCGCTCGGCTGGATTTTCCACGCCATCATGAGCGCGAAGGCGCGGATCGGCTGGTTCCTCTCGACCGCCTATCGCTCGCTGGTTTCTTCCGGCCCCGCGCCGCGGCTTTCCTTCGACCGCCACGAGCCCAATCTCGACGGCCGCCGCGCGCCGTCGCTGGCGCCGCAGCACGGCGAGGAGGAAGACGAGGACGAGGAGGAAGAGGACGAAGAGGAAGAGGAGGAAGAGGAGCCCGTCGCCCGCGCGCCGCGCAGGAAGCCGGCCGCCCGAAAGTCGCATGACAAATTCGAGCTGCCCTCGGTGTCCGTGCTCGCTGCGCCGAAGGCCTCCGACCGGCACGTTCTCGGCAAGGCCGAACTCGAGGCCAATTCGCGTTCGCTCGAAGGCGTGCTCGGGGATTTCGGCGTGCGCGGCGAGATCGTGAAAGCAAGTCCCGGCCCTGTGGTCACGCTGTACGAGCTCGAGCCCGCGCCGGGCATCAAGTCTTCGCGCGTGATTGGGCTAGCCGACGACATCGCCCGCTCGATGAGCGCGCTGTCGGCGCGCGTCGCGGTCGTGCCCGGCCGCAATGCCATCGGCATCGAATTGCCGAACGCGCATCGCGAAAAGGTTTACCTGCGCGAGCTGCTGACCGCCAGGGAGAGCGCCGACACGGTGGCGAAGCTGCCGCTGTGCCTTGGCAAGACCATCGGCGGCGAGCCCGTCATCATCGATCTCACCCGTACGCCGCACATGCTGATCGCCGGCACCACCGGCTCCGGCAAATCGGTCGCCATCAACACCATGATCCTCAGCCTGGTGTACCGGCTGCGTCCGGACCAGTGCCGGCTGATCATGGTCGATCCAAAGATGCTCGAGCTCTCCGTCTATGACGGCATCCCGCATCTTCTCACGCCTGTTGTCACCGATCCCAAGAAGGCGGTGGTCGCGCTGAAATGGGCGGTGCGCGAGATGGAAGAGCGCTACAAGAAGATGTCAAAACTCGGGGTGCGCAACATCGACGGCTACAATGCACGCCTTGGCGAGGCGAGGGGCAAGGGCGAGGAGCTGACGCGCACCGTGCATACCGGCTTCGACAAGGAGAGCGGCAAGGCGATCTACGAGGAAGAGAAGCTCGAGCTCGATCCGCTGCCCTATATCGTCATCATCGTCGACGAAATGGCCGACCTGATGATGGTCGCCGGCAAGGACATCGAGGGCGCGGTGCAGCGCCTGGCGCAGATGGCGCGCGCCGCCGGCTTGCATGTGATCCTCGCCACGCAGCGTCCGTCGGTCGACGTCATCACCGGCACCATCAAGGCCAACTTCCCGACCCGCATCGCCTTCCAGGTCACCTCCAAGATCGACAGCCGCACCATCCTTGGTGAAATGGGCGCCGAGCAGCTGCTCGGCCAGGGCGACATGCTCTACATGGCCGGTGGCGGCCGCATCAGCCGCGTGCACGGCCCGTTTGCATCCGACGAGGAAGTCGAGAAAGTGGTGCGTCATCTCAAGACGCAAGGCGCGCCGGAATATCTCGAAGCGGTCACTGCGGAAGAGCTGACCGACGAGGAGGGCGGCGCGGTATTCGATGCCACCGGCATGGGCGGCGAAGGCGGCGATCTGTTCCAGCAGGCGGTCGCCATCGTCAAACGCGACCAGAAGGCCTCGACGTCCTACATCCAGCGCCGCCTCCAAATCGGCTACAACCGCGCCGCCTCGCTGATGGAGCGCATGGAACTGGAAGGCATTGTGGGCCCGGCGAATCACGCCGGAAAGCGCGAGATCCTGGTCGGCGAGGAAGAGGGCGGCGGTTACTGATTCTAGCCCGATTTGGCGCCATTTTTCACGTAAAAACGATATCTCACCAGGCCCAAATCGCGCTAAAAGTGGCCGGCAAATCAGTGGGATGACGCGTTGAACGGAAGTCTTGTAGTTCGCATGAAAAAACCACAACCCACCACCCGCGCGCTGGCGCTGTTGATCGCTGCGTCGCTCGCAGCGGGCATCACATCTTCCTCCGCACAGACCGTCCCAGTGCCAAAACCTGCGCCAAAGGCACGCGACCGCGACAATGCGCAGACGCAGATGAGCGCCTCGGAAAAGGCGCCACTGACCACGGGCGCCACGCAACAGCCGCCGACGCCGATCATCCCGGATCCGAAGCGCAATCTGCCCGCCAATATCTTTGCGACTTTCGACGCCAACCAGAAGGCGCAGGCCGCAAAAGTCTCGAACTATTTGTCGTCGCTGCAGCAGCTGAGCGGCAATTTCGTGCAGGTCGGCCCCGACGGCTCCAAGACCAAGGGCGACTTCTACATCCAGAAGCCCGGCAAGGTCCGCTTCGAATACGATCCGCCGACGCCGATCGCAATCATCGCCGATGGCTCCTCGCTCGCCGTGCGCGACCGCAAGCTCGCCACGCAGGACATCTATCCGCTGTCGCAGACGCCGTTGCGCTTTTTGCTCTCCGACCGCATTGACCTGTTGAAGGACACCAACGTCGTCAGCGTCACTGCGGATGACGTCTTCATCAGCGTCACCATCGAGGAGAAGCAGGCGCTGATCGGCACCAGCCGCTTGATGCTGATGGTAGGCACCAAGGACGGCCAGCTCAAGCAATGGACCGTCACCGATCCGCAGGGTTACGATACCACGGTCGCCGTCTACAATCTCGACTCGAACAAGAAGCTCGACTCCGGCCTGTTCAAGATCGATTTCACCAACTACGGACTGCCGCCGGGCTAGCGACAAGCACGCACATTCGTAGGGTGGGTTAGCCGAAGGCGTAACCCACCGCCTTGCCACGGATTTGGTGGGTTACGCTTCGCTAACCCACCATACGCACCGGCGCCTGTGGACAATTCCTCGCGCGGATCTAAAGCGTGCTAGAACGCACCGCCCATGCGTTTCTCCCTGACAACCTGGAACATCAATTCGGTGCGGCTGCGCATCGACCTCGTCGCCAGATTTCTGAAGGCGATGCGGCCGGACGTGCTGTGCCTGCAGGAGACGAAATGCAT
>Ga0081540_1003860_pt1 | contig 11698 bp, 11 predicted proteins | sample TabmetS2T1R1_FD_71024 | JGI IMG/M metagenome (GOLD analysis project Ga0081540, IMG submission 71024) | Tabebuia heterophylla rhizosphere microbial communities from the University of Puerto Rico - S2T1R1 | ecosystem: Host-associated > Plants > Roots > Rhizosphere ...
TGGCCATCGCCGGCGCGATCATCGCCGAGGCGGCCCTGTCGTTCCTCGGCCTCGGCCAGCAGCCGCCCGCGCCGTCGTGGGGCAGCATGCTGAACGCCGCGCAGCGCTATCTGTCGCAGGCGCCCTGGATGGCGCTCTACCCTGGCCTCGCGATCTTCGCGATCGTGCTGGCCCTCAACGTGCTCGGGGACGGGCTGCGCGACGTCCTCGATCCGAAGCATCGCTGATGTACCAGCTGAACCAGCGAGGGAGACCGTGATGGTGCGAATCATCGACATGGAGTGCAGCATCCCGAAGACCGAGGCGAGCCAGCCCGAGCCGGGGCACGATCAGGAACCGACCGCCGCGCAGCCCGCCGGTTACGGCATGGCGAATTACAGCCGCATCTTCAAGTCGCGCCGCGACGGCAGCGACCACCGCCCGGACATGGGCCTCGACGCCTACGTCGACAAGCTCGGCAAGCTCGGCATCGTGCGCTCGGTCCCCTTCGGGATCACCAACGACGAGGAGACGGCGCTCCTGCGCCGCTATCCCGATCGCTTCATCGGGCTGGCGCGCATCAGCATCAACGCCTTCAAGGGCATGACGGGCGTGCGCGAGCTCGAGCGGCTCGTGCGCGAGGAAGCCGATCGCGCCGCGTGGAGCGTCGACCTCGAGCTCGCCTTCGGTCGGTGCGAAGAGCCCTGCGCAGAGCCGCAGCAACGTCGTCTTCCCCGACCCGTTCGGGCCCGTGACCAGTACGAAACCGCCGCGCGGCACCTCGAGATCGAGTCCCTCGATGACGCGCTTGTCGCCGAACCGCTTGGAGAGCTTCCGAGCCCGGATCACGGCCCGAGTGTAGTTCGGAGCCTCAGAAGACCGAGTCGAGGAGCACGAACACGAAGAACGTGACGCTGATGATCCCGTTCATCAGGAAGAACGCCGTGTCGAGCCGCCGCAGGTCGCCGGGCCGCACGAGCGCATGCTCGTAGATCAGGAGCGCCGCCACGACGACGACCCCGAGCCAGTAGAAGACGCCGACGTCGAGCAGGGCGCCGACCCAGATCAGCAGCCCGATCGTCGCGACGTGCAGCACGCGCGCCGCCCAGAACGCGCCGCGTTCCCCGAACGCTGTCGCAACCGACTTCAGCCCCTCGCGCCGGTCGAAGTCGACGTCGAGCAGCGCGTAGAAGCAGTCGAAGCCGGCCACCCAGCACGCCACCGCGGCCCCGAGCAGCCAGGACGCCAGCGGCAGGTTGCCGGTGATCGCGATCCAGGCCCCGATCGGAGCGAGCCCGTCAACGGCGCCGAGCCACAAGTGCGAGCCGTACGTGAAGCGCTTGAGGTACGGGTAGATCACGAACCCGGCCACCGGAATCGGCCACAGCCAGCGCACGATCGGGTCGAGCTGCCAGACCGCGAGCAGGAACACGGCGAGCGAGACGAGGCAGAAGAGCGCGACCTGCGGCTCGGTCAGCTGGCCCGACGGTAGCTCGCGGGTCGCCGTCCGCGGATTCCGCGCGTCGATGCTCGCGTCGATCAGCCGGTTGAGCCCCATCGCGAGCGAGCGAGCGCCGATCATGGCGACGGTGATCCAGAGCAGGTCGTGCGCGGACGGGACACCGTCGACCGCAAGGAACGCGCCGACGTACGCGAACGGGAGCGCGAAGATCGTGTGCTCGAACTTGACGAGCGAGATGAACCGCGCCGGCTTCACGTCTGGCGGTGCGCGGTCTCCTCACCCGCGAGCAGCTCGAGCGCGTGCCGAAGCGCCGGCTGCAGCACGGCGAACCCGTCCCGGCAGCCACCGGTCGAGCCCGGCAGGTTGACGACGAGCGTCGCCCCGCGCACTCCTGCAATCCCTCTCGAAAGCAATGCATGCGGAGTCTTTCGGATCGCGTCGGCGCGCATCGCCTCTGCGATCCCCGGAACCATCCGCTCGAGGACGCTCGCGGTCGCCTCGGGCGTCACGTCCCGCGGCCCGACCCCGGTGCCGCCGGTCGTCAGCACGAGCCGCGTCTCGTCCGCCAGCTCCTCGATCGCCTCCGCGATCGCGCTCCGCTCATCGGGGACGACTCGGCGCACGACCTCGAACCCGGCGCCTGCGAGCAGCTCCTCGAGCAGGTCGCCGCTCGCGTCCTCCCGCGTCCCCATGTCGACGCCGTCGGAGACGGTCAGCACCGCGGCGCGCTGCGTGATGGGGGAACCTCCCGGTTCCCCCAGACCCCCTCCACTCGTCCGCTTCGCGGACAGACCGCTCACGCGGTCGCCTCTTTCGTCTTCTCCACGAGCCGCACCGCCGAGAGCTCCATCCCGGAGTCGATCGCCTTTGCCATGTCGTAGACGGTCAGCGCCGCGACGGTCGCCGCGACGAGCGCCTCCATCTCGACACCGGTCTGCGCAGTCGTCTCCGCGGACGCCGTAAGCTCGACTGCCGCCTCCGCGACAGACAACTCGACGTCGACGTGCGTCAGCGGCAGCGGGTGGCACAGCGGGATCAGCTCGCTCGTCCGCTTGGCCGCCATGATCCCGGCCAGTTGCGCCGCGGCGAGCGCGTCCCCCTTCGGCAGATCCCGCAACCGCGCGGCCGTCTCGGGAGCCATGCGCAAGCTCGCCCGGGCAACGGCACGCCGGCGAGAAACCTCCTTTCCGCCGACGTCGACCATGTGCACCCGTCCTGACGACTCGTCGACGTGTGACAGGTCGCTCAACGAGCCGCCTTCGCCGACCAACGGTCGAGATCCTCGAGCTGCGTCTCCAGCCACGCGCCGACATCGTGCCCACGCACGTAGTCGCGGATCGCCTCGAGCCGCTCGCGCCGTTCGCTGCGCCCCATCTCGATCGCCGCGTGAATCGCCTGCGCCTGCTCCTCGAGGTCGAATGGATTGACGGACAGCGCCCACGGCCCGAGCTCCTCGTGGGCCCCCGCGTTCTCGGACAGGATCGAGACGCCGTCCCGCTCGTTGACGAGCGGCGCCTCCTTCGCCACGAGGTTGAGACCGTCGTAGATCGCGTTCACGAGGAGGACGTCGTACTGCTTGTATGCGGCCACCGTGAGCGGGAAGTTGTCCTCGATCCGCAGGTCGACGGGGACCCAGCCCTCCTGCTGAAAGCGATCGTTAACGACCCGCGCGGCCCGCTGGATCGCTCCGAGGTACTCGGCGTACTCGGGAATGTCCTGACGGGACGGGTCGAGCAGCGCGAGCATGCCGACGCGGCCGTGCATCTCGGGATGTGTGTCGAGGTAGAGCTCGAACGCCCTGAAACCGCGGACGACGTTCTTCGACGGATCCGTCCGGTCGACCCGCAGGATCAGGAACTCGGGCCGCCGTGACTCGAGGTCGGCCTCCAACCGGAGCACAGGCTCGCTCCCGGCGAGCTCCTCGAACTCGGAGGGGTCGACGGAGATCGGACGGGCGGCGACGAACGTCCGGCCTCCGCGATGCAAGCAGACGCTCGATTCGAAGTCGCAATCGGCGTCGACCAGGTCGCGGCTCGAGCGCAGGAAGCTCCTGCGCCAGCGATGGGCGTGGAAGCCGATGACGTCGTTCGCAAGGAGACCGTCGTGGATCGCGCGCCGGATCCGATCGGGCAGCACACGCCAGAGATTCGGCTCCGGCCACGGAATGTGCACGAAGTGCGCCAGCGATGCATCGGGCCGTGCGTCGCGGACGAACCGTGGCGCGAGATACAGGTGGTAGTCGTGGAAGAAGACCGCGGCGTCGGGCTCCGACTCGAGCTCCGCGATCACCGCGTCCGCGAACGCACGGTTGACCGGCACGTAGCCGTCGTCCCAGGCGTGATGGAGGCCAGGATCGATGTCCGGGGCGTAGGCGAGCGCCCACAGGTAGTGCTGCACGAACCAGAGCGTCGGGTTCGCGACGACGTTGTAGAACCAGTCGTACGCCGCGGGGTCGTGCGAGACGAGCCGCAGCCGGTACGGAGAGCCGTCGCGCGCGACCTCCTCGATCGCGTCGCCGCCCGATTCCTTGGCGACGGCCCGGTCCTCTACGGTCATCGCGCTGGCGATCCACGTCACGTCGTGATGCGCGACGAGGCTCCGCAGCGCGGTCACGAGCCCGCCGCCTCCGCGCCGCGCAACGCGGTTCCCGTCCTCGTCGTGCCCGAACGACACCGGGCCACGGTTGGAGACGACGATCAGCTGTCGGCGGGCCGCCATCGGCCGGGAGACTACGTCAAGCAGCCGCCACGGTTTCGAGCGCGGTCTCGCCGAGATCGTTCCCGGCCAGTTGGTTGAAGAGCGCGAGCCAGTCGCGCAGGAGGCGCGGCATCAGGAAGCGCACTCGGACGTCCTCCTTGCCCCGCCGGCCACGAGCCGCAGCGCCCGCCGGGTCGTCGAGGATCTCGCGGCACGCATCGGCGCACGCCTCGGCCGAATCCACCAGCCAGCCCGTGTCTCCGTCCTTGATCTGCGCGGGGATCCCGCCCGCGCGACCTCCGATCGTCGGCTTCGCCTTCCAGAGCGCCTCGGTCACGGTCAGCCCGAAGCCCTCGCGGATCGACTTCTGGATCAGCGCCGCGGAATGCACCTGGAACGCGTTCACCTCCACGGAGCCGATGTTGTTGAGGTTCGAGAGGATGAAGATGTCCGGATCGCCGGCGGAATGCGCGACCGTCCGGTTGTAGTAATCCCAGCCCTCGGGATCGTCGTGCGCCATCGAGCCGACGAGGGCGAGCTGGACGTCCGGATGGGTCTGCCGCACCGAGCGGTACGCGTCGATCACCCCGAGCGGGTCCTTCCAGGGGTCGAAGCGCGAGATCTGCGTCAGCAGCGGCCGCTCGAGGTGGATCCCGAACTGGTCGACGACGTACGAGGCGTCCTCGGCCGAAAGCGCCATGTTCTTGGGCGTCAGCGGATCGATCGCGGGCGGCCAGATCACCGCCTGCCGGAGCGCGACTTGCCGCGGCACGTACTCGGGCATGTGGAAGATCGCCGCGTCGTAGCGCGAGAGCGACGGAGCGAGGAACCCCAGGACGTCCTGGTTCGGTGTCGAGAGGTCGATGTGGCAGCGCCAGATCCAGTGCGCGTCCGAGTCCGGGAACTGCTCGATCATCGACGCCGGCTGCGGGTCGTGGACGATCACGTAGTCGTACTCGTCCTCGAACTGCTCCGCGTTCAGCGCGTTGTAGCGCCGGAACGTCGCCTCCTGCTGCTTCGTGAGCCCGATCGGGTCGCCCTGGAGCGCATTGTGAATCGTCTTCGTGACGCCGAAGAACTCGTCGTCGCCCTGGATGATCCGCCATTCGACGTCGAGCCCGACGTCCGCCATCAGCGGCACGAGCGCGTAGTTGATCTCCGCCACGCCGCCGCCGAACGCGGTCGCGGACAGGTGGACGATGCGCTTGCCCTGGAGCGGCTCGGCGAGCCGGCGGATCTCCGCCATCAGACCACGCGACGCGAGCGACGCGTAGTCCGCCAGAGACTTATGTCCGACGTTGACGAGATGGAGCATCGGCGGTACCCGACGGGTTCAGCACGATACCCCTCGCCTCCTGCACGCGGAGCGCCTTCGGCGCCTACTGCTCCAGGAATTTCACGAAGCGAAGACGCGACCCGGTGCCGTCTGCCTGCCTGCCGGCCTCGAACTCGTCGGACACCGCCTGGATGATCGCGATCCCGAGCCCACCCTCGGCGAGGCCGTGCCCGAGCGGCCGGTCGCCGGACGCGTCGAACCCTGGCCCGTCGTCCGCGACCTCGACCACGATCCGGTCCGGAAGGAGCTCGTAGAGGACCTCGACCGTCCCTTCGCCATCGTTGTAGCCGTGGCGGACGGAGTTCGTGCACGCCTCGGTGACGGCCAGTTTCAGGTCGCCGAGCGTCTCGTCGCTCAACTCGCGCAGGTCGGATAGCCCGCTCAGCGCGAGCCGCACGAGCGTGACGTATTCGGCCTTCGCGGGAATCGTCAGCCGCACTGTTGGGGTGCCGTTCTCGGCTGCAGAGTGACCTTGCACGGACATCATCTTTTGGCCTGGTGATACCCCGGGAACCGGCTTCCTAACGTCATCGGCTCAGGGATTCGTATCCGCGGCGGGTCGCGCGCCGAGCTTCGCGGTCAGCGTCTTTCGGGCGTCGCCTCGGACGACCGTCAGCCGGATCGTCTCGCCCGGGAGCCTCGACCCGATGTCGCGCACGACCTGGTCTGCGCTGCGCACGGGCCGCCCGTTGACGGCCACGATCACGTCTCCGCCGGTCGTCACGTGGAGCCCATTGAAGCTCTCCTCGCCGTCGCCTCCGCGCATGCCGGCGTGATCCGCGGGGCTTCCGTCCCGGACTGCGCCGACGATCGCGCCACGTCTAACCGGGTAGCCCAGGTGCCGTGCGAGCGTCGGAGTCAGGTCTTCGGTTGTGACTCCCAGGAATGCGTAGACGACCTGGCCGGTCGCGATCAGCTGCGCCATCGAGCGCTTCGCAGCATTGATCGGCACGGCGAACCCGACCCCTTCGGCGCCACCGGAGTCGCTTCGAATCTGCGCGTTGATGCCGATCACGCGCCCGCGAGCGTCGAACAGAGGCCCGCCGGAGTTCCCGTGGGTGATCGGCGCATCCGTCTGGATCGCGTCCACGACCTTGTAGGACGAGGTCAGAGACGAGATCGAGCGATGGATCGCCGAGACGACGCCGACGGCGATCGAGTCCTCGTTCCCGAACGGGCTGCCCATCGCCGCGACCGGATCGCCCGCGCGCACGCGTGACGAGTCGCCGAGCGGCACGGTCACGAGCGCATGCGCCGCCGGGTCGACCTTGAGCAGCGCGACGTCGTCGTAGCCGTCCCAGCCGACGATCTCCGCCTTCACCCGGTCACCGTCCTTGAACGCGATGAAGACTTCGTGCGCCTCGCTCGGGTGGGCCGACTCGACCACGTCCGTCACGACGTGCGCGCTGGTCAGGATGTAGCCGCTGGGCGTGACGACGAAGCCGGAGCCCTGCGCCTCCTGCTCGTCGGAGCTGTCGAAGACCGCGAACACGGTCACGACGCCCGGCGAGCGCGCCGTGTAGATGCGCGAGGGGTTGAAGCCCTTCCCGCTGAGCGGCGCGGCCCGTGCGATCGGCTCGTTGCCGGAGCCCACGTCGCTCGCGATCCTCGGCACGTAGACGGTGCTCGTCCTGCGGTCCGTCAGCCCGGTGGCGGAAGCGACGAGCAAGGCGACGATCCCTCCCAGCACCGCGGCTGCGAGCGCGACGACGGCGATGCCGGGGTCTCGGCGCACGCGGCGAACTGTAGCCACCTCGGTGTCGTCCGAATCGTTGTCTATCTTGACAACCTAATCGATCATCGGAGAGGAGGTGCTCGATGCTGCGGGAAGCCAGAACGTGAAGACGGTACGGCCGGGCTCCGAGGAGAGCTCGATCTCGCCCTGCATCGCGACCGCGAGCTCGCGCGCGATCGCGAGGCCGAGACCGCTGCCCGACGCTCGCCCGCCCGTGTCGCCGCGGTAGAAGCGCTCGAAGACCTGCACCGCCGCGTTCTCGGAGATGCCGGGGCCGTCGTCCTCGACGGTGAGCGCGACGCGGTCGCCGTTGCGGCTCGCGCCGACGAGCACGTGCGTGCCGGGGGGCGTGTGGCGAAGGGCGTTCTCCACGAGCGCCCGGCCGACCTGGAGGATTCGCTGCTGGTCGCCGAGGCCGGTCGCGCTGCCGTCGACGCCGTCCCTCGAGAGCTCGTGCCCCGTTCCCTGAGCGTACGAGTCGAACTCCTCGAGCAGGAGCTCGCTCACCTGGGCGAGGTCGACCGGGTCGCGGTCGACGCGCAGACGGCCCGCATCGAGCCGCGACAGGTCGAGCAGCTCGCCGGCGAGCTTCGTCAGGCGGTCGACCTGCTCGCGCATCCGGCCGAGGAACTCGCGCCTGGTGTCGTCGTCGAGGTCCTCATCGACGAGCAGCTCGAGGTGCCCGCCCAGCGAGAACAGGGGCGTGCGGAGCTCGTGCGAGGCGTTGGCGATGAACTCGCGCCGTGCGTGCTCGAGGCCCGCGAGACGCTGGCGCATGCGCTCGAAGGCGCGGGCGAGCTGGCCGAGCTCGTCGGGGCTGGTATCGACGATCGGCTCGTCGAACCTGCCGTTCGCAATTCGCTCGGCTGCCTGCTCGAGGCGGCGGATCCGCCGCGCGAACAGCCGCGCGCCGCCGTAGCCCAGCAGGAACGCGGCGACGAGCGCCAGCAACGCCGAGATCACGAGCCGGTGCTCGACGAGCGCAACGCTGTCCAGCGAGTCCTCGATCGAGTTCGAGACGAGGACGATGTTCTGTCCATCGCGGGTCGGCTGCGCGGCCTCCGCGTACTTGCGGCCGCCTCGCGTCACCACGCCTTGCGACGCCGTCAGCGACTGGGCCGCCCGCATAGCCACCCGGTCGTCGTTGATCCCGCCGGCGACACCGCCCGCGCCGGCGTCGGCGATGTCGAGGAGCGTCAACGGCGCCCGGCTCGACACGTCGAAGATCGTCACGCGGGCGTTCGAGGCCGAGGCGAAGCCGGCCGCGAGGTCGTCGGTCGGCGGGTCATTTGCGTTGAGCCTGGCGACGACGGCCTCCGCGACCGTCGCGACCTGGTCCTTGCGCGAGTTCACCAGCCGGTCCTCGAGCGAAGGGATCACGATCAGGTAGACGGCGAGCAGGACGGCCGCCACGACGACGAGGAGCGCAATCGCCAGACGGGCGCCGACTGTCCGGAAGTGTCTCACGCCTCGCGCAGGCGGTAGCCGGCGCCGCGGACCGTGAGGATCAGCTCGGGCTCGCTCGGATCCTCCTCCACCTTCTCGCGCAGGTGCCGGACGTGGACGTCGATCGTCCTCGGCTCGCGATAGGAGGAATCGCCCCAGATCGCCTGCAGGAGCGCGCGGCGGCTGAAGACCTTGCCGGGCTGGGCGACGAGCGTCCTCAGCAGCTCGAACTCGACGTACGTCAGCTCGAGCGCGCGGCCGTCGACCCTCGCCTCGCGTCGGTCGAGGTCGAGATGGAGTGCGCCCGACTCGAGCGGCTCGGCCTCGTGAACGTCGCGCCGCGAGGCGCCCGCTCTCCGCAGCAGCGCGCGCACCCGGCTCCGGAACTCCCGGATCGAGAAGGGCTTCGTGATGTAGTCGTCCGCGCCGAGCTCGAGGCCGAGCACCGTGTCGAACTCGTCGTCGCGGGCCGTGAGCATGATGATCGGCACCGAGCTCTCGGCCCGGAGTCGCTTGCAGACCTCGAGCCCGTCGAGCTTCGGCAGCATGATGTCGAGCACGACGAGGTCGACGGTCTCATCGGCGAAGCGCATGAGCGCCTCCTCGCCGTCCCGAGCGGAGACGACGCGGAATCCATCCCGCTCCAGCGGATAGGTCAGAAGCTTCTGGACGGAGTCCTCGTCGTCGACGAGGAGGATGGTCGAAGAGTCCGGCATGGAGGCTAATTGTGCCGGGGGCGTCCCTACTATTGCCACGCATGGCCGCCCATCCGCCTTTCAGGGAGCGGCGCCGGCCCCGGCCCGGCTCGATCGATCGCCCGGTCAACAGCCGGATGTACCGGGGCACGTGGCTCCTCGTCGGGATTCCGCTGCTGATCGCCGCGTTCACGGTCTTCCACCCGCAACCGCTGCCCGCGCCGACGCTGCAGCCCGATTTCGACGGCGCGACCGCGCGGCTGACCGCGGAGCAGTTCGCGAACAACAACCCGGACCGCGCTCCGGGCTCTCCCGGCGCGCGCCGGGCGGCCAACTGGGTCGCCCAGCGGCTGAATCAGTACGGCCTGGAGCTGGGTCGCGAGCGTTTTCACGCGAAAATCCCGGGTCGCGGGGACGTCGAGCTCCAGAACCTCATTGCGACGCGTCAGGGCCGCTCGAACCAGCTGATCGTCGTCGTCGCGCACCGCGACAACACGGGCGCGAGCCCGGGAGCCAACAACAACGGCTCCGGGACGGCCGCCCTGCTGGAGCTCGCTCGCTCGTACGCGACCCCGCAGGCACCGCCGAGGCCGCCGCAGCCGAATCACTCGATTCTCTTCCTGTCGAGCGACGCCGGCTCGTACGGAGGCGTCGGCGCCGAGCACTTCATCACCCACTACCGCTACCGGGACCGTGTCGTCGCCGTCGTCGACCTGGACGCGATCGCCGGTGCCGGCCGCCCGCATATCGTCTTCTCCGGCGACACGCCGAGGTTCGCCTCACCGGTGCTGCTTCGCACCGCGGCGGCGCGGCTCACGGAGCAGACCGGGGCCGAGCCCACGTGGCCGCGTGCGTTTTCCCAGCTGCTCGACCTCGCCTTCCCGCTCAGCCTCTACGAGCAGGCGCCGTTCGTCGCGCACGGAGTCGCCGCAGTCGCGCTCACCTCGGGCGGCGACCGCCCGCCTCCCGCGTTCGGCGACACGCCCGACCGCCTCAACGGCTCGCGGTTGACCCGCATCGGTCGTTCGGGCCAGGCGATGCTCGAGTCGCTGGACGACGACGTCGAGCTCGCTGAAGGGACGTCGAGCTACATCTACCTCGGCGCCCGCGCGGTCCGCGGCTGGGCGATCGTGTTGATCCTCTTCGTCGCGATGCTGCCCGCCCTGGCGGTGATCGTCGACCTGTTCGCGCGCCTGCGCCGCCGGCACGTTCCCCTCGCCCCGGCGCTCCGGAGCTACCGCACACGGCTGCTCTTCTGGCTCTTCGCGGTGCTCCTCTTCGAGCTCTTCGCCTTGCTCGGAGCGTGGGCCACCGGCGCCGCTCGGCCGCTTGCGACGGAATTGTCGCCCGGGACACAGTGGCCGGTGCTCGCGCTGGCCGCGTACGGATGCCTGCTGGGGCTCGGCTGGTTGTTCAGCCGCGACCGGCTCGTCCCGAGACGCCCACTGGGCGACGGCGAGGAGCTCTCGGGCCAGGTCGCCGCGCTGCTCGTCCTCGCGGTGCTGTCGCTGTTGATCGTCGCGATGAACCCATACGCGGTCATCTTCGTCCTGCCCTCCCTGCACGCTTGGATCTGGCTTCCCCAGACGCGAAACAGCCCGGCTCCCCTCCAGCTGGCTACGCTGGCCGGAGGCTTTCTCGGGCCGCTCCTCCTCGTCGGGTCGCTCGCGACGCGCCTCGGACTCGGCCTCGACGCTCCGTGGTACCTCGCGCAGCTCGCCGCGGTTGGCTACGTGAAGCTCCCGACGCTGCTCGTCGGTGGCGCCTGGCTGGCCGTTGCCGCGCAGCTGACCGCGATCACCACGCGACGCTACGCGCCGTATCCCAGTGCCGCAGAGCGGCCCCGGCTCGGCCCCGCGAGGCGGTTGGTCCGGCGAGCCGTGCTCACCTCGAGGAGCCGGAAGCGCCCGGCAGAGCAGCAACAGCGGGCAACGGGGCCTTAGATCCGCAGAAACTCGGCCGGCTCGCCGGCGCCCAGCTCGCCGTTTCCACGTGGAATGAGGACGAGGGCGTCCGCCCCGGCCGCCCGGGCAATCATGTGCGACTCGCGTCCGGCCAAGGGGTCGAGCACCGGGCCGTCGGAGAGCCGCCGGATCCGCGCCCGCACGAGCTCGTCTCGCGCTGGGTTGCGACTCACCTGCGAGCCGAGCACACCACGTTCGAACGGCGGTCCAGGATCGGCGGCCTGCAGCGCCAGCAGGGCCGGCCGGACGAAGAGCTCGAAGCCGACGAGCACCGAAACCGGATTTCCGGGCAGGCCAAAGACGAGCCGGCTTCCGGCGACGCCGAACGAGATCGGCTTGCCCGGCTTGACCGCGACGCCCCAGAAGACCTCGTCGACGCCGAGC
>Ga0081540_1003861_pt1 | contig 11697 bp, 10 predicted proteins | sample TabmetS2T1R1_FD_71024 | JGI IMG/M metagenome (GOLD analysis project Ga0081540, IMG submission 71024) | Tabebuia heterophylla rhizosphere microbial communities from the University of Puerto Rico - S2T1R1 | ecosystem: Host-associated > Plants > Roots > Rhizosphere ...
GATCGTCCGGAACAGCCGACGACATTCGGGCGGCTGGGGGTGAGTTCACGGTAAGGCCGGCAGACCGATCCGTCAGGCCGGAAGGTGGGATGATCCTGCGCTCGGCGCTGCAGGGGTCACCCGATCGCGCCTCTCGGTCCAGGCATCACGCGCCGACCAGACACTACGCTCGACGTGCCGGCGGCCGGACCGGTTCGAGCCGGAAGGAGGTGGAGATGGCACCGTTGCGGATCGTCGTCGCCAAGCCGGGGCTCGACGGGCACGACCGCGGGGCCAAGGTGGTGGCCAGAGCGCTGCGGGATGCGGGCATGGAGGTCGTCTACACCGGCCTGCACCAGACGCCTGAGCAGATCGTCGAGGCGGCGCTCCAGGAGGACGCCGACGCGATCGGCCTGTCGGTGCTGTCCGGAGCGCACCTGACCTTGTTCGCTCGCGTGGTGGAGCTGCTGCGTGAGCGCGGCGCCGACGACATCGTCGTGTTCGGTGGAGGGATCATCCCGGACGCGGACATTCCGGAGCTCGAGCGGCTCGGCGTCCGCAAGGTGTTCACGCCCGGCGCCTCCATGCGGGAGATCGTCGACTGGGTGCGCGCCAACGTCGGGCAGACCGTCTAGCCACAGGTCCGACGGGTGGTGGGGGCGGGCTAGGGTGACGTCGGACCCGTCTCCAGCCGCCGCCGATGGTGAGGACGCACCGTGGATCTGTTCGAGTACCAGGCGCGCGACCTCTTCGCCGCGCACGGCGTTCCCGTGCTGGAAGCGGAGGTCGTGACCACGCCGGACCAGGCACGGGGGGCCGCCGAGAGGCTGGCGCCGACGTCCGGTGGCGTCGTCGTCGTCAAAGCGCAGGTGAAGACCGGCGGGCGCGGAAAGGCGGGCGGCGTCAAGGTGGCCCGCTCACCGCAGGAGGCCGCGGACCGGGCCGCGGACATCCTGGGCATGGACATCAACGGGCACATCGTGCACAGCGTGCTCGTCACGCAGGGCGCACGGATCGCGGAGGAGTACTACGTCTCCCTGCTCGTCGATCGCTCGAATCGGACCTACCTGACCATGGCGTCGCGCGAGGGTGGGATGGAGATCGAGGAGCTGGCGGTCGAGCGGCCGCAGGCTCTGGCCCGCGTCCCGGTCGATGCGCTGAGGGGCGTCGACGCCGACAAGGCCCGCGAGATCGTCGAGACGGCGGGCTTCCCGGCGGACGTCGCCGGCAAGGTCGCCGACGTCGTCGTCAGGCTGTGGGACGTCTTCCAGGGCGAGGACGCCTCGCTCGTGGAGGTCAACCCCCTGGTGAAGACCGAGGACGGCGACGTCGTCGCGATCGACGGCAAGGTCACGCTGGACGACAACGCCGCCTTCCGTCACCCCGACCACGAGATCTTCGCCGACCGCACCGCTGTCGATCCGCTGGAGCAGAAGGCCAAGGAGAAGAACCTCAACTACGTCAAGCTCGACGGCGAGGTCGGCATCATCGGCAACGGCGCAGGCCTCGTGATGAGCACTCTCGACGTCGTCGCCTATGCCGGGGAGGAGTTCGGCGGAGTGAAGCCGGCGAACTTCCTCGACATCGGCGGTGGCGCGAACGCCGAGGTGATGGCGAACGGGCTTGACATCATCCTCTCGGACCCGCAGGTCAAGTCCGTCTTCGTCAACGTTTTCGGCGGCATCACCGCCACCGACGAGGTCGCGAACGGGATCCTCAAGGCCCATCAGCTGCTCGAGAAGGCCGGGACGCCGGTGAAGCTGCCGATCATCGTCCGGCTCGACGGGAACAACGCCGATCTCGGTCACGAGATCATCGACAGCTTCGCTGCGACCCTGCCGCCGGGCGCGATCGAGCGCGTGGAGACCATGGACGACGCCGCTCACCGCGCGGCCGAGCTGGCCGCCACCGGCCAGGGACAGGGGGCCTGAGCGATGGCGATCTGGCTCACCTCACAGAGCAAGGTCGTCGTGCAGGGCATGACCGGGTCCGAGGGTCGCAAGCACACCCAGCGCATGCTCATCGCCGGCACGACCGTCGTCGGTGGCGTCACCCCGGGCAAGGGCGGGCAGACGGTCGAGTTCAACGACCGGGTCGAGCAGCCCGTCTTCGACTCCGTGGGGGAGGCCGTCGCGAAGACCGGCGCGGACGTGTCGGTGGTCTTCGTGCCCGCCAGGGGGACCAAGGCCGCCGTTCTCGAGGCGATCGACGCCGGAGTCCCGCTCGTCGTCGTCATCACCGAAGGCGTACCCGTGCACGACACCGCTGAGTTCTTCCAGTACGCGCAGGACAAGGGCAGCACGAGGATCATCGGCCCCAACTGCCCCGGCCTGATCACGCCGGGACGGTCCAACGTCGGCATCATCCCGGCGAACATCACCAGGCACGGCCCGATCGGCCTCGTCAGCAAGTCCGGCACGCTGACCTACCAACTGATGTACGAGCTGCGGGACATCGGCTTCTCCACCAACGTCGGCATCGGTGGCGATCCGATCATCGGGACGACGCACATCGACTGCCTCGCCGCGTACGAGGAGGACCCCGAGACGAGGGCCATCGTGATGGTCGGAGAGATCGGCGGCGACGCCGAGGAGCGGGCGGCGGCCTTCATCAAGGAGAACGTGACCAAGCCCGTCGTCGGCTACGTCGCGGGGTTCACCGCTCCCGAAGGCAAGACGATGGGCCACGCCGGCGCGATCGTCTCGGGCTCGTCGGGCACGGCCGCCGCCAAGAAGGAGGCGCTCGAGGCCGCCGGCGTTCAGGTCGGCCGGACGCCGAGCGAGACGGCACGTCTCATGCACGGGATCATCTCCACCCTCTGACGCGGGTCACGAGGGCAGGGCTACAGCAGGTCAGCGAGCAGGGCGGCTGCCCGCGCCGCGCCGTCGGGCGGCACCGGCAGGTAGTCGACCGGCGCCGTCAGCTGCTCGGCCAGAGCGACAGCCAACTCCTCGGGGTCCAGCGTCGCCTGATCCACGAACCGGCCCGCCCGGTGCCGCTCGAGCCGGTGGTGCACGTGGCGCTGCTGCTCGAAATGGTCTCCGAGCGGCACATAGAGGAAGGGTCGCCGGGTCGCGACGAGCTCCATCGTCGTGGTGAGGCCGCCCTGCACGATCGCCGCGTCACAGGCCGCGAGGTGATGGTGCAGGTCCTGGACATAACCAAGGATCTCGACACCGTCGGGCCGCGGCAGCTCTCCGCCCTCGATCCGCGGCCCGCAGACGACGTACATCCGCAGGCCGTCGATCCCCTTCCGGGCTCGTGGAAAAGCGTCGAGGACCATCCGGAGCAGGGTCTCGCCCACACCGGACCCGCCGACGGTGACGAGGACGACCGGGGCGTCGTCCGGATATCCCAGCCGACGCCGCAGCTCGCTCCGGCTCCCCAACGCGGCCGGATCGAAGCCGGTGATGTACCCGGAGAAGTCGAAGTGGTCCATCGTCCAGTCCCGGATGCGCGGCAGCCCGGGGCCGAACGTGTCGGGGACGATGTCGTCCGGCTCACCGACGAAGACCGCCCTGTCGCGAACCCGCCGGAACCGGGCGATGTGCTCGATCATCTCGGCGTTGTAGTCGGCGGTCAGGGCGGCCTCCTGCTCGCCGCCGTCCGGCATGGGCAGCCATCCCACGAAGTCGGTGAGCCACGCGAACGCCGACCGCTTCAGCTCGGGGTTCTCGTGCCAGAAGTGGTCGACGTCCCAGGCCTCGTCACCCACCACGAGGTCGTAGTCGCCCTCGTCGACGACGTCCTGGAAGACCGAGAAGTTCGTCACGAGGATCTCGTCCAGCCGCCGGATCGCCTGGAACGCGTGCAACCGGTGCTCGTGCGCCTCGCTCGCGATGTGCGCCGACTCGTTGGACAGCTCCGCGCTCGCCGGGTGGATCCGCTCGTCGGCGCCGGCCAGCAGCCGGGTCACCGGATCCTGGGCGAGCCAGTCCACCTGGACGCCGGGACGCTGGGCCCGCAGCTGTCTGGCGATCGCCAGGTCCCGCCGGGCGTGGCCGAGCCCGATGGGGGAGGACAGGTAGAGGATCTTCGGGGGGCGGCGCAGCGCCCGCGTCCACGTCCGCCGCTGCCGCGGGCGATCCTCCGGCGGGGTCACGCGCTCGACGAACTCGAGGATCGCCCGGTTCACCCGGATCGGGTCCCGAGCCTGCGGGCAGTGCCCGCCGCCCTCGATCAGGAGCACGTCGGCACCCGTCGCCTCGGCCACAGCCTCGCTGCGTGCCTGCGGTGCGATCCCGTCCGCGGTGCCGTGGACGACGAGCACCGGGCAGCGGACCCGGCCGAGCAGCTCCAGGGCGTTGTCGCGGCGGGCGAGGGTGAGCTCGCAGGCGCTCTCCCAGGCGATGAGGACCTCGGGGTCGGTCTCGAGCGCCCAGCCCACGCCGTCCTCGATCTGCTTCGTCGAGTGCGGCTCCGTGAAGATGCGACCCCAGAAGAACTCGGCGAAGCGGGGGTAGTCGCGTCGCCACGCATGCTCGTTGTAGAGGGCCCAGCCCTCGTCGACGTCGAGCTCGTCCGAGAAGGAGTAGACCGCCCGCTCGGGCAGCGGGGGTGCCAGCGACCACAGATTCGGCCCGACGACGACCGCCCCTGTCACGCGCTCGGGCTCCGCCGCCGCCGCGAGCAGGGCGACAGTCCCTCCGCAGGAGACCCCGGCCACCACCGCGCGGCGGGTGTCCGTCGCGTCCATCGCGGCAACGAGGTCCCTCGCCAGCTCGGCGAAGAGGTACGCGGCCGGATCGGAGGGGCGATCGGCGCGCCCGTTGCCCCGGCCTTCGACCGTGAGGACGCGGTAGCGGCGGGCCAGCACCGGGATCTGCGCCTTCCAGTGCTCCGTCTGGGCGATGGCCCAGGTGGGGGCGAGGACGACGGTGGGCGCGTTGCCGTCGCCGTAGACGTCGAAGCCGACGGTCACCCCGTCGCGGGTGACGGACCCGGTGCGGTCGGGCTGTCGTGCGCGCATTCCCGGGCCTCCTTGTCGAGTCGCTCGAGCATTCGGTCGATCATGCGGAGAAGCTCTCTGTGGCCGGAGTCGACCCCGGAGAGCCGTTCCAGCATGATCCCTTGATTGAACGTGACCACGAGGGACACCACGGCCCGGGTGGGGTATCGGCGTCGGTCCACCCCGAGCTCTCGCAAGCCGGTCTCGAAGGCGGGGGTGACCACGTCCACCCATCGCTTGTGCACCTGCTGGAGGCGTTCGCGGACGACGTCGGAGTCCCAGCCCATGGCCTGCAGCTCGAACCACACCTTGTGGTAGCCGGAGTCGGTGTCCTCGTCGAGGAAGCGCATGGCTTGCCGCCACTTCTCGATGAAGGGGATATCGGCGGCGTACATCGCGCGTTGCCGCTCGATGAGCGCGTCCGTGAAGCGCTCCACGACCTGCAGCAGCAGGTCCTGCATCGAGCCGAAGTAGTAGTGCACGAGCCCGTGGTTGACACCGGCCCGCTCCGCGAGCTTGCGAACCGTGATCCCCGCGTAGCCGACCTCGACGAGCAAGGATTCGGCCGCGGCGAGCAACGCCTCGGTGGCTTCGATGCGAGCCGGGGTCGCGGGCAGGGACATCCTGGAATGGTAGGAGGCGGTCAGCTCAGCGCCTGATCTCGAGAGCCATGTTGAACGGGCTCTGGCCGACGCGGCGGACCCGGGGAAAGCCGGCCTGCTGGGCGACCTCCGTCAGCCGGCCCTGGCCGGCCTGCGTGCCCAGCACCGCATCAGCCTCCTGCGCGAGCGCGTTGGGGGTGCACAAGAGGGTGGAGCAGCCGTAGTAGACGGCGCCGACCGGGTTCAGGTTCTCGGCGACCGAGTCGGCGGCGATCGGTTCCACGACGAGCACGGCCCCGTCGGCGTCGAGGTGTTCGCCGGCGGACCGCAGCGCACCGACGGGGTCGCCGAGGTCGTGCAGGCAGTCGAAGAACGTGACGAGCCCGTAGGTGCCCGTCAGCTGCTTCGCGGTCGCCCGCTCGAAGGTGATGTGATCGCCGACGCCGGCCTCGGCGGCCTCCTTGCGTGCCGCCTCGAGCGATCCCTCGTGCGGGTCGATTCCGGTGAAGCGGGACCGGGGGTAGACCTGGGCCAGGAGGATCGTGCTGGCGCCGAGACCGCAACCGATGTCCGCGACGGCGATGCCGTCCTCGAGCCGCTCGGCGACGCCGTCCATGGCCGGGATCCAGTCCTGCGTGAGGTAGTTGACGTAGGCGGGCCGGAAGAACCGCTCGCAGCCGGTGTGCACGTGCCCGTCGTGCTCGCTCCAGAGCATCCCCTCCCCGTTCCGGACGGCCTCGGCGATCCGGTCCGTCGCGTGCACCGCGCCGATCAGCGTCTCGAAGAGACCCACCACGAAGGCGGGGCTGGTCTCCTGAGTGAGCGCGAGCGCGTGCTCGTCGGGCAGGACGAACCGTCCGTCGCCGACATAGCTGATGTAGCCGGTGGCGGCCTGGGTGGCGAGCCACTCGCGCACGTGCCGCTCGGCGGTGCCGGTGGCCTCGGCCAGCTCGCGACTCGTGATCGGGCCCGCGCCGCTCATCGCGCGGAAGAGGCCGAGACGGTCCCCCAGGACGACCATCGAGCCCGCGAGCAGCGCTCCGGCATCGCCGACGGCCTTGTTCACGAAGTCCATGAGCTTGGTCTCGTCCATGTCACGTGCCTCCGCCCAGTGGGTTGGTCAATTGACTAATACGAGCGGATTAGTCATATGACTAAGACCATCCTCCTGTCAAGAGGCCGGCGCGAACTGCGTGTCAGACGCACGACCGCCGGCTCCCCGGGGAACGATGGACGAGCGATGAGCTCTCTCCTCGACCGCCCGCCCCGCCCGCCCCGCCGGCTGTCCCAGGCCCTCGACACGCGGCCGGCCCCCACCACCGCGGCCGCAGCCGCGGCTGCCCAGGCCGCTGCGGCCTCCCTGGTCGCCGTGCTCGTGCCCGTCGTCCTCGCCTGGGTCGTCGACTCCGACGGTAGGGGTACGTGGCTGCAGGCGGTCCGGCTGTCACTCGCGCTGTGGCTTCTGGCCCACCACGGCGGGCTCGCCGTCGACGGCGGCCACGTCGGCATCGTGCCGCTCGGCCTCACCGTCGCGCCCGCCGTGGCGTGCTGGCTCGGTGCCCGTCGGCTTTCCCGGGCGCTCGACCCTCGAGCCGACGCGATCGCGGCCGGCGCCACCCGCGCCGCCCCCTCGTGGCCTCCGGCGGTGGCTCTCGCGTCGTTCGCCGGCACCTACTGCCTGATCGTCGCCGGGGCCGCGCTCGTGGCCGACGTCCCCGGAGCCCACCCGATAGGGCTCCAGGCCGTGCTGGGCGGCGCGGTGCTGGCGTCGGCGGGCGGCACGCTCGGCGCCGCTGCCTACCGGCACCGAGGCTCCACCAGCGGCCTCCTGCAGGTGCTGGCGCGGACGACGCCCGCGTGCGTCGTCCGGTGGTCGGGCCCGGCGGTGGCAGCCCTCGCGGTTCAGGTCGCGGTCGCGGCCGTCGTCCTCGCGGGGATGCTCGCCACGGGTCAGGCTCGCGTCCTGGCCCTGCACCGCGCACTCGACCCGGGCGTCGCCGGTGGCGCCGTGCTCACCCTCGGCCAGGCGTTGCTGCTGCCGAACCTGGTCGTATGGACGACGGCCGCCATCGCGGGCGCGGGGTTCGCGATCGGATCCGCCGGCTCGGTCACGCTGCTCTCGAGCACTCTGGGGCCGCTTCCGGCGCTGCCCGTGCTGGGCGCGCTGCCTGCGCCCGGGCCGCTTCCACGAGCCGCGCTCGCACTGCTCGCCGTGCCTGTGCTCGCCGGAGCCGTCGCCGGTGGCCTGCTGCTGCGCATCCGGCGGGGCAGGGACACCGGCGCGCTCGGAACCGGCTGGCGCAGGGCGGCCGCGGACGTCCTCGGCACCGGGCTCCTCGCCGGTGTGTTGCTGGCCATGCTCGCGTGGCTGTCGGGCGGCCCCGCCGGACCGGGGTCGCTCGCCGTCACGGGCCCGCAGCCACTGTGGACCGGCCTGGCCTTCGACGGCGAGGTCGGCACCGGGGTCGCCCTCGCGCTGATGTGCTCGTGGACGCGGCGCCGCTGGCGCCGGCCGCCTCCTCGCTGATCAAGGAATCCGTCGTCTTCACCGAGGGGTGGGTGGATAGGGTCTGGCCTCGTGGAGGGGTCGTCCGGGCGCGCACGCGTCGTCGTGCTCGTCTCGGGGACCGGCACCCTGCTGCAGGCGCTGCTGGATGCCGCGAAGGACCTGGCGGCTCCCTACCGCATCGCCGGCGTCGTGTCCGACCGGGCCGAAGCCGGTGGCCTGGAGCGTGCCCGCGCTGCAGGCGTGCCGACGGCGGTCGTCGCTCCCGGCGACTTCCCCGATCGCGCCGCCTGGGACGCCGGAGTGGCCAAGGCGGTCGGCGTCTTCCGGCCGCGGCTGATCGTGCTGGCGGGATTCATGCGCCTGCTCGGTGCCGCCTACCTCGCTGCGTTCGGCGACTGCACGATCAACACGCACCCCGCCCTGCTGCCATCGTTCCCCGGAGCGCACGGCGTCCGCGACGCCCTGGCGCACGGAGTCACGGTGACGGGTGCGAGTGTGATCCTCGTCGACGAGGGGACCGACACCGGGCCGATCGTCGCGCAGCGCGCCGTCGAGGTGCTGGAGGGTGACGATGAGGCGTCGCTCCACGAACGGATCAAGGTCGTCGAGCGTGAGCTGCTCGTCGAGGTCGTGACCCGGATGACGGCGCACGGGTGGCAGGTGAGAGACAGGAGGGTCCGGCTCGGATGAGCGAGCACGCGAACGGGACGAGCGGGTCGACCCCACGTCGCCGCCCCGTCCGGCGGGCGCTGGTGTCCGTCTACGACAAGACGGGCCTGGAGGACCTGGTTCGCGGTCTGCACGAGGCAGGCGTGGCCCTGGTCTCGACCGGCTCGACGGCCGCGCGGATCGCGGCGGCCGGTGTTCCGGTGACGCCGGTCGAGGAGGTCACCGGCTTCCCGGAGGGCTTCGACGGCAGGGTCAAGACGCTGCATCCCCACGTCCACGCCGGGCTGCTCGCCGTCCGCGACGACCCCGGGCACGTCCGGCGCCTGGAGGAGCTGGGCATCGCACCCTTCGACCTGCTCGTGTCGAACCTCTACCCGTTCCGGGAGACGGTCGTCTCCGGCGCGTCGCCGGCGGAGGTCGTGGAGCAGATCGACGTCGGCGGGCCGGCGATGGTGCGGGCGGCGGCGAAGAACCACGCGAGCGTGGCCGTCGTGACCGATCCCGCGGAGTACGGCGCCGTGCTCGGCGCCGTCCGGGCCGGGGGTTTCGACCTTGCCCAGCGTCAGGTCCTGGCCGCGCACGCCTTCGCCCATACCGCCGCGTACGACGTGGCCGTGGCCTCCTGGATGGGGACGGTGCTGGCCGACACCTCCGGCGGGACCGGCTTTCCCGCCTTCACCGGTGCGACCGGGACCCGGGCGAGCGGGCTGCGCTATGGGGAGAACCCGCACCAGGCGGCCGCGCTGTACCGGCACTGGCGTCCCCCGGGAACAGGAGGCCTGGCGCACGCCGACCAGCTCCACGGCAAGGAGATGTCGTACAACAACTACGTCGACACCGATGCCGCCTGGCGCGCCGCGCACGACCACAGCGCCCCATGCGTCGCCATCATCAAGCACGCCAACCCCTGCGGGATCGCCGTCGCCGCCGACCTGGCCCAGGCCTACGAGAAAGCCTTCGCGTGCGACCCCGTGTCGGCCTACGGCGGCGTCGTCGCCACGAACGGCACGGTGACGCCGGCCATGGCCGAGCTCGCGGCGGACGTCTTCACCGAGGTCGTGGCGGCGCCCGACTTCGAGCCGGGGGCGCTCGAGCTGCTGCGGCGCAAGAAGAACGTCCGGCTGCTCCGGGTGCCCTCGGCGGACCGCGACCCCGTGGAGTTCCGGCCGATCAGTGGCGGCGTCCTGGCCCAGACGGTGGACCGGATCGATGCGATGGTCCTGGGCCCGGACGACGGCGGCGACGACCCCGCCCGCTGGCGGCGGGCCACCGGCGCCCCGGCCGACGAGGAGACCCTGGCGGACCTGGCCTTCGCCTGGCGGGCGGTGCGAGCCGTGAAGTCGAACGCGATCCTGCTCGCCAAGGACCGCGCCAGCGTGGGGATCGGCATGGGTCAGGTCAACCGGGTCGACGCCTGCCGCCTGGCGGTGGCGCGTGCCGGGGAGGAACGGGCGCGTGGGTCGGTGGCGGCGTCCGACGCCTTCTTCCCGTTCCCGGACGGTCCGGAGGTGCTGCTGGCCGCCGGGGTCCGCGCGATCGTCCAGCCGGGGGGATCGGTCCGGGACGACGAGGTGCTCGCGGCGGCTCGGGCCGCCGGGGTGACCATGTACCTCACGGGCACTCGTCACTTCGCCCACTGATCCGGTGTCGACGGGAGCACGGCTGATGGTGCGCTGGGAGGTGCCGCCCGAGCGCCGGGTGGCCTTCACGATCGTGCTGATCGTGCTTGCCGTGTCGGTCCTCGTGACGGTGTTCGTCGACTTCCGCGCCGGCGGCTACGTGCTCGCCGGCTCCCTGGGGCTGGCCGCGCTGTTCCGTGCCGCGCTGCCAGAGCGGTACTGCCTGGGCCTGCTCGTGCGGACCAGGCGGATGGACGTCACGACAGCCGTCGTGCTGGCCGCCGCGGTCGCCGTCGTCGCCGGCATCGTTCCGGTCTAGCTCCGCGCCGCCCGGGGCGCGGCAACGGGACGGCGCGCAGGAAGACGTACGGATCGTGAGCATTCAGTCACATGATCAACACGGATTGCATGATCACCCCCAAGGAGCGCGAGGGCCGGCGGCGGACGGGTGGGGTGCCTCGACCGAAAGGGCCGCGACCTGATGTGATGACAGGCATGACAGAGCCTTCGCCGCTCGCGCCACCGGCTGCCGCTGCCGAGCCGGTCCTCACGCTGACAGCGCCCGAGCCGTCGAAGCCCGTCGCGACGACGGCCGCACCGAAGCTGGCGCCCGCCGTCCCGGCGACGGCGCTTCCCGGTCTGGATCAGAAGGTCGACGCCTATCTCAGCGGCCTGCTCAGCACGCCGGAGAACTCTCCGGACTTCGCCGCGAGGGCCAACGACGTGCGGACGATGGGCGACGACGAGATCCGCCGCGCCGCCGAGACGAGCAACCGCCTCCTGAAGAGCCCGGTCAAGGCCTTGCAGGAGGGCGGCCTCTCGGAGGGTTCCAAGGTCGGCGGCACGCTGCTCGAGCTGCGCCGCACGGTCGAGGACCTCGACCCCAAGAACGCGCAGGGCTCGCGCCGGATCCTCGGGATGATCCCGTTCGGCGACCGGCTCACCGACTACTTCCGCCGCTACCAGAGCGCTCAGGGCCACCTGAATGCGATCATGAAGGCGCTCTACGACGGCCAGGACGAGCTGCGCCGCGACAACGCCGCCCTCAACCAGGAGAAGCAGCAGCTCTGGGACACGATGGGCCGGCTCAACCAGTACGTCTACATCGCCGAGCGCCTGGACGCCCGGCTGTCGGCCGCCATCGCCGAGCTCGACGCCACGGATCCCGACAAGGCCAAGACGATGCGGCAGGACGTGCTCTTCTACGTCCGCCAGAAGCATCAGGACCTGCTGACCCAGCTGGCCGTCTCGATCCAGAACTACCTGGCGATCGACGTCGTCATCAAGAACAACGTCGAGCTCGTCAAGGGCGTCGACCGAGCGACGACCACCACCGTCTCGGCGCTCCGGACGGCGGTCATCGTCGCCCAG
>Ga0081540_1003862_pt1 | contig 11697 bp, 15 predicted proteins | sample TabmetS2T1R1_FD_71024 | JGI IMG/M metagenome (GOLD analysis project Ga0081540, IMG submission 71024) | Tabebuia heterophylla rhizosphere microbial communities from the University of Puerto Rico - S2T1R1 | ecosystem: Host-associated > Plants > Roots > Rhizosphere ...
ATGACCAGCGCTTCCTCAGCACCGCCTGGAACTGATATCGACAGGTACCGAACTGGTTCTTGGGTTGCATTTCCTAGTCCATGTGGGATTCCGCGCATCAGTGCTAAACTCGGTCCTGGGACGGCATCAATCGTCTTTTCACCCAAAACAATGCGCACAGTACCCTCCAGCACCAAAACGTATTGATCTTCTTTCTCGTGGTAGTGCAATGGACCACTGTCGCCTGGAGAAAGAATGAACTCGCACACCGAGTACATTCCACTTGTTGTCGTTGCCGGCACGCGGATACAAAAGTTCTCTCCAGGCCTGGCAGTCAGCCATTCGCCTTCATCAACTGTTCTGATTCTTGACTTACTCCCGTCAAATTCCTCTTGTGACATAATCTCCTTCTTCGACTAAAGTATTAACTGTTTGACGGGCGTGGCGAGAGTTTGGTGACGCGGTGCTAATGCGGGTAAGTCCGATGAGGTATGGCCCAGCGCACGCAATCCATTGGGCAGTTTCAGCCGCTCGATGAACCAGGTGATCCGTTTTAAGGATGGTTCCATCCTTGGCAGCCGGGGCGGGAGCAGGTACCCGCTTTTTCCCGGCAAGAAACAAGAAAAATGCGACTATCGCCAGTGGGAGGAGTTGCTGCGGATCGGGGACGGAAATCGGGCGCAACGGGTCAAGCTGCGTCTTCTGAGTCCCGAAATTTTTTGCGAAGCTTTTTGGTTTTCTTTTTCCGTTCTTCAAGCTCCCATTTGACGGGTTTGATCTCCCCTTTGGTGCTCCACCAGTGGGTGCCCGTCCAAATGCCCAAGACCCGGCTGAAGGGCGACAGTGGAAGCCGGCGCTAAAGGCAACCTAGGCGTCCGTTCCAGGCCGTTCGCTCTTCGGAAGCTTCTTCAGCAGCTTCTCGGTCTTCCTCTCCCTCACCTCTAGTTCCCATTTAACCGGGTGGATCTCACCCTTGGTGCTCCACCATCTAGTGCCGGTCCACATCCCGAGCATTCTTGTTCCGTCGGCCAACCACACACGGACGGCTACATGCGGAATTGGTTTGATATCGTGGTACTGCGGCGCACCCTTATCCTTCATACACGAGGTTCTTCCGGATGCTTGAAAAGGCTTCCCTTCCCTGCCGACCATAGAGCGATTCCCTCACGCTTGGCGATCGCTCGAACCGATTTTTTTGTTCTTTGCAGCTCACAGGCGATCAGGTCCGCCGGGGTGTTTGTACGGGCCAGCAACTTCAACTCGTGGATGTCTTGCGGAGTCCATCTTTTCCCAGAATTCCTTGGCAAACCTACTTCAATCGCTGGAATGAATTGCCGTAGTCTCTGGATATTTTTTTGAGTGTCCTTCTTCAAGCTTCCTTCTTGCCGCTTGGCTGTTGCTCTTTGTGCTCTACCATGTAGTGCCATTCTGGGAACGAAACTGCGTTTGCTTTGAGGAGTGATCGCGACGTTACGCATTCTAGGTTGGCCAAAGGGAGGCCGGCAAGGCTCATTTGCATCCTTCTAGGCCCATTTATCCCGCAAAACGAAAAACCCGCCTAAGGCAGTGGTACGCAAAAGGCGCTGGGATTCGAGAGTGACTATCCCGCCTTGAGTGCTTACTGCGGATTCACGAGTGATGAGCGCACTTTACCGAATTGTACTCCGAATTTCGTCCGCCAAACGATAACCCGCCAAGGCAACGCGCCGTTCGGCGATTTCTTTCGCGTGACGCGTATACCCGGCAGGCAAGATCGTCGCATTAGTTGCGTTCTCCCCAGGAGGCAGATTCCCGTCTAAATAGAATCGCGCTTTGCCGGCTCTCTTTGCTCCAACTCTTTACGGACCGATGACTCTGAAGTTCCGGAAGTGTCGAGCGCGGATAAAGAGTTTGCAGGCGAATGGCGTTGTTGAGTGCAGATCGCGTCAAGCGTGCGTCAGCTACGGTGCCAACCCCGAGGAGACCATCCCAAAGGGAATGTAGTTTCTGCGCCTGACCCGTGCCCGAAGCCTTAACAAAGAACAGGTTGCCGCCACGATCACCTTCTGGTGCAGGGTAAACACTGTTGATTAAAGTCGCACAGTGGAGTGGTTGGTTAATATCTCCGACCAGATGAATCAGCCAGCTCATTTTCTCGGCCTTATCCTGAGCCAACGCGCTCCGACTACGCAAAATCGCTTTGTTCTTGCCGATGCCGAAAACGATATCGTCTCTGGGTGTTGGAGATCCGCGAAATGGAAATGAGGGAGCAATCAGCGGATAATCAACAAAGTGCCAATTCGGAAACGTCGAAGGGTCATCGTGATTACGGATCTGGTCAGGCCATAGACTGGAGACCATTGCTACATAGAGACCTAGATTGAGGTTTGGAACACTGGCAGGGAAGGCACTCTGCCACGACCGAAATCTCGGATGCGATGTAAGAACGAGATCAAGCTTCTCACGCTCAGCTGGAGACAAGTCTCGATACGCAAAGGCGGCGACAGTCATGTGGCCTGGACCACTCCATGCGCCTGCGTCGCTGATCGTGAGGAGGAGCGGGATAATAGCGAGTAGCCGAGCTACGAATGGTTTCATCACTTTACACCTGCTGAGGAAACACAGGCCCCGCCTCGGGCCCTGTAGCCTCAAGACGGGGCTGCTTCCTTGAGTTTGCGTGGTCTTATTGCCGGTGAGAGAAAAGCTACTTCGACGTCGCGGCTCAAACAGAATACTGTTACGATTTCGGTACCAAATACCAGATGACAAGGCGACATTCCTGCGCCAATTTCCGCTTGGTACCTTTGCATCTAGGCGGCCAGCCGTAGTCACAGCGAGAACGAAATGGCAGCGCATACGGGATTTGAACCCGTGTATTTTACAGAGAAGAAATCATCATTTGACCAAAGGTAACAAAAGGGTAACAAAAGAGATATGAAAACCAAAGTCGCCAGGGGACCAATCGAAACCATCGAATCCAAGGGCGTCAAAATCCCGCTCTACGATGCCGGCGACGGGAAGGTGATCATCTCCTTCTACGTCGAGGGCAAACGCAAGTTGGTGAAGTGCAAGAGCGTTGAAGCCGCGCGCGAGGAAGCCAAGGCCAAGATTCAGGAACTCACTACAGGCGTCGCCCATGCCGGCACGTTTTCACCACGGCAAGCTGCTGTCATCAATGACGCTACTGCAATCCTGCGCGAACTCGGAAATGTCTCTCTGTTGCAAGCTGTCCGCGAATACAGCGAAGCCTTCAAGATTCTTGGCCGGCAACCGCTGATCGTGAAAGCCGCACAGCATTACTCCGATTTCCTTGAAGGGCAGAAGACCTTGCACGCTCCCATGAAGTTTCCCGCGGTCGTCGATGAGTTCCTTTGGACCATTATCGCGCAGGGACGCTCCGCTCGATACGTTGAGGATTGCACGAGTCGCCTTTCCCGAGCTGCGAAAGCGTTCCGCGGCTTCATTCAAAGAATTACTACGCCGGACTTGGAAGCTTGGTTCGATTCAATTCATGTTGCAGGCCGGACCCGCAACAATTATCGAGCGACGCTTTGCACGTTGTTCTCTTTCGCTCGTTCCCGTGGATACTTGCCTCGCGACCAGCGCACAGAGGCCGAATTGTGCATGAAGGCGTCAGACCGTGGTGGCGACATCGGCATCTACCGCACAGAAGAACTTTCCGCCATGCTGACATGAATCGAGTCAATTCCCCTTGTCGCGCTTGGAGCATTCGCAGGATGACGAACCGCAGAGATCCAACGGCTTGATTGGTCCGACATCGACTTTCACGGCGGGCATATTGTCGTCGGCAAGGCCAAAAGAGCGATCTCTCGTCGGTGAAGTAGCTCATCGGCAGTAGGGGATGGTCCTGAAGGTGGCTTCCAACCGGAAGATCGGCGACTGTAGGAATACCGAAGGAGGCCAGTTCATCGGCCGACCCGACACCTGACAACATGAGGATTTGGGGCGAGCTATAGGCACCGGCCGCGAGGACGATTTCTCTTTCGGCAAACAACGTTTCCTCCGGGCCGTAACGATGAATCGAAACGCCGGTCGCGCGGAGGCTGCGTTAGCTGAAAGCGCCCGACCCCCATCTGGGAGGACCCGTTGAAGGTACGTCTCGCGCATCCGAGTGCAATGAGCGGGGTGATCCCCGCTATCATGGCCACTCGGGACCTCTTGCTGTGCAGGACAGCCGATCCATGCATCCACTGGTGGATCAGCTGATCGAGGCGGGTGTGAGGTCGGGGTATCGCCCTAATGAGGATTTCAACGCGGCATCGCAGATGGGGGTCGGCCGCTTTCAGCTCACGCAGCGCAATGGAGTTCGATGTAGTGCCGCCTCAGCTTATCTCCACCCTGCGAGCGAACGGGCGAACCTGCAAGTCTTCACGGACAGCCTCCTGCTGCATTTGAAGCTGCAGGGCCTCCGCGCGACCGACGTCTCGATCCATCGCCATGGCCAAGAGGAAACCTATTTTGCGAAACAATCACGTCGCTCTGGCCTTCGTTCGGTGTTGGTTCAAATTCATTAAACTCCACGCGCGGCGGCAAAGGGCTGTCTCTCGCGAAAGGAGAGCTCAGGGACCGGCAGTCCGCGGACGGCCATCCCCCTCGCGGTTCACGCCGGTCTGCCAGCTGCAGGGCCCGATTGGCACGGCGCCGACCAGATCGCAGAAGCGCGCCGGCAGATCCCCGCGAAACGCCAGCCACGCGGTCTTGGGACCGAACGAGACCGCCTCTTCGAGAGGCTCGGTAGTCACCACGGCTTCATGCGTGTCGTGGCGGCAAATGTCAATCGCCGCTGGGGAATCCGCTCGGTCCCAGGTTATCCGGACTGTGTCACGCAGGAGAACGGTGTCGAATGAGATCGGCGGCTCTCTCGGCGACCATGATCACGGTGGCGTTGGTGTTGGCTCTCACGATCGTTGGCATGATGGATGCGTCCACGACGCGCAGACCTTCCAGTCCGTGAACCTGCAACTGTTCATCCACAACTGCGCTGCGATCACGGCCCATCTTGCAGGTTCCCACCTGATGACTTGCGCCTTCCACGCGATCGCAGATGTGGTTATTGAGCGCGGCTTCGTCTTGAACCTGCGGACCGGGGATGAGCTCGCCAGCGTAGAATGGCGCGAGCGCTGCGCTGTCGTTGATCCGCCGTACGATGCTGACGCCGTCGACAAGCGCCCGCAGATCCACCGGGTCCGCCAGGTAGTTGGCGAAGATATTGGGAGGATCTCTCGGATTTGCAGAGCGCAACGCGAGCCGGCCACGGCTCTGCGGGCTCAGCAGTATCAAGCCCGTGGTGTACGACTGGCCGTCGGGCGTCACTGAAAGCGGTGCAAATAGCAACTGCAGATCAGGTGCCGCCAGCCCAGCCCTGCTGATGATGAAGGCGATCCCGTCGGGGTGAATGCTCACGGAAGGCAGCGGTCGCTTGGTGGCACTGTGCGTGAGGAGCAGAAGATGATTTTGCAGATTCTCGCCGACGCCGGGCAAATCAGCGACCACTGGAATGTCCAGCGCGCGCAGCTGATCGGCGGGCCCGACGCCGGATAGCAGGAGCGTCTGCGGTGAGTTGATCGCTCCCGCGCACAAGATCACTTCTTTGTTGGCGCGCAAGTGCTGCTCTTCACCGTTGCGCAGACAAGCCACGCCGACTGCGCGTCGGCCCTCGAAGATCACGCGCGTGACGAGGGTGTCGGTCCAGACCGTCAGGTTCGGGCGCGCTAGCGCCGGATGGAGATAGCTTGTCGCGGCGCTGTCCCGCTTGCCGTCTCGAATATTGAATTGGAGCGTGCTGAACCCGTCTTGCGATTGGCCATTGTAGTCGTCGTTGCGCGCCCAGCCGAGCTGCTCGCCGGCGGTGAGGAATGCCGACAGCAGCGGCGTGACCTCCGAGACTCCGGTCACCGTGACAGGTCCGCCTTGCCCGCGGTACGCCGAAGGCGCACCGCGCCAATTCTCGGACTTCTTGAAGAAAGGCAGGACCTCCTCGTAGCTCCAGCCGGCATTGCCCAGCGCCCGCCACTCAGCGAAGTCCGCCCGGCTTCCTCGGGCATAGATCATTCCATTGATCGAGCTCGACCCGCCGAGCACCTTGCCTTGCGGCATCGGGCTCTTGCGCTTGCGGAGAAACGGCTCTTCCTCGGTCATGTACGCCCAGTCGACCGTGGTGCCCACCAGCGATCGATAGAGATCCGGATCTCGGATTGCCGGTTCGTCGTCGCGTCCGCCGGCTTCCAGGCCCAGAACCGACGTCCCCCGATCCTCCGTCAGCCGATTGGCAAGCACACAACCAGCCGAGCCAGCGCCAATGATTAGGTAGTCGTACATGTTACCTGGATAGCTCCCCGGCGCCGGCCCAACGAGGAAATTCCTGCGGTCGCGGGCGGTAGCCGTGCAATCGTGCGGCGGATGGGATTCAGCGCATCCAGCAGCCCGCCAAGCCCGTGCGGTTCGCGCTCCCGACCTACGAGACGATGGTCAACAACGCCGGCATCTTCGGTAGCTAACTATCCTAGCACCCTCGCGCGCATTGCCGAAATCCAAGCCGAAAACGAGCAAGAATACCGATGGAATCGCAAGCAACTTTTGGATTTCTACTGCGATGCGCTCGAGCGTGGTGCCGGCACACTGACGCCTGATGATCGTCTCTGCCAGGGCATCGAGCGAACAAGCGTGGAGCATCATGATTCCAACGGTCGAGTGGTCCGCACGGTCACAAAGGAGCGCTTGATCATGCCCTCGAAAGTCGACTGCGCCGACGGTTTACGGAAGATGCTCGCCTGGGACAAGAAGACTGACGCTACTGCCGAAGATGACATCACCGAGCTGCTGGTCATGATCCGGCGGAAGTCGGGCCATGGTGAGCTAGGCACCGCGAAACCAGCAGAGGTCAATTCCGGTGGCCAGAGTGAGCTTGGCGTAGCTACACCAGCAGAGGTCAATACTTTACCCGAAACGACCGAAAGCACACAAGCGCTCGAAGCCTTGGCTAGAGGGCATTTAGAGCCGCTGCCTATTCAGGTGATGCCCTAGGTCACGATTTACGCCAGGCAATCTTTTCTCTGCGCTGGCGGGCCGGAGTGCGCACTCCTGATATGAGAAGCCATCTTTTCCACCGCGAGAAAGAGATAAGCCACGGCAGGGTGCTGTGGCAAGGTGACTGAACTTGCATCGCAATGGGGCCGTTGGCTTCATCGCCTGATTAGGCGCGTCACAGCAACTCGTCAGCGATCGTACGCTTCATCAGTAGGTTCGACGGCACGGCTGCCGGATCGAGCGCCTTGCGGGCAACCTCGGCTCCAGCCACTGGCAGACCCGTCGGGTCCAGCAGTCCTAACTGCACTAGGACCGACGCTTGGTCCCAGTAAAGGTGCTCGCTTTTCATCTTGCCGTCCTTGAAGGAGACGATCACCACGGTAGGTATCTCCAGCCGACGCCCAGTCGGCGGCACCCCAGGCAACAGCCACTCCATCGAGATTGAGTGCGTGCAGCGATAGACGAACTCATCCACGATGCGCTCCTGGCCGACCGTCCGGGAGATGGGCACGATCTCCACGTCGGGTGGCTGGCCGGGGATGAAGTAGCGGCTGTAATAGTTCTCCAACTGACGCCGGCCGACTCCGCCGGTCAGCACCGGCACATGGTTGACGTAGGGGGTGGCGACCATCGTGTCGCAGGAGGCGCGAGCGTCCTTGTCCTGGAACTCGGCCTTCATGTGCTCTTCCCACAGCGCGACCATCTCCCGCTGTTCGGGCGTCAGTTTGGCTAAGTCGAGGGTAGACATGAAACCTCCTCTTGGATTAATGTTCTCATACCGAATGTTGCCGTCCAGGGGCCGAACGCGAAAAAGATAAGCCACGGCAGGGTGTCGTGGCAAACATTCATTGCTACCTCGGAACTCCGGGAGATCCTGGGCTTCATCGTAATGGACGGCCAGGCTCTCACGTTTGCGGACAAATCTGTGATCGCGAAGAGCTTCTCTCACCAATGATTGCTCTCGCACGTTAGCGAACAGATGCTCTGGACGGCAATCGCCTTAGAACCATCGGAACAGCTTGAGCAATACGGCCATTCCCAACAACCCGTATAGAAGCTGGTACGGGATCATCCGCAGACCAAATTTCGGATCTCTGTTATGCACGAAGAAGTAGTTATAGGCATGTCCCAACTCATCGAAGACGAAAAGGCCTATAAGGACGAGAGCCACACTCTTTACGGCCAATCCATAGAGCAGGAATGAAAAACTTACCAGGTGCATGATGATATTTACCTTGCCGCTGTGGTATTCCGTCCGGAAAAACTTAGAGTCCTCGAGAAATTGCGACATGTTTGCTCCGATGAGGCGACGCGTTCGCGTTTCCGGCGCTTTCAAATGCTGCTTGAAGACGGTTGTTTTTTGCAGAGCTATTTCCTTTGCGATTTTTTATTTATCAGCCAGCCTTAACCCATCCTCACTCCAGTGAGATGTTGAACGCGAGAACTTGGTCGACGGGAAGCCGTGGCCTGCGCGCGTTATTCCCGGAAGCGGGACGACCAACCGCGAGCATCATGACGGGTACATAATGGTCGCTGATGCTCAGGATCTCCATCACCTGAACAGGATTGAAACCTATAGGACAACTGACGTAGCCGCGGTTCCCAGCGGCAAGCATGAGCGTCATCGCCGCCAGCGAACCAGATCGGATCGCTTCGTCTCGGGCAAGGCGAGCATCGGAATCGTACATGCCATTTGCCATCGTCAACCATACGTCTGCGACTTCTCGGGGAAGAAGGCCCGCATGCACACTCTCGTCGAGAATGCCTTCCAGCCTCTTGTGCCCGTTCAAGTCACCAAGGATTAAGAAGATAAGGGGAGCGTTGGCGACCCTCTCCTGATTAGGCGCAATCGTGGTTCCCTTCAGTCTCTCTCTTATTCCTTCGTCTGTCACCGCAATGAAGCGCCAGTGCTGGATGTTGAATGCCGAAGGAGCCTGACATGCTTCAGAAATCAACTCCTTGATTTCTTGAACTGGAATCGGTGTTGCGGAGTCAAAGTGTTCCGCAGACGTTCGTTCATTAAGAACCTTCAGGAAGTCGCTCATATGATTTCTCCATGTTGGCCGACCATCGGCCGGGCATGACAGCGACGCCGAGAGTTGCGGCGACGCGTCTCGCTTCGGCTTCTCTCGATGCTGCAATCGCGGAATAGCTTTCGTGGAATGCTCGCAGGACCTCAGCGGGAGCTGTATCCGGTGTGCCACTGTGAAACACAGGGTTTGGCGCGTATTGAATGCTCAATTGAATTTGCTGGGCTATTGCGTCACCACGCAACAACGACGCGACAACCAAGGCGGCATCGATCCCTGCGGTAACGCCGGCGGCGGTAACCAGATTGCCGTCAACGACCACTCGCGACCGAATGGGTTTAGCCCCGTAGTATGGCAGCAAATTCCAAGCAGACCAGTGCGTAGTCGCCTCACGATCGCGCAGAATGCCCGCGGCACCGCACAGCAGAGCTCCCGTACAAACTGAGAACACCAACCTACCGGCAGTAAAGTGACTTCGAATAAGAGAAAGCACTTCTTCGTCATTCATAAGCTGCTGCTGTCCGAAGCCGCCGGGCACCAGCAGAACATCAAACTCAGGCGAGTCAGCGATACTCATTTCGGGCGTCAGAATCAGCCCCTGAATATCCCGGACCGGGGACTTCATTTTCGCTATCACATGGAGGGTTGAGTCCGGGATGCGCGAGAGAACTTCAAATGGTCCCGTAAAATCGATTTGGTCCATCCGCGGAAAGATCAAACACCCGATGCTCAGGTGTTTACTCTCTTGTGTCGGCTTCTGTCTCTCAGAAATCGCGATGGGCGCGTCCATATTCTTCATTTCCCTTCTGCTTCCAGGGGAAACATGCACTCGATCCGCAATTCTTGTGCGGTGATGGATTGTGGGGTACCAACCGTGGTGATGAGCGAGAAATAAGAAAAACGCTCGCTGCCTTTAATGAACGTGATCGACAGCACCGGACTGTGAGTTTGTGGAATTGTGCTCAGAGTTTTCACTCCTGGATACTTTTCGAGGCTCTTCAACAGTTCCATCGTCTTTTGATCCATAACATGGCCTACCGATTCGCGATAAACCCGCTGCAGAAGTCCAGCCGCAACCAGGTCCCAGTGTTCGACGAACGGCCGCATCCCTGCGGGATCAAACATCAGATCGAGCAAGTTCCGTGGCCGCGGGCGTGCATCCAAGTCAACAAACGAACCGAAGAATCGCGGCGCGGCTTGATTCGTCTTGATCACATTCCAGTAGCGGTCCAAGACAAGCGCCGGGTGCGGTTCCTGCTGGAGCAACACTCGATCAATGGCCTTTGAGACCGTGGCCATCTGCGGAATATCCCAGGAGGGTTCTTCGTACACGGGTGCGTAGCCCGAAGCGAGCAGGAGAACATTCCGCTCTCGCAACGGAATGTCCAACTTCTCTGAAACGGTTAACAGCAGGTCTCTGCTGGGCGTGCTGCGGCCGCTCTCCACAAAGCTGAGATGCCGTTGCGAGATCCCAGTATCAAGAGACAAATCGAGTTGACTCTTGCCCCGCTGGCGCCGCCAATAGCGGAGCAGACTGCCGAGTTCATGTTCTTGGAGGTGTTCCTCGGTTTGCATCAGTGCCTCAGAACTGGATGGGGCCGACCGAACCAAACCACCGACGGACCTTGCTTGGGTCTTTCTCATCCATGTAGAAGAAGTGGGTCATCACCGGCTTCACCACCGGTTTGCTTTTGTCGTCTGGTGTCATCGTAACCGTACCGCGAAACACCTTCAGCGAACCGCCATCCCAGTACTCGACGACATCGTGCAGCGCGGTAAAGCCGGTGTCGATGAAGGCACGCAGATTCTCGCGAATCTGTTCGCGTCCATGCCAATCCGCGATGCCAAGGTTGCAAGTCGCGTCCTCGGCAAAACAGTCGAAGCCTTTGCCGAACGTTTTGTCATCAATTTCCTTCCAGAACGCGAGCAGCCACTTCGGCGGCTCCGTCTTCGTCATGGTTCGGGTTGTCGCTTTTTTCTCTTCGTGTATTAGATTCGTCATTTGCTCCTCCCAACATCAGGCGTCTCGCGCCTTCGACACCAATATGGGCTCGATGGGACACGGCCGCAATTACGTCAGAAGTAATAAAAGCGCGGAGAGTCTATCCCTTCCAGGGCGGCAGTTCCAATGCACGCTCATATGCGGCCCGAGTGTGCACTGGCTCACCGTGAGAGACGATCACGCGTTCAAACGGAAAATCGAGCAGGGCGCGTAACGCCGGCAAGGCTCGCTCCGGATGCCAGGGAGAATCCCAAATTCGCAGCTGCCCTCCTGGCGCAGTCAGAGCATCAGCGAACACGATCGCGCGCTGTTCTGGCAACCATAACGGTGTCTCACAGCGGCCTCGTCCATCGTAGAGCGCAACCAGGCCGCCCGGAATTTCGCTGCCGGGCTCGATCCACTCCAGCTCACTTTCAGGAATGTCGTGGCGGAAAAAGAGTCTGGGACCGAAGCCTCGCGTACGGTACCGGCGGACAAACACATCCACATCCCTTACGTGATCCGGCTTCAGAATGACGGTAACCGTCGGCGGGTGTGCATCGAGGCGCTGCCACAGCGAGACCGCACTGGCGGGCGGGGCGAGCGGATCGAGAAGTATTACCTCGCCCTGCGATTCGACGCACGTACAGGTGACAATCCGGTCCCAGCCCTGGCCAGGCC
>Ga0081540_1003863_pt1 | contig 11695 bp, 12 predicted proteins | sample TabmetS2T1R1_FD_71024 | JGI IMG/M metagenome (GOLD analysis project Ga0081540, IMG submission 71024) | Tabebuia heterophylla rhizosphere microbial communities from the University of Puerto Rico - S2T1R1 | ecosystem: Host-associated > Plants > Roots > Rhizosphere ...
GCTCGTTCCCAAGGGAGTGACGGGTCAATGGCTCGACGGCGTCTATTGGACACTGGCCGCCGAGATGGCGTTTTATGGGCTCGTGTTTTGCGCGATGCTCACGAAGAAGATCACCCTGCGGCACCTGGCTTTCGGCCTCACCATCTATAGCGCAGCGTTCAACGCCGTGGCGTTGCTGGTGCTGTCATGCACGTCGTACCCCGACTTGCCCTATCTCGTCATTCTGATGTTCCGGGTGCCGGCCGCAGCATTCCTGTTGACCCATGGCTGCTTCTTTGCGCTGGGCATCTGGCTCTTCATTTCCGCCAACAGGGAATTGACGGCGCTCGAATGGCTCGCTGTTGCCGTCACCTGTCTTTCGGGGGCCGTGGAAATCTACTTCTTTGCCTCTTTCTTCTTGACGTCCATCCCCGCCATCTCGGGTCAATCAGCCCTTGTGCCGATCATGGTTTGGGCGGCGGCGGTGGGTCTCATTGCCTGGTGCGCGAACAGGAACAGGCGCCCTGCAGCCACCGCTTCGCGTGAAGCGCCGGCCTATTTGAGAACGCTCGGGTTGATCACCTATCCGCTCTATCTCACCCACAACGTCCTTGGCACGGCGATCATTCGTGTGCTGGTCGATGCTGGCCTCGATGCCACGTTGGCCGTGTGGGTCCAGCTGGGCATGCTTGTACTGGTCTGCTGGTTTATTTGCGCGAAGATCGAGCCGGCCATCCGAGTTGCAATGACGCAAGCCGTCGCATATTTCGGACAGCTTCCGGAAAGACTGCCGGCATCGAGGCGCCCGAGGTTTTCCCGGGGGCTGGGCCTTCGTCCATCAATCCCGGCCAAGATGATCGCCACGGTGCGATAGCCGGCGCCCTGCTAGACTGGCTTCCTGAACTTGTGCATCTGCTTTGGGTCGCAAAGCAGGAAGGAGCGAATGAAAGTCACCAGGGACATGGTGGATAAGGACTTGCGCGGCAGCTATGCCGTTGGGCGGATTATCGCAAACTTTTTTCACACGAAATGGTTCTCCCTGCTCGTGTTCCGTTTCAGTGGGGACGTCCTGCGGGGAAAGGACATCAGAGGACTCACCTGCCAGGAGCAGAAAATTCCGAGCAGAAATGGCGGGCCGCCTGTTCGTGTGAGAATCTATCGGCCAACCGCGGCAGTTGGACCACTGCCGGTCATGCTCTACTTCCACGGCGGCGGTTACGTTCACGGGGTGCCCGAGCAATTCGGCTCAATCATCAAGGATTTCATCGAGACAGAGCCGTGCATCATCGTTGCGCCGGACTATAGAAAGGCCGTTGAAGCGCCATACCCGGCCGCATTCAACGACTGCTACGATACCTTGCTATGGATCAGGGATAATGCGGCCTCCCTCGGCGGAAGAACCGACGGATTCATCGTGTCAGGCCACAGCGCGGGCGGAGGGCTTGCGGCGGCCGTCTCGCTCAAGGCTACCGATACCCACGATGCAACAATAGCCTTTCAAATGCCGCTATATCCAATGCTTGATGACCGGCAGAAAAGCGCCTCTGTCGTTGGAAACGACGCACCCGTATGGGATGAAAACGCCAACAGGCTGGCATGGTCCTGCTATCTTGATGGCGTGGAGAACGTGACGCCTTACGCGGCTGCGGCACGCTGCACGAACTATACGAAATTGCCGCCGACGATCACATTTGTCGGCAGTCTTGAGCCATTTCGGGATGAAACGAAAATCTACGTTGAGAACCTTCGTCGGGCCAACGTTCCGGTTGAGTTCGCGGTATTCGACGGCGCTTTTCATGGTTTTGACTTGATCGTGCCGGACGCTCCAATCAGTAAGCGAGCAAATCAGTTTCTAATGGAAAATTTCCAAAAGTTTGCTCAGCGGTATTTCCCCTAGGACTATCAACACGGTCTGGGGCATTGCAGGCGTACGCGGCCCGAGACGGCATGTCTGCTTCACCTGAAAGCGGACATCGGAGCCAGCGGTCAGCAGATCCGCTGCCGGCCACTTCCGGGCTCATGCGCCGCAGCAAGGAAAAGCCCACCTCATTGGCACAAGCGCGCGGCTTCATTCGGGCAACCCCGCTTTCCGAAGGCCCTCAATAAACAGCTTTGAGTTTTTGGGAAGCCGGGCGACAAGCGCCGATACTGTAAAGGCGGGATCGATCTCAAGCACACGCGCCGCCGCGTCGTGCGCCTCAGCGTCACGTCCGAGATGGGCGAAGGCGGACGCGAGGCAGCGGTAAGTTGTCACATAGAGGTTCTGACGAAGGGCTTTCCTCAATACGACGATGGCCTCGTCAAAGCGGCGAAGCTCGATAAGGGCCTGCCCAATCCCAGTAAGCGTCGTATATAGTCGCGGATCTACCGGGTTCATGCGAATGGCGCGTTCAAAGCTCCGGATCGCTTCCTCCTGCAGCCCCGCAATTCTATAGACATGGCCTCTGTTGTTCCATGTGATCCATGAATTTGGGTTGAGCGCGACCGCCCGATCAGCCATTTCGATCTCGGCTTCACTATCGCCGACCATGAACGCCGAGGTCGCGGAAGCCCTTGCTAACGTTTCCGGATCACCATCGTCGATGCTCAATGCCAAACGAGCAAGCCGAACCGCTTCCTTGCGGTCAAACTGGGGATCGTTGCCATAGTCCAAAATGGCGTTGATCGCATGACAGAAACCTGCCAGAGCCGCGACAGAGCCGAACTGAGGGTCGAGCTCCAAGGCGCGATGAGCCAGCCTTATCGCTTCGGCCAATCCTTCGCGGGTGATCGAATAGTAGGGTTGCATGGCTCGGAGATAATAATCATAGGCGGTGAGGTTCTCCGGTCGCCGCCGCGCCGCCCTTGCAATTTCTGTTTGAAGCAATTTTGGCTCAATGGCTGAGACTACCGCGAGCGTTACTTCGTCCTGGAGGGCGAAAATGTCCGTCAGGTCACGCTCGAACCTGTCCGTCCATAGGTGCGCGCCTGTAATCGCATCGATCAACTGCCCGGTGATGCGAACTTTCCCCGACGCCTTGCGCACTGATCCCTCAAGGACGTAGCGCACGCCAAGTCTGCGTCCGACCTCCTTGATATCGACGGCTCGACCCTTGAAGGTAAAGCTCGAATTTCGAGCGATCACGAACAGCGACTTGAAGCGCGACAGCGCGGTGATGATCTCCTCGACCATTCCGTCCGCAAAATAATCCTGCTCGGGATCGCCTGACATGTTCTGGAACGGCAGAACCGCGATGGAAGGCTTGTCGGGCAGGGCAAGAGCTTTCGTGCTCTCGACTGGCGGCTCGATAGGCGCTGCCGCCGAACCGCTCGCATTCATCCTCAAGCGCCACGCGCGCATCGGTTCAGCAATATTCTTGAGGTTCTGCGGCCCCATATCCTCATAGGCAGTATCGACCTTCCCCCGGATTTGACGTTGTGCATCATCAGAGATGCAAACGCCGCCCGGCTCCGCGATCCCCTCAAGGCGGGCGGCGATATTGACGCCGTCGCCAAAGATATCATTTTCATCGACAATGATGTCGCCGACGTGGATGCCGATTCGATATTCAAGCCGCCTGGTCTCGGGCACGGCTGCATTCTGCTCAGCCAAGCCGCGCTGCACCTCGATAGCGCATCGCACGGCATCGACGGCGCTGGCAAACTCGACCAGCATGCCGTCGCCGGTCGTCTTGACGATCCGCCCGCGATGCGCGGCGACAGTGGGGTCAACCAGGGCCTTTCTGGCGGCCTTGAGACGAGCCAATACGCCCTCTTCGTCCGCGCCCATCAGGCGGCTGTATCCAGCGACATCCGCCGCCAGAATTGCCGCAAGCCGCCGTTCCATGCGATTGTCGGCCACAACGGCCTCCCGAGATCGGTAGATCCGTTGGACATATCAAAGCATACGGCGTTGCCCTTGGGCTAGGCCAATGTCGGGTTCAGGTCATTCTTCAGACATGCCCAGCCCAAGACGGTATGTCCGCCTTCACCCATGAAAGCAGATATTGCAACCACGGCATGGAATGTCGGCTACGGGCCCATGAGCCGACATTTCGGCAGGGCCGCTCAACGTCCGCTGTCGCCAACAGCGGACATTAAGCAAACGTATCCATTACCCTCGCCATAGCCGGATGCTTCCGGTTCTTCAACTTCACCCAGAGCTTCGACCGTCCGGCCTGATAAGAGAGCGCGGTCGCGATGCTTCGACACTAACCTCTCAAGGCCGAAACCTGCATACATTGCAAGACGCTTCCAGGAGAATGGGGGTTGTTAAACTTTAGTGTTTGTTCGAATGAACTTTTGTGGGAATCACTCGCGCAAAATCAATGCATCATTGATGCGTTTCTATAGATAACTTGTAAACGTTCGGACCGAATTTGTCGCCGCGCTCCCTACCAATGACTGGACGGCGGAGCTGGATGGGTGCCATTTTTTCCTAGCCGGTGTGATCCGCGCACCTTCATCCCAAGACTGGTGGCGACCGGAACCAGAGTTGCTGGGTTAGTGTCACGGGGGATCGCGATGATGAGACGAGCAATCCCAGCTTTTGTAGCATTGATTGCGCTCAGCCAAACGGCCACAGCTGGTGTCTCTTGCGCCGTCGTACGTTTCTATGTCGCCAAATACTCGGAAGCAGCCGCTGAGACGTGGGCACGAAGTCACGGCGCCAGCAATGCCGAAATCGAAACGGCGCGTCGTTGTCTGCATCATAGGGCTAACGTGCAGACTGCAAACGCGGCTGCGAGGTCACAGGTGCTCGCTCCTGTAACCCAGCAGGAGCGCGCCCGGCACGAACCAAACGAACGCGAACCAAATCAGGACGCGTCGCACGTCGTATCTGTGCAGGATCCGCGCGCCGACCCCGAGAAGGATAGTCATGGCGACGAACCACGCGTTCATGGCATCATCCGCCCGAAGAATATCGAGGTCCCTTCCGCCGGGCATCTGAGCCACGAGGTTAAGGATCTCGTTCCCTCCGATAGAAAGACTACCACGTTGCGCCCACGCTATGTGCGCTCTATGCACCGCGCCAGCAGTAGGGGAGTGACGGGCCATGTGGCATGGTTCAAACGACTCTGGGATCACGTAGTCGGGCAGCGCCGATCCAGCATCGCCCTTTTTGCGATACCTCGATGGGGATCGTATAAGGTACGGCATCATCTCAGCGGGACCGTATCGGGCCGCAGGGCCGGGTGAGCTGCATCGCCGGATGCGTCCGGTTCTTCCATGACCCAACGCCTTCAACGCGGACAGGGTCCGCTATTTTCAAGGACCTTGGTCAGTGCGGTTGGCATGTCTGAGTTGGTCACTTGCAGACATGCCCTGCCCGACACGGCATGTATGCTTCACCCCTGAAAGGCGACATTGCAACCACGACACGGAATGTCGACTACGGGCCATCAAGAGACTCATGCACTGCAGCAATGAGGTGCTTTATTCGATCACCTCGTCAGCTTGGGCGAGTAGAGTAGGAGAAATATTGAGGCCGAGCGCCTTCGCAGTCTTGAGATTGACGCACAGGGTAAAATGCGTTGGTTGCTCGACCGGCAAATCGGCCGGACGCGCGCCTTTGAGGACACGGTCAGCCAGCGCCGCAGCACGCCGATAGTTCTCAGCCAAGTCGGGGCCGTATGACATTAATGCACCATCCTCGGCTTCAGGTGCAAACGAATGGATTGATGGCAGCTGGCGCGAAAGTGCCAACGCGGCGATTTCCTTGCGCCGCCCGAACATCAAATTGTCGGTAAGGAAGATGAGAGCCTGAGCACTCAAGCCTTTTACGTCATCGAAGGCAGGCGCGAGGTCTTGCACGCCCTCTATCTCCCGGGAGAAAACCTCGACCCCTCGAGCCTGCGCCGCCTGCCGGATGGCATCGAAGATCACGGCGTTCTCGGAAAATCCTCGGCTCCAGATTACGGCGACACGCCGCGTGCCTGGAAGGGCATCGAGCAGCAGCTCCAGCCTTTTACCGCCAAGCGTTGCCTCGCTGTAAGTGACGCCCGTGAAATTGCCGCTGGGCCGGGAGAGGTTCGCAACAATTCCCTGCCTCACCGGGTCAGTGACGAATGCGAAGACAACGGGCGTTCCGACACCGGCCCGCTTCAACGCGAGGACGGCTGGCGAGGTAAGCGCTACGATCACATCCGGCTTTTTGGCAGCAAGGCCCGCTACCAGCATGTCCAGCCGTTTGGCGTCTCCTTCCCCGCCAAGTAGTTCAATCGCTGCCGTATTACCGTCCTCATAACCGAGCGCGCGCAATGCCTCAATCAGAAGATGGATCGGCGTGCGATTTGGAAAGCCGCTATGCAGGATGCTTATTTGCTTCACCGCAGCTAAAGCTGGCGCCCCGAGTAACGCCAAAACCAATCCCGCGATCAGATGGCGCCGTCTCATTGGATCACCTCACCACGCTTGCAGAGGCTGCTTCCCGCAGCATCATGGACCCGCGAACCGGAGATTGGAACGGGTTGCGTAACGAAATTGCCGACAGCGCATCGGGGGCTGCGAGGTCCGAAATGGGCCCAACAGCCGATCTTGTGGCCTGCCCCGCCCCGCTCCACCCCTGGAAGGGGACGTCGAGACCGCAGCATTTGACGTCAGCTACGGGCCAATCAGAGACTCATGCACCGCTCTATTCGATCACCTCGTCGGCGACGGCAAGAAGGCTCGGCGGCAATCCTCCCTTGTCGATGACTGGAGACCGCCCCGCCGGTGAGAAGCGTTATGAACTCGCGCTACCTCATCGATCGCCCCTTCGCACTCAACACCAGCATAACATGCCGTGCGGCTTTCTCAGAGTTGTCGACTGGTCAGCAATCCTGATCGATTTGCGGAAGGCACTCGGATACACAGGCGGAGCATCACGCGGACATCAGAACCAGCGGCCAGCATGTCCGTTTTGGGTGGCCACTTGCGGACTCATGCATCTCAGCAAAATTGCGGCTGGATGAATTGCATGGGCCCAAGGCGAAGTAGTCCGCTATTGCCCCAAGAGCGACCATATAGCGGACATGGAGCGTGCCGGAGCTCGGAGCAATGCACGGCCCCGCCAAGCCCCGGCTAGAATTTATCGCCTTGAGGGCTCATAATGGTTCTGTGTACGGAGTAGCGGACATGCCTCTAACAGGGCCAATCCCCGAGGGCAGACCGTTCTTTTGTCCCCATTGCGGAGCACTGTATTCAGTGACGGACTCGCCGCGTCCCAAGGGTGACAACACTACGGCCAAATGCGTTGTATGCACGCAAACCATGGTCGAATGGGCCTCGACGGAGAGTCGAGTTTATAAGCTCATTCATCGGCCCGAAGATGCGTGATCACCGCAAGCACCCCCCGGAAGCGGACGTCGGCGGCTCAGGCTGCTACGTCGGTTCTGGGCCAATTCTAGAAGTAGAGGATCAGCCCTGGGACCCTAGCCGACTCTAGCTCGCCGGCATGTTATTCCAGATGTCGCGATGCAACCGCCACTGGCCATCGTTACCTCTGAGCCAAACAACAAGGTATTTCGCCTTTGCCTGCCCAGAATTGAGGTTTAGGCCGGCCTCGCCAACCTCGTAGGCAGTATCGCCGGTGACCTCAAGGTCGATCGTCTTGAGCGTGATACTGATCAACCCGAGTGCATTCGCGGCCGAGCGCCAAAATTCCTCTATCGCTTTCTTGCCGGTAACTATCGGCGCATCGGGTGGCAGAAGCTTGGCAGTCTCGGTGTAGAGTGCAGCGATACCGGCATAGTCCTTGTCGGCGGCGGCCGCACCAAATTTGCGATTTCCTTCATCCACAGCTTGCCGGACTGTATCAGTGTTCATGTTGGTCCTCCCGATCTGGCTTTCGAACTCACGATTATCGCGTACTCGCAAATCAAAAAGCGACTCAGCCAGTAGGCCCGCCCGCTCGAACCCGCCACCCAGGCGATTGCGATGGTCCCTAATCGCGTTGGAAATCTAGGTAGCAATGGAGGGAACTGTACGGGTCAGCACGGGGCGTGTCTATCGAGTTCGCGATGTCGGCTTGGGGTCATCAGCGGAAGTGGCGGCCTTCCCTTCAACATGTCAGGTCTACCACTAAAAGCAGACATTAAGCAGGCGGACCGGCGTGTCCGATAAGGGCCAGGACCGGACTCCTGCACTGCAACAAGCGACGCGGATGGCTTGGGCCTATCGCACGAGTAGCGTCGGACGAACGTCAAGGCTGAGCGGCCCTTGCCATCTGCAGATTGATAACGAACTCGAATTTGATAGGCTGCATGACCGGCAGGTCGGCAGGCTTTGCGCCTTTGAGGGCCGGTGTCACACCGAACGTGACGATACATCTGCAGATTATCGGCTCCATAGCTCATCAGCCTCGCTGGCTTCAGCTTGCTCGCGAACGGTATCGATCGCGGGTATCTCATGGCGCGCCGCGGGCGTAACGCGGCGGCTGACAGCCACATGGATGCATAGGAGGCAGGTATGAGAAACATAGGACGCACGTGGAGCGCGTGTTCTCTGACGGGACTGACGTTCGCCCTGACTGTCGCGTATGTCACGCTACTTTTTTCCAGCAGCGCCACGAGTCAGGGCGGAAGGGAAGCGCCAGGCGCTAGATTTGAATTCGCGCTGATCGGTGACATGCCGTATGACGCCAGGCAAGAAAAGGAGTTTGCCAACGTCATGAGGGAGATAGACGCTGCTGAATTGGCCTTTGTCGTTCACGACGGCGATTTTTGGTATGACGGCGCGGCGTGGACTGAGCAAGTTGGGGGGTTCCCTCCGTGCGGTGACGAGACGTTCGAGCATCGCCTGGGTCTGGCTCAAAGCTCCAAACATCCTTTCATATTCGTGGCTGGAGATAACGAGTGGGCCGATTGTCACCGGGCAAAGCCGCGCACGTATGACCCGCTTGAGAGATTGGCAAAGCTCCGCCAGATGTTTTTCCACGGTGATCAGAGCCTTGGTCGGCGCACCATACGGTTGACGCGGCAGAGCGAAGACGGCCGCTACGCTAACTTCCGCGAGAACGTGCGCTGGACCCAGGGGGACGTAATGTTCGTCACTCTCCACGTGATAGGCAGCAACAATAACCTGGGCCGCACTCCGGAGATGGACGCTGAGTACTCAGAGCGTAACGCGGCCAACCTGGCGTGGATGAGACAAGCCTTCGATCTGGCTACGCGGAGCGGAAGCAAAGCAATTATGATCGTTGCTCAGGCCGACCCCCGATTTGAAAATACCTGGCCCGCATATGTGCAGCAGAGATACATGCTGGAGGGCCTGGGTCTCAAATCACCTGAAACGAGAAGAGCAACTGGCTTCGACGAGTTTCTGGCTGCGCTCGAGAAGGAGACCTTGGCCTTCGGCAAGCCCGTGGTCTACGTGCATGGAGATACTCACATCTTTCGCGTCGACAAACCTCTGTTCGGCTCTACAAGCCGACGGACTATCGAAAATTTCACGAGAGTAGCGACCATTGGTTTTCCTGATACGCATTGGGTTCGGGCAATCGTTGATCCCAAGGAGTCGAATGTATTTAGCTTCAGACTAGAGATCGTAGAGGCGAACGGAGATCAAACATTATCTGAGGTCTGTCGGCGGGGCGATGCCGAACTGGCAGGTATCAGTCAGCTCGTGCAGCAGATATCTCACAACCGGCCTCCTGCGCCGAGACTGTCAGAGTCGGGTTGGGGTCATCGCAGACATGCGGGCAAAGCCGGCCGTGGTGAACGGGGCGCCGCGCTCAGAGGTGAACACGAACGGCGACTTCGGCGCCTGCTCCCGGGCGAGCTTGCGGAGGGCGCGCATCTCGTCGCCGCGGATCGGGTAGGTGCTGGGCGTGCCCTTCTTGGCCCTGCGGACGGTCATGGTCCCGGCATTGTAGTCGATCGGGTCCCACCGCAGGTCGATCAGCTCGGAAGCCCTGAAGCCGTGCCGGCAGCACACCAGGATCATGGTGTCGTCACGGTGGCCCCAGCGCGGTTGCTGGCGGCGAGCCTTCATCAGGCGCCCAACTTCGGCATCGGTGAGGTATTCCCGGCTCCGAAGCCCGGCATTTGGCAGGCGGGTCGGAGTAACTGTTCGGTTTTCGGTGATTGGGGATACCAGTTTCAAGCGGGATTTTGCCATAAGAAACAACTCTTCGGGATTAGGACTGTTCGTATTAGGCGGCTTGGGTCATGTGTGGACGGCTCCGAGTTGGCAAGGAGAATCTTCACGCTGCAGCATTGGTCGGAGCAGCCATGTGTTCGGCCTGTTTTCGCGGTTCACATGACCGCTGGCCATAATGCCCTCCGCGGATCAGGTCCCGATCAAAACCTCGCATTCGAAGATGCTGTGGCCCAAGTGGGTTGTCCTGATCGCCGGATCGACCGGCACTGCATTACGTGCTGTTCGCCCTCCCAACCGTTACGCCACGCCGGGGTATCCGGCGCGATCTCGTTTACGCCGCGAGCGCGACGGGTTCCTTGTAGCGTTCGCCCCTCGCCATCATCGCCCAGGCCATCCGGGCGAGCTTGTTGGCGAGCGCGATGGCGGCGACCTTGGTCGGTCGCCGCGCCAGCAGTCCCGTAAGCCCAGGGCCGATGCCCGGTGCCATGGATCTTGGCATAGCGGATCACGGCGAGCGCGCCTGCCGTGAACAGCCTGCGCAAATAGCGATTGCCTTGCTTGCTGATACTGCCAAGCCTGTCCTTGCCCCGCTCGAGTTCTGCTTGGGCACGAGCCCGACCCAGGCCGAGAAGTCCCGCGCCGATCGAAAGGCTTTGGGATCCGCCAGGCTCGCGACCAGCGCGGTTGCCAGCGCCGGACCGACACCTGGGATCGCATCCAGCCGCTTGCTCGTCGCGTTTGATCGATGCCAGGCGATGATGCGGCGGTCGAACTCCAGGATCTGGGTTTTCAGCACTGACTGCCCAGAGCAACAAGACACGCGCGTACCATTTCCGGGAGCCGGTGGTCGGCTGTATCGCCAACGATACCCAACAGCTGCTCGACGCCCCGGCGTCCGACGGGAGCGACGATCCCGAACTCGGCAAGGTAGGCGCGGATCGAGTTGATGACAGCTGTCTGCTGGCGGATGAAGAGATCGCGCGCGCGATGCAGCATCAGGCAACCCTGTTGCGCGGGCGTCTTGGTCGGCACAAACCGCATGTTCGGTCGCGTGACCGCTTCGCAGATCGCCTCCGCGTCCGTGGTGTCGTTCTTCTGCCGCTTGACGTAGGGCTTCACATAGGCCGGTGGCATCAATCGCACCGTATGCCCCAACGCCTGCAATTCGCGGGACCAATAATGCGACGACGCGCAAGCCTCAATCCCAACCCGGCATGGCGGCAACTTCTCGAAGAACGCCAGCACGTACCGACGCTTCAACTGACGGCGGATCACCACCTGACCGCCAGCATCAACACCGTGAACCTGAAAAACCGACTTAGCGATGTCCAGTCCGATTGTCGTGATCGTTTGCATGGATAGCTCCTCCAGATCGTGGGAGCCCCTAGCTGCTCCCAAATCCATGGCACTCGCGTGCCGGATGGAGGAGCCGTCCACAGCATCAAAACCGGACTTCGGAGCCAGCCGCCGTGACGTCCGGTGAGGGCCAGAAACGGACCTCCAGCCGCCGGTGGTCGATGTCCGCTCCTCTCTTAAGATCGGACATCGTTACAGGCATCGACATCGCTGTACTCACCTTTTTCCGTACTCCGTGAAAACGTAATCATTTGCCTGCACGGTCGTGTGACACGCGAACCCGCGCTTGGCGTCGTTCGCC
>Ga0081540_1003864_pt1 | contig 11693 bp, 7 predicted proteins | sample TabmetS2T1R1_FD_71024 | JGI IMG/M metagenome (GOLD analysis project Ga0081540, IMG submission 71024) | Tabebuia heterophylla rhizosphere microbial communities from the University of Puerto Rico - S2T1R1 | ecosystem: Host-associated > Plants > Roots > Rhizosphere ...
CATCTGCCACACGCGCAGCGATGCCGGCGTCGCGCTGCCGGTGCCGATCGCCGGCGCGATTGTGCCAACGGTGCCGACGGCCGGTGTTCCGCTCGGCGCGGTCGCGCCGCCGCTCGCGACCGTCGGACCTTTGCCGCCGGCGGCGGCCACCACGTTGAGCGTGTGCGCCGTCAGCTCCGTCGTCTGCATGCGATCGTGCGCGGTGTCCCACCAGTGCACGCTGACGCCGGGAATCGTCAGCGTGCCGGGCTTCGTCGGCACGAACGCGAACTTGCGCACGCGCTCGCCGTACAGCCACGTGCCGTCGTCGCGCGTGCGCGTGTCGGGCTTGTCGGGATAGATCTCGGCGCCGGGCGGCGCGGCGAGATTGAGCTCGGGCAATTGCTCGAACCCGAGCCCTTGAGCCTGCAGACGGATCGTGCGCGTGACCGGATCGCCGACGTGAATCTCGTTCGGCAATTCGGTCTCGTCCTTGAGCAGCACCGACTCCGCCGGGAGCCACGGATCGTCGGTCCACGTCGCCGGCTTCGGCTTCACTTCGAGCTCGATCGCATCGGAGCGCGCATTCACCGTGCGCGGACGGCTGAAGAATCCGGTCGGATCGGCGGCGTCGAGCGCGTTGCCGCGGAACGTCAGCGCCGGCAGCTCGAGCTTGCCGCTCTTCTCGGGCGTCAGCGCGTAGCGGCGCTCGACGACGTGATAGCGGCGATCGCCGAGCGCCGCGATGTAGGTCTTGTCTTGACCGAGCCGCTGCGCGACGACGCCGTCGGCTTGCGGCTCGCTGAGATTGCCATCGGTGAGACCGAACGAGTAATACAGCTTGACCGTGTAGCGCACCTGCTGCTGCACGTACGGCGTCTCGGGCTCGGCGGTCACGTCGAGGAACACGTCGTCGCCGGGCTTGCCCTGCGCGCCGGCCGGTTGCGCGAGCACAGTCAGCGCGATCGGCGCCGTGTGCGCGTTGCCGAGCGTGAACGAAGGAATCGCGAGACGGCCCTCGTGCTTGGGCTCGAGCCCGACGGCCCAGAGCGTCTTCGCGGTGCTCGTGCCGTTGACGAGGCTGACCTGCTGGCTCGACTGCGTGCCGAGCAGGTTGAAATCCTGCGAGAGCGCGGTGAAATCCGGCTGTCCGCCGGCATCGCCTTCGGCTTCGATGTTGAGCGTGACCGTCTCGCCGAGATGCATCGTGTCGCGATCGAGCCACGCGCGCGCCGCCGGCGTCGCCGCATGCAGCGGAACGAGCGCCAGAAGCAGCACGAGCAGCATGAGCCAGCGTGCGTGTCTCATCCGTTGTCGTCCCCGTGCTGTTGCCTGCGCTGATGCTCGAGCAGGAACTTGCGGCGCAGGAGCCCGCCCGGATCGTCCGGCACGCGCTGCAGAAGATGCTCGAGCGCCTGGCGCTTCTCCCGCGTCGCGTCGTCTTCCTCGACCGCGGCCGCAGGCTTGCCGTCCTTGTCGGGCTTCGCTCCGGATGCGAGCGACTGGTCGATCGCCTTCGAGAGCGCCTTCTGCTGCTCGCTGCTCGGCTGCCCTTGCGAAGGCTCGACCTGCGATTGCGGCTGGCTCGTCGCGCCTTCGGTGCCCTCCGAGCTCTGCTGCTTCTCGTTGTCGTCGCCGGATTTCTGCTGCGAGTCGCTGCCTTCCTTGTCGTCCGAATCCTTCTCGCCGGACTTCGATTCGCCCTGCTGTTGCTGGTTCTGATCCTGCGAATTGTCGTCGCCGGACTCCTGCTGCTGCTTCTCTTCGTCCGACGGCTGCGATTTCTCTTGCTGCGAGGACTGCTGATCCTTCGAATCCCCGGACTTCTGCTTCTGCGAGGACTTGTCCTGCGACTTGGGCTTGCGCTTCATCCACTCCTCGACCGCAGCCCTGTTCGCCTTCGCGTCGTCCATGTCGGGTGCGAGCTTGAGCGCACGATCGTACGCGGCGAGCGCATCGTCGAAGCGGCCGAGCTTGGCGAGCGCGTTGCCTTCGTTGTAGGCGCCGTCGGCGTTCTCGACCTTCGAATAGTCGGTTGCCGCGGATTCGAAATCGCCGGCGCGGAACGCGGCGCTGCCGTGCCAGTCCGGCGAGCGCGCGACGTCGACGGCGGTCTTCGCATCGCCTTTCGCGATCGCTGCGGCGGCCTGCTGGTCGGAGCGGAGCCAGAGATCCTGGAGCGACGCCGCCTCCGCGCGCGGCGCCGCGACGAACGCGAGCGCCACCGCCATCAGCCAGCCGCGGCGGAACGCGCACGCGGCGAGCGGCACGAGCAGCAGCAACAGAAACGGACCGCGGTCGCGCCAGCGCGTCGTCGCCGCGAGATCGTCGGAAGCGACGGGCTCGTCCGGTTTCGTGCTCGTGCCGGTGCGATCGACCAGCAGCGAGTCGATGTCGCTCGAATCGGCGCTCAGCGTCGCAAAGCGTCCGCCGCCGGCGTCGGCGATGGCGGCGAGGCTCGCGTCGTCGCGCTTGGCCACGATCACGTTGCCGTTGTCGTCCTTGAGGAAATCGCCCTGCGCGAGCGCGACCGGCGCGCCGCCGGAGCTGCCGACTCCGAGCACGGACACCGTGAATCCTTTCGCGTGCGCTTTCTTCGCCGCCGCGATCGCTTCGGCGTTTGCGCCGTCGGCGAGCAGGATGATGTCGCCCGCGTGCAGGCCCGACTGCTCGATGAGCTTCTCGGCCTGCGCGATCGCGCCGGCGGCTCGGTTGCCGGCGACCGGCATCGTCGACGGATCGAGCGCATCGACGAGATTGCGCACGGTACCGATGTCGTCCGTGAGTGGCGCGGCGACGAACGCCTCGCCGGCGTAGCCGATCAGCGCGGTCTGGTAATCCTTGCTGCGCTCGAGGATGTCGACGAGCTTGTAGCGCGCGCGCTCGAAGCGGCTCGGCTTCTCGTCCTGCGCCATCATCGTCGCGCCGAGCTCGAGCGCGAGCACGCGCGCGGCCTGATTGCGGTAGAGCGGCATCGGCTCGCGCTCCCAGGCGGGACCGGCGAGCGCGACGCAGGCGATCGTCCACAACGTCACCGCGAGCACGATGCCGGCGCGGCCGGAACCGGCATCGATGCGCTCGATCAGATGCGGCAGCAAGTGCGCGTCGATCACGTTGCGCCACGCGCCCGCATCGGCGCGGCCGCGATGGCGCAGCAGCCAGAACACCGGCAGCGCGAGCAGGAGGAGCAGCCAGAGCGGCCGCAGGAAATGGAAATCGGCGAGCGCGGCGAGGCTCATGTCGGCACCACGGCACGCAGCGAGCGCATGCGCCAGCCCGGCACCAGGAACGCACACGCGGCGGCGATCAGCGACGACGCCAGCGGCATCCAGTACAGCTCGTCGATCGGGCGCAGGCTCTGCTTCGTGTCGGCGACCGGCTCGAGCTGGTCGATCGTGCGATAGACGTCCGCAAGCTCGTCGCTGTTGCGCGCGCGGAAGTAGCGTCCGCCGGTCGCCTCGGCCATGCGCTTCAGCATCGCCTCGTCGAGATCGGCCGACGGATTGACGACGCGGCTGCCGAACAGCGAGTTGACGCGCAGCGCCTCGGCGCCGATGCCGATCGTGTAGACGCGCACCTGGTTCGCCGCGGCGAGGTCGATCGCCTTGCGCGGATCGAGCTCGCCAGCGGTGTTGACGCCGTCGGTGAGCAGCACGAGCACGCGCTGCTCCTGCGGCCGGTCGCGCAGCCGCTTGACAGCGAGGCCGAGCGCATCGCCGATCGCGGTCTCGCGGCCGGCCAGACCGATCGTCGCGTCCGCGAGCTGCTTGCCGACCGTGTCGAGATCGAACGTCAGCGGCACGAGCAGATACGCGCGCGTGCCGAACAGGATGAGACCCACGCGATCGCCGGCGCGGCGCTGCACGAAATCCGCCGCGATCGCCTGGATCGCCGCGAAGCGCGGCGCCGGCGCGCCGCCGAGCTGCATGTCCTCGATGCTCATGCTGCCCGACGTATCGACGGCGAGCAGCAGATCGCGGCCCGAACGCGGCACGTCTTCCGGCGGGCCGAACCATTGCGGCCGCGCGGCGGCGAACACGAGCAGCGTCCACGCGAGGAAACCGAGCAGCGTGCGCAGCCGCGGCACCGGAGAAATATCGGCCTCCTGCGGCAACACGAAACCCGTATGCGGCAGATGCAGCGCCGTCGCGATCCAACCCGGTGCGCGCGGCAGCAGCCGCGACACGATCAGCGGCAGCGGCAGCGCGGCGAGCACCCAGGGCCAGGCGAGCTCAAACATCGTTTCGCCTTCGCGGCAGCACGCGCTTCAGCCACGCACGCGCGAGGCCGATCAGCGCGGGCGCGTCGACGCTCGTCGCGGGATCGTCCGCGCGACGGTAGGGCGCATCGGTCAGCGCGCGGCCGGTGTCGCTGCGAAAACGCGCGACGGATGCGCTCTTCGCGCCGTCGTCGAACTGGCGATCGAGGAACGCGAGCCACTCTTCGCCGTGCAGCGCGGCGGCACTGGGTTCGATCAGCAACGCGGCGCGGCGCAGCAGTTGCGAGACGTCGGCCGCCAGACGCACGGGATCCGGTTGCGAAGCGTGCAGCGCCGCGATGCGATCGAGCTCCGCGGCGACGCGGCGGCGCCAGCGTCGTTCCCGCCATGCGCGCACCAGCGCGCGGATCGCGAACGCGGCGAGCACGATGAGGCCGATCGCGAGCAGCCACCAGCCCGGCGCCGGCGGCCACCACGACGGATCGGGCGGCAGATGGATGTCGCGCAGATCGGGACCCGCCGGCGCGCTCATGCGGCTCCCTGCGCGTGGCGCGTGCGGGCGAGCAGCGGCGCGAGCGCGCGGCGAAGGTCGGCGTGGCCGTCGAGATCGAGCACGCGCACGCCCGATTTCTGGCATTCGGAGCGCAGGCGCTCGCGCGCGAGCGCGAAACGCTGCGTCCACGCGTTGCGCACCGACGCGTCGCCGAAATCGAGCACGCGCCGCGCGGGACCGAGATGCAGCGCATAACGCCCCGGCGGCGGCGCGATCATCTCGAGCGCGTCGCGCAGGAGCACGACCGAAATCTCGTGCCGACCGGCGAGCTGGGCCAGGAGCTGCGCGGCATCCGCATCGGCACTGAAGCCGTCGGTCATCAGGATCATGCGCATGCCGGGACGCAGGAGGCGCCGTACGCGCGCGAGTCCGAGCGACAGCGCATCGTTGCGTTCGCGATCCGCAGCCGCATCCCAGTCTCGAAGCGCGCGCAGCACGCGCAGCACGCCGCGACGTCCGCCGGCCGGCTTCACTTCGCCGTTGATGCCGCCGCCGAAGCCGAGCGCGCCGACGCGGTCGCCGGCCGCGGCAGCCATCCACGCGAGCAGCGCCGATGCGCGCGCGGCCTGCACGTTCTTGAAGCGCACGCGCGTGCCGAAGCGCATGCCGGGATTGAGATCCATCACGAGCAGAAGGCCCTGCTCGCGCTCTTCCTGGAACACTTTCGTGTGCGGCTTGCCGCTGCGCGCCGTCACGCGCCAGTCCATGTGACGGATCTCGTCGCCGGGGAGATAGATGCGCGATTCGCGGAAGTCGACACCGCGTCCGCGCCAGCGCGACGCGTGTCCGCCCGAGCGCAGCGCCGGACTGCGGCGGCTTCGCGCGAGGCTCGCGCCGTGCGCGACGGCGCTGAGCGCGAGGAGCTCGTCGAGGGCGACGTGGGTTGGGTTGGTGCGCATAAATCAGGGATTCGCGATTCGGGATTCGGGATTCGGCAGAGCGGGCTTTCTCCAATCCCGAATCTCGAATCCCGAATCCCGGCTCTTCACGGCAACGGCACGCGCTCGAGCAGCATCGCGACGACCTTGTCCGAGCTCACGCCTTCCGCTTCCGCCTCGTAGCTCAGCAGCACGCGATGGCGCAGCACGTCGGCGGCGATCGCGTGGACGTCCTCGGGCGTCACGAAGTCGCGGCCGGCGAGCCACGCATGCGCGCGCGCGCAGCGGTCGAGCGCGATCGTGCCGCGCGGGCTCGCGCCGTACGCGACCCAGCGCTTGAGCTCCTCGCCGTAGCGCACGGGCTCGCGCGTCGCCAGGACGAGCTGGACGATGTACTCCTCGAGTTGCGGCGCGAGATGCATCGACAGCACGGCCGCACGCGCGGCGAACACCTGCGCCTGGCTCACGAGCCGCGTCGGCTGCACCGGCGCCGCGAGCGCTTCGCGGGCGCGCTCGCGCGCGAGCTTCAGGATCGCGGCCTCGGCGGCCGCGCGCGGATAGTCGATGCGCACGTGCAGAAGGAAGCGGTCGAGCTGCGCTTCGGGCAGCGGGTACGTGCCTTCCTGCTCGATCGGATTCTGCGTCGCCATCACGAGAAAGAGCGCCGGCAGCGCGTACGTGTCGCGGCCGACGGTGACCTGCCGCTCGCCCATCGCCTCGAGCATCGCCGACTGCACCTTCGCGGGCGCGCGGTTCACCTCGTCGGCGAGGATCAGGTTGTGGAAGATCGGACCGCGCTGGAACTCGAAGCTCGCCGTCTGCGGGCGATAGATTTCGGTGCCGGTGAGGTCGGCGGGCAGCAGGTCGGGCGTGAACTGGACGCGGTGGAAATCGCCTTCGATGCGCGCGGCGAGCTCCTTGATCGCGGTCGTCTTGGCGAGCCCGGGCGCGCCCTCGACGAGCAGATGGCCGTCGGCGAGCAGCGCGATCAGCAGCCGGTCGATCAGCGCTTCCTGGCCGATGATGCACTGGCCGAGCTCGGCGCGGAGACTGGCAAAGGCCGTGGCGGCCGTGGCGGGTACTGGCATGTCCATGGTATCGGGGTTTTTCTTGCGGCAATGATCGCACGGCGGGCGGGCGGGCCCACGCCGAGTGCGGCCATGAGACAGCGGGCCGCGCCGGAAGTTTTGGGCCCCGGGGGCCCGTGCGGTCAACGGTTCAGGGCGTCGGCCAGCGTGACGGGCTTGCCGACCAGCCAGCCCTGCGCGTAGCGGCAGCCGAGGCGGTGCAGCACTTCGCGCTGTTCGCGCTTCTCGACGCCTTCGGCCACGAGATTGCAGTCGAGCGCGCGCGCCATCGCGACGATGACGCCGACCATCGCGACGCCGCGCGGGCGGTCGAGCGCGCGCACGAAGCTCTGGTCGAGCTTGATCTGGTCGAAGTCGAGCGTCAGCAGCGGTCCGAGATTCGAGTAGCCGGTGCCGAAATCGTCGAGCGCGACGTGCATGCCGGCCGCGTGGCAGCGCGCGAGCACGTCGGCGACGCGCCCGTGGTCGAGCACGAGGCTTTCGGTGATCTCGAGCTTGAGGCGGTCCGGCGACAGCTTGCGCTTGCCGAGCTCGGCGAGCACACGCTCGACGAGCTTGGGATCGTCGAGCTGGCGCGCCGAGACGTTCAGCGCGATGAACGGCAACGGCTTGACGCCGCCGTTGCGGAAGCGGACGAGCATGTCGCAGACCGCGTTCAGCACGTAGTCGCCGATCGGGAGAATCAGGGAAGTTTCCTCGGCGAGCCGGATGAACTCGGCCGGCGAAACCCAGCCGCGCTCGGGGTGGTGCCAGCGCACGAGCGCCTCGTAGCCTGCGATGTGGCCGGAGACGATCTCCTCGATCGGCTGCAGCCGCACTTCGAGCTCGCCGCGATCGAGCGCGGCGCGCAGCTCGCTTTCGAGACGGATCTTGTCGAACGCGCCGGCGTCGCGCGGCGTCGGAGTCGATTCGAGCAGCGAGGCGGGCCCGGGCTCGTCGCCGGTCAGCGTCGCGAGCGCCGAGCGAAAGCGCGTGAGCTGGCTCATGAGGAGCGCGCGGACGACGGGATCGGCCGCGGCGAGGCGCTCCGCGAACTGGCGGCGGTCGATCGGCGTCAGCGTGCAGTCGGTGATCGCGCGGGCGCTCGCGGTGCGCGGCGAGTTGTCGATGACCGCCATCTCGCCGAGCAGCATGCCGGGGCCGAGGTGGCCGAGCACGGTGCGCTCGCCGCGCTGCAGCGTCGAGACCTCGACCTCGCCGCGCTCGATCAGGAACGCGGTCGTCGGCGGGTCGTTCTCGGCAAAGATGATGCTGCCGGCGCGGATTTCGGCGCGATGGCCCGGCATGGTGCTCTCCCCGAATGTCATCCCGTGCATGCGTGCATGTTAAGTGCCAAGCATCCGGGCATAAAAAGAGGGCCGCTTGCGCGGCCCTCGAAGGAAGAGGAAACCCTTGTTTTGTCTCAGCCCGAGGGCGGTCCGCACGGCGGGCTCGTGTCGATGCCGCCGATCGAGATCGCCACTTCGAGACCGAAACTGTCGGCACTGAACACGCATTGGCCGGCCGCCGCGTCGGCGTTGATCTGGAAGCTCGCCGTGCCGCTCTGGCCGGTGACCGCCGAAGCCGGGGTCGCGTCCGAGCAGCCCGTGATCGTCACGCCGCTGGCCGGCTCGCCGGTCGTCGAGATCGCGGTGATGTTGACGCGGCCGCCCGGGCAGACCTGTCTTGGCGAGGCCTGCAGGAATGCGAGCTCGACGACGATGTCGACTTCGGCCGTGGCGCCGCCGACCGAGAACGTCAGCGTGCCGGCCGTGGTGCCGGACGGCGCCGGCGGCACGCCGCTCGTGGTGACGGAGGCCACCGCGCAGCCGTCGGGTCCGGTGACGTTGTCGAGCGTGCCCGACTGGCCGTTGCCGTCGACGTTGCCGGTGCCGCCGCCGAGCTGCAGCTGGAACGCGATCGGCACGCCCTGGATTGGCGCTGCGAGCGCGTCGGTGAGGCATACCGTGACCGGCACCGTCGTGTTGCCCGGTATCGGCGACGGGAACGCGACCAGCGACGCCGGCGCGACACCCGGATAGACGAGCACGGCGGCATCCGTCACGCGGCGCGCACCGCCGGTGACGCGGTCGATGCCGTCGCCCTGCGCCCAGATCGCGGCGATGTGGCCGAGCGTCGAGGCCGTGTAGTTGAGCGTCGTGTGCGCGACGCCGACGTCGTTGGTCGTCGCGTTGGTCGAGATGTTGCCGTGGTTCGCGCGACCGATGATGTACGGCAGCACGGGACCGTTGTTGACGGTCTGGCCCGTGGTGTCGTTGAGGTTGAACGGCGAGGTCGTGTTGAGGCTCGTCTCGCTGTTGACCGTTCCGACCGTGAGCGCGCTCTCGAGATCCTCGTTGCCTTCCGGCGCGCCGTGCTGCGTCTTGCCGAACACGATCAGCGCATCGCCGGGACCCGCGCCGCCGCCGGCCGTGCGGAAGTGGCCGGTCGGTGCGGTGAAGCCCGTGCCGCCTTCCTGCGGGTCGCCGTCGCCGCCCGAGATCAGGAACTGGTTCGCCTGCGCGCCGGCGTCGAACGTGCCGGCCGGCTCGTCGATCGAGCCGAAGTGGATCGTCGTGCCGGGCAGCACCGGGTTGCCCTGGCGGTCGGTGCCGAGCGCGCTGACCGTGAGGCTGTACGTCGCGTCCGGATTGGGCGGGATGCCGGTGTCGTCAGGCACCTCGACCGTCGGATCGACCTGGTTGATCAGGATCGCGTTGACGTTCGGCGACGTGAGCTGCAGCGCGAAGAGCTTGCCGTCGGAGACGACGACCGAGAACGTCGCCGAGACCGGATCGCTGATGCCGTTGGTCACGTTGTTGTCCGCGCGGTCGGCCGTCGCGCGCACCTGGATCGGGCCTTCGATCGTGCCCGACTGGAACGAGGCGGTGGCGACGCCGTTGAACGTGTGCGTGTTGACCGTGGTGCCCGTCGAAGGACCCGACACCCCGTTCGACGAGAGGATCGCGCCGCCGTTCGGCGTGCTGACGATTTCGACCTGCACATTGTCGAAGCCGCTGTTGCCGGTGACCGGATCCGGCACCGGCTGCAGGCCGCCGTCGAGGACGTTGATCGTGAGCACCGAGTTCTGGTTGCCGCCCGAGCCGTCGAGATAGACGCCCGCGGGCAACGCGCTCATCGTGACGGATGCCGGCAGCGCGCCGGACGCGTTCTCCACGTTGAACGAGAGCTGCGCGCTGACGGTCGCGCTGGTGACCGGATCGACGCCGCCGACGTTGAGGATCGCGTTGCCGGACGTGCCCATCGAGTAGACCCAGCAGATCGCGTGGCCGGTGTCGGAGTGGACCTGCACGTTGCCCCAGTTGACCGCCGATTCGTCATCCGGCGTCGAGGCGTCGTCGAGGATATGGATGCTCAGCACCGAGAGATTCGTGATGCTGCACGAGAGATCGTGGCCGGACACCGGCGAGCCGTCCGCGTTGGTCCAGTGGATGTCCACCTCGCGCGAGTACGGCGAGCTCGGGAACCACGGGCTGGCGGCGATGTTGAGCGGCAGCGTCGTGCCGCCGACGGCGGTCAGCTGGATATGGCCCGGCTGCGGCGGCAGGAACGCCCCGTTATCGTCGCCGCCGCCTCCACCACAGCTCGCGAGAGCGAGGCTGGCGAGCAGCAACCCGAGGCTCTTGTGGACAAATTTCATGTTCGTTCTCCAGGGACGCATTTCTGTAGTTATCCATCGGCGGCATGCCGGCGTGCCGGCATGCTGCGAGAGAATCATTTCAGGCTGTCGTTGAGGATGCGCGGCGTGACGAAGATCAGGAGCTCGGCCTTGGTGTTGTTGCGGGTCGAGAACTTGAACAGGTTGCCGAGAATCGGCACGTCGCCGAGATAAGGCACCTTCTGCACCGAGTCGGTCTTGTTGACTTCGTAGACGCCGCCGAGGACGACGGTCTGGCCGTTGTCGACGAGCACGGACGTGTTGATCTCGCGCTTGTCGAGCTGCGGCACCTGGCCGCCGCCCGGGTTGTCGATGAAGCTCGCGATCGCGTCCTTCTTGACGTTGAGGTCGAGATAGACGCGGTCGTCGGCCGTGATCGTCGGCGTGACCTTGAGCTCGAGCACCGCTTCCTTGAAGTTGACGGTCGCCTGCGGCGCGCCGGTGCCGCCCGACTGGAACGTCACGTAGCCGACCTCCTGGCCCTGCTTGATGTCGGCTTCCTTCTGGCTCGCGGTGATGACGCGCGGCGTCGAGATGACTTCGCCGCGGCCTTCGGTCTGCGCGGCCGAGAGCTCGAGGTCGAGCAGATAGTCGGCGCCCAGAATCGCGAGGCCGAAGCTGCCGGCCGGGTTGGTGACCGGCATGTTGACGTTCAGGCGATCGCTGAGATTCGGCACCGCGATGCCGCCCTGAAGACCGGGCTGCGGCTGCGACGGAATGTTGCCGGGGCTCGCACCGCCGAGCCCGCGTGCACCGCGGCCGCCGGGCGTCGCCGGATTCGTGCCGAAACGGTTGTTGAGGATGACGTTGTTCATCTCGTCGGTGCCGAACGCGCTGCCGGACGTCGTGATGACGTTGCCATTGCTGGTCTCGTAGCCGCCGCTGACGCCGAACTTGACGCCGAGCTCGCGCGCGAACGAGTCGCTGGCGATCACGATGCGCGATTCGATCAGCACCTGCTGGACCGGACGGTCGAGGATCGAGACGAGCTGGCGGATCTCCTGGAGCTTCGACGGGATGTCGCTGACGAGCAGGATGTTCGTGCGGTCGTCGAACGTGACGCTGCCACGCGAGGAAAGGAATCCGCGCTGCTGTGACGAGCCTCCCGATCCGCCACCGGATGCGTTGGCGGCGGCTTCCTTGGTCAGCAACGCCGCGACGTCCTTCGCCTTGCCGTAGCTGATCGGGATGTAGTCGGAAACGAGCGCTTCCTTGTCCTCGATCTTGAGGCGCGCGTCGGCGATGGCTTCTTCGCGCTCGGCGATTTCCTTCTGCGGCGCCACCCAGATCACGTTGCCGCGGCGGCGCTTGTCGAGGC
>Ga0081540_1003865_pt1 | contig 11692 bp, 14 predicted proteins | sample TabmetS2T1R1_FD_71024 | JGI IMG/M metagenome (GOLD analysis project Ga0081540, IMG submission 71024) | Tabebuia heterophylla rhizosphere microbial communities from the University of Puerto Rico - S2T1R1 | ecosystem: Host-associated > Plants > Roots > Rhizosphere ...
TGCGCCTCGCCCGAAGACCTCACCTTCGATCACATCGTTCCCCGAAGCAAAGGCGGCCAGACCACCTGGGAAAACGTGGTCGCTGCCTGCTCGCCCTGTAACCTGCGCAAGGGCAATCTGACGCCGCACCAGGCGCGAATGTTCCCAAGACAAGCGCCCTACGCGCCCACCGTGCACCAGCTGCACCGCAACGGCCGGCTGTTTCCGCCGAACTATCTGCACGACAGTTGGCTCGACTATTTGTACTGGGATACGGAACTCGATCCGTAAGTTCGGCCCGCTGGCGCGCGGATTCGTCACGCCGCCCAGGCGGCACCGTAAACAAACACGCCTTCGTCGTCCTCATCGCTTGCTCGACGGACCGGCCGCTTGCGAATCGCCGTGCTGCGCTCGCGGCGATGGCGGAGATCCAGTCGCTGCACCCGCGCAAGTGCGCTACGCGCCAATCGGAGCGCGCCCGCTGCCCCCTGCTTGATGGCGAACAGGATGGTCGAGGCACGGCTCAAGATGCCGAGCAGGAAGATCATCGAGAAAATATCGATGTAGGCCAAAAGGTCACCGAGCAGCATCACTCCGGGATGGACCGGAATACGGTGAAGGTAAGCCAGCAGGAGGATCAGAGCCAGGACGATGGTGATGACGTGCCTGATCGTCAGCCGGTCCAACCGGTTCAGCCAGCCGGCGAATTGCACGACCAGGACTTCCCACAGCAAGTCACCGAAAGCCGCAGGCTTGTCGACGGTCCATTTCTGCCAAAGCTGCTTCCACATAGCCCTGCATCTCCGTTGCACGTCCGTGACGCCGCTTCGCGCGCGGATGTTTCGCGTGGCGTTCTGCCAGATTGACCCGGACACCCATCGTTGGTGAAGTACTTGCGGCAGCAACAAGCTGCCACATGGCATCACAAGCGCGTCAGCACGACGATTCCGGCAAGGTTCGCCGCACCCTGCTGCGCGGCGAGCGCGCGAGCTGGCTCAAAGAAGGCCGCGCCTTCCGCATCACGCCGTCGCGACCGCAGGCCAAAATAGGTTGGGGAAGGTTGAGATTTCCTCCAGCAACATCCTGAAGTAGGATGCCCCGACGATTTATTTGCGCACGGGGGTGCCAATGTCGTTTGTCAAGGACAACAAGGCCTACGAGGCCTGGCTCGCCGAACATTGCGACGTGGTGCAAAAGGACCTCAGGTACAAGCACAAGCGCATGGAGAAGAACGCCTTCGTCTTCCTGCGCGCGACCTATTTCCGCTGGGCGCGGAAGATCGGCGACTGGTGTCCCGAATTGATGGATGCGCCGCAGGTGCTCGCTGTGGGCGACCTGCATCTGGAGAATTTCGGCACCTGGCGCGACGCCGATGGCCGGCTGGTGTGGGGCGTCAACGATTTCGACGAGGCCGCCGAGATGCCCTATGTGCTCGACCTGGTGCGGCTGGTGACCAGCGCGCAGCTCGCTCCGCGTCGCCATCCCGAGGTCAGCGACAGGGCCGCGGCCAATGCCGTGCTGCGCGGCTACTACGAAGGCCTCGAGGACCCGCAGCCCGCATTGCTGTTCGAGGGCGAGACCTGGCTCAGGCCCTACGCCGAGCCTCCCGAAGGCAAGCCGGAAATGTTCTGGCTGGAAGTCGCCTGGTACAAGAAAGCCAAACCGCCGCGCAGCGTCGAAAAGGCGCTGATCGACAGCCTGCCCGGCGACGTGAACGGCAAAAACGTCCGATTGTGTACGCGTCGCAAGGGCGGCGGCAGCCTTGGGCGCCCGCGCTTTGTCGCGATCGCCTACTGGCATGGCGGTCAGATCCTGCGCGAGGCCAAGGCGCTGGTCCCGTCGGCCTGGACCTGGGCCCATGGCGGCGACACGCCGCAGGAAGAAAATTTCCTTATGCTCTCGACCGGGAAATACCGCGCGCCCGATCCTTTTCTCAAAGCCGAGAAAGAGTTCATCATCCGGCGCGTCGCCGCGGATTCCGAGAAGATCGACCTTGGCGACGCCGCCGGCGCCAAGTTGCATATCAAGCTGTTGCGCGCGATGGGCTTCGATCTCGCCTCGATTCACGCCGCCACGCCGCACAGCGTGCGCGCCATCAAGGCCGATCTCGCCGAGCGCCGGCGCGGCTGGCTAAACGCCGCCGCCCAGATTGCGGCCGCCGAGGTGCGGCGCGATTTCAGGGTATGGAAACGCCATCGCAAGGGGCGCTGAACTTTCGGTGACCTCGCTCAGGAACAGTTTCGCTGATATATTGTTGGCGAAATCGCCGATCACTATCGTCGTCCTGCAACACGGAATTCCGAGGAGTGCCAGCATGGCCAGCATGCCCTCAATGACAGAATGGAAGGTGCCGCCGGCATTCCAGCCTCGCGCCGGCGACTATGGCTTTGACCTCGACAAGGCGCTGTCGTCGGTGGTCGGGCTGCATTCGATCATCCCGCCCGACGCTTTCAGCGCGGAGAATCTCGGCACCGAACGCGCCGGCAATGGCGTCCTGATCGACGACGGGCTGGTGCTGACCATCGGCTACCTGATCACGGAAGCGGAAGCAGTCTGGCTGCATCTTGGCGACGGCCGCGTGGTGGAAGGCCATGCGCTCGGCTTCGACATGGAGTCCGGCTTCGGGCTGGTGCAGGCGCTCGGCCGTCCCGGCATCGAGCCGCTGCGGTTCGGCTCTTCGGCGGCAACAAAAGTCGGCGACCGCGTCGTGGTCGGCGGCGCCGGCGGGCGCACCCGCTCGGTTGCAAGCCAGATCGTGGCCAAACAGGAATTTGCCGGCTACTGGGAGTATCTGCTGGATGAGGCGATCTTCACCTATCCCGGGCATCCGAACTGGGGCGGCGCCGGCATGATCTCGGCCGGCGGCGAATTGATCGGCATCGGCTCGCTGCAGCTCGAGCGCGTGCGCGAGAACAGGGCCGAGCACGTCAACATGATCGTGCCGATCGATCTGCTAAAGCCGGTCCTCGACGACTTGCGTAAATTCGGCCGCGTCAACAAGCCGGCGCGGCCGTGGCTTGGCATGTATACAACCGAGATCGATAACCGCGTCGTCATCGTCAGCGTGGCGAGCCGGGGACCCGCCGCACGCGCCGAGCTCAAGGCCGGCGACGTGATCCTCGGCGTCAACGGCGACAAGATCACCAGCCAGAGCCAATTTTATCGAAAACTCTGGTCGCTTGGCGCTGCCGGCGTCGATGTGCCGCTCACCATCCATCACGAGGGCGTCACCTTCGACGTGACGCTGAGCTCGACCGACCGCACCAAGCTGTTGAAGGCGCCGCGGCTGCATTGAGCATGACCCCGACCCGAAGGGCCGGGTTGGCGCAAAGTGGCAACCGGTTCTCGGAAAAGCTCATGCTCACAACAAAACCAGGGCGCCATTGAAGGATCGGGGCAAGCGATGAGCGAGGCCGTGGTGGACGACATCGTGGCCGTGCTGCCGCCGCTGCTGCAGTCGCTGGAAGCACTCGGCTTCGTTGCCCGTCATCTTCACCCGCCGCAATTCGGCCGCGTGATGCAGGCCGCAGGTGAGCCGGACCAGGCGTTGCAGGCGGTGCGTGCGCGGATGACGGAATGGCCGGAGGAATTCTCTGATATCCGCGCGCCGCTCGAGGCCGCAAGCGAGGCGGCGCTAGCCGCCTTCGACGGCCTGCGCGCGGTCGCGAGCGGCCATGGCGATCTTGTTTCGGTCTTCCGCGCGCTGCGTCATTCGCCGCGAGCGCAGGAAGCGCTCTATCCGCTGATCGCAAAACTGCCACCGGTCAGCCAGTTCTTCACCGAGCCGTCCTTGCGTGAGGATGCAACGCTCTCGGAGAAGCTGTTGCAGCCCGCTAACGAAAACACCGGCATCATCCACGTCAATAACGACCCGGGCAGCCGCGGCGGCTATTCAATGTATGTGCCGGAGTACTACGCGCCGGACCGCCGCTGGCCGCTGGTGATGGCGTTGCATGGCGGCAGCGGCAATGGCCGCGGCTTTCTCTGGAGCTGGCTGCGCGAGGCGCGCAGCCTTGGCGCCATCCTGATCGCGCCGACCGCGACCGGCCCGCTTCCTGAGAAAACCACCTGGGCGCTGATGGGCGACGATACCGACTCGCCCAATCTCTTTCGCATCCTCGAAGAGGTGCGCACGCGCTGGAATATCGATCCCGCCCGCATGCTGATGACCGGGATGAGCGACGGCGGCACCTTCTGCTATGTCAGCGGGCTCGACGCCGCCTCCCCCTTTACGCATCTCGCGCCGGTGTCCGCCACTTTCCATCCGCTGATGGCGGAAATGGCGGACGCGCAGCGCCTGCAAGGCCTGCCGATCCATATCGTGCACGGCAAGCTCGACTGGATGTTCCCGGTGCAGGTCGCCCGGCAGACCGAACAGTCGCTCTCAGCTGCCGGCGCCAGCGTCGTCTATCGCGAGCTCGACGATCTCAGCCACACCTATCCGCGCGAGATGAATGTGGCGATGCTGGACTGGATGAACGGGAAATGACCGTCCCGTGATCGCAAAATGACCCTTGTTTGATCGCAAACGGGAACCAACAGACCGCCTCCACGTTATGCCGGCGACAGGAGGAGTGTCATGCGGGTTTTTCTCGGAATGATCTTGGGTGCATTGCTGCTGGTGTGCGGCGTCTACATCTATGATTCCGCGCAGACATCGAGCGTTGCCAATGGCGAGACCGCCGCGGCCAACCGCACCATCGTCAACTGGGATGTGGCGGCGGCCGACTGGAAGGCGCTGAAGGCACGCGCGCATGCGGAGTGGGTCAAGATCGCGTCGAAGTAACGGCGCAAGTGCGGATGACAGAAAGCGCTCCCGCCTTGGCGGGAGCGCTTTTTTCTTCGGCGGCTCCTTAGCGGCCCATCTTCGCCTTGCGCGCGTCGGCGATGGCCTGTTCGAACTGGTTCATGCTCAGCACCCCCGGCACGCGGTACTTGCCGACGATAAAGGACGGCGTGCCACGGAATTCGAAGGCAAGCGCCTGGTCGTTGTTGCGCGCCAGGATGGCATCAATCGTCTTGCCGTTGGCGGCGAGATCCTTGTTGAGGCGATCCATGTCGACGCCGGCGCCGGCCATCAATTCGCGCACCCGCGGCTCGGTCAGTCGCGAGCTGACACCGATCAGCGCCTCATGTGCCGGCAAGAACTTGTCCTGGTATTTAGCCGCGAGCACCAGCCGTGCCGACAGTTTCGAGACCTCGCCGAGGATCGGCCAGTCCTTGAGCACCAGACGGACCTTGCCGTCGTCCTCCACCACCTGGCGCAGTTCGGGCGCGACCTTGCGGCAATAGGGGCAATTGTAGTCGTACCATTCGACGATGCTGATATCCCCATTGGGGTTGCCGATCACGGGCACGTCGGGATCGCGCAGCACCAGCGCCTCGGTCAGAACCGTGTCGTGGTCGTCATGGGCGCGCGCCGGGCCGGCCGCCGAGCCGAGCAGCGCCGCCCCTACCCCCAACAGGCCGAGCGCCTGGCGGCGGGTCGATGCCGGGTTGGTCCCGGCCTTGTCGTTCAAATCGGTCATATCAGGTCTCGCAGTCAGCCCAAGCAACTCTACGCAAAAGATAGGGACAAATTACGCACCAGCATATAGATCGCCACCGCAATAATGACGATGGCGAACACAATGTTCAGTGCTCCGCGCCGTTCCGACAGGGATTTTGCCGAACGCGTTCCGATCAGCCCGCCGGCGATACCGCCCGCCACAAACAGCGCCGCCAGCCCCCACGACACCAGCCCCGACCAGGCGTAGCTTGCCGCCGTGGTCATGCCAAAGGCGGTGACCGCCACCAGCGAGGAACTCACCGCATTCATGATCGGCATGCCCGTTGCCAGCATCAGCGCCGGCACGATCAGAAATCCGCCGCCGATGCCGAAGAAGCCCGACACCGTGCCAGTGGCAAGCCCGAGCCCGACGATGGCAGGCAGGTTGGACCTGTTCATCTTGACGTCGGGTACGCCGACGCGCGCGCGGTTCTTCAGCATCAAGGCGGCGATAACAAGCATCACCAGCGCGAACAGCGCGAGCAGCTTGTGGCCGTCGATCATTTTGCCGAGCAGCGAGCCGAAGAATGCGCCGACAATACCGGCGACCGCGAATGGCAATGCGCAGGACCATACCACCGTGCCGCCGCGCGCGTGGTTGGAAAGGTTGATCGCCGCGTTGGCGGCCACCGCGATCGCGCTGGTGCCGATCGCGACATGCGGCTCGGTCACCCCGACCACATAGACCATCAGAGGCACAGCCAGGATCGAGCCGCCGCCGCCGATCAGACCCAGCGAAAAGCCGACCAGCGCGCCGGAGGCGAGCCCGAGCGCGCCCTGCGTGATGGAGAAGATCAAGATGAGAGACTCGCTTGCACGCGGCGACCCTAGAAGAATTTTTCTGTTATCGCCATGGCTGCAGCACAAAGCTGCACTGCAGCAGGTTCAGCGGATCAGGAAGGTGACCGCGAGCGGGACCAGAAACGAGGTGACGAGCGCGTTCAGACTCATTGCAATCGCCGAGAATACGCCGGCGACCGCGTCGACCTGAAACGCCCGTGCCGTGCCGATGCCGTGCGCTGCGATTCCTGCGGCAAAGCCGCGCGCACGGAAGTCGGTGATCCCGGCGCGGTTCATCAGCGGCGTAACGATGATCGCGCCCATGATTCCGGTCAGCACTACCGAAACCGCCGTCAGGGAAGGATCGGCTCCGAGCTGCTCGGCGATACCCATGGCGACGCCCGCCGTCACCGATTTCGGCGCCAGTGACAGCACGACGCCGTGCGGCAGGCCGGCGGCCTCGGCAAGCCACACCACCGAAACGATTGCGGTTGCCGAACCGACCACGAGCGCAATCAGCATGGGCAGAATGGAGGCTACGACCAGCTTTCGATTTTCGTAGAGTGGCACCGCGAGCGCGACCGTTGCGGGCCCCAGCAGGAAATGCACGAACTGCGCGCCTTCAAAATAGGTCGCGTAGGACGTGCGGGTCAGAAGCAGGAACGCGCCAATGATCCACAGTGAATGTAACACGGGATTGGCCAGCGGATGGCGGTGGGTCGCCAGCGACACCGCATCGGTAGCCGCGTAGGTCAGCAGGGTCACCGTCAGCCAGAGCAGCGGCGACTGCGAGAGATAGACCCAGAGCGAGAACGGAGCTTCGCTCATGGCGCATCTTTTCGCGTGATCAGGCGGCTTGCCAGCAGGAACGTGCCGACGGTAGCAAGCAACGTCACCACCACGGAGGCGGCAAGAATCAGCAACAGCACGATGCCGTGCTCGGCGAGCAGATGAAGCTTTTGCACCACGCCAACGCCGGCGGGGACGAACAGCAAGGACAGGACGGCGAGCAGACTTCGGCTGGCACCCTCTACGCCGTCGCCCTGCAATGGGCCGCGCGCCAGCGACGGAAAACGGTCGCGCGCCAGCAGCAGGAGCAACAGCACCAACAGCCCGATCACCGGTCCCGGCATCGGCAGGCCGAGCCCGCGCACAAAGGCCTCGCCGATCAGCTGGCAGAGCAGGATGAGGCTGAGGCTGGCGATCATGAGTGATTCGCGAGATGACCGCCTATCAGGCGGTCGGCGCGGAGGCTTGTCAATCAGACCCCGCAACGTTCACTTGCGTTCGCTCAAGGCTTCGCGGCGTTGCGCGGCATGGTTGTCTCACGCCATCGCCGTCTCGGGCGCCAGATGCTTGGCCGCGATGGCGCGGACCGAGTCCTCGAACGGCATGGACTTGTGGGCCTGGCGGTCGAGATGCACGGCCGTGATCTCGCAGGTGGCGACGATCTCGCCGGTCTCGGCATTGCGCATTTCATGCAGGAAGCGGATGGATTTTTCGCGCAGCTCCAGCAGCCTGCTTCTGATCTCGACAATGTCGCCGGCAAACAGCTCGCGCTTGTAGCTGATGTTCTGCTGCACGCCGGCCATGCCGCGGCCGGATTGTCTGAGATAGCTCGGCGTCAGCCCAAGCCTTGCGAACATGTTCCAGTTGGCTTCGTCGAACTTGCCGACATACCACATGATGTTCATGTGGCCGACATGGTCGCACTGCCACGGATAGACCGCGCCGCGATAGGTGGCTTCCTCCATCGAAATTATCCCCGTTTCCGACCGTTGATACGGTAGCGTATCAGGCGGCGGACGGGTTAGCAATACGGTACCGTATCACGATCGGGAGAGCCGCCCTTTGACGATTGCCACCCAGAATGACGCACGGGCCGAGCTCTGGATCGAGGCTGGATTCACCGAGCTGGCGCGCTCCGGCGTGGAGGGCGTGCGGGTCGAGGTGCTGGCGAAAAATCTCGGCGTCACCAAGGGCGGCTTCTACCGGCGTTTCCGCGATCGCGCGGCGCTTATGGAGGCGATGCTCGCCAGCTGGAGCGCCGGGCGCATCGCCTCGATCGAGGCGCAGACCAGCCTCGACGGCGTCACCGCGCGAGAGCGGCTGCGGGCGATCATCAAGCTCTATTCCGAGCGGATGAACACGGCGGCGATGGCGATCGAGCTTGCGATCCGGCAATGGGCGCGCACCGATGAGAAAGCGGCCGCCGCGGTCGCGAGCGTCGATGCCGCTCGGCTGAAAAATGTCGGCCAGCTCTATCGCGCCGCTGGCCTTGCGGCGGAAGAAGCCGATGCGCAGGCCTTCCTGTTCTACAGCTTCATCTTCGGCCAGAGCCTGTTGTTTCTCGAAAAGGGCCAGCGCCGGCGGGCGCAGCTGGTGGCGAAATCGGCCGGCAAGCTGGTGGACGACGAAAAATGAAAACGCAGCCGGCGCGAACGCCGGCCGCGTGTTCGTCACCGGACTGCTTACGCCGCGCCCTTCAGGCGTTTGTTGCACTCGGGGTAATAGCCGCCGCCTTTCTGAATCCACTTCATGCCGCCATTGGCATTGGTGGCCTTGTTGGCGTTGTACTGGTCGACGCAGGTTTGCAGGCGCGCCTTGCCTTGGCTCTCCTTGGAATATTTCGGATCGACTGCGGTCGGGTACACCGCAGGCCCGGCCGGCGCTGCAGGCGCGGCCTCTTTCTTGGCTTCCTTGGTCGATTCTTTCTTGGTTTCCTTTGTTGCCTCCTTGGGCGCGGCCGGAGCGGGCGCGGCCGCAGTCGGGGCCGGCGTGGCGTCGGCGCCGCATTGGGCCTTGCGGAAGTCGTTCCATTTCTGGCCGCCGAGCGTGCCGTCTTTCTTGGCGGCCTGGTACTTGGCGCTGCATTCCTGCGCGGTCAGCGCCTGCGCCGGCGAAGCGGCGGCAAAGGCGAAGCCGGCAAGCGCAGCGGCGCAAAACAGTTTGCTGTGAATGTTCATCTTTCGTCTCCTGGGGAATTGCCGGACGGCCGCATCGTAACGCAACCGAAAGGTGCGACAACGCATTGCGCATTCGCGTGCCAAAAATATTATCCCGAACCGAGGCGATCTTGTTCATCCAGCGTTCATACTTCCGGTGAACTGTGACCAAATCCCGGAACATGAAATGAACACGACGATTATTATCCGAACGATATAGTAATTTGTCCAATAACATTCGCATATTTTCGGATATCATTCGGCAGAAGATTTCCAGGACAATTTCACGATCGCCAACGGACGAAGGGTGCCGATCCCGGCAAATGAAAATTCGTTTGGCACGCCTTCTCTCGTTGTGGAGCGGGGCAAGGGCGCATTGCTGCACCGCATTAGCGCATTTGTCGCTACGTACCGGATTTGCCATAAGGCGGCGTGTCCCTGATGCCCGCTTCGAAGATTCCCGCCCTGCCCGGCCGCGCCGAGACCATGCGCGTGCTGGAGACGCTTGCGATCGGCACCGCCGGAGGGCTCATCTTCCTCTGGGCCGGGCTGCCGGGCGGGCTGATCTCCGGCGCCATGATCACGGTCGGCTCTGCGGCGCTGGCGGGGCGGAAGTTGTCGCTGCCGCCGGTGATGACCCAGACCGTGCTGGTGCTGCTCGGCATCTCCCTGGGTGCGTTGGTATCGCGGCAATTGATCCTGCACATGAGCGCCTATCCCTTCACCATCGGCCTGTTGGCGCTGGCCACCTTCTTCTCGACCTTCGGCTCCAGCTTCTATCTGCAGCGCGTGCATGGCTGGGATCCGACCTCGGCCCTGCTCGCCGGCAGTCCCGGCGCGTTGTCGCAAATCACCATCCTCGCCGCGGAGAAGGGCGCCGACGTCGCCGGGATCGCCGTGGTGCAGACCATCCGCGTCATTATCCTCACCGCGGCGCTGCCGCTGCTCCTGGCCGTGACCGGCATCGCGCACGCCTCGCCGCCGGCGCTGCCCAGCGAGGTCGCCTCGCCTCTTGGCCTCACCGCGCTGATCGCATCGTCGGTGGCGGTGGCGCTGCTGCTGCGGCTGGTCAAATTTCCCGCGAGCTGGATGTTCGGCGCGATGCTCGCCTCCTCCGTGCTGCACGGCGCGGGCCTGGTCGAAGGCGGCCTGCCGCCGTGGATCCGCAACATCGCTCTCGTCGGCATCGGCGCGCTGATCGGCAGCCGCTTTGCGCGGATCCGCCTCTCGACCCTGCGCAGCCACGTCGTCGCCGGCCTCGGCTCGTTTACGATTGCGATCTGCATCTCGGCGATCTTCGTCGCCGTGATCGTCATGACCACCAACGTGCGGTTCTCCGACATTGTGGTCGCCTTCGCGCCGGGCGCGATGGACGCCATGCTGGCGCTGGCGCTGACCTTGCACATCGATCCGATCTTCGTCGGCGCGCACCATCTGTCGCGCTTCGTCTTTGTCAGCATCACGACGCCGGGCATCATCCATCTGTTCGGAAGGCCGCAGGAAGACGTCGACGATTAGAGCATGATCCGGAAAAGTGGGCACCGGTTTTCCGAAAAGATCATACTCCAGAATCAGGCCCGCTTCGCGGAGCGCACGAAGCCAAACAGCGCGATCGCGGCCATTGCGAGCGAGATCAGCACGTTGTAGCCGGCGAGCGAAAGGCCGAGGAAGCGCCACTGCACCTCGTCGCAGCGAACCACCTTCACCTTGTCGAGCTGCTCCAGCAAATTGCCGGCCTTGCCGAAATCGACGAGCGGCCCGCTGCAATCGGTCGGGCCCGGCCAGAACTGCCATTCGACGCCGGCGTGATAGCCGCCAAGCCACGCATTGGCGAGCGCCGCGATCAGCAGAATGACAAAGCCCGCCATCAGCACCTGCCGCGGCGCGCCGCGCGCGGCGAAGAACGCCACGAAGGCCGCAAGCGGCAGCGCGAGGTAGTAGGCGTAGCGCTGCTCGAGGCAGAGCGGACAAGGCCTGATGTCGAGCACGAGCTGGAAGAACCAGGCGCCGGCCAGTGTCGCGGCCGCGATCACGGCAATCGCCAGCGCCGCCAAAGCTGCGGGATTGGAGGCGATGCCCTCTCGTGACGGAGTGGCCGCGGCAAGTGTCACATTCATCTCCTCATGCCCGTATCCCGTGGTATCGCGCGGGACTTTTCCTGTCGAGGCGCGGCAATATCACATCCACGCGGGTTGACCGGAATGGACCTCCCGCTATATTCCGCCGGCTTCGCGCCACCGGCCCCCTGGGGCATGTGTCCGAAGGCCCCTGTGGCGGAACTGGTAGACGCGCTCGACTCAAAATCGAGTTCCGCAAGGAGTGCTGGTTCGATTCCGGCCAGGGGCACCATCCTACCGTCCGCCCTCATTCGCCAACGTTCACTTTCCTCAATAACGACGGCCACAAGTCGCATTCTTGGCTTCGCGGTCGTTCGCCCAAA
>Ga0081540_1003866_pt1 | contig 11691 bp, 11 predicted proteins | sample TabmetS2T1R1_FD_71024 | JGI IMG/M metagenome (GOLD analysis project Ga0081540, IMG submission 71024) | Tabebuia heterophylla rhizosphere microbial communities from the University of Puerto Rico - S2T1R1 | ecosystem: Host-associated > Plants > Roots > Rhizosphere ...
CGGGACCGCGGCGGTGCGCAGCGTCACGGTGCGCGGACCTCCCGGCAGGCGCAGACCGGTGACCACGGTGCCGGCCACCCCGGAGAGCCGCTCGCGGACGGTGTGCAGGGCCGACTCGTCGGTGGCGGGCAGGAGGAGCGCGAGCTCGTCCGGCCCGATGCGGTAGGCGAGGTCCCCGACGCGCAGGACGTCGGTGAGCGCATCGGCCAACTCCCGCAGGGCATCGTCGGCGGGGGGGTCGCCGAGCTCGGCCCGCAGCCGGGCGAGGCCGTCGACGTGCGCGGCGAGCACGGCGACAGGAGTGCCCTGCCGCAGCGACGCGCGCACCGCCGCGTCGACGTCCGAGGTGAAGCGCCGGGAGCCGGGCAGTCCGGTGACGGGATCGACGTCGGCTCGTCCCAGCGGCAGTGGACGGGTCGCGTTCAGGAGCGCCGCTCCTGCCATCCGGGCGAGCCGGCTGAGCACGTCCTGCTCGATGGCGCTGAACGTCCTCGGCTCGCTGCGACGAGCGACGAGAGCGCCGGCGACGGCGCCCCCGACCGGCACGGGCACGGTGAGCAGCGCGGTCGCCTCGCCATCTGCCAGCGGATCACCTTCGACGACGCGCCGGACCGGGCGTCCCACCCGGAGCAGGGCCGCCAGCGTCGCGGGGCCCCAGAGCCCTTCGGCATCCGGGCCGCCCGGGTGCAACCAGAGCACCCGCGGACCTTCCACGGTGCGCAGGACCAGGGCCGCGACGTCGGCCTCCACGAGACGGACTGCCTCCTCCGTGGCAGCGCGCGCGATGCCGGGCCGATCGGGTGCGGCGTCGATGCGCGTCTGCGCCGCCTGCAGGGCTGCCCGGGTTCCGGGCGCCGGCTGGTGACGCCGGCGACGACGCTTTCCACTCCCGTCGGGCTCGGGCGCTCCCGGCAGCGGGATCGCGGGCAGCTCGGCCGTGTCGTCCGGGGCGACGGTTCCGTCCGAGCTGAGCTCATCGGTCGGCTCGACATCGCAGATGTGGGCCACGCGGTCGGCGCCGTCCAGCGGCCGCCATCCCGGGAGGCGCTTGAGCAGTGTCCAGACCGGGTGCGGACGCCGGTGGCGGCCGGGAGCGACGCCGGCCTCGATGCGGCCGAGCACGGCCTCCAGGTCGGCGCCGGCGACGACGTCGCGACGGAAGGCCACCGGCAGCGCGGCGCCGGGAACGACGCTGACCGCCGTGGGCGCGCGTCCCTGCGCGCCGGTGTCGCCCCAGGCGAGGCGCTCGACGGCGGCCGCGGTGGCTCCGGGGAGGCGCAGGTGTGCACGCCGGGTCAGCGAGCGAAGGCGCGCCCGGGGCAGCCCGGTCAGCGGCGGCTGGGCCGCCCGAGGTCGCGGGGCAGCGATCTCGGCGTCGCGATGCGCCCCGTCACCGTCGGCATCCAGAAGAGCGTTCTCGTGCTGCACGGATGACTCTTCGGCAGCGACAGCCTGCACCTGGACCCGACCGTTCGCACCGCCTTTCAGGTGATCCTCGCGTTTGCGAGGCCCGCCGCTGGGTAGGGCTAGGCGTGCCCCGTCCCGCTGCCGCGCGGCGCCAGGCGCAGGGGTGGGTGCTGCTGCTGCGCGGGGCGGGGTTCCCCCGAGCTCATCCCCAATTGCGGCGTTTGTGCACCTGTGGTGGTGTGAGTTCCGGGAGAGCACGGGTCCCGGGCGCGGTCGTCGCGGGTGCCCGCCCACGTCCGCACGCTGGTCGGCCATCCATCGGTCAGGCGGGAGTGGTGATGTCGAACCGAAACGCCGGTGGCACGGACGATGTCCGCGCGCAGGAGACGGCCGAGATCGTCCGGCGACTGCGCGAGTGCACCGACGAACGGGAACGCCTCCAGCTGCGGCAGCGGCTCATCGTCGTCAACGTGCCCGTGGCCACCAGCATCGCCCTGCGGTACCGCTCGCGCGGTGAGGCAGTGGACGACCTGATCCAGGCGGCCCATCTCGGGCTCGTGAAGGCCGCCGGTGGGTTCGACCCCGAGCGGGGGCGGGACTTCCTCGCCTACGCCGTCCCGACGATCTCCGGGGAGGTCAAGCGGCATTTTCGCGACCAGGGCTGGGACATCCGGCCCCCGCGGCGGATCCAGGAGCTGCGGGCCGAGGTGGAGCGGGTCTCCGCGGACCTGACGCAGACCCTGGGCCATGCGCCACGCCTCAGCGAGATCGCCGCGCACCTGAACGTCAGCGAGGACGACATCGTGGAGTGCGTGGCCAGCGCCGATCTCTACCACGTCCACTCCCTCGACGCCCCGGTAGGGGGAGCGGACGCCCGCGCCGTGGGCGACACCCTGGGCGACGTCGACCCGATGATCGGTCAGATCGAGGACGTGCTGTCCGTGCGCCCGCTGCTGGACCGGCTGTCCCCGCGCGACCGACGCATCCTGGCCCTCCGGTTCTTCTCCGGCTGGACGCAGCAGCAGATCGCCGAGGACGTCGGCGTGACTCAGATGCAGGTCTCGCGCCTCATCACCAAGGCGCTGCGCCGGCTGCGCGAAGGCCTGCAGGCCGCCTGACCGCTTCGCGCCCGCTCGACCATCCGCGACCACCGAGAGAGGGAGCTGCATGCCCGAGCACCACCCGGACGACGACGTCGTCGCAGAGCTCATCGTCGACCACCGTGAGGTCGACGAGCTGCTGGCCAAGCTGCTGGGAGACACGTCGCCGGAGGATCGGCAGGACGCCATGGAGCACGTGATCACCGAGCTGGTCCGGCACTCCGTCGCCGAGGAGTCCTACCTCTACCCGGCGGTGGAGGAGCGCGTGCCCAATGGACAGCAGATCGCCGACAAGGAGCGCGCCGACCACCAGGAGGTCGAGGAGCTTCTCAAGCAGCTCGAGGGAGAGGACCCGCACGCTCCGGAGAACCGGGCGACCCTCATGAAGCTCGTGTCACAGGTGCACTCGCACATCGCCGACGAGGAGGACAACCTCTTCCCCGCGGTCCGCGCCGTCTACTCCGAACAGGAGCTGCGCGACCTCGGCGACAAGGTGCGGACGGCGAAGGCGGCGGCGCCGACGCGCCCGCATCCGCACACGCCCAGGGGCGAGCTGGCCCGCAAGACGCTCGGCCCGATGGTCGGACTGGTCGACCGGACCCGTGACCTGCTGACCGGCCGCGGCTCCTGACCGGTCCGCCCGGGTGAGGCGGCCGGGTCAGGGCGCCGGGCCAAGGGGCCGGGTCAGGCGGGCGCCGTGACCCGAGCCCGGACGACGCCGTCGTCCACCTGCACGTCGAACGTCGGCTGGGGGGCCGTCGCGGGGCCGTGTCGGACTGACCCGTCGTCGAGGACGAACGTGCTGCCATGCCAAGGGCAGACGATGCAGTCGTCGTCGCCATCGGTGACCAGGGTGCCCTCGTCCAGCGGTCCGGCGAGGTGGCTGCAGGTCGCCGCCAGCACGTTCACGGTCGAGCCGCGGCGGACGACGACCACGGGCGTGTCGCCGATCATCCGGCGGATCGGCGTCCGCTGGTCGAACTCCCCCAGCCGGCCCAGCTCCTCCCAGTCCGGTGGCGTGACGTGCGGGACGGCCTCGGCGTGGTTCGGGCCGGCGGCCCACCGGTAGGCGAGGTGCCCCCCGACCGCGGCACTCGCGCTCGCAGCCGCCAGGCCGAGGAGACCCAGCAGGCGCCCTCGTCCCTGCCGGCCGCGGCGGCGCTGCACGAGCGACGCCGTGAACAGGGTCGACGCGACCACGTTGGCCGTCGCGTGGACGAGGCCGACCCGCTGCTGCTCCTCGTGGAGCTTGGACCAGTCGGCGCTGCCGGCCGCAGCGGTCAGCGGCACCGCCGCGAGGCCGGTGGCGACCAGGGTCTGCGCTGATCGCTCGACGCCTGCGCGTCGCTCCTCGTCGGCCGTGGCGAGGGCCACCACGTCCACGACGGTGGCGCTCAGCCACGAGCCCAGGGGCACCTGGGCGAGCACAGGGTGGAGCGGATGGCCCAGCCAGACCCCGTGCAGCGCGTCGCGGATCGCGACGGGGACCTTGCTCGTGACCTTCGCCAAGCGTGCGGCGATCGGGTCCAGGGCACGTGCGCCTGCGGTCCGATCGATGATCTGCGTCATCGTCATGCCGGAGAGTCTGCCCAGCCGGCCGGAAAGTTAATCGAGATCGTGCGCCCGTTCGGGGTCGCGTCAGCAGTTCCACCGTTCCAGCACGGCGGTGCCACGGTCCCAGCCGAGCACGGAGATCGTGGCCGGGTCGATCGGGAGCCGCCATGCCAACGTCCACGGCGCGTCGATCCACGTCACGCCGACCATGCGCAGGAAGTGCCCGTGGGCGAAGAGCAGCACGTCGTCGGCCCCGCTGCTCCGGGCGCGTTCGACGACCTTCGCCGCGCGTTCGGCCACCTGGTCGAGCCGCTCCCCGTTCGGCATGTCCGGGTACGTCCACGCCGACCAGTCAGGGATCTCCTCGCGGATCTCCGCCCGGGTCCGCCCCTCGTAGTCGCCGTAGTCCCACTCCCGGGCGAGCGGTTCGACCTCGGCGTCCGGGAAGCCGGCCAGCTGCGCCGTCCGACGGGCCCGCTGCAGGGGGCTGGTGAGCACCAGGCCGAAGGCCACGCCGCCGAGCCGACTCCGGAGTGCTGACGCCTCGCGCTCACCCTCCGGGGTGAGCGGGACGTCGGTCCGACCGGTGTGCCGGCCGCTGGAGCTCCACTCGGTGGGCCCGTGGCGAATGATCCACAGTCGCGGGCCGTCGCCGTCGGCGTCGAGGTCGCGCCGCTCGGGGGCCGAGGTCGCGTCCGGGGTCGGTTCGCTGGTCACGGCGCAAGTCTGGCGTCGGGACGAGGCCCTCGCCCGCCAACCCTCCCGAACCTAGCCGACCAGAACCGTGACGGTGTGGATGAGCAGGCCTACCAGGGCGCCGACCACGGTGCCGTTGATCCGGATGAACTGCAGGTCACGGCCGACGTGCAGCTCGATGCGTCGGCTCGCCTCGCGGCCGTCCCACCGCTCGATCGTCTCGGAGATCACGGTGGCGACCTCGTCGCGGTAGCTCGTGACGAGGTGTCCGGCGGCGTCCTGCACGTACCTGTCGACGCTCTTCTGCAGCTCGACGTCGTCCGCCAGGCGACGGCCGAACGACGTGATCCCGACGACGAGCCGTCGCCGCAGGTCGCTGCCCTCGTCGCCGACAGCCTCCTCGAGCACGCGCCGGACGGCGGCCCAGAGCGCCTCGACGGCCTCCCGGACGCCGGGGTTCTCCAGGATCCGCTGCTGCAGGTCCATGGCGCGTGCCTGCATGACCGGGTCCGACTGCAGGTCCTTGGCGAGCCCGAGCAGCACGTCGTCCAGGGCCAGCCGCACCCGGTGCCGGGGGTCCGCACGGACGTCGCCGGCCCAGCGCAAGGCCTCGACGTAGGCGCGCTGCGCGACGCGGTCGTCCAGCCAGGACGGCGTCCAGGCCGGCGCCCGGTCACGGACGAGCGCGGTCACGACGTCCTGATGACGTTCCAGCCAGCCGTGCAGCTCCTCGAACACGAGATCGACCAACCGATGGTGCGCACGCTCGTCAACGATGTGCTCCAGGAGCCGGCCGGCCGGGGGCGCCCAGGGCCGGGCCAGCATCGGCCGCAGCACCACCTCCTCGAGGAGCGCCGCGACCCGGTCGTCCTGGATCACGTGGAGGAGCCCCCGACCCGCGTCGGCGAGCTCGGCACCCACACGCTCGGCGTGCCGGGGATCGGACAGCCAGGTCCCCACGCGTCGCGCTACGCCGACGGCGGCGACGCGCCCGCGCACGACGTCGGCAGCCAGGAAGTTCGTGGCGACGAAGTCCTGCAGGGAATGGCCGAGGGCGTCCTTGCGGGTCGGGATGAGGGCGGTGTGCGGGATGGGCAGGCCGAGCGGATGCCGGAACAGCGCGGTGACGGCGAACCAGTCCGCGGCGGCCCCGACCATCCCGGCCTCGCAGGCCGAGTTGACGAAGCCCAGCCAGCCGACCTGGTGCAAGGTGAGGGCGTAGCCGATGGCGGCGAGGCCGAGGAGCCCTGTCGCCAGGGCCTTCATCCTGCGCAGGCCGGTGCGGCGGACGCGGTCGGCGTCCGCCCCGACCCCTGCCCACGGCCCCGCCACCCGGCTCACGGCCGTTCAGCCCACCGGGGTGAGGACGATGACCGGGATCTGGCGGTCCGTCCTGGTCTGGTACTGGTCGTAGGCAGGCCAGATCTCGCGCATGAGCGCCCACAACCGCTCCCGCTCGGCGCCGTCGGCGGTGCGCGCGGTCGCCGCCACGACCTTGTCGAAGACCTGGATCTCGACCTGCGGGTTCGCCCGCAGGTTGCGGTACCAGGCCGGATGCTCGGGTGAGCCTCCCTTGGAGGCGACCACGACGTAGTCGGCGTTGTCCCGGCCGTAGATCAGCGCGGTGCGCCGCTGGGCGCCGGTCCGCCGGCCGATGGTCGTGAGTAGCAGGGTGGGGACGCCCGGGCGCCACTCGTGGCCGTCCTGGCCTCCGGTCTCGAGGTAACGACGGGTGTGGTCGGCCACCCACGCAACCGGGCTGTCGGTCACCTCGGCCATGGTCGTCCCCTCGTTCCTCTCGTGAATCGACGGCGAAGCTGCTGGCACCAGCGTGCACTGCGACCCGGGGCGCCGTGGCGGCGGCCCCGTCCTTCCGCTCAGGTGCGGTCGACCTGCCGGCCGTCTCTGGCACGCTGGCGGGGAGACGCCGAGCCCGATCCACCCAGCGACAGGAGGGTCCTGCATGACGGACGCCGACGGCACGCTGCGACGCGTCGGCATCGTGGAGCACGGCGGTCGGCCCGCCGCCATCGAGGCGGCCGAGCACGTGCGGCGCTGGTGCGACGAGCACGACGTGGCGTGGGCCGACATCGACGTGTGGGACACCGACGCCCCGCGACGCAGCTCGCACGAGGAGGCCGAGCGTGCCGGGCACCTCGATCTCGTCGTCACCCTCGGCGGCGACGGCACGTTCCTGCGCGGCGCGCGGGTCGCGATGGCCGCCGACGTCCCGGTCCTCGGAGTCGACGTCGGGCGCGTGGGCTTCCTCACCGAGGTGGGGGTGCCCGACCTCGAGGCCGCCCTCGAAGCGGTCCACCACGGCGGCGCCATGATCGAGGAACGGCTCGCGCTGACCATGCGGGCGTCGCGCCCCCTCGAGCTCCCGGCCGAGATGGAGGCACTGCTGCGCTACGGGCGGGGGCCCGCGCTGCCTCCGCCGCGGCTGCGTCCGAGCCTGCCGGAGGACGTCGGGTGGGGCGTCCCGCTAGAGATCAGCGCGCTCAACGACGTCGTCTTCGAGAAGGTGGTCCGTGACCGCCAGGCCTCGCTCGGCGTGTATCTCGGCGACCGGCTGTTCGCCTCCTACAGCGCGGACGCCGTCATCGTGGCGAGCCCGACCGGCTCGACCGCGTACAGCTTCTCGGCCGGCGGCCCGGTCCTGTCGCCGAGGGTCGAGGGCATCGTGATGACACCGGTGGCGCCCCACATGATCTTCAATCGCAGCCTCGTCCTCGCCTCCGACGAGGTGGTGTCGGTGCGCGTGCTCGAACGGTCCGGTCAGGTCGCGGTCAGCGTGGATGGCCAGCTGCGCGGCGTCCTCGACCCGGGAGACTGGGTGGCGGTCTACGCCGCGCCGTGGCGGGCCAAGCTCGTGCGGCTGCACCGGCCGGACTTCTACGGTCGGCTGCGGGACCGCTTCTCCCTCGCCGACGCCCCGGCCGCCGCGGCGGACACCGTCGGCGCGCCGCTGCGCTACCACCCTGCGGCGCCGCCGCCGTCGGACATGAAGCACCTCGCGCTACCCGAGGACGACGAGGACTGACGAGCTCGCGATCAAGTGCGAGCGACGACGAGCGCCAGCGCGAAGGCCACGTAGAACAGGGCGGCGGCGGCCAGCCGGCCCGGCGTCATCCATCCGCGACGCAGGAGCAGCAGCAGGTACCCGACGGCGGCCATGGTCGTGATCGCCGCCAGCACCAGCGGGGCGGTGAACAGCCACGGCGTGAAGAAAAGGCCCAGGGCGGACGGCACCGTCGCCTGGATCATCATCGACCCCGACAGGTTCGCCAGCGCGAGCTCCACCTTGCCCTGGCGCACCCAGATGATCGCGTTCATCGTCTCGGGCAGCTCGGTGGCGATCGGCGCGAGCAGCAGCGCGACGACCGCGGCGGGCAGCCCGAGCGCCGGCCCGGCCCACTCCAGCTGCTGCACGAACAGCTGCGACGCCGCGAAGATGATCACCAGCGTGACCAGCGTCTGTGCGACGACGGCGAACGTCGACGGCGACGGCCGCCGCCGCTGGAGCCGCAGCGGCTCGAGATCCTGGTCCGACGCGCGTGCCCGGCTGCCGGCCACCTCGCGGCGGAAGTACACCGCGTACGCGGCGAGGAACAGCCATCCGAGCCATGGCTTGAGTGCGAACGCGACGAGCCCGAGCGCGACCTTGGCGGCGAAGATCACCAGGAACCACACCTGGTCGCGGGCCAACCGCTCCGTGTCGGTGGTGCCGAGATCGCCGTCGGAGATCTCCAGCGGCGGTGGCTCGAGAACTCCGCGCACCCTGGCCGCGGGCGGGACGGGCACGGCCGTTCGCGAGGACGCCCGCCGTCGCCGCAGCAGGAGGACCGCGCCGGCCACGCCATAGGAGATCGTCCCGACGACCAGCGGGCCGCCGAGCGCCGCCCCGACGCCGACGTCCTTGCCCTGCTCGGGGCTGCCGAAGAGGACGGCGACGAAGGTGACCACGCTCTCGGGCAGGGCGGTGCCGGCGGCGGCGAGCACCGTGCCGACGGCGATCGGCCCGAGCTCGAGCCGGACGCCCAGCCACTCGACGGCGTTGACGAACCACTCGCAGGCGAGGTAGATCACGACGGCGCAGACGAGCAGCAGGACGACGTGGAGCACGAGCCTCCTACTCCTCCTGCTCCGTGCCGGCCTGCGAGGAGGGCGGGCCGTCGCGGCCGACGTCGGGGTGCAGCCCGATGAACAGCGACCACGGCTGGCCGTCCGGCGAGGGCGGCCGCTCGGCGTACTCGTCGAGGATGCCCTGCAGCCGCTCCTCGAACTCCTCGAACTCCTCAGGGCGCAGGCGCAGCCCCAGCCGGCTGGCGCGCAACGACTCCAGGCCCGCGGCCTGCGCCTCGGCCAGGAAGGTCTCGAGCATGATCCGTGCCTGTCCACCGTCCTCGTCGCCGAACGTCAGCCACCATGACAGCCAGGTGGCCCGGTAGGGGATCTCCCGCGCGCCGCGCGTCCCCCGGCGCACCGGCTGGGCGACGAGGAAGCCGGTGTCGACCAGGGTCCGAACATGATGCAGCGTCGTGGCCGGGTGTCGCCCGAGCCGCTCGGCGATCTCCCGGTTCGTCAGCGCCTCGTCGATCGTCAGTCGCAGGATGCGCAGGCGCACCGAGGATGCCAGGGCCCGCCGTTCGGCGTCCGTCGGGGCGCGACGAACCGGCGGGGGGCGCTGCCCGCGCGCATCGATCTCGTCCTGGCCCACGTCGCAAGGCTAACTGATTGACTTTTCCCAATCACTGAGTCAGGCTCGGTCCGTGCCCGCTCTGCCGCCTGTGGCCGCGACCGCGGCAGAGCTCGGCGACGCCTCCTCGCTCTGGCGGCACCACGACTTCCGCCGCCTCTGGGCCGGTGACACGATCAGTCAGTTCGGCACCCAGCTCTCCCAGCTGGCCCTGCCGGTGCTGGCCGTCACCGTCCTGCACGCCGGTCCGCAGGAGATGGGCCTGCTCACCGCCGCCGAGACGCTGGCCTTTCTCGTGGTCGGCCTGCCCGCCGGCGCATGGGTGGACCGGTGGCCCAAGAAGCGCGTGCTGATCGCGGGAGACGTCGCCCGGGCGATGGCGTTCGGCTCGATCCCCGTCGCCTGGACGCTCGGCCGGCTCAGCCTCGGGCAGCTGTACCTCGTCGCGCTCGTCGCGGGCATCGCCACCGTCTTCTTCGACGTCGCCTACCAGAGCTACCTGCCGGCGATCGTGCGCACCGACCAGGTCGTCGACGGCAACGCCAAGCTCCAGGCCAGCCAGTCCGTGGCGCAGGTGGCGGGCCCCGCGGCCGGCGGCGCCCTGCTGCGCGTGGTCGCCGCGCCGGCGCTGATCGCCGCGGACGCCGTCAGCTACGCCTTCTCCGCGCTCTTCGTGAGCCGGATCGGGCACACCGAGACCCCGCCCCCGCGGGAGGGACGACGGCCGCTGCGGGTGGAGATCGGTGAAGGTCTGCGCTTCGTCGTCCGGAACCCGCTGCTCAGCCGGATCACGGGATGCACGTCGATCAGCTGCTTCTTCTCCGGGGTGCTGCAGGCGCTCTTCGTGCTCTACGTGCTGCAGGTGCTCGGGCTGGGCGCCGAGACGATCGGCGTCGTGTGGGCGCTCGGCGCCGTCGGCGGTCTGGCCGGCGCCCTGCTCAGCACCCGGATCGCCCGGTCGGTCGGCGAGGGGCGCACGATCCCGGCGTCCGCGCTGGTCTGCGGGCTCGCCAGCCTCTGCACGCCGCTCGCCGCAGCAGTGTCGGGCACGGTCCCTCGGACGGCCCTCCTGACGGCCGGCACGATCGTCTTCTGGGGATGCGTCGTCGTCTACAACGTCACCCAGGTCAGCTTTCGTCAGCGGCTGTGCCCGCCTGCGCTGCTCGGCCGGATGAACGCCTCCGTACGGTTCATCGTCTGGGGCGTCCTGCCGATCGGGGGCCTCGTCGGCGGGTTCCTGGGCGGGACGATCGGCATCCTCCCGACGATCTGGGTCGGGGCCGGCGGCCAGGTGCTCGCCGCGCTGCCGGTCCTCCTCTCGCCACTGTCCGGCCTGCGCGATCTGCCCCGCGAGCTCGACGCCGCCGGCTCCTGACCGGCCGGCTCGAGCGCATGTCACCCGTCGAGGTCCGGGACCTCGCGTTCGACCGCCTCCTCCGCGCCTTCGGCGTCCAGGTCCTCCTGGGCGGCACGCAGGGTCGCCGGCGTGACGTCCTGGCCGCGGGCACCCACGAGGTCCTCGGCGTCGACGGGTGTCTCGGCCCCGGACCTGGGCTGGTGCAGGTCCCCCGGAGCGCGGTGGTGGTGCTCCGGCCGGAGGTCGCGTTCGTCGTCGGGAACGCCGTCGCGGGCGTGCTCCCCGAGCACCTCCGGTGCCACGTCGGGGGAGGCGTTGGCGGCCGCGTTGTCGACGGCCCCCCACTCGGGTCCGTCGACCTGTCCACTGCCCAGGTGCTCGCTCATGCCGATCGCCTACCCATCACGGCCTCGACCCATGCCGACGCATGTCCGACCCACGAGCGCGACGCGCGGCGCGGCGCCGGTCAGGTGGTCGGTGCGGACGTCGATCCCGCGGCCGAGGATGCCGGCTGAGTGAGGTCGTACACCGTCACGCCGCCGACGGTCGTGCTCGCGAAGGTGCTCTCGACCCAGCTGGTGATCTGACTGGCGGTGCTGGAGCCGCCGCCGGCGCCGAGGCCGCCGCGTCCGAAGCCACCACCGAACCCACCGGACCCGCCGCTGCCGGCGAGGAAGTAGTGGATCTTCCCGGCGGCGACGTCGGCCTGGAACGCGGCCAGCGTCGGGCTGGGGTCGGAGCCGTTGAAGCCGCCGATCGCCATCACCGGCCGGCCGCTGGCCAGCTGCACGCCGGCGGCGCTGTTCGAGCCCACCGCCGCCGCCACCCAGGTCGACGTGCTGTCCTGCGACAGCAGGGACACCAGCGCCGAGTCGGGA
>Ga0081540_1003867_pt1 | contig 11686 bp, 11 predicted proteins | sample TabmetS2T1R1_FD_71024 | JGI IMG/M metagenome (GOLD analysis project Ga0081540, IMG submission 71024) | Tabebuia heterophylla rhizosphere microbial communities from the University of Puerto Rico - S2T1R1 | ecosystem: Host-associated > Plants > Roots > Rhizosphere ...
ACCTTCGAGCGCGAAGAACTCGCATTGCAGCGGCACCAGGATCGAATCGGATGCCGCCATCGCGTTCACGGTGATCAGGTTGAGCGAAGGCGGACAGTCGATCAGCACGTAGGTGTAGTCGGTGTCCGGCGACGCGTTCTGGTTCAGCGCCGCGATGGCATCGCGCAGGCGGAAGGCGCGGCCGGGCGTGGTGCCGAGCTCGAGCTCAAGGCCGGACAGATCCATGGTGGAGGGCGCAATGTGCAGCCGAGGCACCGCGGTCGGCACCACCGATTCGCGCAAGCTGGCTTCGCCGATCAGCACGTCGTAGGTGGAGCAGCTGCGGTTGCGGCGGTCGATGCCAAGGCCAGTCGAGGCATTGCCCTGGGGATCGAGATCGACGATCAGCACGCGCTCGCCGATCGCGGCCAGCGCGGTGCCGAGGTTGATCGCGGTCGTCGTCTTGCCGACGCCGCCCTTCTGGTTGGCGAGCGCCAGGATGCGCGGATGACCCGCCGGCTTGTTCGCCTTATCCCCTTGATATACTTGATCAATTACGTCCATGGCCGCTGTCCCCAGCTAGTCCGCGGAAGCTTTGCGCCGCTCGATGGCATCGAGTTCGACGATCCAGCCCTGTCCGCCCGTCCGGCTGGAATGAAGATTCGGCTTAATTTTCCAATATCTAGTGGCCTCGGTCAACTCGGCCTCTACATCTTGGCCCTTCAGGAACAGCGCTTTCGCGCCTCGTCTCACCAGTGGTTCCGCAAAGCCGATTAGTTGATGTAGCGGAGCCACTGCGCGGGCCGTAACGCAATCAACGGCCCCTGCGAATCTTTCCACAGTATTCCCGATATCGGCGAGATGCACAGCCCCCGGAGCACCGGTGACGCGAATTGATTCGCGCAGGAAGGCCGCCTTCTTGGCGTTACGCTCGATCAGGTGAACGGTGGCGCCGGGCGTCTCCGCGAGCGCGCAGGCCAGCACGACGCCTGGGAAGCCGCCGCCGCTGCCGAGATCCATCCAAACCTTCGCTGACGGCGCCAGACTCAGAAGCTGCAGCGAATCGGAGACGTGACGGGTCCAGAGATTCGGAAGCGTGGAGGGCGCGACGAGATTGGTCTTGGCCTGCCACTCCTGGAGGAGTGAAACGTAGCGATCGAGTCGCGCCTCCGTTTCACGTGAAACGGGGGTGAGGGTGAGGGCAGCGGACTTGTCGGAAGCGAGACTGCTTTGCGGGGACGAACGGACCATGGTGTTTCACGTGAAACGTCAGGCTGTCGCCTTCAGGTTTTTGCGGCGGGCCTCACGCCTGAGATAAGCGGCCAGGATACCCAGTGCTGCCGGCGTCATGCCATCAATCCGGCCCGCCTGCCCTACGGTCCGCGGCTGATGCGCGCGAAGCTTGGCGCGCGCTTCGTTGGAGAGACCCGGCACCTCGTCGTAGTCAATGCCGGCCAAGACCAAACCCTCGTCGCGGCGGAAGGCATCGACGTCGGCGGTCTGGCGCTTGAGATAGACATCGTACTTCGCATCGATCTCGAGATGGACAGCGATCCCGGGATCGATGGCCGACAGCTCCGGCCAGATCGCCAGCAGCGTCGGCCATTCGACGTCGGGATAGGCCAGGAGCTCGAAAGCGGAGCGGCGGTTGCCGTCGCGGTTGAGGGCGAGGCCATGGCGCGCAGCTTCGTTCGGAGTGATGTCCAGCGACTTCGCCAAGACCTTCGCAGCTTCCAGCGCAGCCATCTTCGCGGCGTGGCGCTCCACCCTCGCCGCCCCGACACAACCCAAAGCGATGCCCTTGTCGGTCAGGCGCTGGTCGGCATTGTCGGCCCGAAGCGTCAGCCGGTACTCGGCGCGCGAGGTGAACATCCGATAGGGCTCGGTGATCCCGCGGGTGACGAGATCATCGATCATGACGCCTAGATAGCCGTCGGCGCGGTCGAACACGATGGGATCGGCGCCGCCGGCAGCGAGCGCTGCGTTCAGACCGGCGACAATCCCCTGCCCCGCAGCTTCCTCGTACCCCGTGGTCCCGTTGATCTGACCGGCTAGGAAAAGACCGCGCAGCCGCTTGGTCTGCAGCGTCGGCTCGAGCTCGCGGGGATCGACGTGGTCGTATTCGATGGCATAGCCCGGCCGGACCATCTTCACCCGCTCCAGTCCGGGGATCGAGGCCAGCATGGCGAGCTGGACCTCTTCCGGAAGCGAAGTGGAGATGCCGTTGGGATAGACCGTCGTGTCGTCGAGACCTTCCGGCTCCAGGAAGATCTGGTGGCCGTCGCGATCACCGAAGCGAACGATCTTGTCCTCGATCGAGGGGCAATAACGCGGGCCGGTGCTCTTGATCTGGCCGGAGTACATCGGCGAGCGATGGACATTGGCCCGGATCACCTCGTGGGTGACCGGCGTGGTGCGGGTGATCCCGCACTGGATCTGCGGCGTGGTGATCCGGTCCGTCATCACCGAGAACGGCTCCGGCGGATCGTCGCCGGGCTGCATCTCGACGGCAGACCAGTCGATGGTGGTCCCATCGAGCCGCGGCGGCGTGCCGGTTTTCAGACGGCCGAGCGTAAAGCCCGCACGCTCGAAGGACGCGGAAAGGTCCATCGCTGGCGCCTCCCCGGCCCGGCCGGCGGGCCAGTTCTTCTCGCCGAGATGGATCAGGCCGCGCAGAAAGGTGCCGGTGGTGATCACGACCGCGCCTGCGGAAAGCTGCCGGCCATCGGCCAGACGGATCCCGGTGACCCGACCGCCCACAACGATCAGTTCATCCGCCTCGCCTTCGATGACACCGAGATTGGCCGTCTCGCGGATCGCAGCCTGCATCGCGGCGGCGTAAAGCTTGCGGTCAGCCTGGGCGCGCGGACCACGGACGGCCGGACCCTTGCGGCGGTTCAACATCCGAAACTGGATGCCGCCGGCGTCAGCAACCCGGCCCATCAGGCCATCAAGCGCGTCCACCTCGCGGACCAGATGGCCCTTGCCCAGACCCCCGATGGCGGGGTTGCAGGACATCGCGCCGATGGTCGAAAAGCGGTGCGTGACCAGCGCCGTCTTCGCGCCCATGCGGGCAGCAGCGGCCGCGGCTTCGCAGCCAGCGTGGCCACCGCCGATGACGATGACGTCGAGGGATTCCGAGGGCGCGGTCATGGGCCGGACTTCTATCGCGGAGTAGCCAAAGCCGGAAGCGGTATGTCGCAGCGGCCAGACGTTTCACGTGAAACAGAGCCTTGGAGTCCGGGCGCGTCTCCCTGTTTCACGTGAAACAGTCCGTTAATCGGTTGAGCGAAGGAATATTACTTTCCGACACAGAATTCCCGGAAGATGACGTCGAGGATGTCCTCGACGTCGACCCGGCCGAGCAGCCGGCCAAGGGAGTAGGCCGCGGCCCGAAGTTCTTCAGCGGCAAGTTCTTCGCCCTCGCCCGCCACAGCGATCGCGCGGCGCAGCGAATCCGCGCTGTCCTTAACCAGCATCCGCTGCCGCTCCCGGGCGATCAAGCCGCCATCGCTTCCGCCGAAATAGTTTTGCGCGAAGCCCACCAGCGCCTCGATCAGTTCCGGTAGACCGACGCCATGCCTGGCCGAAATCCTGAACTCGGCCATTGGCCGACCGTGGGCATCGACCGCTGCGGTGTGCGGCCTGACGAGGTCGATCTTGTTGCGCACCAGCCAGACCGGCGCCGTGCCGTGATACTCAACCGGTGCGCCGGCCGCATCGGCGAGCCACAACACGAGATCCGCTTCCCCTGCCCTCACCCGCGCGCGACGCACGCCCTCCTGCTCGACGGGATCATCCGTGTCGCGTATCCCCGCGGTGTCGATGACGGTCACAGGATAACCGTCGAGATCGAGCTGCACCTCGATGACGTCGCGCGTCGTGCCAGCGTGCGGCGAGACGATCGCGACTTCGCGCCGCGCGAGCTGATTGATCAGCGTCGACTTGCCGACGTTCACCGGTCCGGCGATCGCGACCACCAAGCCATCTCGCAGCCGTTCGGTTTGCCCCTGTGCGCCAAGAACATTCTCGATGTCGGCCAGCAGCGCTTTGAGCTTCGCGAGCGCCGGCGCGATCAGTTCGGCCGGCACGTCGCCCTCGTCCGAAAAGTCGATGCCGGCCTCGATCAGTGCCGAGGCCTCGATGATTTGCGCGCGCCAGTCTCGCGCCCTGTCGCCAAGCAGCCCCTTCAACTGCCGCAGCGCCTGGCGGCGCTGCCGGTCGGTGTCGGCGTGAATGAGATCGTCGAGGCCTTCGGCTTCGGTGAGATCGAGCTTGCCATTCTCGAAGGCGCGGCGGGTGAATTCGCCGGGTTCGGCAGGGCGAACATTTTTCATTGCCGACAGCGCGGCGAACAATGTGGTCAGCACCGCGCGTCCGCCATGGACGTGGAATTCGGCGACGTCTTCGCCGGTGGCGCTGGCAGGGCCTGGAAACCAGAGCACGACCGAGTCGTCCAATGGCTGACCGTCGGGAGACTTCAGCAGCGCCCGTGTCGCCGTACGCGGTGCCGTCATCTTGCCGGCGAGAGTCGCAAGCGCGGTCCCCGCCTCTGGCCCGGATACCCGCACGATGGCGATCGCGCTTGGAGCGCGGCCGGAGGAAAGTGCGAAGATAGTTTGGTCACGGGGATGCATCGCCTAATTGTCGCGGACCCCGAGAAAAGGCAACGCCGTTTCAACCGCGTTGCGGCTTGGGTTGCAGCAGAAGCGGCAGCACATTTTTCGCGGCCGAAACGTGAGAGTCCCCTGCCCTGATCGCGCAAAAAACTTATATATATTTCAATATGTTATATGTATAGCGAGCAGGCCAGGCGTCCGTTTGATGTTGCGGCCACATTGCAGCACGACTCGCAACATACCCCCTGCCCTCAACGAAGAATTTCGATCCAGGCCTGGACGAAATCCGTCGCGTCGGACCGTGACATCGTCCCCTTCGGTGCGGTCATGCGGATCTTGACGAACTTGTTGTTCCAGGACGACAGGCAGAGATAGCTCTCAACGTCGACGTCCACGCGCTCACCGCGCAGATAGGAAAAGCTCGAGCAGATGAAGCGCGGCTTGCCGGTGGCCGGCACCGTGAAGTCGCCCTTGTCGGCGACGTTCGCGTAGGTGCCACGCTTGCCGAGCTCGAACACATCGCCCCTCGCCTGCGCCAGCTGATTCCGAATCACCTCGGACTCAACATCGTCCGGAATCGTCCTCTGGCCTAGATCGTAGAGATAGACGTCGACCATCCAGCCCGGCTTGCCACCAAAGCGAAGCGCGTAACCGAGCCCGCGCGACTTCGATTCGAAATCGATCGTGCGCGCATAAACAAGGCTGCCGACCCGGTCAGGGATCGACAGCCCGTAGACGACTTGCAGTTTCTGTTGTGCGAACGCCGTGGCGGCCGACACCAGGACGGCAACAACCGCCAGGATGCCGGCGCGCGCCCGGCGCATCACGTGTTCATCGACTCGAAGAAGTCACTGTTGCTCTTGGTGCTGCGGAGCTTGTCGAGCAGAAAGTCGATGGCGTCCATCGTGCCCATCGGATTGAGGATCCGGCGCAGCACGTACATCTTCTTCAGCACCTGCGGATCGGTGATCAGCTCTTCCTTGCGGGTGCCGGAGCGCGAGATATCGATCGCCGGGAAGGTGCGCTTGTCGGACACCTTGCGGTCGAGGATCAGTTCGGAGTTGCCGGTGCCCTTGAACTCTTCGAAGATGACTTCGTCCATGCGGCTGCCGGTGTCGACCAGCGCGGTGGCGATGATGGTCAGCGAGCCGCCTTCCTCGATATTGCGCGCGGCGCCGAAGAACCGCTTCGGACGCTGCAACGCGTTGGCGTCGACACCGCCGGTCAGCACCTTGCCGGAGGAGGGCACCACGGTGTTGTAGGCGCGGCCGAGGCGCGTGATCGAATCGAGCAGGATCACCACGTCGCGGCCGTGCTCGACCAGGCGCTTGGCCTTTTCGATCACCATTTCCGCGACCTGGACGTGACGCACCGCGGGCTCGTCGAAGGTCGAGGAGACGACTTCGCCCTTCACCGAGCGCTGCATGTCCGTGACTTCTTCCGGACGCTCGTCGATCAGCAGCACGATCAGGTAGCACTCGGGATGATTGGCGGTGATGGAGTGCGCGATGTTCTGCATCAGCACGGTCTTGCCGGTGCGGGGAGGGGCCACGATCAGCGCGCGCTGGCCCTTGCCGATGGGCGCTACGATATCGATCACCCGTGCCGAAAGGTCCTTTCGCGTGGGATCGTCGATCTCCATGCGGAAGCGCTGGTTGGGGAACAGCGGCGTGAGGTTGTCGAAATTGACCTTGTGCTTCGCCTTTTCCGGATCCTCAAAGTTGAGCGTGTTGACCTTGAGCAGGGCGAAGTAGCGTTCGCCTTCCTTCGGGCTGCGGATGTGGCCTTCGATGGTGTCGCCGGTGCGAAGGCCAAAGCGGCGGATCTGCGAGGGCGAGACGTAGATGTCGTCAGGGCCGGGCAAGTAGTTCGCGTCGGGCGAACGGAGAAAGCCGAAGCCGTCGGAGAGAACCTCCACGACGCCTTCGCCGACGATGTCGGTTTCCGCAATGGAAAGCTGTTTGAGAATGGCGAACAGCAGCTCCTGCTTGCGCATGGTGCTGGCGTTTTCGACCCCGTTCTCTTCCGCGAACGAGACGAGCTCGGCCGGCGTTTTCGATTTGAGGTCTTGAAGTTTGATTTCCCGCATGGGGGTCGTCCTGTGGAGCATTCTTGGAGAGGAAAGGGGTGAGAGAGCGTTGCGAAAAAGCAGGCGCGTAAGGGAAGGTCGCAGGTCTAGCTAAGGAAAGCGCCGGTGAGGGCTTCAAACCTGATGCGGCGGCCGGTCCAACGAAGAGACCGGAACGCAACCACATCCGCCTGCGTGGGGTGGGATGAATCAAATATAGAAAATCGAACGGCGGTCCGCAAGCACGCGTCGAGATACGATCTGTTAATCAAAACGGTTTGACGATCACCAAAATGACGATAAGGACCATCAATACGGTCGGTACCTCATTGATAACACGGTAGAATTTCTGACTACGGGTATTCTTGTCGGCCGCGAAATCCTTCACGAAACGGGAAAAAGCGCCGTGCACGCCCGACAGCGCGAGCACCAGAACAAACTTTGCGTGAAACCACGGCGAAGCATACCAGCCGCCTTTCCACGCAAGGTAGAGCCCGGCGAGCCAAGTGACGATCATCGCAGGATTGATGATCGCTTTCAGGAGACGCCGCTCCATCACCTTGAAAGTCTCGGACTGTTTCGAGCCGGGCTCGGCTTCGCAGTGATAGACGAATAGCCGCGGCAGATAGAGCATGCCGGCCATCCAGGAGATGACCGCAATCACATGCAGCGCCTTGATCCACTCATACATGGTCGTCTCTCACGTCAGCGGCCGAGAAATTTTGCCCGCTACAGTGGCACCTCTGCGTTCCCGATGCGTTGAGAGAAGAGCTTGCCAGCATGGGACGGATACATATCCGCAAAGCCGGTCTCTTCTAAACTAATAAATTTATGATTCTTAAGGTTTGAAGAGTCTTGAACGTTGATTGGACTCACACAATCCCGTCCGGTCATCGCCCCGCGCTTGTTCACATCCCTCAACATTCTTTGCAGGCATGCCGATGGTGCCGATAATGCCACCGGAGTCAGCAACTTGGCTCATTCCATGGTCAGCTTATCCGAAGACAAGTCCACATATTCTCACTATCATCGCGATCCGGCCTTGGACTTGTCCTTCAGCAAGGCCCTGTGAAGAAACATCCGAGATATCCCGAGGGCAGGGGCGCAATGCTCCGTCACCGCGGATGGCTCCACAGGGACTCACAAGATACACAGGGGTTTTGGTGCCCACCTCAGGCAATTACTTCCACCTTCATCTGGTCTCCGACTCGACCGGCGAAACGCTGATCACGGTGGCGCGCGCGGTGGCCGCGCAGTACGCCAATGTCAGTGCGGTGGAACACGTCTATCCGCTGGTGCGCAGCCAGAAGCAGCTCGACCGCGTGCTGAACGAAATCGAGGAAGCGCCGGGCATCGTGCTGTTCACGCTGCTGGAGAAGGATCTGGTCCATCGCCTTGAGGGCAAGTGCAAGGAGATGAACGTTCCGAGCCTGTCGATCATCGGCCCCGTCATGCAGCTGTTCGAGGCTTATCTCGGCGCGGCCACCACGGGACGGGTCGGCGCGCAGCACGTGCTCAACGCGGAATATTTCGCGCGCATCGATGCGCTGAATTACACCATGATGCATGACGACGGTCAGCATGTCGAAGGCCTGGAGGATGCCGACGTCGTGCTGGTCGGCGTGTCCCGCACCTCGAAGACGCCGACCTCGATCTATCTTGCCAACCGCGGCATCCGCACCGCCAACGTACCGCTGGTGCCCGGCATTCCGCTGCCGCGCCAGCTCGAGACGCTGAAGAAGCCGCTGGTAGTCAGCCTGCACGCGACGCCGGAGCGGCTGATCCAGGTGCGGCAGAACCGGCTGCTCAGCATGGGCGCGGCGCCGTCCAACGAAGAATATATTGATCGTCAGGCGGTGACCGACGAAGTCGCCTTTGCGCGGCGGCTCAGCGCGAAATTCGACTGGGTGCAGCTCGATGTCACCCGCCGCTCGATCGAGGAAACCGCGGCTGCTGTCATGAAGCTTTATGCCGACCGGCTGAAAGCGCGGCCTGCCGAATGACGATCTGGCGCGGCAGGGATCCGCTGGTTCTGGCATCGCAAAGCCGCGCGCGGCAGGTGCTGCTCGGCAATGCCGGCCTCACCTTTGAGGCGATGCCGGCCGATATCGACGAGCGCGCGATCCAGCAGAAATCGGGCTTGCTCAAGCCCGGCGAGATCGCCGCGCTGCTGGCGCAAGAGAAGGCGGTGTTCGTTTCAGCGAACATGCCGAACCGCTATGTGGTCGGCGCCGACCAGACGCTGGCGCTGGGGCAGCGGCTGTTTTCCAAGCCCGCCGGCCGGGCGCAGGCGGCCGAGCAGTTGCGCGCCCTGGCCGGGAATACCCACGAGCTTCACTCGGCTGTCGCGGTGACGCTGGGCGGCAAGGTGCTGTTTTCCGAGGTTTCGATTGCGCGCATGACCATGCGGCAGTTGAGCGGCGAACAGATCCGGACCTATCTGGATGCGGCCGGCGAAGCCGTCATGACCAGTGTCGGCGCCTATCAGCTGGAAGGCTTGGGCGTGCACCTGTTCGAGCGCATCGAGGGTGACCATTTCACCATTCTCGGCCTGCCGCTGCTGTCCTTGCTTGCATTCCTGCGCACCCAGGGGCTACTCGGTGTCTGAAACGATGCGGCGGAAGACATGCTGGTTCTAGGACTCACCGGCTCGATCGGGATGGGAAAGTCCACGACGGGAAAACTGTTCGTGGAAGCGGACGTGCCGCTTTACGACGCCGATGCGGAAGTTCACAAATTGTACGAGGGGGAGGCGGTGCCCGCGATCGAGGCGGCTTTTCCCGGCACGACCGCGAATGGCAAGGTGGATCGGCAAAGACTCAGCGAGCGCGTGGTTCACGATCCCGCGGCCATGCAGCGGCTTGAGCAGATCGTGCACCCCATGCTTGGCGCCGGCAGGAAAAAATTCTTTGACGATGCCGAACGCGCTGGCGTGCCTGTCGTCGTCGTCGATGTGCCGCTGCTGTATGAGACCGGCGGCGAGACGCGTGTCGATGCCGTCGTGGTCGTGACGACGTCGCCGGAACTGCAGCGCGAGCGCGTGCTGGCGCGCGGCACGATGGATGCGGCGAAACTCGATTCCATCATTGCTCGCCAGACGCCGGACGCCGAAAAGCGCAAGCGCGCGGATTTCATCGTGGATACGTCGTACGGGCTCGATCCCGTGCGCGCGCAAATCAAGGACATTCTGGCGGCGGTTGTTAAGATGCCGAAACGGCGGACCTGATTCGCCGCTGTCTGAGCCTCTTATCTTAGCCCTGGACCATGCGCGAAATCGTTCTCGATACCGAAACCACCGGCCTTGACCCATTGCGCGGCGACCGCCTGGTCGAGGTCGGCTGCATCGAGCTGTTCAACCGCATGCCGACCGGGCAGACCTTTCACCGCTACATGAATCCTGAAAGGGACATGCCGGCGGAAGCGTTCGCCGTGCATGGCCTCTCCACCGAGTTCCTGGCGAGCAAGCCGTTGTTCTCGGAAGTCGTCGAGGAATTCCTGGCCTTCATCGGCGATGCGCCGCTGGTGATCCACAATGCGTCCTTCGACGTCAGCTTCATCAACGCCGAGCTCGACCGCATCAAGCGCGTGCCGATCGGAAGGGATCGCCTGGTCGATACGCTGCTGCTGGCGCGGCGGAAGCATCCCGGCGTGTCCAACCGGCTGGACGATCTCTGCTCGCGTTATGCGATCGACAATTCCCGCCGCACCAAGCACGGCGCGCTGCTCGACGCCGAGCTGCTCGCCGAGGTCTATATCGATCTGATCGGGGCGCGGCAGTCGCAGCTGATACTGGCGGCCGAGAGCGTCGACATCAGGATCGGCGCCGGCGGCGAGACGCCGCGGCGGCAGCGCGAAATTCCGCTTGCCGCGCGCGTAAGCGATGGGGACCGCGTTGCCCATCGGGCGTTCGTCGCCACCCTCGGCGACAAGCCGATCTGGAACGATTTCCTGCCGGCAATAGCGGCGGCGGCCGGCTAGAGCGTGATCCCGGCCCGAAGGGCCGTGGGAACCGGCGTTCGGAACAGATCACGCTTCTGAGATCATCAGCTCGGCTTGGCCGCAACCGCGGCCTGCTGACGCTCGATGTTCTGGCGGTAGAGGCCGACGAAATCCACGGGGTCCAGCATTAGGGGCGGGAAGCCGCCGTCACGCACGGAGGTCGCGATGATTTCGCGCGCGAACGGGAACAGCAGCCGTGGGCACTCGATCATGACGAGCGGATGAAGATTTTCCTGCGGCACGTTGACGATGCGGAACACGCCGGCATAGGCGAGATCGAACGAGAACAGCACCTTGCCGCCATTCTCGGCCTTGCCATCGATGTGCAGCGTTACCTCGAACTCGTTCTGGGCGATGTTGTTGGCCGCGACGTTGATCTGGATGTTGATCGCCGGCTGTGTTTGCTGCTGTTGCAGCGACGAGGGGGCGTTCGGGTTCTCGAACGACAGGTCCTTGGTGTATTGCGCCAGCACGTTGAGCTGGGGAGGGGCTCCCTCCTGCGGGGCGCCATTGCCGTTGGTCATGAAGATTCTCCTGGAGCGGGCGGGGGCCTAAGGACCGTTTCAGGCCACATTCCGCGTATGAGGTTGCGAAAATGCCCGGATCGGCGCGAGTGGCTATCATAGGCCTGCACACCTCGACAAGGAGGAGCGTGGCGGCTCGGCTCGCAATATCCGCGGAAGCGGCTGGAAGTGGCCCGTTCCGCTTCCGAAGTTACCGTAAATTATTGAAGATGCGCGATTTCCCGTCACGATCGGGTTTCCCCTTGCGGCCAAAAGGCGCTACAATGGCCGCGCCAAAACGCGCCATTGGCCGGGCATAGTTTCATGCCTACATCCTGCAGACTCATATTCGGTGATGTAATCTCGCGGTGATGTAGTCTCGGTTGTTCCCGCTCGCCGCGGAACGCTCTGCCGCCGGATCCGTTGCCGGCGTGAGAAGCAAGAAAGCGAAGTACGACGTGGATATCTACACCATCATCTTCCTGGCGCTGGCCGTTTTCATCTTCCTGCGCCTGCGC
>Ga0081540_1003868_pt1 | contig 11686 bp, 10 predicted proteins | sample TabmetS2T1R1_FD_71024 | JGI IMG/M metagenome (GOLD analysis project Ga0081540, IMG submission 71024) | Tabebuia heterophylla rhizosphere microbial communities from the University of Puerto Rico - S2T1R1 | ecosystem: Host-associated > Plants > Roots > Rhizosphere ...
GGGACTTGTCGAGAGGCTCGCCGGCCGGGCGAATGACGCGGCGCGAACGAGAATTTCAGCGTGAGAGGCGTGAGCGCGTGAACTGGATCAATAACGTCGTTCGTCCGAAGATCCGCGATATCTGGCGCAAGCGGGAGATCCCGGACAATCTTTGGGTGAAATGCCCCGAAACCGGGCAGATGGTGTTCTACAAGGATGTCGAGGCCAACCAGCTCGTCATCCCCGGCTCGAACTATCATCTGCGTATGAGCGCTGATGCGCGGCTGAAATCCTTCTTCGACGAGGGCAAGTTCGAGCCCATCGCCATGCCCGACGTGCCGCTCGATCCGCTCAAATTCCGTGATGAGCGCCGCTATGTCGACCGCCTGAAGGATGCCAAGACCAAGACAGGTTTGCCTGACGCCGTAACGGCCGGCGTCGGCACGCTGGACGGCCAGGATGTTGTCGCTGCGGTGCAGGACTTCGAATTCATGGGCGGCTCGCTCGGCATGGCCGCCGGCGAGGCTGTCATAACCGCCATGCTAAAGGCGGTCGAGCAGAGCGCACCCTTTGTGCTGTTCGTCGCATCCGGCGGCGCACGCATGCAGGAAGGTATGCTGTCGCTGATGCAGATGCCGCGCACCACCGTCGCAGTGCAGAAGCTGCGCGAGGCGAGGCTTCCCTATATGGTGGTTCTGACGCACCCGACGACGGGCGGGGTCACGGCGTCCTATGCGATGCTTGGCGACATCCATATCGCTGAGCCCGGCGCCCTGATCGGTTTCGCCGGCCCCCGTGTCATCGAGCAGACCATCCGCGAAAAGCTGCCTGACGGCTTCCAGCGCTCGCAATATCTGCTCGATCACGGCATGGTCGATCTCGTGGTTCACCGCCATGAGCTGCGCGCCACTCTCAGCCGGCTGTGCAGCCTGTTGATGCAGGGCCGTAATATCAAACGTCGCGCCGGCCACGTTGCCAAGCCCGCGCGCCGCCAGAGCGAGGCTCGTCCGGCCCCCGAAGCCGCGCCAGCGACAGCGACGTCGCCAGCCGATCTGGTGAAACTGACCGAAGCCACCAACCCGCCCGACAATGACGTCGGCTATGAAAGCGGGGCGGTCGCGTTGCCGGCCCCGGAGCGGAAGGCGGCGGAATAGAACAAAACTCTGTGTTGGGAGATTCCTGCTTGCGCGAAGAGGCTCGCAAGACAGCTCCCGTCATTTGCCTTAAAGTGTAGAAACTATGATCGCTTCCCAGCATTTGCCGCTATGACATCACCCACGACCGCTACCGCTGAATTGCTCCTCAAATTCCAGCATATGCATCCGCGCTCAATCGACCTGTCGCTCGATCGCATCGTGCGGCTCCTGGCCGCGCTCGGCAATCCGCATGAGGCGATGGGGCCGGTCATCCATGTGGCCGGCACCAATGGCAAGGGCTCCGTTGTCGCCTTCCTGCGCGCCATGCTGGAAAGCGCTGGCCAGCGTGTCCACGTATTCACCTCGCCGCATTTGCGTGACTTCAATGAGCGCATCGTGCTGGGCGCGGAAGATGGCGGCAAGCCGATTGGCGAGCGCACGCTTCTCGACGTGCTCACCCGCGCTGAAGCCGCCAATGATAGCCAGCCGATCACCTTTTTCGAGATTACCAGCGCTGCGGCATTCCTGGCCTTTGCCGAGGCTCCCGCCGATATCGTGCTGCTGGAGACCGGGCTTGGCGGCCGACTCGACGCCACCAATGTCGTGGCTAAGCCGCTACTGACCGTGATCACCCCGATCTCGATCGATCACACGGCTTTCCTTGGCGACAGCATCGAGGAAATCGCCGGTGAGAAGGCGGGCATCCTCAAGCCGGGTGTTCCGAGCGTGATTGCGCGCCAGACCGATGCGGCACTGAGTGTCATCCGCAGACGCGCCGCAAAGATCAGCGCGCCGCTGATCATTGGCGGCGAGCAGTGGGATGCCTATGAACAGCACGGGCGCCTCGTGTTCCAGGACGGCCGCGAGCTGGTCGACCTGCCGCTGCCGCGCCTGACCGGCCGCCATCAGATCGAGAATGCCGGCGTTGCTATCGCCGCGGCTCGGGCTCTGAACGGTTTCCGCCTCAATGAGCAGCATCTCGCGGCCGGCCTCACCTCCGCCATCTGGCCCGCCCGGCTGGAGCGGCTGTGCAATGGCCCGCTGCACGAATGCGTTTCACCGGGGTCGGAGATCTGGCTCGATGGAGGTCACAATGCGGCGGCTGGCGAGGTGCTCGCCCGCGCCATGGCCGATCTCGAGGACCGCGTGCCGCGTCCGCTCCATCTCATTCTTGGCATGATGTCAACGAAGGACGCCTCGGGCTTTCTGGAGCATTTTCAGGACATCGCCGCCTTCGTGTCGACAGTCGGCATCCCCGGGCAGCCCAATGCCTATACCGCCGAGGAGCTGTGCGCGATGGCTCGCTATATGGGCTTTGCCGCCGAACCGGCCGGGAATTTGCGCCGGGCGCTCGAACTCAGCCGCCAAGAGGCGCGGGGACCGGTGCGGGTGCTTATCACGGGCTCGCTCTATCTGGCCGGCACGGTGCTGGAGGCACAGGAGCACGGCCTGCCGGCCTGATGTGGGGCCGAACCATCGCGTCATCGGATATGCGGTCGCCTCGCTGGTCAAAAAGCGGGGCCGATCGCGGGCGTCGGCTCGGGCGATGTGTTATGGTTATGCACCGGCGAAACGCCGGCACGGCACGGCGCCAGCAATCGTCAGAATTGTAGCGCCCCAAAGGAAAAGCTCGGGTGAACCTATGCCGCACATCGTCGTAAAGGCCTATCCTGGAAGTTCTGAGGAGCAGAAGAAGCAACTCGCCGAGGACATTACGCGCAGTGTCATGAGCGTCCTTGGCAAAACGGACGCTTCGGTTTCCGTCAGCTTCGAGGAAGTCGAACCGGCCGATTGGGTCAACAAGGTCTACAAGCCCGATATCCTCGACAAGTGGAACAGCCTCTATAAGGAGCCGGGATACGATCCTCTGAAGTAGCCCGGGACCCGCCGCCCGGAGCATCAGGCCGGTCTGCGGAAAAGCCCCCTCACCCCGGCTCGGCTTCGCCTCGCCGCCCCTCTCCCGCAAGGGGAAAGGGCACGCTTTGCGCGATAGTGCCACAGTGCTCTCGTCCGCAGTGACCAGCGCTCTCCGCTCGCTGGACGCAATAAGCAAAGGCTTACGCGCACGTCTTAGCGCGTGAGAAGGCCTTGGCTGATATCGACTTTTGAGCTGCTGACGGTATATTGTTGAACGACTTTGTTTTTATTGAAGAGGATAACAATAGACTTCTTATCTCCTTCGGCACCACTGTGAACCAGATTGACATAAGGAATGAAATTCGTCGCTTTTGGCTCCAGTCTGGTGAATTCATATTCCCATGACTCGTTGCCACTGTCGGTGAACGAGGTTTTTATCGGATCGCCATAAAGTTTGCGAACCTGGTCCTGGGTGGTTTGTCCCTTGATCAGTTGAGTGGCGACGCTTTGCTGCGTGGAATCGGCAATGCTCTCATTGCCAACGCTGGCACAGCCGGCCATCATCAAACTCAACACAGCCAATGCTGTGATAGAACTGTAATGCATGTCCCCCATCCCCATGTAACGACAATTGGAATCCCGTTCCCAAAGCTACCTGCATTGATTGCAAAAAATCTATGTCAGACAGTCGATTGTAATCGTTAGCCACGACCCCCGCCCATATACTGTCAAAATGGCGTCACAGTGAAGCCTCTTCTTGACTTGTTAACTGAAGCGCGGAGAAATATTTCCATAATGCTCTTCGACCTACCTCGAACTTGAATTCGACTGGTTGCAATTGCATCCGTGGGTAGTGATTAGCTGAGAATTCTCTCCAATTTGTATGAGCTTTTTGAACCGTTTGGGGGAAATGGTCGTCCGGATCACCACATCCCTCATCTTCGGTGTAGGCGACTAAACCAGCTTAGAATTGACAAGACGCGGTTTGATGCTCCCACGATAGTGCCACGACGGCGGGTGCGAAGGTCATTGATCGAACTACCGGACTTTTCGTGGAACAGGCCACCTCACAGGGAGCATTTCGCGATGAGCAGTCGCGCCGGCCAAGCGGCAGAACAAGCAAAGCCCATGGCCGCGTCAGGAAGCTTCGCCCCGCTGCATCAAACCGTTTTTGCCGTACTTTGGGTGGCGACGGTGCTCGGCAACACCGGCAGCTTCATGCGCGACGTGGCGAGCGCCTGGCTGGTGACCGATCTCTCGGCCTCGCCGGCGGCCGTCGCAGCCATCCAGGCGGCGGCCTCACTGCCGGTCTTTCTCCTCGCAATTCCGGCAGGTGTACTCTCCGACATTCTCGATCGCCGCAAGTTTCTGATCTGGATCCAGGTTCTGCTTGCCGCGGCCAGCGCTGCTTTGATGGTGCTGGCATGGTCGAAGCAACTCACCGTCAGCGCGCTGATTGGGCTGACGCTCGCTGGCGGTATCGGCGCCGCGCTCATGGCCCCCACCTGGCAGGCTATCGTCCCCGACCTCGTTCCCAGGCGCGACCTGAAGAGTGCAGTTGGGCTGAATTCGCTCGGCATCAACATCTCGCGGGCGATCGGACCAGCGCTCGGCGGTGCACTGCTGGTGGCTTTCAGCGCAACGCTGACTTATGGCGTGAACATCCTGACTTACCTTGTTGTCATCGCCGCGCTTGTCTGGTGGCGTGCGCCGGTTAGGCCGGACGATGACCTGGCCGAAGGAACGGTCGGAGCCTTTCGCGCGGGGCTGCGCTATGCGAGAGCGAGCCGTCCGCTGCACCGGGTGATGTTGCGCGCGCTGATCTTCTTTATATTCGCCAGCGCGATCTGGGCACTCCTGCCGCTGGTTGCCCGGCATCTGCTTGGCGGCGACGCCGGCTTTTACGGGATTCTGCTGAGCGCGGTCGGGGCCGGCGCGATAGTGGGCGCCCTCGGCCTTCCGCGCCTGCGTGCGCATCTCGACACGGACGGACTGATGCTTATTGCCGCCGTTGACACAGCCCTTGTCATGGCCGCCATAGCGCTCGCGCCGCCCCGGTGGCTGGCTGTGGTCCTGCTCCTCTTACTCGGTGTGGCATGGATTATCGCGCTGATCACACTGAACAGTACCGCGCAGGCCATCCTGCCGAACTGGGTACGTGGACGCGGGCTGGCCGTCTATCTCACCATCTTCAACGGTGCACTGACCGGTGGCAGTCTGCTCTGGGGCATCATCGCAGATAGCCTGGGCCAGCGCGGCGCGCTGCTTGCGGCAGGTGCCGGCCTGCTCGTGGTCTCCCTCGCGCTCTACCGCGTCAAGCTGCCGCTTGGCGACGCAGATCTGGTGCCGTCCAATCATTGGCCCGAGCCGCTGATTGCCGCGCCCATCGAAAATGACCGTGGGCCGGTATTGATCCTGATTGAATACCGCATTCGTCGGAGCGACCGCGCAGCCTTCCTCGACGCGCTTACCCGCTTCTCAGAGAGTCGCCGCCGCGATGGCGCCTATGCCTGGGGCGTGACAGAAGATGCGGCCGATCCCGAGCACATCCTCGAATGGTTCATGGTCGAATCCTGGGCCGAGCATCTACGCCAGCACAAACGCATTTCTCGCGCCGATGCCGATCTCCAGCGCGAGGTGACGCGCTTCCATGTTGGACCTGAGGCGCCGCGCGTGCAGCATTTTCTGAGCCTGCCGCGGCCCGCGACATAGAAGAGGCAGAGAAGCTTGGCAGCCTGCCGGCCGTTCACCTCAGCTCTTTACTGCCCCGGCCGTCAGCCCGCCGACCATATAGCGCTTGAAGGTGTAATAGATCGCGGCCGGCGGCAGCGCGTAGATGAGGCCCGTCGCCATCAGCAGCTCCCAAGGCGAGTCGTCCGCCGCGAGGAAATTGCCCAGACTGACCGAGAGCGTGATGTCGGTGTCGCGCGAGAGCAGCAGGAAAGCGAACAGATATTCGTTCCATGCGAGCAGCAGCGCATAGGTGCCGACCGCCACCAGCGAGGGCGCCATCAGCGGCAGATAGACGAGACGAAACAGCTGCAGCGGCTGTGCACCGTCGATATAGGCGGCCTCATCCAGCTCCAGCGGCAGCTTGTCGGAGGCTTGCTTCAGCACCCAGATCGCATAAGGCGAGGCGAGTGTCACCATCGCCAGGATCAGCGACCACTGGCTGTTGAGCAGGCCGTAAAGCCCCATTGTCCGATACATTGGCACGGCCAGAAAGGCGGCCGGGATGAAATAGGTGAAGAGCGCCAGGTTCATCACTGTTCGCCCGCCGCGCACACGCAGCCGGCTGATAGCGAAGGCGGCAAAGGTGGCGATGAGGATGGTCAGCACGCCGGTTGCAACCGCAATCACCAGCGAATTCCACATCTGCAGCCAGAAGTGCTGCAAATAGTGATGCTGCTGGCGGAACACGACGTTGAAATTGTTCAGCGTCGGATGCTCCGGCCAGAGATTCCCGCCGAGCGCCGACTCCTTCGGGGAGATGGCGAACAGCACCATGTGGTAGATCGGCAGGAGCGTCCACAGTAGCACGGGGATGCCGATCAGCAGCAGCCGTGCCTCATTGGCCACCTCATAGAGCGCGGGGCGTCTCATCGCGACAGCCGTTTCATCATGAAATAGACCAGCGGCATCACCAGCGGCAGCGCGACGATGATCGCGGCCATCGAAAGATCGACCCGGTCGAGCCGCAGATAGCGGATGCCGAGCGTGGCAAGCACATGGGACAGGTCTGCCGGACCGCCGCCGGTCAGCAGATAGACGCTGTTGAAGTCCCCCAACGTCCAGATCATCGACAGAATGGTGCAGGTGAGATAGAGCCCGCGCATCGATGGCCAGGTAATGTAGCGGAACCGCTGCCAGGCGTTCGCGCCGTCGACGGACGCCGATTCATAGATGTCGCCAGGAATGGCTAGCCGACCCGCGATCAGGATCAGCGTCCAGAACGGCAGCGACTTCCAGATATGCACGAGGATCGCGAGTGTCAGAGCCAGATTGGGATCGTTGAGCCAGTTCGGCCCGTCCTCGCCGGTCAGCTTGAAGATCGTCGAGTTGATCAACCCCCACTCCGGGTTGAGCATGAATCGGAAGGAGAGGATGGTCGGGATCGACGGCAGCGCCCAGGGCAGGATGAACAGGAACGAGAGCCAGCGAATCCAGCCGCGCGTTTCGGTGAAGAAGCCTGACAGGAACAGCGCCACGATCATCTTCAGATTGATGCCGACGATGAGGAAGATCAGCGTGTTACGCAGCGAACGCAGGAAAATCGGGTCATCGAAGAGCTGGACATAGCTCTCCGGATGCCTCGCCAGCCAGAAGCCGTAAATGGCCGGGTAAAGCACGAAGACCAGGAACACCAGGACGTAGGGGGTGATCATGATCAGCCCCCAGAACTGGGCAGGCGATAGCCGCGCAGCGCCTGCGGGCGGTTGGTATTGGGCTGTTTCGATCGCGACCGTGGCCATCGGCGTCTGCCCCGCGAAGGGCGGCCGCGAGCTTCGCGGCCGCTTGCTTAACTATCCGGCGACCGCTTTAATTCGGGCGATCAGCTCGTCAACCGCCTGCTCAACCGGCACCTTCTCGTTCACGACGCGATTCATCGCCTTCGCCCACACATTCTCATTATTGAGGATGGTGAACTTATAGTTCTTGGTGAATTCGAAGGTGACCGTGCCGCTCGCGTACTGGTCGTGTACCGACTTGCGATGCGGATCGGCGGTCCAGAACGGACGCTCCTGCGCTGCCTTCATCACCGGGAACCAGCGGCCGAGCGCGCCTTCGACATAAGGCGTCAGATTGTCCGGCTGCATCAGGAAGCTGACGAATTCCTTTGCCCGCTCCTTGTTCTTCGCCTGCGAGAAGATCACGCCCACTTTCACAGCCGTACGGTATTTCATCGGCGAGCCATCCGGCTTGTTCGGGAAGCCGGCCGTGCGTATGAGCTGGGTGTAGTTCTTCTTGGCCTGCTCGCGCTGATCGGCGGGCAGAGCCTCATTGTTGGCGTCGTCGAGCCACTTCGCGGCGATCGAGATGGTGGCGTTGTGGGTCATCATCGTCGTCTTGTTGTGGAAGGCGACGTTGTTGTCCGGGTCTTTCCAGCTCGTGGCAGAAGGAGGCACGCAGCCTTTTGTATAGGGTGCCGTATAGTCGGTCAGCGCGCCGATCAGGCCCTGCTTCACCTTTGGATCATCCACGAGGAGCTTGCCATTATCGTCAACCAGCTTGACGTTGTAGGCATCCATGAAGGTGAGGAAGGAGTAGAACGAGTCGCTGGAATCCACGCCCATCGGCATGCCAATGGCATAATCGCGCTTCCCTGTTTTCTTGCGCAATGCGGGCTGAGCGGTATCGCACCAGAAGGCCCAATATTCCTTCCAGGTCTTCGGTAGATCGCTCTCCTTAAAGCCAGCGTTCTCAAGCAGATCGATCCAGTATTGGATATGCATGGTCTGCTGCTTGATCGGAAAAGCGTAATATGCCTTCTTCTTGGCCTGGTCGTTATACAGGTTCGTGGTCTCGAGCGTGTTCGGTGCAAACTCGCCCTTCAGCGGCTCCAGAAGCGCACTGACATCTTCCAGCTTGCCCTCGAATGCCCATTTGCCAGCAACCTGGAAATCATAGACGTCTGCATAAGCCACATCGGGCGGCGAGCCCGCGTCGAGCGCGGAGACCGTCTTCGGGATCATGTCCTGGACGGCGTATTGTGACAGCTCGACCTTGATGCCGGACTTGGCTTCGTATTTTTTGATCGCCTCGAAGAGCGCGTCGTCCTCGGATTTGTAAAAGCCTTTGACCCACCAGACCGTCAATTTGTCTTGCGCGGATACAGTGCCGACGCCCTGGGCAGCAAAGGCAGCGGCCACCGCGACGCCAAGCGCGAGCCGCCCCAAAAACCGTATCTTCACGACTGTCCTCCCTGGCGCCGACCTCGCTGCGAGACAGGGAGAGGCGAGCGCATGTTTCCCTTGAATGCTGGTTCTTTATTCTATGCGACTACTATGGTCCGCTTGCGGAATGCCGTCTATTCGTTTTTCAGATGAGGGCGGCGGCGGCCTTGGTTCTGGCCATCTCAGCCCGTTGCCGGCCCTGAATGAGGGCTCGCCTCGGATAGAAATCCTATGCTACGGCTGGCCCATCCCCACGGGGCATTTGACGAGGAGAGCCGGTGCAATTCAGCCTTCGCGACAGCATATCCCTGGCGAGCGGCAGCCACAATGAAGACCGCTTCGGCCAGCATGGCGCAGCCGTCTGGGTGATCGACGGCGCGACAGACCTTCTGGAGAAGCCGCTCCTGCCGGGGCCGAGCGATGCAGCATGGATCGCCGATGCGCTGAACCTCGCTTTCACCCGCCTTGCGACACAGCCTGATATGACACTCACGGCAATCCTGCGCGCGGCGACGGCCGAAGTGCGCGGCAGCTTTGACAAGGCGGCCTCGCGTCCGATTGTGCATAGGCATGAGCAGCCGTCAGCGGCCGGCATTTTCGCACGGATCAGCGGTGGCATGCTGGAGGCACTGAGCCTTGGTGACTGCACCTTGCTGAGCTTGCCAATGGATGGGCCCCCGCTCGATCTGTTCCGCACCGCTGCCAAGCGGGAGGCCGATGAAGAAGCCCGCGCCGCCGCAAGGGCTCTGAACGATGCGGGGAACAATCAGCACGAGGCGGCGAGCATCCGCGCGGAGCTGATGCCGCTCCTGCGCCGGGGCCGTGATCGCCTGAACACTCCAGACGGCTATGGCGCCTTCAGCATCGACCTGCCGCCCGAACGCCATGTGCGCGAGGTTCAGCGGCCGGTCAGCGTTGGCGAAGTGTTTCTTCTCGCCTCCGATGGGTTCTTGCGTCTCGTCGATGTCTACGGCGCGTACACTCTGCCAGCGTTCGGTACGGCCATTCGCACGGATGGCATCGCCTCCCTGGCCGTGAAGCTGCGTGAGCTCGAAACCGAGGACGCGGACTGCCGGCGCTCCCCGCGCGTTAAAGTCATGGACGACGCGACTGCGCTGATCGTGGAGGTCACGGCTTAGCGCGATCGCCGCTCCCGCTCTTCCACAGCTTCAGGAGGGGGCCGTCCTCGCCATAGACGGGATCGCTGTCCGGCATCGGAACGCGCTGGATATTTTCCAGAGCCTCAGGTCTGTCGGAAGGCTTGCCGCGTCGCAAATCGTAATCCTCCTGCCCCGGAGGGTAGCCACCGATCACCTGCAGATCGCTGGAGGCTTCGAGGCATTTATGTCCCGTGCCGGCCGGCAGCACGACGACGTCGCCCGCCTGCAGATCGAAATCGCGGCCCCTCTCGCCGCCAAGCCGCACCTTCACCTTGCCCTTGGCAATCCCGAGCACCTCGTGGGAGGTGGAGTGATAATGGTGGAAGTCATAGATGCCGTTGCGCCATTGCGGCCGCCAGTCATTGGCGGCAAACACATGCTCGATCGCGACGGCAGGATCGCCGTGCAACTCGATTGCCTGGGCGTAGATCAGCACTGGCAAAGCCGGATTGTTGGGAATGGAGCCGTCATCTGCGAATTGCTGAGCGAGAGGTTCGGGGCGCGTGGTCATGGCGTTCGGCGCGTGTTTCGTGATTAGCCGGGCGAGGTAGGCGCGCTGCTTCACGGGGAAAGGCGCCGCCTTGTTTCTTCAGCAACTCGCCACTCTTGCTGCTTGTTCCTGAAATATGCCCTCGGCGATCAGGCAGAACGAGGGAAGGTATCACGATAGGCCGGATAATCCGACACGACAGCAGGGCCGCCGGCCTCATAGATCCCTCGTGCGATCGCCCGGGCCAGGGTATTCGCCGCCACCGCCCCAAGCACGCCAAGGCCGAGAGGGCCATCCGCCAGATGGCGGTCGCCCGTGGATATGGCGAACACGATGTCGCCATCGATGGGGGTATGCACGGGGTTGATGGCGCGGGCCAAGCCGGTGTGGGCCATCATGGCAAGCCGCTTCAGATCGGCCTTGGCCAGCGCGGCATCGGTCGCGATCACTGCCAGCGTGGTGTTCTGTGGCCGCGCACCCTTGGTGATGACCCCGCGCGCAGAAGCCGGAAGCGTCGTGGGAAAGCCGAAGCCGCCGAATTCACCATCCATCTCGAACGGGGCGGCCCAGAAATGCGGCGAGTCGCCGATGGTCACCGTACCGGCGGCATTGACGGCTGCCAGAGCACCTACAGTGATGCCGCTGTCCATCACACAAGAAGCGCTGCCCAGGCCGCCCATCATGCGCAGGCCCAGCGCGCGCCAGGCGATCGACGCACCATAGCCGGCGCCGGCACTCCCCAGCGCGAAATCATCCGAGGCGGTGCTTGCCGCCTCATAGGCCATGTCGCGATAGGGCGGATGCTTGCCCCACGCCTTGTCGCCACCATTGTTCAGATCGAACAGGATCGCCTGCGGCACGATCGGCACACGCACCTCACCGACAGCGAATCCAACGCCGTGCTCGCGCAGGAAACTCTGCACACCGGTGGCGGCATCGAGGCCAAAGGCCGAGCCGCCGGACAGTGTGATGGCGTGCACCTCGTTGACCGTGCCCCAATCGGCCATGGTCTCTGTCTCGCGGGTACCAGGGCCACCGCCGCGAATGTCGGCCGCGCCTCGGGCGGAAATCTCAGGCAAAATCACGGTCACGCCGGAACGCAGGCGTTCGGAATGGGCATGTCCGATTCTCAAGCCCGGCACGTCGGTAATGAGGTTTTTTGGTCCTGGG
>Ga0081540_1003869_pt1 | contig 11683 bp, 8 predicted proteins | sample TabmetS2T1R1_FD_71024 | JGI IMG/M metagenome (GOLD analysis project Ga0081540, IMG submission 71024) | Tabebuia heterophylla rhizosphere microbial communities from the University of Puerto Rico - S2T1R1 | ecosystem: Host-associated > Plants > Roots > Rhizosphere ...
TCGGATTTCTCAGTTCCGGATCGCCAGCAGGACGAACCCATTTGTTAGACGCGTTCCGTCAAGGTCTGCGCGAGGGTGGCTTCGTAGAGAGCCGCAACGTCTCAATCTTATTTGCCTGGGCCGAGGATAACTACGATAGATTAGACGCATTGGCGGCCGATCTGGTGCGTCGGCAGGTGGCTGTGATTGCAACGCCCGGCAGCACGCCGGCAGCGCTCGCGGCCACCGCAGCAACCAAAACTATTCCCATCGTTTTTGCTGTGGGCCCCGACCCGGTACAGCTCGGGCTTGTCGCCAGCTTGAATCAACCGGGGGGGAATGCCACCGGCGTCAGCTTTCTGACCCGCATGTTAGCGCCAAAACAACTGGAGTTGCTGCATGAGGTGGTGCCTAACGCGGCGAATGTCGGCTACCTGGTTAACCCCGAGCACACTGACACGCCAAACCAAGTAGCCGACGTACGGGCGGCCGCGCGAACGCTTGGGTTGGACTTGCTGGTCGTCAATTCCAGGGCCGAACTCGATCTGGAACCAGCCTTCGCCATTCTCGTCCAACAGAACGTCAGGGCTCTCCTCGTCCAAACCGATCCGTTCTTATTCAGCCAGCGTGCGCACCTCGCTACGTTAGCCGCGCGGCACGGCCTGCCGACGATGTTTCAGCTTCGGGAGTACGTCGACGCTGGGGGCATGATGAGTTACGGGCCGCACCTTCCGAACGCGTGGCGTTGGGCCGGCAAATACTGCCCGCATTCTCAGCGGTGCGAAGCCCGCTGAGCTTCCGGTCGAGCAGCCGACCAAGTTTGAACTGGCCGTGAACCTCAAGACGGCTAAGGCAGTCGGGCTCGAAGTCCCCACCGACGTTGCTCGCCCGCGCCCTGAGGTGATCGAGCCCTGATTTCCAAGCAAATAGGCCCATTTTGTCGCTCAGGGGTCACACCACGGGTAACAGCGGCGGTGCCGGATGTCGCAGACCACCAAGAGCGCATTCGATTCGACGAAGGAAGACCCCGGCCCTGTCATAAGCCGGGGGTCTTCTCCGCGGTTTCGTCTCTTCGGCATACAGGTTCGGTGATCTGCATCACGAACCGAGGGCGCATTACGTGCGATGAAGACGCGCTGGCTCGCTCCTCTCAAGAGGCACACCTCTCAAGAGGCACACCTCTCAAGAGGCACACCTCTCAAGAGGCACACCTCTCAAGAGGCACACCTCTCAAGAGGCACACCTGGGCCCCTGGCGTCGGCATGAAGCAGGCGCGGGAATTCAAGCTGTAGGCTCGTACGCCTTCCGGTCTTCGTGAACCTGAAGGCTTGGGCGATATGGAAAGGCAGAGGGAAATGGCAGTCGGGCCCGCTGGTACGGCCAAAGACGCGAACGTTCCACCGCAAAACTACGGTGGCGTTTCGCCGAAACAGGTGGAGGAATTCAAGGAGGCGGTCAACGGTTCGACCACCTCAAACAATGCATCAGGTATGCATTCGCAGGATACGTCAAAGTCACTCCCCTTCATTCTTGCGACCCGGCCGCCGATCAACCGTGGCAACCCGATCGGCAAGCAGGGCACGCCGCTGTACGACACGCAGGGCGCGGGCAGCAACGCCGGCCCACAGACGAAGGCGCCGCCGCCGCTGGCGACGCCGAAGTACGAGACGGGCGGCCTCGTCGGCCAGCTCGATCCCGATTACGACGCCGACGCGTGGGACAACGACGAGGGCAACTACCAGGTTCAGATCAACAACCCGACGCGCGACCCCCGGCTCGACAACCTGGCACGGAGCGCGGCCCACAAAGCGCTGCACCAGAAAGGGATGAACGGCGCGAAGACCGACGTGATGGTGACGGGCAGCGACGGCAAGAACTACCAGATGAGCGTGCGCCGCAACGGCAGCGACACGAGCGTCGAGATCACGGCGATAAAGCGCGCATCCGACGGCAAGGACGTCAAGAAGATGACGGACGAAATGGCCGCGAAGGGCATCACCGTCGGCAAGGGCTTCAGCCAGGATGAGCTCGCGGCCATCTACGACGGGTTCGCGACGATGAAGGGCAAGGACCTGGCCGCGATGAACGGCGTGACGCTGGAAAAGGGCACGCGGAAAGAGCTGAAGGGCACCGACCTCAACGAAGCGGCCGAGTACGGCAACAAGAAGATCACCTTCTTCAAGGAAGCGTTCGAGGCCGGCATGATCGGCAACCTGCCCAAGGCCGGCGCGACGTTCCTGCACGAGGCTGGGCACCGCTTCGAAGAGGTCTCGGGCTCGCTCGACAAGTTCCAGCAGACGAAGGGCCACGCCGACGACATCACGCCGTACGACGCTGCCAGCAAGGAGTTCAGCCAGCAGGTTAAGGACAAGGACGTGAAGGTCGACCCGAAGAAGGAGCACTACGCCGAGGCGTACATGCTCTACAAATCCGACCCGAAGTTCATGGAACAGTACTACCCGCAGCTGTTCAGGTTCTTCGAAGGGCAGACGAAGTAGTCAGAGCACGTCTTTCCGCAGGAACTTGCGCGCGCCCTCCGGCGCTGGCGGCCGGTCAATCAACACGCCGACCGGGGCAACGGTGTCATTGCCGTGCGGAGCCCGCGCCAGGCTGGCCGGGCCGAGCACCATGCGCGGGAAGCGGGAGACGTTCCGTTTTTGGAAAATTGATCAATTCCCGGACTCGGGACGTTGGGGCCGTAGAAACTGAACGCCTATCTCTGTTTCGGAGCGCCATCTCACCTCGCAACGGCGGTGAGCGAGTCCATTCGACGACAGCACCAGCATCACGTTGTCTGGAATAAGGCCAGGCCAATCCAACCGGAGTCGAGCCCCACCATCGGAAACGTCTACGACCAGGCAGTTGCAGACGATTTCCGCGCCGTTGACAGACCTGATGACTGCAGGCACGTGAGTTTGCTTCCGCGGTTTGCTTCGGCGCGGAGCATAGTTCTTTGGTTTGGAGCTGTACCAACCAACCATCGGCCTGCGTCCCACCACACGACCATTGGCAAAAATGGCACAGAAACCTTATCAGAAGCTGAAGACGAAAATTTACCCTGATACCGCGAATATCATCTACAGATCATCTGCCGAGATGGCGGTTCAAGAAACCACGCACCGCGGCGTAAGCGTCGCCCTCCTGCCGGAACATGCCGGGCCAGAAGTAAAAGCCGTGCGGCATGCCGTCGCTGACGAACAACTCGACGTCCGGGCACCCTGCCGCGCGCGCCTTGCGGACGAAGGCGACGCAACTGTCGACGAGCGGGTCGTGCGTGCCGACGATGACCATGGCCGGTGGAAACTGATCGAGGTCGGCGCGCAGCGGGCTGACATGCGGATGCTTCCATTCGGGGTAGCGGCAATAGGCGCCGCGCAGGAACCCCATGAAGGCCGCGTCGTAGACGACGCCTGTCGGCGCCAGGGAATTGAACGAGTCGTAGGCCTCGAAGTTGAGATCGAGGACCGGCGCGAACATGACGCTGGCCTCGGGCGGCACGAGCCCGTTCGCACGTGCCCGCAGCGGCAAGGCGGCGGCGAAATTGCCGCCGGACGAATCGCCGGCGACCGCGACGCGCGCCGCGTCGCCACCGAGGTCGCGACCGTGCGTCCGCAGCCAGGCGTAGACGGCGAGGCAGTCGTCAAGTCCGGCCGGGAACGGCCACTCCGGCGCGAGGCGATAGTTGACGCTCACCACGACCATGTTGTTCTCGGCCGAGATCCGGCGCGTCATGTAGTCGGTGTCCTCCGAACGACCGACCATGAAGCCGCCACCGTGCACGTAAAGCATGAGTGGGAAACCGTCTCCCACGGCAGACGGACGGTATACCTGGCAGCGGATTGGACCGTCGTTGGAGGGAACGCGGATTTCCGATACGGCGACACCGGGGAACAGATGGTCCCATGACGGCATCGCACCGGCGTCCGGTGGTGTCTGGCCCGCGTAGCCGAAGCGGACCGGCATGATCATCGTGTCCCGCAACGTGAGCGGAGCTCGTACTTTGGCGAGCAGCCGGTACATCGAGGCGGCGGGGTCGTCCGGATCGATGCGAGTCACGCCCGGACCGTCGGTGCGCTGATCAACCGGCATGTCTGGCATCGGCGCCATGGAAGAATGATCCGCCACGTGGGTCACCATGGGGCTGGCCGCGCTACCGCGGGCCTGCCAGGCCGAGCTGCTGCACCCAGCTCAACGTATCCCAGACGATCCATTCGTCCGTGATCTGCCCTCCGACGATGCGAAAGATGTTGACGCCGGGAATTGAGATCGGGCGATCGGTCGCTGGCGCTGTGCCGAGCGGGGTGCGGATCGGTCCGCGCTCGGTGCCGCGCGTGGTCCAGCGCAGCGCGACCTTGTCGCCTTCCGCGACCATGTCGTCGATCGTGACATGCAGATCCGGCGAGGCTTCGCGGAAACCCTTGATCGACTGCTCGCGCGCCGCGCGGTCGTTCGCGTTCGCGGGCGCGCTGTGGTTGACGTAATTCGCCGCGAACAGCTCGTTGAACAGCGCAAAATTGCCCTTGTTGTGCACCTCGTCGATGAAGCGTCGTACCAAGGCCTTGTTCGCCTCGACGGGTGAACTCGTCGTCACGGATTGTTGGGCTGCCGCCGGCAGCGGACAAAGAATAGCAGTGCTTCCGGACCAGGCGCATGTGCACACGGCGATGATCCCGGCCAGGCGAAAGGGAGCGCATCGATGAGAGCGCGGCATCTCGATCTCCTCTCCTCAATGTGTGGTCTTGCCGGGTTCCAGTCCGGCCGCCGGAATCGACCAGCGCTCCCTCAGGGCCGCAAGGGGCACCTCGACATGCTGCCAAAAATCCCAGTCGGGCGCGAAGGTGTCGACCGTGGCGGCGGCGCCCGCCGCCCATGCGTGCCAGAATTCCTGCGGGTCGAGGGCGCCGGTGGCATCTCCCGCCACCGCATTGATCTGCACCTTGAGATGCCAGCTGAAGATCACCGGCAGCACGTGACCGGCCATCGGCCATTTCGGATGCATCGCGGCGGTGAATGTCGAGGCGAGAAGCTCACCACGCGGGCCGGTGTCATAACCGGTGAGCACGTGCACCGAATCGTGCGGCACGGCGAATGCGGCGTTGAGCGCCTTGGGCTCTCCCGGAAACGCGTAATTGTTCTCCTTGAAATGCGCCCAGAGGCAGTAGCCGAACGCATCCGGCGGTAATGTTTTCAGCGCTTCGAAGCGCTGCGCCAGATCGGGATCGGCCGCGCCGTCGTAAGGCAGGAACCACTTCATGGCGTCGCCGCTCCACGGCCGGCCGGTGATGCTTTCCATGTTGCAACGGGTCATGTCGGCGAGCGCCTCCTGCAGTCGGCCCTGCGCCGCCTCCTTGATCTCCTCGAGGTAGTGCTCCGAGATGCCGAGTGCCGACGCATAGCTCAGCACGGCTGCGACCTTCGCCGTGTCGAAGGTTCCATCGACGAAAGCCATGATGGTGAGGAATTTCAGCGCGTCGCGGCCGAGATCGCCGCCTTGCAGCGCGCTCGCCAGCGCGGCGGGCGCGACCGGCTGGATCGCATCGAACGCGAATGGTGCGTCGTTGCCGAAGATGTAGCGGTCGGCGCTCACCAGGGCGAGACGATCATCCTGGGTCGCCGCGCCTCCGGTTTCCGCCACGGCGCGCATGGCGCCGAGAATCGCGTTTGTTGCCGAGCGGCTCGCCCCGGGAAGCAGAGCCGGCGTACTCCCAGTGCTCATTTCCGATTCCCTCCTTCAACGCGTCAATTTCGGGTCGGCGAGAATCAGCTCGCGCAGCGCCGCGCAGTAACGGACGTAGCCGGTGCAGCGGCACAAATGGCCGTCCAGCGCCTCGACGATCCGCGCCTCCACCTCGGCCTTCGCGATCGGCGCGCGGGCGAGGCTCTCGACGAGCACCTGCGCGGCATTGACGAACCCCGGCGTGCAGTAGCCGCACTGGAAAGCGAAATGGTCGAGAAAGGCGGTCTGCACCGCGGCGAGCTCGCCTTGCTTGGCAATGCCCTCGATGGTGCGAACGGATTTTCCGGCGAAGAACGCAGCATCCGTGACGCAGGTGTGGACCGTGCGCGACGTTCCGTCCGCATCGTCGAGAATGACGACGCAGGCGCTGCACGCGCCGATACCGCAGCCGAGCTTGGTGCCGGTGAGATCGAGATATTCGCGCAGATAGTCGTTCATCGACAGGCTTTCAGGCACGTCGTGCGGCCCGACCTTGGCGCCGTTCACGGTCATCGCGATGGAAGCCGTCTTCATGACAGCGCCGCCTTGATCTTCTCGGGCGTGACCGGCAGCGCACCGAAGCGCTTGCCGATCGCGTCCGCGATGGCATTGAGGATGGCCGGCGCGACCGGAATCATGACCAGTTCGCCGATCCCTTTCGGCACGTCGGTCGGCCCGAGTGGCGGCAGCACGTCGACATGAAAATTCCAGATCGGCAGGTCGGACGCGCGCAGGATCCGGTAGCGGTCGAGATTCCAGGTGCCGTCGCCGGGGCCGTCCTCGTAGAGCGGCAGATATTCAGAGAGCGCGTAGCCCGCGCCCATGGCGAAGCCGCCTTCCGCTTGGCCGGCAATCTGTTCCGGCACGAGCGGGCGCCCGCACTCGAGCACAGTCACGGCGTCACGGATGGCAACTGCGCCGGTCACCTTGTCGATCTCGATCGCAACCACACAGCCGGCCGCCGACGTGTAGCCGACGCCGATGCGCTCGAACAGCGTCGGCGGAAACGTCACCGTGGCGCGATCGAGGCGGTGATAGCCATCGATTGTCATCAGCGCCTTGCGATCCGCCGCGGCGCCATTGCCGTAGCGGACGGCAAGCGCGTCGATCGCGCCGGTGTAGCGTCCGTCGGGAAGATCGAAGCTCGCCTCCGCCCAGGACCAGCGATTGTAGCCGTGCACCATGGCGGCGGTGACGAGGCCGTGCTCGTGTGCCTTCGCGGCGAGCCGGGGTAAGTCGAGCGGCTCCATGCCTTCGGCGGTGAGACGGCCGTCGACGAAGCGCACATCCTCGAACCGGACGATCTCGCCGGCCGCCTGGCCGCCGAGTCCGCCGGCCGACCAGATCGCCTTGGCGGCCGGCCAGAGGCCGAAGCGCAGGACCACATTGGCGGCCTCGGCGGCGACCGCGGTGTGGACATGGGCCGAGATCGATGCAGTCGTGTCCTGCGCGACGTCCACAACCCAGCGCGGATTTTTTGCGCCCGCCTCCTGCTGCTTTGGCGTGATGGTGAAGGGATCTGGCGGCGCGATAAGGCCGAGCACGTCCCAGCCGTCGAGCACGCCGAGCCGCACCTCGTTGGCCGCAACGCCGAGATGATCGGCGACACGCACCGCGAGCGCGGTCGACACCCCGGTCCCGATCTCGACCGCTTGTGAGGTCAGCGTGATGCGGCCCGCGGGATCGATCTCGACGAGTGCGAAGGCCGGATCGGAGCCGCTGCCGAACACCGTGCTCACGCAGGCGAGACCGACGCCGTAGGCCTTGTTCGACGCGGGGTCGGTTCGCCGCGCCTTCTCGGCCGCGCGCCGGGCCCACAGCGGCTTCGCGGCGAGATGGTCCAGGACCTCGCCGCTGCGCAGCGCCCCCGCGACGACATTGCCGACCATGGTCTTGCCGCCGGTCGCGAGCAGGTTGGCCTTGCGGAAGGTGACCGGATCCATGGCGAGGCGCTCCGCCGCCTCGTCGATCATCACCTCGAGCGCCGTCATCGTCTGCAGTGCGCCGAAGCCGCGCATCGAGCCGGCGGTGACGCCGCGCGAGTGCCGCGCCAGCGTGGTGACGTCGACTTTGGGGGCGTCATAGATGCCGAGAGAGGAGGTGGCCCCGACGAAAGCGACGGCGGCCGAGAGATTGGCGAGACCGCCGCCGTCGAGATCCTGGTCGGCGGTGAACGCCGCGATACGACCGGTGGCGCGGTCGATCGCCATGCGGGTGTGCGTGCTCACCGCGTGACGCTTGATCCCGAACTGAAACTGGTCGAAGCGATCGTTGGCCAGGCGCACGGGACGGCCGGGCGAAAACAGGCCGGCCAAGGCGACGTAGAGCGGGAAGATGGTGTGGTCCTTGGCGCCGAAGCCGCCGCCCACATAGGCGCAATGGGCGACGAGCCTGTCGACTGACTTACCGGCGACATTCTTCGCAACGAGCTCGGCCACGCTCGTCGCCGCCTGGCGCGGCGACTGCACGCCGATCACCAGCTCGAGCTTTCGCTCGCTGCCGTCGTACCAGGCGAGGCCGGACTCCGGCTCCAGACAGACCTGATCGACCAACTGCGTCTGGAACGCGCGATCGAGCACGAGGTGATCGGCCTTGTTGGCATCGATCTCGGCGCGGATCTGCTGGCCGTAATACGACGCGCGGCTCGCATCGGAACCGCTCGGCGACGGCACCGCCCATTCGGGCCGATCGTCTTTCTTGTAGAGCACGGGAAAGGTCCAGCCGACGCGCATCGGCGAATAAACGTCCTCGGCATCGGGTGCGGCGCCGGCGATGCGCACGAAGCGTGCGGCCGCATAGGGCGGCTTGATGACCGGCCCGGTTTCAGCGCCGAATCGCAACACGCTTGAGGCAGAACGAATGGCCCGCTTCGCCAGCGCGAAACGGGCGAAGTCGTTGAAGATCAAGAGCGCGACCGGCTGACCGAGATAGATCGGCGTCTGGCCTTTCGGGCACAGCAGATCGCCGGCATAGAACGGCGGCACCGTGATGCCGGCTTCGGCGAGATCGTCGGCGAGCACCACCCGATCGGGCGCAAGCTCCGGATCGAGCACGCCCAAATCGATTCCCTCGAAGACGTGGGTCGCATCGCGACTCTTGAGCAGAAGCGCGTGTGCGGTCTCGCGCGGCCAGCCCGGCATGTCCTGCGCGCGGAAATCGGCGGCAAACAACTTTGCGCCGACAACCTTCGGCAGCGCGTCGAGGCGACGCCTCGCGGTCGCTGCGGTGCGCCGCCAGCCGGCATCCGAGGCCGTCGACAGCGCGTCCACATGCGCCGATTGCGCCAGGCACGCGAGTGGCCGCACAACGATCGCAATGCCGCCAGCCACCGACGCTTGCAGGAACATCCGCCGATCGAGTTCGCCGGACAAGGCGCTGCACATGTGCCGTGCTCCCGCGATCGCTCTGCATGCTAGCATCGACGCGCGGAGATGCACAGTGAGAAGTTGTTCACGCGCTTGCGATCACGCAAAAGCACATCGGACCTGAAGCGATAGATCGGCGGCCAGGCCAAAGGGAAAACGCCCATGAAAGCAAAACCGCGCAGCAAAGGAACAACGGCATATCCGCGTGACATGGTCGGATACGGCAGCCGCCTGCCCGATCCGCAATGGCCCGGCCGGGCGAGACTCGCGCTGCAGATCTCCCTCAACTACGAGGGCGGCGGCGAAAGCAACGTGCTGCACGGCGATCCGGTTTCCGAATCCATGCTGACCGACATCGGCTTTCCGGCCGTGAAAGGCGCGCGCAGCATGCTGGTCGAGTCTGTCTTCGAATACGGCAGCCGGCGCGGCGTGTGGCGCCTGCTGCGACTGTTCGCCGACCGCAAGATCGCGATCGGCGTGCTCGCGGTCGCGACGGCGCTCGCGCGCAACCGGGAGGTCGCCGCTGCCATGGTGGAAGCCGGGCACGAGATCGTGAGCCACCATTATCGCTGGATCGACTACCAGCACGTGCCAATCGCGGTCGAGCGCCGGCACGTGCGACTCGCGGTCGAGACGCTCACCGAGATCGTCGGCACGCGGCCGCTGGGCTGGATGAGCGGGCGGCCGAGTCCCAACACCCGACGGCTCATCGTCGAGGAGGGCGGATTCCTGTACGACCGCGACGCGCTCAACGACGAGCTGCCGTACTGGGTCGAGGTCGAGGGCCGGCAGCATCTGGTCATCCCTTATTCGTACGAGACGAACGACAACCGCTGCGATGGCAATCTGGCTTTCGCCACATCGAACGACTTCTTCACCTATATGAAGGACAGCTTCGACATGCTCTATCGCGAAGGCGAAAATGAGCCACGGATGATGTCGCTCGCGCTGCACGACCGGCTGAGCGGCCGGCCCGGCCGCGCCGAGGGGCTCGCGCGATTTCTCGATTACGTGCTCAACCATGACCGCGTGTGGATCTGCCGCGGCGTAGACATCGCCCGCCACTGGCTGGCGCATCATCCGGTGCCGGCGGCGCGTGACGGGGCGCCTCGGTAAATCAATCCTGCTAGGATATGACGACTGCCCACGTGTTGCAGTCGGCATTGGTATGGCTTGGAGCGCGCAATGCTGGATGGCGTGATGCTGCTTTGGTTTCTGCTGACCGGGGCTGCGCTGCTGTTCGTTGCGGTGGACATCCGCAGCACGCCAGAATCGCCCGTACTCAAATGGGGGTTCGTACTGCTCACCGCCTATACGGGCGTGGTCGGCGCATTCCTGTACGTGCTCGGGTGCCGCGAGCCGCTGCCCGGGCTGCACGAACAGTACGTTGCTGCACGCTGGCGCCAGGCGCTGGGATCGACGATGCACTGCGTTGCAGGCGACGGCGTGGGCATCCTGGCGGGTGCGGTGATCGCGAGCGTCTTGGGGCTCGCGGGACTGGCCGAAGTCGTCCTCGAGTACATCCTGGGCTTCGCTTTCGGTTGGGCGATTTTCCAGGCGCTGTTCATGCGGGACATGGCTGGAGGATCATACCAACGTGCGCTGACCAGCACGTTCATGCCGGAGCTGCTGTCGATGAACCTTCTCATGGCCGGAATGGTGCCGACCGTGATGGCGTTGAGGAAATGGATCGGGCCCGCGGCCGATCCGATGACGCCGAGCTTCTGGTTCGTGATGTCGATGGGACTCTTGGTCGGTTTCGTCGTCGCCTATCCGATGAACTGGTGGCTGGTAGCCAACCATCTCAAGCACGGCATGATGACGGTGCGCCCTGCCAGTGCGATCGGCACGCATGGCCATGGCACGCACGCTCCCATGGAACACGCGCCGCAGGCCGGTATGTCCATGGACAGCGCAAAGCCACCGTGGCCGCCGGTGCCGGTGATGGCGCTGTTGTCCTTCCTCGCGCTGGCCGCCGGCGTGGCGATCGCATTTTTATCGGTGCCGATGTGAAGGACGGGCGCAAAACAACAAGGCATGGACCCCTTGGGTGCGCGTCCGTAAGCCGCCTCAGGATCGCGCGGTCTTCGGCCTGATTTGGCTGCCAGTTTGGTGGCCAGTTCGAACGTTCTTTCCGGCGTGAGGTCAGTCGAAGCAGGGCAAAGCAGGAAACGACATGGCCGCCGCTCCCCGGTCGAAGCTGGCGTGGCCCGACAACCGAACCCGCGGGCTCCACCATCGCTGCAAAAACCAAAATCTCGGAGTAATGCTCCCAACGCCGTGAACTGGACGGAATGGAACGCCCCAGGAGGGCTTGAGCCATGCTTTCGCGCCGCGCTGTTCTGCTGTCCGCTATTGCTGCATCGGCGACCCTGCCGTCTCTCGCGCGTTCGCAGGGCGTGCCACGGGCGGGCTCGCCCGGAGACAGCGGCCCGCCGACGGTGCTGCGACTCCAACGCCGCAGCATTGAGGTGAACGGCAAGCCTGCATCGGTCTTCGGAATTCAGCAGCCCGACGGCACCTTCGGCATCAGGACGGAGGTGGGCAAGCGGTTCCGCGTACGCGTGGAAAACAGGATCGATGAGCCGAGCCTGGTCCACTGGCACGGCCTCACGCCGCCGTG